>OGLT01001821.1_pt1 | contig 10007 bp, 9 predicted proteins | sample 1572911 | NCBI WGS metagenome assembly OGLT01 (sample SAMEA2582014, study PRJEB24529) | metagenome | biome: Human gut stool | place: China | collected 2011 | reverse complement strand
TGCTATGAAATCTATTATTGCTTTATAGTAGTCTTGTGGATTTGTGTAGTCATATATTATTTTGTTTTTTAGGTTTGTGTTTGTTCTATCTGTTAAATTCCAGTATTTGTGTAACCAATCTTTAAAGCGAATAATTGTTTGTGGATAGAACTTTTTTAGCTCTTTTAGGTTACTTAGTGTATTTTCTTTGTCATAGGCATTTTTTAAAATGTTGTATATTCTATTTATTATTATTTTGAAATATTCATTTGATGCATCAAGTCTTGGATGTGAATATATATTGTTGTAGTTAAATTCTTTTATTTTATTTATTAAGTTTAGTTTTTCTGTTGAAAAACATATTCCTTTTTCTATAGTACTATTATTACATATATCTATTATAAGCTCATTTATTATGTTTGGATTATTTAGTGCTTCTTCGTTTTGTATTCCTAATATATTTTTTAGATCTTCTGATTTTTCATTATTTAATAAATTTAAATGAAATGCATCTTCTATATCTCTGCCTATATATGATATTTTATCTGATATTTTTACAACACAAGCTTCCCAAGTATATGGACTATATTCATTTGGTTTTGTGTAATCTTTTAAGTCTATTGCTTGTGAACGTGGTTTTAGTGAATTTTCATCTATTTCGCCACAATGTGATATTATTCCATCTCTTACTGCATATGTTAAATCTAAATTTTTTAAATCTCCATTTGCATCTTCTAAAAGCTCTATATCATCTACAAAATGGACACCATTTTTTTCATGCCAAAAACTTTGACTTATGTCTCTTAATGATATTTCATTTAATACCTTTTCTCCTTTGTGACCAAATGGACTATGTCCTATATCATGAGAAATCGCTATTGCTTTTGTTAGCTCTGTGTTTAGACCTAAATAATTAGCTATTGTATTACTTATAGAATCTACGTAGCTTACATGTTCACTTCTTGTACATACATGGTCACTACTAGGAGAGAAGAATACTTGTGTTTTGTGTTTTAATCTTCTATAGGCATTACAGTGTAAGATTCTTGTATAATCTCGTGCAAATTCACTTCTTAAGTCATTATTTCTTAAATATAATGGATTAGCTCTTTTTATAAGCTCTTTCCACTTCGGATTATCTTGTGTTGCTGAAACAGATTTAAAACTATCTTTCATAAATTTTCATTCCCTTCTTTTATTCTTATTAATTAATTTTCCTTATTATATTTGTTATATTATAATATATTATTTTATATAATTATACAATATACTTATAGATTTTTTGTTAACTTGATTTTTTTCTGTCGTCATTATAAAAAGTGATTACAAACAAATATCTGTAATCACTTTTTATTTTTTCACTTTAATATTTTAGATGCATATACCATCTCTGAAATTAATAATAGCAGTAAATCTAAATATAAAATTAGTTCCAATTGATGCAACTTTTTTTCATACTTTTCTGTAACTTCCCGGTCTTCTGTATTGTTATACTTATGCCAACAATAGCCTGCTGTTATTCCTAGTATAATAAGAATTGCAAAAGAAATGGCTGTAATAATTTCGAATACTGCTTGCATTTAATCCCTCCTCAGCTTAATATCTAAGTAGTTCAGTTATTCTATTCTGTCACTTTCGAGACATCGGATTTATATTACTCTTAATTTTATAAATTGTCAATTCATTTATAATATTATAAGCCATTTTATAATTTTTTCTTTTGGTGTAAATACCATATATTTTATACAATGTTTTTGTAATGGATTAAAAAAAATATCTAATAATAATATATCTTTTATTCTAAACTTTATTCCCTTTTTTTCTAAATAATCACATGTAAATAATTTACATGAAATACATTTAGCATTACACTTATATGTATTTTTATCTAGATATTCACATTGTACCAATTTAGTTAGTGGTCCTAAAAATTTAATTCTATTGTGATGACAACAACCAGTCAGTGAATTTGTATTTCTCTTTTCGCCACATTTATTGTCTTTAAAATCACAAAAATTCTTCCCATAAAAGAAATTATCTAAATAGTTACATGTTGTATCATAAATATAATTATATCTTTCTTTTCGTGTTTTAAAAAATATTGCATCAATTCCAGCTAGAAATTCTTTTTGGTTTGTATTTGTATTATCATAATTATATACATATCCTAGTAGCTTACTTGATTTATTTTTCAGAATCTTATTTTTATTATGTAATATTTTTTTTAATATTTTTTTGTAATCCTTTTTATCTATGGTTTTAAAATCTATTTTTATAAAATATTCTTCATTTTTTGAAATTTTGTAAAGTTTTAGTGTATTTATATCTATTAATTTTGTATTGTTAAAATCTTCTTTTACATTTTTTAAATAATATTTACATTCTAAATTTATAACATTTTCCATAATTTTTATTCCTCTTTTAATTAAAGAATGTGGCCCGGGAAAATCCCGAGCCACAAAAAATTGTACTGCTTGCTGGAGCCAGCTGTTAATCGTTTTTGTTGTGATACAACTGGCCGTCGTTATTTTTGTCGTTGTTGATGCGATAGTCACCGTCACCAGTTACATAACCAATGCGGTTGTCGTTTCCGTCATAGACATCCCCATTCTTGGAATAACCGTTTGGGTAGTCATTGCGAAAATCCTGACTGTCTTTCCATGCCATGAACAGTACACTCCTTTCAAATATAATCTATTGCTTTCGCAACATATTTGTATTATATCACCATTTTTTATTTTGTCAATACTTTTATAGTCTTTTTTTTCTAAAAACGGTAATTTAATTTTAACATTTATAGTTTTTTAATTTATTTCCCACGCTCTTCTTTTACTGCTGCTTGTGCTGCTGCTAAACGTGCTATTGGTACACGGAATGGTGAGCATGATACATATGTTAATCCTATATTATGGCAGAATTCTATTGTTGGTGGATTTCCTCCGTGCTCTCCGCATATTCCAAGCTCTATGCTTGGTCTTGTTCTTTTTGCATCTTGTATTGCCATTTTCATTAATTTTCCTACACCTATTTGATCAACTTTTTGGAATGGATCAAATTCAAATATTTTTTTATCATAATAGAATTTTAAGAATTTTCCTGCATCATCACGGCTAAATCCATAAGTTAATTGTGTTAGGTCATTTGTTCCAAATGAGAAAAATTCCGCTTCTTTTGCAATTTCGTCTGCTACTAAACAAGCTCTTGGAATTTCAATCATTGTTCCAACATAATATTTAATATCTAATCCTGATTCTTTTATTAATTTATCTGCAGTTTCAGTTATAATATTTTTTACATATTTAAGCTCTTTAACTTCTCCAACTAAAGGAACCATTATTTCTGGTTTAACTTTGTATCCCTCTTTTTTTACATTTATAGCAGCTTGTATTATAGCTTTAGTTTGCATTACTGCTATTTCTGGATATGTTATAGAAAGTCTACAACCTCTATGTCCCATCATTGGGTTAAATTCATGTAAATTTACTACTATAGATTTTAATTCATCAAAACTCATATTCATATCTTTAGCAAGAGCTGATATTTCCTCATCATCATGTGGTAAAAATTCATGAAGTGGTGGATCTAATAATCTTATTACAACAGGATAACCACTCATTACTTTGTATAAACCTTCAAAATCTGATCTTTGCATAGGTAATATTTTATTTAAAGCTAATTCTCTTTGTTCTGATGTTTTTGAAACTATCATTTCTCTTATAGCTGCAATTCTGTCTGCTTCAAAGAACATATGCTCTGTTCTACATAAACCTATACCTTGAGCACCAAACTCACGAGCTTTTTTTGCATCTCTTGGATTATCAGCATTTGTTCTTACATCAAGTCTTCTTATACTATCTGCCCAACTCATCAATTTAGCAAAATCACCAGACACAGATGCTTCTACAGTATCAATTTTTTCACCATATACATTACCTGTTGAACCATCTAAAGATATATAATCACCTTCATGATAGCTAGTACCATCTTTAGTATAAAATACCTTTTCTTCTTCATTTACAGAAAGCTCTCCACAACCAGCAACACAACAAGTACCCATACCACGAGCAACAACTGCTGCATGTGATGTCATTCCACCTCTTACTGTTAAAATACCTTTACATACAACCATACCTTCGATATCTTCAGGAGATGTTTCAAGTCTTACAAGTACAAGCTCTTTTTCTCCAGCATTTGCAAGCTCTTGTGCCTTTTGAGCAGTAAACACAACTTTACCAGTTGCAGCTCCTGGAGATGCAGGAAGACCTTTGGCAACAGGTTTTGCTGATTTTAGTTTTTTCTGGTCAAAGTTTGGATGTAATAATTGATTTAATTGATCTGGCTCTACTCTTAAAACCGCTTCTTTTTCATCAATCATACCTTCTGCAACTAAATCAACAGCAATTTTTAATGCTGCTTGAGCCGTACGTTTTCCGTTTCTTGTTTGAAGCATGTATAACTTACCATGCTCTATAGTAAATTCCATATCTTGCATATCTTTATAGTGTTTTTCTAGTCTATCGGCAAATTTTAGAAAATCATTATATGCCTCAGGATTGATATATTTTAATGTATCAATAGATTGAGGTGTACGAATACCAGCAACAACATCTTCACCTTGCGCATTCATTAAAAATTCTCCCCAAACACCTTTTTCACCTGTTACAGGATTTCTTGAGAAAGCAACACCTGTACCGCAATCTTCACCCATATTACCAAATACCATTGCTTGTACATTTACAGCTGTTCCCCAGCTTGAAGGTATATCATTTAGTTTTCTATATGTTATTGCACGAGGATTATTCCAAGATCTAAATACAGCTTTTATAGCTTCTATTAATTGTAATTTTGTATCTTGTGGGAATTCTTCATGTAGATAATTACTATAAATTCCTTTGAAGACTTTTACTAGGTCTTCTAAATCATTTGCATCCATATCTGTATCTAGTTTCAAATTTCTTTGATATTTTTTTGTATCGATTGCATCTTCAAATAATTTTTTAGGAACCTCTTTTACTACATCACTATACATTTGAATAAATCTTCTGTAACTATCATATGCAAATCTTCTATTTTTTTCAGCAAATGTTTTTACTGTTTCATCATTCATACCTAAATTTAATACAGTATCCATCATTCCCGGCATAGAAGCTCTTGCTCCAGATCTTACAGAAACCAATAATGGTTTTTCTTTACTTCCTAATTTTTTTCCAGTTTGCTCTTCTAGATATAAAAGAGCAGAATCAATTTGTTGTAATATTTCTTTTGATATTTGTTCATCATCATCATAATATTTGTTACAACTTTCTGTTGTTATTGTAAAACCTTGTGGTATTGGCATTCCTAAAGATGTCATTTCTGCTAAGTTTGCGCCTTTTCCACCAAGTAGCTCTTTCATGTTTGCATTTCCTTCTTTAAAAAGGTAAACATATTTTTTTTCCATTGTTTATTTCCTCCTTGTTATATTCTTTTGTAAATTCGTAATTATTATAACATAAATTTATAAAAAACAATTATTTTTTTAATCTTTTTTTGTTTTTTTAAGTGTCAATGGGGACGGTTCTTTTTGACAACTTTGTCTATTAATAAAAAAAATCATATAGTAAAGCAAATTTCGACATTTTTTTTATTATTCTTATGATATTATATATATGATTTTATTTCACAATATTAAGGAGAATTTATGTCAAGACAACCAAGAAATTTTATTCAAACATCTTTTTTTCATATTATTACTCAAGGAATTAATAAAAGCTATATTTTTGATGAAGCACAAGATATTAAATATTATATAAAAATAATGTATGATTTACTTAATGAACATAAAATTAATATGATTGCTTATTGTATTATGAATAATCATACACATATTTTAATTGAATCTAATAGTTTAAAAGATCTCAGCAAATATATGCAACGTCTTAACATACGATATAGTATGTACTATAATAAAAAATACAATAGAGTAGGCTATGTTTTTCGAGATAGATATAAGTCTGAGGGAATCTACAATAAGAAACATTTATATAATTGCATAAATTATATATATAATAATCCTGTAAAGGCTGGTATTTGCCAAAAAGCTGAAGATTATCCTTATTCAAATTATAAAAAATTCAATGAGGATTTAGATAATGAAGATTTGGATGATGAATATGTCTTTATCGATGTGGATGATGATAAAAATAATGATACCGAGTGCAAAGATTTTATCAGAAAATTTTTAGTGGATTATCATATAGATACTTCTGAATTAAAAAATAATAAGATTATTTTAACGGATCTTATAAGATTATTGAAAGATAAAAAGCATATTTCTTTAAGAAATATTTCAAAAGAATTAAATATTGGAAGAGAAACGGTTAGAAGGTTATACAATAGCTCTTAGGTTAATATTTATAATTGAATAATTTCGTATGTATCTAGATTTTTCTTTATTTTTGATGTAAAAAGTATCTGTTAAGCAATAGGTGGCAAATTTTTCTCTCATAAATTTCCACTATATTTTGCAATGAAAAACTACAGAATTTTTCTGTAGTTTTTGTGGTTGTCAAAAAGAACCGTCCCTATTGACACATATTGACATATTATCTTATAATGTCTTGTTCTTCTATTTCATCTCTTCCTTTACTACTATCCGCCCTTTCAATGTTCAATTTTTTTGTCCTATCTTCATACTTAATTATATCCATCTTTTTCACTACATCATTGTAAGTAATACTATGATGACTCATCAAACATTGAGAAAAGGCTTTTTTTATTAAATCGGGATTTTCAATATATGCTTTTTTTAATCTATCACATTCTGCTGCAGAATTAACAAATCTTAAGTAATTTTGAAAACCGTCTACTTTGCCGGTTCTTTCTAATCTATATGCGATGTTTGATAATATTTGGTAATACCAGTTTTTATTTCCTTTGCAATATTTAGAAATGCATGTTCTTTCTAATTTCTTATCAAATTTATTTCCATTGTTTTTAATTAGATTCCTTAAAATCCTATATTCATTGAGCTGATATGCTTTATCTATTTCGCCTGATATACATATGTTGTGATTTTCTTTGTCTTCTGTTGTGATAATTTTTCTTTTTTCCATATATTCGCCCAACAAGATTTCTGTAAATCTAGTTGCAATTTCTTGATTTTCAGCACTAATGTTTTTTCCTTTAGTATTTTCGTTTAGCAATATATGTGTGAATTCGTGAGCTATATTATATATATCTAGTGCATTATTTTTATTGGTACAAATTCTTGCTATAAGATTTGGCCTTTCAATACTATCGCCACACATAATAGATGTACTTCTATTATGTCCGCTAGTGAAACCATCACCAATCTCTTTATTTTTATCACTGCACTCATCAAAATAAATTTGCGTTTTATATTTTAAATATGTATCTTCAACTTTTTTCCCTAAACTGGAATTTAAATCATGGAAAAAGTCCATTACTATTCCAAGCTTATCTTCAATAGTCATAATTTCTTTTTGTGGCTCTGGCATGCCACTTGTAGCTTTAAATTTTTCTTTATTTTGTATTATATAATCAATATTATTGGAAGAAAATAAACTAATATCTAATTTATCTAAATCTTTTTCAATTGTTTTTCTTTGTTCAATTCTATTAAAAAATAATTTTAGTTTATTAATTATACTAGGTCTATATTCCTTTAAACTTTCCATGATTTATATTCTCCTTATAATATTTTATGGCATATTTTATAAAGCCTGATATATTATAATACCACAAATTACTATATATGTGTCAACTAAATATAGACAATTCCTATTTTATAAGGACCGTCCCCGTTTTTTTGGTTTGTTTTCTTTTTATTTGCTTTCCATAATTTTGAAATAATCTTTTGCACGTCAACTGTTTATGTTTTGCTTCTTAGTAATGAAAAAACTACAGAATTTTTCTGTAGTTTTTTATTGTTGTTGACAAGTTGGTTATCTTTCCCAGCTGTCGAGTTTTATTGCTTTTACTTGGTTTATTTTTTTGGTTTGTTTTCTTGTATTATCTAATTCATCATTGCATTCGTTTGCTATTTTGTTTATAATGACATGCATATATCCTCCAAATCTACAATTGTTGTACTTTTCCATTAGCATATCTTTTGCTTTGGATTTGATAAATGATATTGCATCATCTGGATATGGGCTTTTCTTTAATTCGATTATAATTATTACTATAAAATTTTAGGGCTTCAAAGTATTCTCTTCTTATTTCTGTTTTTAGCTCTTTTTCTATAGCGTTCAATGTTGTGGCTCTTAATAAATCTCTTTGTTCATCTGTATAATATGCTCTTGAATTTAGATGTTTTTTGCATTTTTCTATTAGATCATATGCAGAAGTAAATTTTCCCTGTTGTACTAAATTGTTTATTTGTATGACCATTTCTTGAACTTCGCTTTTGTGTTTAAAAATTCTTTTTTCTTTTGGTAATTCTTGTTGAAAGTTATTCATCATCTAAATTACCTCCTAAAAATTAAAATTCTATTTTATTTTTTACCCAATCGTTTAGTTCATCTATTGAAACTCTAACTTGTTCCATTGTATCTCTGTCTCTTATAGTAACTTGGTTATCTTCTAATGTATCAAAGTCTATTGTTACACAATATGGTGTTCCTATTTCGTCTTCTCTTCTGTATCTTTTTCCGATACTTCCCGCTTCGTCGTAGTCACACATGAAGTCTTTTGCTAATTTTTCGTATACTTCTGTAGCTTTTTCGCTTAATTTTTTAGATAGTGGAAGTACAGCAACTTTGTATGGTGCTAATGCTGGATGTAAATGTAATACTGTTCTTGTGTCACCTTCTGCAATTTCTTCTTCTTCATAGCTGTTACATAAAAATGCAAGTGTAGCTCTATCACATCCTAGTGATGGCTCTATTACATATGGTATATATTTTTCATTTGTTTCTGGATCTAAGTATGATAAATCTTGTTTTGAATGTTCCATATGTCTTGATAAATCATAATTTGTTCTATCAGCAATTCCCCATAGCTCTCCCCAACCAAATGGGAATTTGAATTCTATATCTGTTGTTCCTTTGCTATAGAAAACAAGCTCTTCTTTGCTATGTTGTCTTAGACGAATGTTGTTCTCGTCCATTCCAAGTGATAATAACCAATTTTTGCAGAATTCTTCCCAATATTTGAACCATTCTTCATCTGAACCTGGTTTACAGAAAAATTCTAATTCCATTTGTTCAAACTCACGAGTTCTAAATGTAAAGTTACCTGGTGTTATTTCATTTCTGAAGGCTTTACCAATTTGAGCTATACCTGTTGGTAGTTTTCTTCTTGTAGTTCTCATTACATTTTTGAAATTTACAAATATACCTTGTGCTGTTTCTGGTCTTAAATATATTTGTGATGTTGAATCTTCTGTTACACCTTGGAATGTTTTGAACATTAGATTGAATTTACGAATTCCTGTAAAATTGTGCTTTCCACAGTTTGGACAATTTATATTGTGATCATCCATAAATTTAATCATTTCCTCATCAGACCAACCATCTGCAACTAAGTCTTGACCATTTTGTGTTGCCCATTCTTCTATTAATTTATCTGCTCTATGTCTTGTTTTACATTCTTTACAGTCTATTAATGGATCACTAAAACCTCCAACATGTCCTGTTGCAACCCAAGTTTCAGGATTCATAAATATTGCAGCATCTAGTCCTACATTGTATTTACATTCTTGTATGAATTTCTTTTGCCAAGCTTTTTTTACGTTGTTTTTAAGCTCTGAACCTAAAGGACCGTAATCCCAAGTATTAGCTAAACCTCCATAAATTTCTGAACCAGGATATATAACTTACAATTTTTTCCATTGAATCTACCATATAAAAAACCTCCTTTATTTTTTCGGCTGTGGTTATTGTTGTATTTTAGTAGATTTCATTTTAAATACAAAAAACGCCCACTAGCCTATAAAGCTAGGGACGAAATATTTTTTTCCGCGGTTCCACCCTAATTGATATTGATTTCAAATACATTAACGAAACATATTGTATTGAAATTTC
>OGLT01001820.1_pt1 | contig 10015 bp, 9 predicted proteins | sample 1572911 | NCBI WGS metagenome assembly OGLT01 (sample SAMEA2582014, study PRJEB24529) | metagenome | biome: Human gut stool | place: China | collected 2011 | reverse complement strand
TGGTAATCAGCATGGTTTCGTACTTTGCCATTTTGTAGCACCTCCTTTTGGACTTGAGGGCCTCAAGGTTATGAGGCCAAGGTACACGATCCTGCGGTTTCACAGGACTGTGCGGTGTGTCTGTTCAGACAGCAACTTATTATAGCAAGTGTTTTGCACTTTGTCAAGCATTCCGGCAAAAAAATCTGCACGAAAATAAAACGGGTCTGAGGCTAAACTTTAGTCGGATTTTCGCTGGGATGGTTTTGATTTTCACAAGCCGACAAGTTATAATGTAAAATAGGGTAGGCCAGGACGCGCGGTCGGGCCTGCCGGGCGTGAAAAACGCAAAATTGAGTAAAGGAAGGTCATTTGAATGTATTCGGTCTTTCGAAACCTCGCCATCATCATCCTCACGGCCAAGTTCTTCGGGCTGGCGGCCCGCAAGTGCAAGGCCCCGCAGGTGGTGGGCGAGATCATCGCGGGCCTGCTGATCGGCCCCTGTGTGCTGAATCTGGTCCACATCAGCGATACCATCTCGGTCTTTGCGGAGATCGGCGTGGTGCTGCTGATGTTCTCCACCGGCCTTGGCACCAATCTGAAGGAGTTGATCAAAGCCGGCCCCATTGCCACCCTCATCGCCTGCGTGGGCGTGGCTGTGCCGCTGGCGGGCGGCACGCTCCTTTATAGCATCTTCTATGGGTTTGCTGCCGTGGGCAGCACGGAGTTTTACAAGGCGCTTTTCATTGGCACCATCATGACGGCCACCAGCGTTTCCATCACGGTGGCGGCCCTGCAGGAGATGGGCCATCTGAAGAGCTTCCTCGGCACGACGATCGTGAGCGCGGCGGTCATTGATGATGTCATCGGTATCGTGGTGCTGACCTGTGTGCTGGGTGCCGGTTCCGGCACCGGCACCGGCCTGGGCAAGGTGCTCTTCAACACGGTGCTCTTCTTTGCCACGGCCATCGGTGTGGGCCTCATCGCACACTTTGCGATGAAGTGGCTGGACAAGCGCAATCCCCACACCCAGCGCATCACCATCGTGAGCATGGCGTTCTGCTTTGCCATGGCCTACATCGCCGAGGAATACTTCGGCATCGCAGACATCACGGGTGCCTACATTGCCGGCATCGTGCTCTGCTCCATGGATGACGCATCTTATGTGGAGCGCCGGGTGGATATCAGCAACTATGTGCTGTTTGCTCCGGTCTTTTTTGCAAGCATCGGCCTGAAGACGGACATCAGCGGCCTGACGCCGCAGATCCTGCTCTTCAGCGTCTGCTTCGTCATCGTGGCGCTCATCACCAAGGTCATCGGCTGCGGTCTGGCGGCAAAGATCTGCCGCTTCAGCTGGGCCGACTCCCTCAAGGTGGGCGTCGGCATGATGACCCGCGGCGAGGTGGCCCTGATCGTGGCCCAGAAGGGCCTGGACATCGGCGTGGTGGACCCTGTGTACTTCACGGCGGTCATTCTGCTCATCGTGGTATCCTCGGTGGCAACACCGCTGGTGCTGAAGGTGCTCTTCACCAAAGCCCCGCCGACACCGCATCCGAGCCAGAGCGAAGCATAAAAATGGGAGGTCCATCCTGGGGGATGGGCCTCCTGTTTTTATGTTGGACGCGGAAAATGGCACAATTTCCGAAGAACGATGGATTCCTGCCGGAAGATAGTGTATAATGAAAAATAAATGTAAAATCCGGAAAGGAATTTTTCGTATGGGAATCGTAGTCATCGGCGCAGTTTTTGTGGACATCAAGGGATATCCGCTCTCGACTTATATCCCCGGCGGACGAAACGCCGGGCGCGTGGAGCAGGTACACGGCGGTGTGAGCCGCAATGTGGCGGAAGATATCGCCAATGTGGAGCTGCGGCCCACCTTTGTGGGCCTGGTGGATGATACCGGCATGGGTCTGGACGTCATCGAGAAGCTGAACAACCACAAGGTCAACACCCGGTTCATCCAGCGTGTGCCGGATGGCATGGGCACCTGGCTGGCCATCTTCAACAACGACGGCGACGTCTGTGCAGCCATCTCCAAGCGGCCGGACACCACCCCGCTGATCGGGCTGCTGGAAGAGCAGGGAGACGAGATCTTTCGGGACTGCGACAGCATCGCGCTGGAGCTGGACCTCGAAAAGGAGACCGTCAAGCAGACGCTGCGCTACGCCAAAAAATACGGCAAAAAGGTGTACGCGGTGGTCTCCAACATGAGCATTGCGATGGAGCGCCGGGACTTTTTGCAGCAGATCGACTGTTTTGTCTGCAACCAGCAGGAGGCCGGGCTGCTCTTCTCGGACGATTACGGCCATCTGGAACCGGAGGAGATGTGCCGGGTGCTGGCGGCCAATGTCCGGAGCGCAAACATCCCCTGCATGGTGGTCACCATGGGCGACAAGGGCGCAGTCTATGCCCAAGCGGACGGGGACTGCGGCATTGTTCCGGCCAAGAAAGTGGACGTCATCGACACCACCGGCGCGGGCGATGCGTTCTTCGCGGGCACCGTCATCGGCCTGACTTACGGCAAAACACTGGCGGAATCCTGCGAGATCGGCAGCCGTCTGGCCGCATCGGTCATCTGCATCACCGAAAATGTCTGCCCCCGCTTCCGCCCGCTGGAATTCGGGCTGGACGTGCCGGTCGTGGATTGAAGCATGGGGATTTCTTCACCGTTGTGCCATCTGACGGGGAACCTTCCACCGGGAAACAGCTTGAACCGGGAACAAAAATGAAAAACGGCAGAGCATCTGAAATTCAGACACTCTGCCGCTTTATTTTGGAGCAGGATACGGGACTCGAACCCGCCGCCTACTGCTTGGGAAGCAGTCGCTCTACCGGATGAGCTAACCCTGCAAGCTACCCTATTAGTTTAGCAAAGGTGAGCGGGTTTGTCAACTGTTATTTGATTCATTTTTTCGGGGTTCTTTTTTGAACCTCTGCGGCTTTTCTTTGTCTGCAAAAAATGCTATACTAAAAAGGACAATCTGTTTTTGGAGAGAACCTGTATCATGATCTTTGTCCCATTGCTGCACTACTTCAAGTGCAAAAATTCATACAGCGGCAGCGAAGCCGGGATGCGGTATCTGCTCACGCCCGGCAAGCGCACGGTGCCCGACCCGGATGGCGGGGAGGGGGCCGAAAAAGAGGAGGCCATCCTCACGGTGGACATCTGGCCGGACCCCTGGGCGCTGGACCAGACCGACCCCGCGCTGCGCCGCCGCGAAGTCTTCCCGCTGAGCGACGCGGGCCGCGCCGCTGCCGCGCAGTGCATGAAGGAGGCCTTTGAGGCCGAGCCGGAGCGCTGGAAGAACACACCCTCCATCCTGGATTGCGAGCCGTGGGCACCGCCTGCGCCGGAGGAGGAAAAAACTGAATGATCTACCGTTTGAAAGAGCAGAAGGGCGATGCCATCGCCGTGCCGCAGCTGGTGTTTTCCAAGCTGGGCATCGCGGAGGAGTATAACGTACGGGTGGCGCTGTATGTGCTGGCCACCGGCGTGACCGACCCGGAGAAAATCTGCGCAGACCTCAAGCTCCGCAGCAAGATGAGCGCCGAGAGCGCGCTGGCCTTCTGGGCCGGTGCGGGCCTGCTGGAACGCTATGAGGAGAACGCCGCACCGGGCGAGGAACCCAGCGCCCCGGCCCCCATGACCTGGGCCGAGATCGCAGCGGCCTCCCGCACCGACCCGATGATCTCCAGCCTCATTGACTGCGCACAGGCCGGGTTTGCCCGTCCGCTGACCCACAGCGAGATGGAAAAGCTCGTCAATCTGTACATCGTCGAGGGCTTTGCGCCGGAGACTGTCATGCTCTGCGTGGCCTATGTGGCCAGCAGGGGCAAGCGGACGATGGGGGCTGTGAGCCACGAGCTGAAGGTCTGGCGCGCCGAGGGCGTGGAGTCCGGCGAGCAGGCAGACGCACACTTGCAGCTGCTGGCCCTCCGCGCCCAGCGGGAGCAGTACGTCAGCGGTCTGCTGGGCATTGCCGAAAGCGAACTGACCCTCGGCGGGCGCAAAGCCATCGCCCGCTGGTACGAGGTCTACGGTTACGACGATGCCATGGTGGAGGAAGCCGCCGTGCAGGCCGGTGCCAAGCGGGACCTGTGGTACTGGAACAGCATCCTCAAGACCTGGAACGCCAAGGGCTTGCGCACCGTCCACGATGTGCGCGGGCCGGTGGCCGGAGCGGGCGCCAGCCGGAACCTCCGGGTGGACCGCGAGACGCCCAGTGGGAACGACTTCCTCAAAAACGCTGTCCGCCGCCGCTCCCTGCGGAAACAGCCGGACGAAGCATCGCAGTAAGGAGAGATTATGCGTACCAAACGTGAACTGTATCAGGAGGCGATGCGGGCCGTCGCGCTGCGGCGTCAGACCGCGCGCGCCAACGCCGAGGATGCCCGCGCCGCAGCCGAAGCGGCCGTCCCGGCCCTCCGCCACGCCGAAGAAGAGGTGCGGGTGCGGGGTGTGCGCTGTGCGCTGGCCGGTGCTTCCGGCAAGGACCGCACCGCCGCTGCCGCCGCACTGGCCAAGGCAAAACAGGATCTGACGGCCCTGCTGGCGTCCAGCGGACGCCCCGCCGATGCGCTGGAACCGCATTTCACCTGCAAAAAATGCCAGGACACCGGCACGTTCGAGGGGCACACCTGCATCTGCGTCCACAAGCTCATGCAGAAACTCCGCCGCGAGGAGATCGAGAGCCTGTCCAGCCTGTCCATTTCCAGCTTCGATACCATGGAGCTGCGCTACTACCCGAACACCATGGACGACAAGCTGGGCGAGCCAGTCCGCAGTTACATGGGCAGTCTGCTGGCGGAGCTGCGCGCGTATGCCGAAGAGTTTGACCGCAGCAGCGAGAGCCTGATGCTGTTCGGCAATGCGGGCCTGGGCAAGACCCATGCGGCCCTTGCCATTGCGGGCATCGTGCTGGAAAAGGACTTCGATGTCATTTATGTGTCCAGCCCGGACTTTTTCTCCAAGCTGGAAGCACTGCACTTTGGCGCAGACCCCGGCGGCGAGGAGGAGACCCTGCTGCAGACCGCAGCCGGGGCCGACCTGCTCATTCTGGACGACCTGGGCACCGAGTTCAATTCCAGCTTCTTCCTAAGCACCCTGTACAGTCTGCTCAACAACCGGCTGGGGGCGCACCTGCCCACCATCGTCACCACCAACATCACGGACGGCGCGCTGCTGGAAAAGCTCTATACCGAAAAGATCTCCAGCCGTCTGTCGGCCTTCGTGCCCTGCCTGTTCGCCGGGCAGGATATCCGCAGCCAGAAGGCGCAGGAAGTATAAATGTTCATAAATAAGGTGTATCCTGAACAGGCTGCACCGCAGCGATAGAAAATGATCCAAAGAGATGGGGTAAACTGATATGCAGAAACGATCGCCCGCCAGGCGGATGACCTACCGGGAGTGGAAGATCCGCAAGTGTCTGCGGCTGGCGCGGAACTGGGTGCTTTTTCTGGCCGCATGCGGCGGAGCCGTGGCGCTGATGGCCACCGGCATCCTCTGGCTGCTGCCCAAGGCCCACGCCCTGATCGCGGGGCCGGTGCCCTTCACGGCGCGGAACTACGACAGCAACTCCTATGTATTCGACGCCGCCGACGACCGGCTCGTGGTGGTGAACGCCAACCTCGCGCTGGAAGAAGAGCCTGCGCCGGAGCTTGCAGTGGCCGATGACGCCACCGGCGAGCAGCTGGAGGCCGAGGCCGCTTCCGCTTACCGCAGCATGGCCGAGGCGGCGCAGGCGGACGGAGTCGAGCTGAACCTTGTGACCGGCTGGCAGGATGCGGATGCCCGCACCGCCGCCTACGAGGCACGGCTGACCGCTTACAGCGCCGAGAACAGCCGCCTTTCGGCTGAGGAAGCCGCCGACCATACGGCCTCTTTGCAGCCTGCGGCCAGCACCAGTGAGCAGGGGACCGGCTACTGCGCCGACATCCTCTCGCCGGACTGCACCGAAAAGACGGCAGCCTTTGCCGAGACCCGTGCCTATGAGTGGCTGACGGCCTATGCCGCCGAGTACGGCTTCATCCTCCGCTGGCCAGAGGACCGCCAGAGCGCCACCGGCATGGTCTACGCCCCTTGGCACTGGCGGTATGTGGGCGTGGAGAATGCCTGCGCCATCCGGGGGTCCGGCCTTGCGCTGGAAGAGTTCCTCGCGCTGGAACGCGCAAAATCATAAATCCAAAGGAGAAACCATTGAAACGAACCGAGATCGCGCCCGGCGTCCATCTTTCGTGGGACCCGGCGCCAAAATTCAACCGCTGCCGCATCAGCCTCCATTTCGCTTTCCCGGCAAAGCGTGAGACGGCCACCGCCCACGCGCTGCTCCCGCTGGTGATGGAGCGCGGCTATGCGGACTGCCCCGATATGACCCAGATGACCAAAAAGCTGGCCCGCCTGTACGGCGCAGACCTGACCGTGGACGCCCGCCCGCTGGGCGCGAACCATAACCTCTGCGTCAGCGCCACCGGCATCAAGAACCGCTTTGCACTGGAAGGGGAGGACCTCACCCGCGAATACGCCGCACTGGCGCTGGGCACGGCCTTTCACCCCGCCTTTTCGGGCGGCGTGTTTGACCCGGAGGCCGTGGCCATCGAGAAGCAGATGCTCCGCAAATCGCTGGAAGATGAAGTGAACGAAAAGCGCATCTACTGCCAGCGGCAGGCCAACCGGGAGTTCTTCGGGGCCAGCCCTGCCGGCATCCGGCAGGAGGGCTATCTGGAAGAGGTGGACGGCCTGACGCCGGAGACCCTGACCGCCGCCTACCGCGAAATGCTGGAGACTGCACAGATCGAACTGCTCATTCTGGGCTGCGGCGAGGCAGAGACGCAGGCTGTCACGCAGGCGCTGCTGGGGGAGCTGGCCGCGGTGGCCCGCCGCCCGGTGCCGCTGTGCGAAAATTTGGCGATGCCCCGGCAGGAGACCGTGCGGAAGACGGAATGCTTCGACACCGTGCAGGCCAAACTCTGTATGCTCTTCACGCTGGGCGAGCCGATGCAACCGGACCAGATGGCAGCTGTCCGGCTGGCCATGGCGCTTTACGGCGGCAGCGTCACCAGCCGCCTGTTCCTCAACGTGCGGGAGCGCGACCACCTGTGCTACTACTGCTCGTCCAGCTTCCAGAGCTTCACGGGCAGCATGGCGGTGAACAGCGGCGTGGAACACGCCGACGCCGCCCGCGCCGAGCAGGCCATCCTGAAGGAACTGGACGATCTGCGCACCGGGCCCATCACCGAAGAGGAACTGGAAGACTGCCGCCTCTCCCTGCTGAGCGGGATGGCGGGCATCGAGGACAGCCTGGGCGGCATCGAGACCTGGTACTATATGGAGGTGCTGCGGGGCGGGGCTGTGCAGACCCCGGACGAGGCCCGTGCGGCCCTGCGCGCCGTCACCAGAGAAGACGTCCGCGCCATCCTGCGCCAGCTGACGCTGTCCGTGAGTTACCTGCTGACCAGAGAGGAGGGGCCGGCCCATGTCTGAATTGCAGAGCAAAGCCCTCGCGGAAGCGGCGGCAGACCAGTGGAAGGTGCTTCCTTCCGGGCTGACGGTCCTCGTGCGGCCTATGCCGGGCTATTCCGGCACCCATGTCATCTATGCCACCCGCTTCGGCTCCATTGACCGGGACTTCCGCCTGAACGGGCGGGAGGTGCATCTGCCCGCCGGTGTGGCGCATTTTCTGGAGCATAAAATGTTCGAGGATCAGGACGGCGACGCCTTCGCCAAGTTTGCGAAGACCGGTGCCAACGCCAATGCGTTCACCAGCTTCGACCGCACCTGCTACCTCTTCACGACCACCCAGCAGCTGGACGAAAGTCTGGATGTGCTGCTGGGCATGGTGGGGCACCCCTATTTCACCGAACAGACCATCGCCAAGGAGCAGGGCATCATCGGGCAGGAGATCAAGATGTACGATGACAGCGCCGACTGGCGGCTCATCACCGGCCTGTGCGAGTGCCTTTACCACAGCCACCCCATCCGCAGCGACATCGCGGGCAGCTGCGAAAGCATTGCGGAGATCACCCCCGGAATGCTCTACGACTGCTGCGAGGCATTCTATGCCCCCGGCAATATGGTGCTGGCAGCAGCAGGCAATACCACCATGGAGCAGGTCCTGGCCGCCTGTGCGCGCCACGGCCTGCTGGACCCCCGCCCCGAAGAGCGGGTGCAGCGCCTTTGGGCCGACGAGCCCATGACGCTGGCGGCTGCGGAAAAGCGCATCCGGATGCCGGTCTCGAAGCCCTGCTTCGGCCTCGGCTTCAAGGAAGCGCCCCTTGCACCGGATGACCTGCGCAGCGAGATGCTGTACGACCTCGTCCTCTGCTGCATCTGCGGCGGGATGTCGCCGCTCTACCGCCGGCTGTACGATTCTGGCCTGACCAATCCCGGCTTCGGCGGGGAAGTGCTGCGGGTGGACGGCTGCTGCTGCATCCTCTTCACCGGCGAAAGCGATGAGCCCGACACCGTGAAGCAGCTGCTTCTGGATGAGATCGAACAGGTCCGCCGTGCGGGCATCGACCGGGAGGTCTTCACCCTCTGCAAGAACGAAAAATACGGCCAGCTGATCGAAAATTTGGAAAACGTGGAGGACTCGGCCAGCCAGATGGCAGACTTCGCCCTCTCCGGCCAGACGGTCGCCCAGCAGATCGCAACGCTGGCGGCGCTGACCGCCGAAGACGCCGATGCCGCCTTACAGACCATCCTGCAGCCGGGCCGGATGGCAGCGATGTACATCGACCCGGACGGCACGGCGGACCTGCCCGACACGGACGACGAAGCAGAACTGGAGGACTGACATGACGCATTTGACGAATCTGGTAGAATTTCCGGCACTGGGGCTCAGCTTTCCGCTGAACCGTGTTGCCTTTTCCATTGGCGGCATCAACATTTACTGGTACGGTGTCTGCATCGCGGTGGGCATGTGCCTGGCGCTGGTGTTCGCGTTCCGCCATGGGGTGGAGTTCGGCGTGGACGCCGACGCCATGGTGGACGTCATCCTCATCGGTGTCGTGATGGGCATCCTCTGCGCCCGGCTCTACTATGTGGCGATGGCACCCTACAATTACGATTCCCTGTGGGAGGTGCTGGCCATTCGGGACGGCGGGCTTGCCATCTACGGCGGCATCATCGGCGGCTTCCTGTTCGGCGGTCTGGCCTGCAAGTGGCGCAAAGTGCCGGTGCTGCCCATGTTCGACCTGGCCGCGATGGGCTTTCTCATCGGGCAGGGCTGCGGCCGCTGGGGCAACTTCTTCAATCAGGAAGCCTTTGGCTGCAACACCGCCCTGCCCTGGGGCATGTACAGCGAGGCTACCCACGACTATCTGCTCAGCAGCGTGGTCACAGCGCCCAAAGGAGTGATCATTGACCCGGATCTGCCGGTGCATCCCACCTTTCTGTATGAGAGCATCTGGTGCTTCGTGGGGCTGTTCCTGCTGGTGCGGCACATCAAAAAGCGGAAGTTTGCGGGCGACATCGCCCTGCGCTACCTCATCTGGTACGGCGCGGGCCGGTTCTGGATCGAAGCTCTCCGCACCGACAGCCTGCTGCTGGTGCCCTCCATCGGCCTGCGGGTGTCGCAGGTGGTGGCGGCCGTTGCCGTTGTGGGCGGCATCGTCGCCGAGGTCCTTCTGACGAAAAAGTACAAGGGCAAGCCGCTTATGGTGCCGCTGGCCCTTACCACCGAGAACCGTGCCCTCGCCGCAAAAGCGAAAAAGGCAGACCCTGCGTTCCGGCTGGAGCCGGAAGAGTTGGCCGCGTCCAGCCCGCGTACCCTCTTTGTGGAGCGCACGGAGGCCTACAACAAAACGGTGAAGGAGCAACTGACCTCCGCATCCTGAAAAAACTTTGCGGGAATGCGCAAAACCTCTTGCAATCGGCTCGCTTTTCTGCTATACTATTCTAGCCGCTTGGTGTGGGCACCGCAAATGGCCCCGTAGGGGTCTGCCTTTACGACCAGCGAGTACAACGAAAAGGAATGAAACAAATGTACGCAATCATTGTTACCGGCGGTAAGCAGTACCGCGTGGAGCAGGGCGA
>OGLT01001819.1_pt1 | contig 10022 bp, 7 predicted proteins | sample 1572911 | NCBI WGS metagenome assembly OGLT01 (sample SAMEA2582014, study PRJEB24529) | metagenome | biome: Human gut stool | place: China | collected 2011 | reverse complement strand
ACCGTTCCTGAACGGTAGCTTTTGTCCAGAGGGTATCGGTTTCTTTGTATTTTTTAGAACCTTTATATGTAGATTCACCTGCAAGCCAGCCATGTGTAATTGCTTTTTGATGAAAAGAAAATTTAAAATCAATCGGAAGCAACGCAATTACTTTGACATCATATGACACATCAACAGTTATTTCATTTGAGCCGTATGGGAATAAGGTTGAATTTGAAAAATCAAGTCCGTCAATGTAAGAGCCGTTTCCGTTAGGAACAACACCCAGATGTTTTAAATAATCATCAACATTACCGCCTTTTGAACTGACAAGATGTTTTTTGCACAAAACCTTTGAAAGTGGGGCAGCCACAAGTCTTGATTTTGCAAGATTTAAACCTTCACTTGCCGCCATTTTTGCAATTCCGAACATCAACTGTTTTGGATCTTTGGCAATATCTTCAATTGTAGACTTTAATGAACTGCCTGCGTCTTTAATTTTATCTGCACTTCCGACGGCGGAATCCCAAGACTTAGATATATCAGATATATTATCCATAGAAGATTTTCCTGTATTACCGAGATTTTCAATCTCATTGAATACGGTGTTTATATCAGACATAATAGAATCAATATCCTGCGTTCCGTCTTTAGCCGCCTGAGCAAGCTCAGCCTCGCTCTTATTAAATCCTGTAAGTGAATAAAGGTAACTGTATTGTGACAGTTCCTTTGCAGTTGTGTTGATAGCTACAGCAACACGAGCCTGCACCAAACAGATATTTACAATGGTAAGCAATGTTACAATTGCAAACATAAATGCAGACAGAGAGATGGTTGCCTCAATAGTAACCGATCCACTTTCGCCTTTTATTTTTTTCAGCATTTCCATCCCTCCGATTTTTTTGCTTACTCTTCTGAACGAACTGTTTGTATCATTTCATCTACAATCTCACTGATTTCATCAATAAGTTCCTGACTTTGTGACTTATCAATTACCGAACCGACAATTTCGCACGGAACTCCGTCAAGAACGAATGCACAACCCTTTGCATATCCGTCAAACTTTGTATCTGTTCCGTAGTTAATAGTACCCTCAAACAAATACATATCTATTCCGTTAATTGTGGTTTCTTCGTCTTTGGTAATTGTTATACCGTTTATTCCGCCCTCATAATTCTGCATATTTGGAATCATTTCTTTAAAAGCGACTTTGTGAGCCTCTTTTGGAGAACTTGCCTCACTATACTTTGCTTCAGTAAAAGATACATATCTTGAATCATGAATAATAAATAATTCAGTAAATGCCTGTTCAATCTCTTGATAGTTTGGAACATCAACATATATATTTTTCAGTGGAACTTTATAAGTACCCGACAACTTTGTGTTTGATGTTTGTGCAACAGTTTCCGAACTGCCTTCCGTCTGGGGCACTTGTGATGAACTGATTACCGAATCTGTCGGCTTTTGTGATTCACTGTTGCCACAGGCAGAAACAGATAAGAGCATAGTAAGTGCGATTAAAATTGTGAGTGTTTTTTTCATTGTGTTTTTTCTCCTTTAATATCCTTTGGTAGATTTATATTCAACTGTATACCAGTTTACATTATCCGAAGGGTTGCCCTCAACATCGGCAAACAGCGGAAGTGCCAACAGAGTCGGCTTAACCTGAACCTTTGCATACAGGTCAACATATACAGCCGAATCGGACAGTTTAAAGTCTTTTCTTTCGGCATCCTGTCTCATATTTGCCTGTATAACATCTCCTGTTCTGAGCAGTACTCCCTCTTCGTTTGCATAAAGACCTATCATTAAAAATAATCTGAGATAGTCACTGTAGGAAAATGACAGTAACGAAGCCATTCCCGTAGAATCCGAGTCACCAGAATTACTTCCAAAAATTCCGTCAATCTGCTGATTCAGGGTTTCCTTTAACTTTCCGGCTCCGCCTTTCATTGATTCCTTAACCTTTTCTTTCATTTTATCTTTATAGGCAATTACTTTGTCAGAAGTGGTACTTATTATTCTCACTATATCCCTTCTAACTTCATCAATTATTCCCGTAATATTGTTTGCTACATTAGATATAGATGTTTCGGCATTGTCTGTAACACTCTTCATTTCATCTAACAATAATTGAACATAGTTTTCCTTTATCAGTTTTACTGCCTCAGCTTTAACTATGTATCCAAGGTCAGAACTTTTATCAACACCTTTACCTTCCGTTTTAAGCCAATCATCTAACCCTGTAGTAACTTCATCTGCCATATCAACAGCCGGATCACTTGCATACTTTTCAATGGCATTATTACAGAGAGTTGTCAACTTTTGAATTGCCGTATTTGCATGCCTTTCAATAAGAGTATCATACGACGCAGATACAGAGCTGACAACCTTATCTGTTCCGTCTTTGATAAACTCATTAAGCTGGTCATCTGTCATATCAAGCAAATCATTCAACTCTTCAAGACCTGCATCTAATGCAGAATCGGTAACATCTTTTAACGCATTACCAATACCTTCTCTGGCTTCATTCATTAAACCATTGACAGAGCATTTCCAAGTTTTTTTATTCTTAAACAATGGAACGCTTTCGCCGTTTTTTAAATCTTGCAAATCCAATGCTGACTCACAACAAGCGATTCCTATAATAATTGCCGCCTGAATAAGCGGAGCAGGAATAACACCCAATGTAGCCGCAGAAATCGGGGTTGCAATAGCAAATGCGGTATCTCGAATAGATGAGTCCATAAATGCGTATATTACATTAAATCCAAATCTGATTCCGTAAATTGAACCGTAGGCCTTGGTGAGATTTGAAGAGTTTGAACCACCGTAAATTATGTACTCAACCTCTTTGCCGTAGGCGTAATTGTTTGTTGTATTCATCGGGGTCAGCGTTAATGTCTGTACCTCTGCATCTTTGCCCGACTTTTTTTCCGTTTCCTTCTCAATTGTATCGTAACTGAACATACTGAGGACATAATCGGAAACATACAATTTATCTCGCAAGTCTGTTCCCATTTTTGCGGCTGCGTCGCCTAGGTTTTTAAACATAGAACTAAGGCTTTTACTTGTATCTTTTGCCGCAGAATCACCTGTTTTTATTTCCGAAGAAGGGGTTTTAGCATTATTTCCCGCATCTTTCGACGGCCAACCCTTTGTAACCAATGAAGATAAATCCTTGCTGTTTGTAATATTTCCTTTTTCTGCATTTTTAGCATCATCACTTGCCTTTGAATCTGAATTTTTCTTTATATCGTCATACAAGTTCTGACCGTTTGATTTGTTCTCAGATTTTGTTTCTGTTTTTGCAGAAACCTCGCCTGTGTTGAAATGGGTGTACAAATACGAATAAAAATTCAACTTATCGGTTTTTCCGTGTAGATAAACCTGTGTTCCTGATTTATTCACCCAGCTAACATCAAGTTTTCCACTCTCCCATGAAAACCAACCGTCCGCCTGACTTTTTAGTTCCGGTGTTGAAAGTTTAACGCTCTTAAGCTGAGCAGCCCCAACCTTGCTCTCAATTAAAGACTCGGCTTTACCGTAACCTTTTATATCTCCGATAAAAGTACCGTCAAACTTATATTTTTTAATTTTATCAATACTTTTTTGGAGGTTATCTGAGATATTCTTTAATCTTGTAACCATTTTTTCTATTTCTTGCGTATTCAGATAAGTTCCCAACTCCTGAATTTCTGCTTTATCCTGCCGAGCCATAGATGTGTTTTTAAGTTCATTATCGTTAGCTGCACCTTCCCACGCATTTTTAGCGTTATACAGTTTTCCGCTTTCAACAGAAGTTTTTGCCTCATTAAGTTTCTTTGATGCGTTATCAAGGTATTCTTTAGCTTTTTCCATATTGTCAACATAACCCGAGACCTTGTCGCTTATACCTTTTATTAAATCATTCGTCTTTGTTGTGTTTGTCGGATCTTCGCCTTTATTTAACTCTTGTGAAATATCAGAAAAAGTTTTGGCGATTCCGCTGACCTCGTTCATAGCACTTTCGTACTTGCTTTCAATTGTAGAAAATTGGGAAGAAAGCTTATCTGACTTTGAATTTACAGTTATTTGAGTATCTTTGAGTTCCTTTTTTGCATCATCGTCATAAGCCTCAACCCATATCATTGCATTCTTCAGTTTTTGATATACTGTATACACTGACTGAGCAGAGCTTGTGTACGGTCCCAAATTTTTTCTGTTTGTTTGAACAAGGTACTGTAAGTCATACACATCGACAGGGGCGGATGTTTTCTTGATTTCTGCCCCATAGGAATCCATTTTTTGAAGTTCCCTATAGAACGAATTCATCAATGATTTTATTCCATCAGCTGTGGGACGTTTGTTTTTATCATATCCGCCAACTCGTTTTGGATAATATTGAGTATAATCTTGTAAAGGGGCAGATACACCTGTTTCAGAATAAGTAAATCTCCACAAATCAACCCTAACATTATCGCCTGCTGCATTTTTAGATTCGACATTATTTACTTTCTGTACATTACAATAATAATCAATATAGTCCTGTGTATCGTATAGGTCCATTATCGTCTTTCTGTTGACGGAAAACTTATAATCATTCTCCCAACCTGAAGAGTCTTTTAAATTTTTCTGCATATCGCTGAAATAATTTTCATCGGTAATAAGGGGCAAAGAATTGTATTTGTTAATATATTCCCACGCGGACTTGAGTGTATTCATTACACTCTCTTCTTCTTTGTAGTAATCCTGTCGCTTATCAACAAGTTCGCTTTGCTTGCTTAATGTTTTAAATGTCTGAATTGAAGAAAGAAAACTTAAACCTGTGTTAATAGGAGCACGATATTTCATAAAATCGACAATCTGCTTCTTCATAACACTTGCATTTGAAAGTGTGGCGTCACTGTTTTTATTCACACTAAAGTCTACAAGCTCCATATTGAGTACATCAGACACATCACCACTGTCACCAACCAAACCAAGCTGAGCCATAATTTGATCCACATAAGAATCGGCATCTTCGTTGCTGACACCCGAAGAAGTAATGCAGGAGCGATAATAATCCTCCAAACTTGCATACAATTCGTCTGTATTCTGTGCAGTCGCAAAAAGGCCGTACATATCCTTTAATTTTGTGTCATAGTCAGTGAGTGCTGTATTGAGAGTCAAATCTCCTGCAGATTCCGAAACGGATTTAGCTAATGACACTTTGCTGGCATCTACAAAAAGTGCAGAAACAGTCATCATTGGCACCAAAATAATAACAAGGAATATTGAAACAGCACCCTTGGTTTTTTTGAACCTATTCATTACCCGCAATCCTCCTTACTTTTTAGCAAATCCTGATATAAAATCATTTATTTTTCCGAACACATCAGATATCTTCTGTGCGACTTTTGACTTGCTGAATACATCTATAACCATATCTGTATTTCGTATAAATTCTGCCGTATCATCAACCGGTGCTTCTGCTCTTGAAGTAATCACCAACATCGGCGGTGTTGATTCTCCTAAAAAACTGATAGGAAATTTAATGGTATACTTTACCTCTACTGAAAATGTAGAATAAACGACATAATTGTTGTATTTGGCTATATCTGATTTAGCTGTTGTGATTTTTGGAGACATATTTGTAAAGAAGGTTGATGTTTTTCCTGTCAATGCTTCTTCAACTTCATTTGATATTTTGCTTTCTACATCATTCATACCGCCAAAAATATAACGATACGGCTTTGTTTCCAGAGCCGAAAGCGACGGAAATTTTCCTGTTTCTTTCATTGTTTCCAAAATCGGATCTGCACAATATGCAGCGCCTTGAATTGCCTTTTGCTCAACTACAGATTCAACCTGAGCTTTCATATAAAAAGCATTTCCCATATAAATTAAGAAAAAGAGGATAATAAACATAATAGGAAACACAAAAGTTGCTTCGATGATTACTGTACCGTTTTCACTATTCAATTTTGAACATATAGAGTTTTTTCCTGTCATCTTTATCGTCCTCTCAAAAAATTTAGCATATGTGCATAGGGGAATCGAATTTACAACTGTCATTTCGATGTCCCCTTGCACATCTGTGAAGAGGGCCTCTTCTAGTTGCTGTTGACCGCATCGGTTGCTTTTTTGGTAATTGTACCAAACAAGGTTTCCAAAAGTGCTTTAATTTGATCTTTAAAAATTAAAGCAAGAATAACCGCAATACCGATAAGAATAACAATCGCAACGATATTAACCTCGCCCTTTTCATCAGTAAACAGGTCTCTCAACTTCATTTTTGCGATACTGCCAAGTATCATCATCTTCTGTAACATCATTTGCCATATTCCTCCTTTCTGCAAGTTTGCTCTATATAAAAACAATAAAGCCAAAAATAAGTTATCAAACTCCCAGATTTGTAAAAATCGGAACGATAATCATAATAAGGATACCAACGAACATTACACAAATAGGAATAAGTAATTTGCTGGCAGCTTTTTCTCCTTCTCGTCTTACGAGCTGCTTTTTTAACTGCCATACTTCTTTGCTCTGTTCATGCAACATTGCAGTCAATTCACTGTTTCCTTTTGTCATACCCTGAATAATTGTTGACGTAAACTTTTTAATCTCCGGAATGATGCAACGAGAACCAAAATTAAACATCGCGTCAATCTCAGAAACACCGTTATTCATCTCATTAACTGTGGTTTGCATTTCGGTATAAATTGTTGATGTGCCTGCAAAGGCAACTTCCTGCCATGCCTCACGCAAAATCATTCCGGCATTTGTAAGCAAAGCCAACTTTGAAACAACTTCTGAAAAATCATGAAGCAGTTCATCTGACCTTTTAAGAATTCTTTTTTTCGTTACCGTACCAAAATAATAGTACGCAAGTCCTGCAAAAACAAAACCCACTATCAGTGCAAGCACATCCGATGCAAGTCCATACAAAATAAAGGAGAGTACAAATAAAGTAAATGCAATTGTTATTTGTTGGGAATGAATCGTTCGCAAATAATACTCTGAATATTTACTGCCGTACAATACATCAAGTTCCTGACGAAGTTTTCTGTCGCCTTTTGATTTATAATTATATTTTATTGTTTCGAGTACTGCGTAACCGAGTCCGTATATCTCCTTAAATGGATATTCTTTCTCAACAAGCACATCAAACATTGAATTGTACTTCATCCCTTTGATAAAGAACATCAACCAAATAATGAGTGAAACGATACCCAAGGTCATAATTACAATATCTGTCATTGTTAAGCCCAGCATAATCTTCACTCCTTAAAGTTTTATATCCAAAACAGCTTTTCCGATAAAATAAGCAACTACAAAAATAATTAAACTTACTGTTGTAGAAATAATGCCCGTTGGTGTAACAAAATTATTTGCAAATTCAGGACTCATCATTTTTATTACAGCAATCAAAACTATCGGCATAGCAATCATAATATTCTGTTCAAGCTTATTTGAAGTTACCAGTGTTTCTATATCCTCGGAAATTTCCATCTTGTCATTAAGAATACTGTGTGTATTACGAATAATTTCCTTTATATTGCCGCCTTTTCTGTAGCTAATTTTAAAGACATTGGCAAAACTCATAATATCTTCATTGTCACTGCGGCGACCAAAGTCCTCAAGAACATCTTCAATTGCAACATTATTATGTATTCCAGAAATTATTACTTCAAGTTCCTTCAATATAAAAGCATCAGAATCGTACTGCAATTTTAAATCATCATATACGCCAAAGAAAGAATCGTTTACATTTTTTCCCGCTCCGATAGATGTTGTCAATGCGTCAAGCATATCTCGAAATTGATGACTTAACTCCTTTTTCTGTTTTGCAACAATTGATTTTCTACGCATTGGTACAAACAATTTACCCGCAACTAATCCTATCGCAGTCGGAATTATTATATTGAGAACCCATGTTACTGTTGTTGGCTGATTAAATTCGTCTTTTCCTATTCCACCATAAAAAAGATAGCCAACAGCTGCACCTACAACAAAAGCCAACAGAAAATACAATATCTTTTCTGTCTTTGTCATATTATATACTTTATAATTATAGGTTGGTATATTCGTTGCAGAGGTAAAGTATTGCGGCTCTTCAATTTTTTTCTTTTTTTTATTTTTCTTTGCCAATACAATCACCTCAAATTTCTGATTTAAAGCCGGAAAGCTTTAATTTAAATGTATTCTGCATTTTATTATCAGTCCTCTTAAGTTTGCCTGAAACTTTTTCCAAGGTGCTTTTCTCATCTTCCTCAAAGACATACAGCGGATTAAGTATAATTTTACCGTTTTCGTATCCTACTACCTCAGTGATTTCCATTGTTTTTCTGGATTTATCACGAAGTCTTGAAAGATGAATGATTATGTCAACGGCAGATGCAATTTGCTGACGGATTGCTTCAAGAGGCAGTCCTGCAGCTCCCTGCAAAACCATGGTTTCGAGTCGGCTGAGCATATCCTCAGTTGAGTTTGCGTGACCTGTTGAAAGAGAACCGTCATGACCTGTATTCATGGCCTGCAACATATCGAGCGCCTCTCCGCCACGACACTCACCGACAATAATGCGCTCCGGTCGCATACGCAGTGAAGATTTTATTAAATCTCTTATCGTAATTTGACCTGCACCGGAAGCATTGGCATTTCTTGTTTCAAGGCTGACAAGGTTGTCTATTCCCTCAATCTGAAGTTCAGCGGAATCTTCAATTGTAATTACACGCTCATCCTTTGGAATATAATTTGAAAGAGCATTGAGAAATGTAGTTTTACCTGAACCCGTACCACCGCTGATGAAGATATTGTATTTAGCTTTAACAAGAAGTTGAAGCTTATCTGCAATTTCCTGAGTTATTGAGCCGTACTCTATCAATTTTGCTATTGTCATAGGAGTTTTTGAAAACTTACGAATTGTAACAGTCGGGCCACATAACGCAATCGGGGGTAACACCACATTAACACGAGAGCCGTCCGGAAGTCTTGTATCACAAATCGGATTTGCCTGATTAACCTCTCTGCCGGCAAGACCGACAATTCTCTGAATAACATCTTCAAGTTTTCGCTGACTTTCAAATTGTTTATCAAGCTTGTAAAGACGACCGTTCTGTTCGATAAATACATTTTTCGGTCCGTTAATCATTACTTCCGTTATGCTCTCATCCTTGATAATTGAATCAAGAAGTCCGAATCCTCTTATAGAACTGTAAACCTGTTCAACAATAGAAACTCGCTGATCAATTGAACAATACTGCTCACCGATATACTGTTCAACAATCTCCTCTATTCTCTGCTGCAAATCGTCATCACTTATCTGGCTTAGCGAGAGGTTATCAGTAACATATTTCTTGATTTTTGAGACAAACTGTTGCTCCTGTTCAAAAGTCATAATTATTCACCGCCTCAACAAATTCTGCCAAACATTTCTATTGATGATAGGCTATCCAGAATCTGTGAAACAGACGCATGTTCATATCTTGGAGCACCGCCTATATTTTTGAGCTCAATATTACTTGCAAGAGCCCTGCTACTTTTATTGCTAAACTTGTTGTAGATCAGCACAATTCTGTTCAAAATCGGAACATCTTCATTTTGCTCAGAAATTGCCAATGCGTCGTAAGCTCTGCTGATTTTAATATTAGAAATCTCAGAACCATCGCCCGTCCATACCAAAGCATTAGACTGTTTTAAAATCTTGATTGTATCACTGTCAATTCCAAAATCCAAATCAAGAATAATATAGGAATATGAACCCAGAAGTTTTGCTTCAGAAATAAGTCGAATAATTTCATCACTTTTGAGTTCAATCATATCCAAAGCTACCTTTGGCTGCGAGTAAAAATACACACCTCTGCGATCCTGTTTAACGCAGCTTTCCATTTTCATAGATAAATTTGCCTTTCTGCTCTTCAAGGCAAATATTATATCACTCATATCAAACTGACCTTCCGCAGAAAAGAAAGCGTCGGCTGAACCGAATTTTTCAAAATTAAGATACAGTGTCTTTTCGCCCTTGGCGGCATAATACGATGCACAGGCTGCAGCCATTGTTGAACTGCCTGTACCGCCGC
>OGLT01001814.1_pt1 | contig 10071 bp, 8 predicted proteins | sample 1572911 | NCBI WGS metagenome assembly OGLT01 (sample SAMEA2582014, study PRJEB24529) | metagenome | biome: Human gut stool | place: China | collected 2011 | reverse complement strand
TGAAAAGGCACTGGAAAGTGCGGAATATATCAAGACGCACACGAAAAAGCGCCCGAAGATCGCGGTGGTGCTGGGCTCCGGCCTTGGCAAGCTGACCGCGGACTTTACGGACACGGAAGAACTGTCCTACAAGGATATCCCCAACTTCCCGGTATCCACGGTGGCAGGACACAAAGGCGCATTGTTGGCTGGCAAGCTGGGGGACACGGAAGTCTACGCCATGGAAGGCCGCTTCCATTTCTATGAGGGCTACTCCATGAAGGAAGTCTGCTACCCGTTCTATGTGTTCAAGCTGTTGGACGTGGAAAAGGTGGTGTTGACCAACGCCTGCGGCGGCATCAACCGGGAGTTTGCGCCGGGCACCCTGATGCTCATTACCGACTTCATCAACATGATGGGCACGAACCCCCTCATTGGCCCCAACGATGAGCGCTTCGGCCCCCGCTTCCCGGACATGACCGAACCTTACAGTCTGGAACTGCGGAACCTTGCCAAGCAGACCGCCGATGAACTGGGCATTGCCTACAAGGAGGGCGTTTACATGGGCTTTATGGGCCCTTGCTATGAAACGGCGGCTGAAATTCGCGCCTTTGCGGGGATGGGAGCCGATGCCGTGGGCATGAGCACCGTGCCGGAAACCATGGTCTGCAACTACATGGGCATGAAGGTACTGGCCGTCAGCTGCATCACTAACATGGCCACCGGCATCCAGACGGTCAAGCATAGCCACGCCCGCGTGCTGGAGATCGCAAATCAGGCAGGCGATACCCTGTGCCGATGGCTGGGTGCGGTGATTCAGAGAATGGAGTAAAAAAGATATACCATGAAAATCCTTTCGTTTGGTTCCCTCAACTACGATTATACCTATGAGGTCGAGCACTTTCTCGCGCCCAAAGAGACCCTTGCAGCCAAGTCCATGCAGCGGGGCTTTGGAGGGAAAGGCGCAAACCAGTCTATCGCCTTTGCACGAGCTGGATTGTCAGTATACCATGCGGGTCGTGTCGGCGCAGATGGACAACCATTTGTGGATTACCTGAAACAAAATGGTATTCATACAGATTATCTGATAAAGGACGATGCTGCTGCCACCGGCCACGCCATCATTGAGGTATGCCGCGGCGAAAACTGTATCCTGATCTACGGCGGTGCCAATCAGGAGATCACCACAGAGCAGATCGACCACACGCTGAAAGCCTTTTCGCCAGGCGACTGGCTGGTGCTGCAAAATGAGATCTCCAATCTGCCGTACCTGATGCAGGCCGCACAGAAAAAGGGGCTTTCCATTTTCTTCAATGCCGCACCCTACGATGTCGGTATCTTGACCTACCCGATGGAACTGGTGGATGTGCTCTGTGTCAACGAGGTGGAAGCCTGCGCCCTTGCCGGAACCGAGACCTTTGAAGCGGACGCTGTTTTGACCCTGCTGCACGAAAAATACCCGCAGACCCGTCTGCTTCTGACAGCCGGGAGTGCGGGCAGCTACTATCTGGATGCAGAGCGGCGGCTGTTTGTCCCCTGCGAAAAGGTGCAGGCCGTGGATACTACAGCTGCCGGGGACACTTACAGCGGCTATTTTCTGGCGGGCCTTTGCAGCGGCAGTTCAGTAGAGGACGCCATGCGGCTTGCTACCAAAGCAGCCGGAATTGCCGTGCAGCGCAAAGGTGCAGCGGCATCCATCCCGGAAATCAAAGAGTTGAAATGAATGATACAGAAGGCCATGTGGATATTCTGGTCTGCATGGCGGGCACCGGCGGCACGGGTTTTGGCACAGCAAGTTATCTGCGCAGCCGCAACCCGAATCTGCAAGTGGTTCTGGTGCAGCCCCATCCGGACTCCCGCCTGACCCCGGAGCACCCGGATGCGCAGATCATAGATGGCGTTTTGCCGGCGTATGATGTGCCGGAAAGCGCACTTTCCGACTATCTGCGGTCAGACTGGAGCGATGCGTGCATCAATGTCCGCACCGAGGAAGCCTACGAAACGGCCCATGAGGTGCTGCGGGCGGAAGGACTGTTTCTGGGCACATCGGCAGCAGCGGCTTTGCACGCAGCGGTGCAGGTGGGCCGCAGACCGGAGAATCAGGGAAAGAACATCGTGGTCATCGTCCCGGACAACGGCATGAAATACCTGTCTACGCCGATGTACCGGCAGAAATAATAAAAACACGATGATGCGACTGAATTTTGAAAAGATTGCATAGGATTTTATAAAAGTATTATTCTTTTGTGAATTTTAGCACTCTTCTATTGACAGTGCTAATTAACGGTGCTATAACAGTGGCGTGCTCAGGAGGAAGGGCAAAAGGAGAGCCGCTAGGCTCCCCGGAAAGCCTTTCTGAATGGACGCTTCAGATTTTTTGCCCCGACCCGAACGCCGGGATTGGAGGAATGATTTATGCTTATGCCGACTGTTTTCCATGAAAACCTGTTCGATGATTTCTTCGATCCGTTCTGGAATGACGCTGCACTGGAACGTGCTATGAACCGTGAGGCTCGTGGCGCCTTTGGTAAGCGCGGTGCAAACATGATGAAGACCGATGTCAAACAGACGGACAACGGCTACGAGATGGCCGTTGACCTGCCGGGCTGCAAGAAGGAAGACGTTCAGATGGATCTGAACGACGGCTACCTGACCATTCAGGCAGTGCGCAGCCACAGCAATGACGAAAAGGACAAAGAGGGCCGCTATCTGCGGCGCGAATCCTTCTCCGGCACCTGCGCGCGCAGTTTCTACGTGGGCGATGTGAAGAAGGAAGACATCCACGCAAAGTTCGAGGATGGCGTCCTGCACGTCGAGCTGCCTGCTCCTCAGCAGACGAAGGCTTTGCCTGAGAACCCGAATCTGATTGCAATCGAGTAAAACGCCGGTCGTGTGCGCCAAGGCACAACGCACATAAAGTGGCCCCGGAGAGCTGTAACAAGCCCTCCGGGGCCATTTTTGTTTCCCGACATCTTTTCCGCAGCGGCAGGGCGTGGTAGAATAAGGGCAGAACCGATCCACAGGTGAGAAAATCGAACTTCAGAGAGAGGAGATGTTTCTATGCAGTCTGATGAACTGAAACGCCGGATCTCGGCAGGCAGAGGAGATGCTTTGGCTGATCTGGTTTTGAAAAATGCCAGAATTGTCAATGTGTTTACCGATGAGATCGACACCGCTGATATTGCCATCAGCGGAAACTGCATTGTGGGCGTGGGCACGTATCATGGCTGGAAAGAAGTTGATCTGCACGGCAAATATGTCTGTCCGGGACTGATCGATGGGCATATCCACATCGAAAGCTCCATGCTCTGTGGCCCGGCCTTCGAGCAGGCAGTGCTGCCCCACGGTACCACTGCGGTGGTCACAGACCCACACGAGATCTCGAACGTTGCGGGGCTGGAAGGCTTGGATTTTATGCTGGAAACGACAAAAAATCTGACCCTTTCGGTTTATTTCATGCTGCCCTCCTGTGTTCCGGCCACGGATCTGGATGAATCCGGTGCGGTGCTGAACGCAGAACAGCTCCGGCCTTACTACGGCGATCCCCGCGTGCTGGGGCTTGCGGAGCTGATGAATGCCTATGGGACGGTGCGCTGTGACCCGAAGATCCTGCAGAAGATCCGCGACTGCACCGAAGCGGGAAAGATCGTGGATGGCCATGCACCGCTCTTGAGCGATAAGGACCTGAATGCTTATATTGCGGCAGGCGTTCAGTCCGATCACGAGTGCTCCAACATCGAGGAAGCCATGGAAAAACTCCGGCGCGGACAATACATCATGATCCGGGAAGGAACGGCTGCCAAAAATATGGAGGCCCTGATGCCGCTGTTCCGGGAGCCCTATTGCAGCCGCTGTATGCTGGTGACGGATGATAAGCACCCCGGTGACCTGCTGGACAGCGGCCACATCGATTCCAACATCCGTAAAGCGATCCGGCTGGGCGCAGATCCAGCAGTGGCCGTCAAAATGGCAACGCTGGTCCCGGCACAGTATTTTGGGTTCAAGCAGCGCGGTGCCGTAGCATCGGGGTACCGGGCAGATCTGGTTGTGGTTCCTGATCTGGAATCCTTTACGGTCGAACAGGTTTACAAGAATGGCACGCTGGTGGCCGAGCACGGAAAAACGCTGAAACCCGCACCGCTTGACATCGACCGTGTGAGATTTTCCCACGTTATGGATTCCTTTGATCTGGATGAGATCACACTGCAGGACCTGGAACTTCGGGAAAGCGGGGAGCAGGAGCGTGTCATCTGCCTGAACCGGGGCGAGCTGCTTACGGAGGAAAAAATCATCCCGTTCCAACGGCATCCGGGCAAAGCTCCCGGTGTGGACCCGGAACACAACATCGTAAAACTGGCCGTTTTTGAGCGGCATCATCACTCCGGCCATGTGGGCATTGGCTTTTTAGGAAACTTCAGCCTGAAATGCGGAGCCGTTGCATCGAGCATCGCACATGATTCCCATAACCTGATTGTGGCAGGGGACAACGATACCGATATGATGCTGGCCGGCAACACTGTGCGGAAAAACAAAGGCGGACTTGCGTTTGTGGCAGATGGACAGGTCGTGGCAGAACTTGCGCTTCCGGTGGCCGGATTGATGAGCACCGAAAGCGCAGAGAGCGTTGCGGCGAAAATGCAGGCGCTGAACGATGCCCTCAAGGCACATGGTGTAGCGGAAGACATCGGCATCTTTATGACCCTCGCCTTCGTCAGCCTTCCGGTCATTCCAAAACTCAGACTGAATACATACGGCATCATCGATGTAGCGCAGCAGAAAGTCGTTCCGGCTGTTTTTTAATAGGCGATAACAAAAATACTGCCGGAGATCGACCTGAATGGTCCGTCTCCATGCCATTTGCAAAAATATATCCTATGCTGGTGGCAAAGGCAGTCCGCAAGGGGCAGACGCAGGCAGAAGTAAATGAAATTATTGGGTGGCTGACGGGTTACAGCGTCCCGCAAATTGAGGCTGCGGTGCAGAATGGAACGCTGTATGGAGATTTCTTTCGAGATGCTCCGCAGCTCAATCCGGACCGGGTGCTCATAAAGGGCAGCATCTGCGGCGTAAAGCTGGAGAGCATCGAAGAGCCGCTGATGAAGGAAATCCGCTATTTGGACAAGCTGGTGGATGAGCTGGCTAAGGGCAAAGCGATGGAGAAGATCAAGCGGACAAACAAATGAGGAAAAGCAGCCTATTATACACCGACAGAGAATGTGGTATAATCCTTGAAAAAACACTGTATGGAAAGGACAAACACGATGAACGCTCTGGATATTATGAAACGCCCTGCCGCCTACGTCAGCGGCTATGAAAACACCCCCACGGAGGAACAGAACCGTGCAAAGCAACTGTGCTGGGAGTACAACCGCACCGCTCCCAACGAACAGGAAAAGCGGCGCAGCATCCTGCAGACCCTGCTGGGCACCTGCTCTCCCATGACCGGCATTGAGCCAGATTTCCACTGTGACTATGGCTTCAATATCCATACCCACGGCTTGGCGGTCATCAATTATAACTGCGTCATTCTGGATACCTCTCCGGTAAACATCGGAGCAGGTGCCTTTATTGCCCCCGGCGTATGCCTTGCCTGCTCCGGTCATGCCATCGACCCGGAGCAGCGCAGCCACGGCATTGGCACCTCGGCACCCATTACGCTGGAGGAAAACGTCTGGATCGGTGCAAATTCCACCGTCTGCGGCGGCGTTACCATCGGGGCAGGCTCGGTTATCGGGGCGGGAAGCGTCGTCACTCATGACATTCCCGCCGGCGTCATCGCTGCGGGGGTGCCCTGCAAGGTGATCCGCCCCATTACCGAAAAAGATAAGTTCAAGCCGGAGGATATTCTGTTCTGAGAAATTCAGATCGGAAACGCTGAAAAAACATACGCACAAGCTCTCCGGGGACATTTTTGGTTTTCGCCATGCTTTCCTGCGGGGATAAGGCATGGTATACTGGGAACGACAATTCGGAATTTGTGGAGGAGAATATTTATGTGTTTTGTATGTGACAGGATTAAAGAAACCAGAGTTGGCAACAACCCATTTTTTGTAAAAGAACTTGAAACAGGATATGTGGTGATTGGGGATTATCAGCATTTTAAAGGGTATACTTTGTTTCTATATAAGACCCATGTTGTTGAATTATTTGATCTTGATGCAGAAGTAAGAGCAAAGCATTTATATGAAATGACACTTGTTTCTGAAGCCGTAAAAAAAGCTTTCGGAGCACAAAAAATGAATTATGAATGTTTGGGAAACGGGGATGGCGGAGCACATATTCACTGGCATTTATTTCCGAGGATGACCGGCGATATAGAGAACTATGGAAACAACGGCAGAGGACCTGTTTGGTGGTACCCGAGGGATAAGATGTACGCTGATGATAACAGACCAAGCGCTGAGGAACTTGAAGAACTGAAAAGTAAGCTTCTTTGCGAACTAGACAAACTGTTGATGTGAGAAAACTTCCAATTTGTCGATGCCAAAAGGACAAAACAGTATATCGCGGAGGCGATGGCATGAATAAATTCTACGATTTATTAAAATATATTATCTATGCGAGTTTCTACGTGATTGTAATTAAAACGGGTATGGATTTCTATGAGTATAAGCGCTTTCCGAAACTATACGAATCGTATTCTGCACCGTGGTATACAGAAGCATTACTGTATATCGCTGCCTCGCTTTTCGTGATTGTTGTATATGCTGTGCTCAGGGTGCAAATTCCGGCTCATCTGACCACGCATTCCGCTAAGAGCTGATCAGTCTTTCCGGATGTAACTGAACGCGTTTCCGCTTCAGCTGATCAATAAGTTTTCAACGTGTTATAGTTCTTTCGTAGTCATCAAATGATTGCGAAAGGAGGCATAACTATGCAAGACTACAACACGATTATCGGCTCCATCCAGATGCGTTTGAATGGATGCCAGACCAGGTCCGTTATGGACCGTTACAAGATTGGCTCAGGTACATTAAATCTGATCATGAGCCGATACCATGACAACGGAATCCCAATCGAGGAACTCCGAATGATGGCACCTAAGGAAGTCGAGAACCTTTTCTATCCGCAGAAAAATCTACAGAGGAAAGATGTCCCACTTCCAGATTTCCAGTATTACTATGACAGAATCCATGCACCAGGGAGCCGCATGAACATTTCGTTCTGTTGGCTGGATTATAAAGAAAAGAATCCTGATGGTTATGAGAAGTCACAGTTTTACGAATACTTCAACCGATTCATAGCAGAAAACTATGGTGGACAGAAGGTATCAATGGCCGTAAACCGAATCCCGGGTGAAAAGATGTATATCGACTGGGTCGGTGATCAGCCGGAACTGTTAACAGATACCGAAACGGGCGAGATCAAAAAAGTCCATATCTTTGCGACCACTCTTGGAGTCAGCAGTCTGATCTATGCAGAAGCTTTTCCAAATGAGAAGCTCCCATGTTTTATAGAAGGCTGTGCCCATGCTGTTTCATTTTATGGTGCTGTTACGAAATACTTTGTGCCCGATAACCTGCGAACTGCTGTAACCAAGCACACAAAGGATGAACTTATCCTGCAGTCTACATTTGCAGATCTGGAAGATTTCTATGAAACTATAGTTCTTCCACCACCCGCTAGAAAGCCGAAAGGCAAGCCTACAGTTGAAAATCATGTACGTTATCTTGAAATACACCTGGTTGAGAAACTGAAAGAAAAGATATATGTATCATTTGAAGACCTGAATGCTGAAATCAAAAAAATAGTAGCAGTCCTCAATAAACGATCTTTTCAAGGCAAGGATTTCTCAAGACAGGATGCTTTCGAAAAGTATGACAAACCATGTATGAAACCACTGCCAGGCGGATGTTACACGGCTTGCGACTATAAAGCGGTCCTAAAAGTTCCCAACAACTACCACATCGAGTATGACGGCCACTACTACTCCGTATTGTACTCTTACTGTGGCAAGCCTGCAATCCTGAAGGCAACAGCTTCAGAGATCAGAATCTGTGATCAGTATAATCGGCTGATCTGTACACATAAGCGGTCTTATAGAGAGTTTCCGCTGTATATCACGGTAGATGAACATATGCCGCCAGAACACCTTTATTACAAAGAAGTCAATTCAAAGGATGGTAATTATTACCGCCGCTGGGCTTCTGCCATTGGTCCTGCGATGTCAGAACTGATTGACAGACTCCTTAAATCATCAAAACATGAAGAGCAGTCCTATAGTGCCTGTGTAGGTATCCTGCATAAAGTAAAAACAATCCCGAAAGGTGCTGCTGAAGAAGTTGCCCGTAAATGTATAGAGATCAATTCCTGTAAGTATTTTACCTTCAAGCAGATGCTGAAAAAGATGGATGTGAAGGAACTCCCCGAGCATTCACCAGGAACACTGCCCAATCATGAAAATATCAGAGGAAAGGACTACTATAAGTAAGGGTGACGTACTATGGCATACAGATTAAAAGACTATCTTTATAACGATAAACTCACAAAGGAACAGAACATACTCATGGATCGGCTGTATAAACTTCGCATGTCCGGTATGGCTGAAGCATTTGAAAAGCAGCTGCTGGAACCAAACACAGGTCTCGAACCATTTGAAGTCCGCTTTGCTGCTATTGTAAATCAGGAGTGGGATCAGCGTGAGAGTAAAAAGTTTAAACGCCTCATGAAGAAAGCGACCCTGAAATATCCTGCAGCTGATCTTGACAGTTCAATCTATGATCCAGAACGTCAGCTGAATACACACGTCATAGAACTTCTGGCCAAGTGTGATTGGATCGATGAGCCGAATAACCTGCTGATGACCGGAGGGGCCGGTGCTGGGAAAACGCACATCGCCTGCGCTTTATGTATCACAGCAATGCATCAGAACCGTACTGTTAAATACATACGTGCGAACACACTCTTAAAGGAATCAGATCATGCCAGGCAGGAAGGTACTTACTTTGAGTATTCGAATGAAATGGCAGCTTATGATCTCATGGTGATAGATGATTTCGGCTTAATGGATCTGGACATCGAGAAATGCCGCGATTTATTTGAAATCATCGAGTCCAGAGACTGCCGCAAGGCAACTATTATTATCTCACAGATTCCAGTATCCGGATGGTATCAGCTTTTTGGGGATTCCACCTACGCAGATGCCTGCTTAAGTCGAATGACATCTAAGGCATATCGCCTTGAATTTCCTGGCAGGGATCGCAGAATAACCAATAGTAATTAATCGACCTGCTGAGTTTTGCTCAGTTTGAAGCGGAATGGCGCTCCGTTCCTCTGGAACGGATGCGCAGTTCTTGCGGAATATGCACTCAGGGGAATCGTTAGACGCAAGATTAAGAAGGGGTGAGTGATATGTTTATGCTGTTTGAATATATGTTTCCAATTATCTTCGTAATGGTTTTCGGCATGATCATCTTCCAGTTTGTGACAGGAATCGGAACATGGCATAAAAACAATCAGTCACCGCGTTTGTCGGTGACTGCAACTATCGTTGCAAAGCGTGAAAATATCACGCATCATAGCCATGCAAATGCAGGTGATCTGTCTGGAGGGCATGGCTACTATTCGACCTCAAGTACCAGTTACTATGTCACGTTTCAGGTAGAGAGCGGTGATCGTATAGAACTACCGGTTTCAGGTAGAGAATATGGAATGCTGGCGGAAGGAGACATCGGTAAACTGACTTTTCAGGGTACGAGATATCTGTTATTTGAGCGTGTGTGATTCCATTGAGGATCGTGCATTTACAAAAAGTGGAGGATTTTCTGCATCGGATATGTATGATGGCTTCTGAAATAGACAACAGAAGCTAAGCGACAGATGGGGTCTGACGTACGGATCCTTCTGTCGTTTTTTTGTTTTTGATGCAGTCCTTTTCAAATACATTTCGGCAAGATTGCTTCTTGGCTTCTTGCGTAAAATAGTTATGGTATTTTTGCTGGTCATAGACTACAATAAAGGCAAACTACTACTTTAGAATTACAAAACAAAATTGGATTCAGGAGAAGTCAGGAGGGGGAGCTTATGGCATCAACGAATCAGTTTATGAAACAGATTTCTGCAGCAGCGGGGAGAACAAAGGCAGAGCTGGTG
>OGLT01001813.1_pt1 | contig 10075 bp, 8 predicted proteins | sample 1572911 | NCBI WGS metagenome assembly OGLT01 (sample SAMEA2582014, study PRJEB24529) | metagenome | biome: Human gut stool | place: China | collected 2011 | reverse complement strand
CAAAGCTGAGAAGAACCGGATACGCAATAGCAGGTACGCATACGGCAAGAACTGAAAGCAATAACGAAAGCATAACGCTTGCACTCTGTTTTACTGCCTCGGCGGTTGTGTTCCAATCAAGCTTTGGCTTTTTCAGGTCAAACATAAGTCCGAGAAGACCCGAGAACAACGAGAAAATTATCGGAATAAGAATTGTGATAATAACATTAACCGGTTTCATTCCGAGCATTATTGAGAGAACAACCGAGGGGACAAGTGAAACAACGCCGTTTACAATAAAGTGAAGTTTCAGCTTTTGCGTAAGCACCTGCAACGGTGATACAGGAAGCGACTGCATAAGCCAAAGGTTTTTAGCTTCCATTGAAATTGATGCCGCAGAAATCGGTCCTATTGAAATCACAAAGGCAATCACAAGTGGAAGATATACTGAAATCATTTCAATCAATGTACTTGGAAATTGCTTCAGCGTATTAAGCTGGAACACCGCATAAATTGTTCCGCCTACCATAATTAACGCACTGAGTCCGCTGTTAAGCATATAGGTTGCGTTGCCTGTGAACATCATTCTTTCTTTGCGTAAAAGCGCCTTTGATGCAGAACTTACTTTCAGGGTTTTCTCCTTATACACGGCTTTCTTCGCACCCTTTTTCGCTGTTGCAAGCTTTATGAAGCTGTGAGAAAGCACCGCATAAACAATTGCAAAGAACGCAATAATTACTACAGCAACACCAAAAAGCGGCAACAAGTCGCCCGATGCGCCAAGTCCTGTGAGATAAAGCGGATATGCACTGTCCATTATATTTGCACCGATGCCAATTGAATTTGCAGCGAGTGTTTTTACAAGGTCCTCTGCCTGATAATAAAGGTAAAAATACAGTGCAAAGAAAACAAGTGAAAATACGATTGTCACAACATTTTTATGTCTTGTCCTTGATGTTACAAATGCAATCAGCCAGCCGAGAACACACGAAACGCTCAGGCTTAAAAGCGGAACTAAAAGCAGAATCACAATCTGACTTACTACAAGCGAAGCCAAAACAGACGCATTTGTTGCATAGGCCGCAAAAGCAGGGACCTGTACAAGTGCACAAAAGAGAAGATTTTGTGCATACAGTGGCAACATTCTGCAAAAGAGAATACTGCGAGGCGGAATAGGCATTGAAAGCAAAAGTTCATTATCCTTTGCCTCATAAAGCTGTGAGAGCGAAAGGAAAATACAGCCTATTGTGCTGATTACAAACGACGCACCCATAACATAGAGAAAATACAACCAACTGAATCCCGATGTTGCAAGCATAGGTGCCATCATGCTGAACATATTGTAGAACATAAATGCAAATACAACACCGACAAAAGCGAGAAGATAAACAGCCGGTGAGTTAAACGAACTTTTTTTGCCGTTCTTTTTCTTGTTTGACGAATTTGCGGTGTACCGTGCAAGTGCCTTTTGAAATTGGAGTTTAATTAAGGTTTTAAGCATCTTTCTCCTCCAGTTCAAGGAATACATCTTCAAGCGAATCATCGCCCTTGACCTCATCCATTGTACCCGACTTGATAAGTTTGCCGCTTTTGATGATAGCAACCTTGTCGCAAAGCTTTTCGGCAACTTCAAGCACATGGGTTGAGAAGAAAATTGCACCGCCGTTATCGCACATCTCTCTCATCAAAGTTTTGAGAAGGTGGGATGATTTTGGGTCAAGACCTACAAAAGGTTCATCCATAATGATAAGCTTGGGGTTATGTATGAGTGCGGAAATAATTGCAAGTTTCTGTTTCATACCGTGAGAATAGCTGTCAATTGTCTGAGCAAGTGCATTTTTAATTTCAAACATTTCAGCATATTTACTGATTCTTGCCTGACGGTCAGACTGGCTGATTCCGAAAATATCGGCAATAAAATTGAGGTACTTAATACCTGTCATAAACTCATACAAATCGGGATTGTCGGGAATGTAAGCCATTTTGCGCTTACATTCGAGAGGTTTTTCTTTTACCGACACACCGTCAACATAGATTTCGCCCTCGTCAAAGTTGAGAATCCCACAGCAGGATTTGATTGTTGTTGTCTTACCTGCACCGTTGTGTCCGATAAAGCCGTAAATCTCGCCTTTTTGAATATGAAGTGACAAATCGTCAACAGCCTTTTTGTCACCGTATTTTTTAGTTAAATGTTCTATTCTGAGCATAAGCGCTCCTCCTATAGCCAAATAAATTACGCAAATTATACTACACAAAATATTCTTGTGTCAATATGTTATAAAAATTCAACAAGTTTGAATTACAAACCAATAAATCTGCGAAATTTGGATAACAGAAACCATTTTTGACGAAATATAAAGTCCGTTGGAATATTTTGCATTACGAATCATCTTGAATATGTGCAGGAATGATTTATAATATTAGTACAGATTATTTTTTGGAGGTTCATCTTGGCAAAGCTCAAAAGAAAATATACACTCGGGGAAGAAATTTTCAACTCTGTATCACACGGAATCGGTGCAGGTCTCTCGATTGCGGGAACGGTTGTACTTATCGTTACGGCAGCAATCCACACAAATGCGTGGGGTGTTGTCAGCTCTTGCATTTACGGTGCATCGCTCATCATACTCTACACAATGTCAACTCTGTATCATTCTTTCACAAATGAAAAGGTAAAAGCATTTTTCCGAATAATGGATCACAACACAATTTTTCTGCTGATTGCGGGAACATACACACCGATTACTCTTTACTACCTCAATGGTGTGACCGGTTGGATTCTGTTCGGAATTGTGTGGGCATCGGCAATTTTCGGAATAGTTATGAACTCAATCAACCTTGAAAAAGCAAGGATTCCGTCAATATTCTGCTACATAGGAATGGGTTGGGTAATAATCTTTGCAATAAAACCGCTTATGGAACATATGCCGTCAATTTCGGGAATCTTCCTCATCATAGGCGGAGTATTCTACACGGTGGGGATTATATTTTACGCAATTAAAAGGGTAAAATATTTTCACTCGATATGGCACTTATTCACGGTTGCGGGAAGTGTGTTCCACTACTTTGCAATTCTTCTCGGATTTTTCCGTATTTAACGAAAGTGAAAGCTGACCGCATAAAAATCCGCAGGTAAATCTTTCACACGCAAAAAAATGGGCTACAGAAAAACAAAAAGTTTTTCTGTAGTCCTAAATTTTATAAAAAGATTTGTTTAGTTTACGGGAACGCCTACGGAAATCTCTCTTACAGACAGAGCTTCCTTTGGAAGTGTGTACTTCTGCTTGTAAGCCTTGTAATCTGCGTTGTACTGAATATCATCGGAATTTTTGAGTTCGTGAAGATATTCGTGTGCATCGTAGCCGTTGCGATTGATTTCAATAACACCGATTGCAATGTTTGAGCAATGGTCGGAAACTCTCTCAATATTTGTGATAAGGTCAGAGAATACAAAACCGAGTTCGATTGTACAGATACCGTTAGTAAGACGCTTAACATGGGCGTCTTTAAGCTTGTCACGCAGACGGTCGATAACCTGTTCAAGCGGTTCAACCTTTGAGGCAAGTGCAAGGTCATTATCAACAAAAGCAACAGTAGCGTTGTTGATAATTTCACGAAGTGCGTCCACCATAACGGCAAGTCCTACTTTTGCCTCTTTTGAGAACGAAATGTTCTTTTCGTGAATTTCCTGAGCAACCTTAACAATGCTTACCGCATGATCGCTGATACGCTCAAAATCACCGATTGTGTGAAGAATGAGCTGAATAGTTTTACTGTCGTCAGCCGAAAGCTGTTTGGAACTGAGCTTTACAAGATAGGTTGAAATAACATCCTCATAGGAATCAATCATATCTTCGTTTTCATGAATTGTTGCCGCAACCTTTTCGTCATAATGGTCAACAAGCTCAAGTGCGCCGAGGAGCGTACCCTCAGAAAGACGAGCCATTTTTTCAGCAAGTGACTTTGCACGCTCTGTCGCAACAGAGGGAGTGTTGAGAAAACGCTCATCAAGGAACGGAACATCCGAATCCTCTTCCTTGTCCTTGATTGTAAGGCAGGCAAGCTTTTCAAGATACTTGTTGAACGGAAGAAGAATTGCAGTTGCAAGCAAATTGAATGCTGTGTGGATAACCGCAATGTTCTCGGGACCTACGATATCATTAAGGAAACCGTAGTTGATAAAAAGGTTAGAACCGTAGAACAATGCACAAATTACGAGTGTGCCGATAATATTGAAGTAAAGATGTACAAATGCGGCACGCTTTGCGTTTTTCTTTGCACCGATACAGGAAATAAGTGCGGTTACGCAAGTGCCTATATTCTGTCCCATAACAATCGGGATTGCCATTGAATAGCTGATTGCGCCTGTTTTGGACAATGCCTGCAAAATACCGACAGAGGCGCTTGAGCTTTGTATAACTGCGGTCAGCAATGCGCCGGCAAGAATACCGAATACAGGGTTGTTAAAGAGTGTGAGGAAGCCTGTGAATGTCGGATCATCCGAAAGCGGTTCAACAGCCGCACTCATCTGATCCATACCAACCATAAGAATACCGAATCCGAGGAAAATTGTGCCGAGATGCTTCTTCTTTTCCGAATTACAGAACATAAGAAGAATAATTCCTACAAAGGCAAACACGGCAGAGAAAGACGACGGCTTTAAAAGCTGCATAACCAAGCTATCGCCCTCGATGCCCGAAAGGCTGAGAATCCAAGAAGTGATTGTTGTGCCGACATTGGCACCCATAATAATACCGATTGCCTGGCGGAGCTTCATAATTCCCGAGTTTACAAAGCCGACAACCATAACGGTTGTTGCCGAAGAGGACTGAATCACCGCAGTAACAGCCGCACCGAGAATAAATCCTTTCATGGTGCTGTTAGTCATTTTTTCCAAAGTTTTTTCAAGCTTACCACCGGAAAGGCTCTCAAGACCGTCGCCCATTGAATTCATACCGAACAAAAAGAGCGCCAGACCGCAGAGCAGTTGTAAAACCATAAACAAATCCATAAATACATACTCTCCTTTATCATCAATAATATTAAACTAAAGTCATAGGATTGTCAATGAATTGTAAAGAATTTGTAAAGTCTGAAAGCTTGGTAATTATCTTTGAAATTTGTCGAAACACGGCATTTTTTATGTAAGATTCGTGAAATTGTATTGTTTGAGCAATAAAAAAGCGGCACTGCACAATATAGTATGCACAGCACCGCTTGTAATTTATTTTCTCTGCAAAAGATTGTAAAAATATTCACATCAGAACCTTGCGGTAAATGTTGTTCCCTGTTCACTGCTTTCAAGAGAAATCTCTCCGCCGTGTCTTTCGGTAATGTGCTTGACAATTGCAAGTCCAAGACCCGTGCCGCCTGTTTCCTTTGAACGGCTCTTATCAACACGGTAAAAGCGTTCAAACACACGCTTGTGGTGTTTTTCGGGGATACCGATTCCCGTGTCGGCAACTTTAACAAACGGATGTTCATTGTCATCACCTGTTATGATTTTTACCGAACCGTTTTCACGATTATAACGGATTGCATTGTCACAAAGATTGTAGATAAGTTCGTAAATCTGATTACGGTTGCCGTTTATGACGGCAGTTTTTGTATCAACAGTGATTGTAATTCCGTGCTTTTCGGCATTTGAACGGAGATCCTCGGCGACCTCGGCTGCAACCCCTGCAAGGTCAACAGGGGCAAATTCTTCATCACTGAATTTTTCGTCAAGCTGTGAAAGCTCCATAATATCGCTTATAAGGGAGAGAAGTCTGCCCGATTCCTTGTGAATTTTATTTGCAAAATTCGGGATATCATCGGGCTTTACAAGACCGCTTGCAATGATTTCTGCATAACCCGAAATTGAAGTCAACGGAGTTTTCAACTCGTGAGTTACATTTGCCGTGAATTCACGACGCATTTTTTCAGCCTTTTTCTTAGCCGAAACATCAATGATAAGACAGATTGCACCGTTTTTTTCACCGTTTGAATAAACAGGATTGGTGATAATCTGCAATGCTCTTCCTTTTACGGTTGTGTCGCCGTTTTTACTTTCGCCCGAAAGAGCCTTGTCAACGCAATCGTTAAGAACCTCGTTGCGTGAAAATGCAATCAAAGTTTTGTCGGTAACACCGTCATCATCGGCACCGAGAAGCTTTGACGCCGAATAATTGCTCATAAGCACCTTTTTGTCAACATCAATAAGAATAAAGCCCTCTGCCATATTTTCGATAAGCGTTGAAATTTTATCCTTTTCAAACTGCAGTCTGCGCATCTGACGCTTGATTTGTCTTTGTTGGCTTGCAATTTTCTGTGAGAGCGGCAAAAGCTCATCATACGGCGAGCCGTTGCCGTTGTCCGCCATTTCCTTAATCGGTTCAACGATTTTCTTTGTGGAGCGCTTTGCCAGAATTGTACAGACAACAAATACACCTATCATAATTATAAGAATTGACGGAATAACAAAAAGAAAAATTCCGTAAATGCTGTCAATTGTCTTTGCAACACGGATTACAGAACCGTCTGCGGTTTTTTCTGCATAGTAGTATGTTATTTTATTCAAGGTTTCCGACATTCTGTGGCTTGAACCGTTGCCGTCCTTGATTGCCTGTTCAAATTCGGGGCGGTCGCTGTGATTCGGCATAGAATTAACATCTGTGTCAACGCTATCAGATACAACCGAACCGTCACTTTTTATGAGAGTAACACGAAAATCGCCTATCCCGTAATATTTTGAAAGGTCGATTTTGCTGTCGGAATTATAAACGCTGATGATTTTATCGGTATATTGCCGAACCTCAGTCTCCTGTTCATCGGAAAACACAAACCAGAAAGCGGCTGTTGAAAAAACAGCCGTCAGAAGAATGGACACCACAGCGATAACCGAAAAGTTTTTTAAAAGCTTTTTACTCAGTTTCACTTTATTCCCCCGCCTTATATCCGACATTTCTCACGGTTTTGATAAGGTTTCCGCAGCTGCCGAGTTTTTGCCTGAGGGTTGTAATGTGCATATCAACCGTACGGCTCTCGCCCTCAAAGTCATAGCCCCATTCATTTTTAGTCATCCTTGCTCTTCTGGTACTTGTTTTGAGAAGATACTTTAAAAGTTCGTATTCTTTGAAGGTGAGATTACATTCCTCACCGCAGCTTGTTACAATGTGCTTGGAATCGTCAAAAACAATCTGACCGAGCTTTATTACATCCTGTCTGTCATCAACAGAACATCTGCGGAGGATTGCACGGACTCTTGAAATAAGCTCAAGGACTGAAAAAGGTTTTGTAATATAGTCATCGGCACCCATGTCAAGACCTTTGACCTTATCCATTTCACTTCCCTTTGCAGTAACAAGGATAACGGGAACATTTTTTGTTACGGCGTCCCTGCGCATTTTTTCAAGCACGGAAAGTCCGTCAAAATCGGGTAACATAACATCAAGAATTACAAGCTGAGGAATTTCGGCTGTACAAGCCTTAAAAAAGCTTTTGCTTTCACCAAAGCTCTGAACCTCATATCCGCTGCTTTTCATGGCATAAGATTCAAGCTCTCTGATATCGGTATCATCTTCAACAATGTAAATTAACATCTAATACTCTCCCTCAACAAATGTGTATTTTAATGCACCGCAAAGGGGCGCCTGCACTTAAATTAAAATCGGAACATCCGCCATAATTATAGACTTTTTTTGCAAAAATGTAAAGTTTAATAAAACAAAAATCAGGAGCATACAGCTATGCTCCCGTTTGTTAAGCAAAATATATCAGTCGGACAAATCGCAGCTGCCTGTAATTGAAAAAGCAACCCACTCTGCAACATTAACCGCATGGTCTGCAATTCTTTCAAGATACTTTGCAATCATAACGATATCGAGAGCCTCTGAGCCGAGTTCCTTATTCTTATGAATGAGTTCAACCGTTTCATTCTTTGAACGGTTAAAAAGTTCGTCAACGATATCATCCTGACGGGCTACCTTTTTGGCAACCTCAATATCGCTCTTAACAAAAGCGTCAATAGCCTCCGTTACCATTTTTGAGGCATTGTCTGCCATTTCCAAAATGTGAGTAAGATTGAACACCTGCTTTTTGTCCTTGATGTAAACAGACATTTCAGCAATATCAACTGCCTGATCTCCGATTCTCTCAAGGTCGGTAATCATTTTGAGTGCGGCAGAAACATATCTGAGGTCGTGTGCAACCGGTGCCTGATGAAGAAGAAGGTGCAGACATCTGCTTTGAATGGATTTTTCCGCCTCGTTAATACGATTTTCATGTTCTCTTGCGATATCAAGCAAATCTTCGCCGTCAACAATCATCTTCATTGTATTTTTGATTGCCTGTTCAACAAGACCGCCCATTTCAATAAGGCTGTCGTTAAGCTGTGTAAGCTCTTTATCAAAATATTCTCTCATTAGCCAAACCTTCCCGTAATGTATTCTTCGGTACGCTTATCCTGCGGATTTGAGAAAATTGCGTCGGTTGAATTACATTCAACCATTTCACCGAGTAAAAAGAACGCTGTTTCATCTGAAATACGCAAAGCCTGCTGCATATTATGTGTTACCATAACGATTGTATAATCGTTTTTCAGTTTAAGGCAAAGCTCCTCAATTTTACCCGTTGAAATAGGATCAAGTGCAGAGGTTGCCTCGTCCATAAGCAGAACTTCGGGTTTTACGGCAAGTGCTCTTGCAATACAAAGTCTTTGTTGCTGACCGCCCGAAAGACCGAGAGCGCTCTTTTTGAGCCTGTCTTTAAGCTCATCCCAGATTGCGGCGTCACGCAAGGATTCTTCAACAATCCGGTCAAGTTCTTTCTTGCTTTTGATTCCGTGTGTGCGAGGACCGAAAGCGATGTTATCGTAAATGCTCATCGGGAACGGATTGGCTTTCTGGAACACCATACCAACCCTTTTGCGGAGGATATTTACATCCATATCTCCGTAAATATCCTCGTTGTCAAGGCGAATGTCGCCTGTTATCTTACAACCCTCAACAAGGTCGTTCATTCGGTTGAGCGACTTTAAAAGAGTTGACTTACCACAGCCTGACGGACCGATGAAGGCTGTGATTCTGTTTTTCTTCATACGGATATTTACATCCTTTAACGCATGAAATTTTCCGTAGTAAAGATTCATGTTTTCTATGGTAAATTTATCCATTGTAAAATAGTTATCCTTTCCTGTTACTTCTTGTTGTTTCCGAGTTTCTTTGCAACAAATGCCGAGAGTGTATTGATTGCAAAAACAAGTACAAGAAGTACAACTGCGGTACCCCATGCCTGATCTGTATGAAGTCCTTCGTTGGTAAGTACATACATATGAACGGCAAGTGACCGTCCCGAATTGAGAGGGCCTGCCGCATAGCCTGTTGCCGAACCGTAGGTATAAATAAGTGCGGCTGTTTCGCCTACTATTCTGCCGACAGCAAGAATGATTCCGGCAAGAATACCGGGCATCGCACTCGGAAGAATAATTCTCATAATTGTTCTGAGCTTGCCCGAACCGAGTCCGTAACTGCCCTCACGGTATGAATCTGGAACTGTGAGAAGTGCCTCCTCGGTTGTACGCATAATTGTGGGAAGTACCATAATTGCAAGCGTAAATGCACCGGCAAGAAGTGAATAACCCCAGTTAAGAGCATACACAAAGAAAAGCATACCGAAAAGACCGTAAACAATTGACGGAATACCGGCAAGGGTTTCTGCCATTGTTCTGATTACCTTAACAAGCTTGTTGCCACGCTTTGCGTACTCGGCAAGATAGATTGCCGCTCCCACACCGAACGGTACGGAAATTATAAGTGTTACAAGCGTAAGAACAATTGTGTTGATAATTGACGGCATACACGATACATTGTCGCTGTTGTACTCAAGCGAGGCAATGATAAATATGAGAGCCGCCGCAGAAAGTGCCGCCGCAAGACCTACAAGAATGAGCAGTACAAGTGAAAGGGGCTTTCTTTTGTAGGCTTTCATTCTCTGTTTAAACGATACTTTGTTGATTGCCTTAATCTGTGACACATCAACCAAAGAGGCATCGTTTTTTATGTTATCGCTGTTAGCCACGCTTTTCACTCCTACTCTTTATAGCCTGCATTGAAAGTGT
>OGLT01001811.1_pt1 | contig 10082 bp, 9 predicted proteins | sample 1572911 | NCBI WGS metagenome assembly OGLT01 (sample SAMEA2582014, study PRJEB24529) | metagenome | biome: Human gut stool | place: China | collected 2011 | reverse complement strand
TCCAGGCCCTTGTTATGGGTGTAGGTGATGATGTACTGCTCTGCCCTTGAAATGTCCACACTCAACTTTGCATCGCTGCGTTTGAGCACTTCCGGGGTTTCGGAGTAATCACGCACCTGCTGCGGGGTTATCCAGGGGCGTTTCGGCATGGCTTAGTCCTCCCCGAAGTCGGGCTGTGCATCATCCGACGCCGGGACGGTGACGGTTTCTGCGGTAATGGCGGCCACAAGGTCGTCCTTCTTCATGCCCTTGGTAACAGCCACGCCCAGATCACCGGCCAGCTTTTTCAGGTCGGTAATGGACAGGCTGTCCAGGTAGTCCTTGTCGAAGTGGGCCGGAACAGAGCCATCCTCCGCTTCTTCGCCTGCTGCGGTCAGCGGAACGGAATCGGCCTTGGCTTCGTCCTCCTCAACCTCGATCAGATCAAAATAACCGCTGCGCACAGCAGCGGTCGCAATGTCCTTATCGTGGGTGTAGACGTTCGGCTCTTCCCTGGTGGCATTGACGATGCCGGTATAGGACATCGCCTTTTTCAGCTTGATGTGATACAGCATACTTCTCTCTGCCTTTCTGCCTTACTTAATGCCCTTGATGATGGCCGCGGCGTCCATTTCCTCGATGATGGGGTCGAAGTCGAAGTGGATAACGTAGAAACGCTTATCCTTCATGATGGCTTCCTTGCCCTCGGTGGTCTTTCTGATCTTCATGCCGTAGGTGTTGACGACCACCAGATTCTTGGGGTCAGTCAGCAGAACGGAGTCGTCGCTGAGGGACGGGCACTCGACAACAGGAATCTTTGCGGGACTGTTGTAGACAGACTCAGGCACCGCACCGCCCTTCTCGATGATCTTGTTCAGCAGATGCAGCTCCCACTCCTGCGCACGGTGCGGGCTCATGAGCCAGCGCAGCTTGCCGTTGTTATACTTGTTCGGCATGGAGTGCAGCGTGTTGTAGAACATATCCAGGTTCATGCCGGTGTCGCTGGAAGCATCGACGACATGAGCGTTATTCGTCAGCTGCTTAATCCAGCCGTCGTTGACCTTGAGGAAGTCTGCATCGCCGGTGGTGCAGAGAGCCTTCGCATCAGTGCCAGTCCACGCGCCTGCGCTGTGCTGTGCAGTGAGCTCGTAGACCTTGCCGCCAGTGGACACCAGATCGCCCTTGTTGAAGGTGTCGCTGGTGTTGAACGGCTTGACACCGGCAAACTTTTCGTCACCGTTCAGGCACAGGTCGATGTGGTCGATGCCGAGCTGGGTGGTCATAAGGTTGGTGATGATGGCTTCGAGGTTCTGGCCCTCGATGTTCTCACGCAGCGTTTCCTCGGTGATCTCCCAGGGCAGGCGGACGTCGGTGCAGCTGTACTTGATGGAGCTGGTGTTGACGCCTGCACGATAGCCGTCGTCGTTGTCCTCGGTCTTCTCACGCAGGATACGGGAGGCGATGCCGATCTTGTCGATCTCGCCAGCCTTGGCGGTGCGCATTTCGTGGCGAACCAGGTTGCCCAGGGTAGTGGCCTCGAAGGTCTGCTGAATGAATTTGCGGGCCTGCTCGCTGCTCAGGATGCCTGCGCCAGCACTGGGCGTAAAGTCGCCGGTGTTGATGGCGTTGCGAATGATGTCCTCGATAGAACGTGCCATGTGGTTTTCCTCCTTCTGTTCTTACAGGATGCCGTGCAGATAGTGCTGATCGGCGGACTTCTGAACGATGCCGGATGCGTCGTTCAGGTTGGTGGGGTTGGCGCGGGAGCCGCGCACCTCAGCGACGGACTTCTTCACGATAGCCTCAATGAAGCCCTCCAGGTCGGCCTTGGTGAGCTGCTGCTCCTGCTTCTGTTCCTGCTCCTGCTGGCCCAGGGCCTTTTTGATGGCAGCATCGACGGCCTTCTGGACAAAATCAGGGGCTATCTCCTCGTCCTCTGCCTTGGTGACGGTGGCGGGGGTCTGCTCGGTATGCTGGCCCAGGGCCTTTGCAATAGCGTCCTGCACCAGCTTCTCAGCTTCGCTCTTAGTCATGGTTTTACCCTCCTTAGTGGTCTTGGTTTTCTTGGTGGTTTCTGCGGAATTGTCGTCACCGGGCTTCTTGCCGGTGTCGTCGGTGGCATCAGTCCCGGCGGCCTCGGAGTCGGTTTCGGGCTTCTCCGCGGGCTGCTTCTCAGCGCCCTTGTCGGCCTTCTTGCCCTTCTCTTCGCCGTCCTGCTGCTTGTCCTCCTCGGTGCCGGTTTCGCCGTCGGGTTTATCCTTCTCAGCGTCGGCGTCCGCAAGGAACGTGCCCAGGTCGTCGTAGAGGTTCTGCAAGGCAGCCCGGTTCTTTGCACTCAGGGTGCGTCCGGACTTCTCAATGCGGCCGGCCTCCGGGGTAGGCTTGCAGTCAAACAGCGACTTGGTGAGAGGCTGCGAAGCATCGGTCAACAGCTCGGTGATGATGCCGTTGAAGTCCTCCAGGGCCTCTTTGATCTTGCTCTCGTCGGTCTGGTAGGTATAAACGCCCGTATAGCTGTTGTAGCTGTACAGGCCGTTCCGCAGGGCGTCGAAAGCGTTCCAAAAGCTGGAACTGATATTCGCCTGCTTGTAACTGTCCGCGACCGCGCCTTTGGTGACGCGGCCTTTGGACTTCTTCACGGATGCTTCGCTCAATTCTGTATCCTCCTTAGAAAAGACTCCGAGGCCGCCCATAGACAGCCCGGTGATCTCGCCCTTCTCGATGGACTGCCACAGATCGTCGTCTGTGATCTCTACGGTCATCAGCCATGTGCCTTCCTTGATGTCGGCACCGCCGATGTTGGAGTCAGATTTTGCAATCCAGCTCTCCACAACAGCGGTGCCATCGGCAGACACGAAATTGTGCTGGAGATCGACGCGGTTCCCATTCTTCGCAAACCAGTACGCGGCCTTTGCGATCTCGTCCGCTGTCATGTAATTGCCGTGGGCGTCCTCGACCATAGGCTCGTACACAACGCCTGTGACAAAATGGGACTCCGAGTCAGTCTTGATGATCTTGCCATAGGTGGTGAAGGCCGCTTTCCCTTCCTCGTCCTTGACGATCAGGAATTGCCGCTTGTTCGCCGCCTTGTCAACCAGGGACACAAAAGAGATTCTTGCATCAGTGATTTCCTTTGCCTTTTTTACTTTTCTCGTCATGTGTTCACCTCCTTTCAGGGTTTCAGACAATATAAAAAGCAGCGTCGCCGCTGCTCTTTATCAAGTATTAGATTTTGCCGGGTCTTCGGTCGTTTCCTCCAGCACCGCCGGAACGGAAATGTTCACAAGCGGGTTGTCCAGAATGGCCTTGACCTCGGCCAGATCGGTGCCGGGTAAAAGCTCCAGCTCCAGAACGGGAGCTTCATCGACACCGTGGCGCAGGGTGTAGGACTTGACCATACCGGCCAGCTCCATGCCGTCCAGCTTGATGCTGGGAAGATCGGAAGAGCGTCGTGTAGGGAAAGAGTCCAGCTTGATGCTGGGATGCCCTACGCGGGCTTCGTCAATGGTAACGATCATTTCTAATCATCCTCGATTCCGGCTTTCGCCTTGTTCTGAGCATCGAGCTCGGCCTCCCAGTCGTCGTCCATTTCGTCGATCGCCTGCTGCTGGAGCCTTTGACGTTCCTCCAGAGGCAGGCCCAGAATCTCCATGTCAACAACGGGCTGCTCGATACAATGGCAGTTGATGCTCTCGGCTGCGGGAAGGCTCGGGTCCCGCGGGTACATGGGGTAATATATCATGCCGTCCGCGCCGACCAGCTCGAAGGGCTGATCTTTGAGAACGACCTGACCGTCCATATCGACGTGATTCTGTCGAGGCTCGTTTCGGTAGTTGCCGGTGTGCCTCCACGACTTGCTCTCCACCGCCGGGGATTGCATATAGGCTTCGTGCTGGGCTACGCTGTGGGCCCGAAGAACCTCCGTAACAGCCACCTTTCGGGCCCTGTAATGCGATGTCCAATATTCGCCTTTGCCTTCCTTTTCCATGCCGGAGTTTATGAGATCGACGCAGAGCTGCGATATGTTGCCACCGTTCTCGATCTCTTTTTTCAGCATGGCCTCCAGGTGCTCGGTACTCGTGGTCTTCATGAGCTCAGCCAGGTCGTCGCTCCAGGTTTCAATCCAGGCGGTCGTCCTCTTTGATACACGGTCGAGCTTCAGGCCCTTGTCGGTCTTTTTGAGGTAATAGGCCGCATACTCAGGGAGGAATTTCGATAGCCTCGCGGAAAATGCCTTGCTCAGCTTGCCGGTGGCAGGCGTCGCAGCAGCTATCTCTGGGAGTCGCTTCTGGAGATCATCGAGGTTATCAGACGCCTTAGCTTCTCGAACAAAGTAGTCCGTCTCCTCGGTGAGTATGTCGGCCACGTCGTCCTCGATACCTTTCGCGTACTGGAGCGTCTTCTTGGGTTTCGCATAGCCTTCCTTTCCCAGCAGATCAGACAGGTCGTTGTCCGCCTTTTGGATGTAGTTGTCGATCGCCTTCACCAGCCGATCGCAGTAGCACGGCTTCATGATGAAACGTGTTTTCACGGTTCGTCCTCCTCCTGCTGCTCTTTGAGATCGAGCAGCAGGCCGCGGACTTCCTTCATAACGGCCACGACCTGATCGTTGTCGCCCTGGCCCTCCGCCTTCTTGATCTGCCCTTCGAGGGCCATTGTCAGGCCGCCGAGGTCAAACCCGCCGCTGCTCTTGGACTGCGTGATGGCGAGCGGGACATTGCCCCACTCTTCTTCGTAGTCGTCCGATGCTTCGCCCAGGTACTTGTACAGGATTTCCTTCGCCTTGTTGGGCGTCAGGCCGCCCGCTGCGGTGGCCGCCGTCATGATCTTGCAGATGTCATCCGGGTTGGAAATGTTGGGCTCCTGGAAGAACGCCTCGACGTATTGGAAGGCATAGCCGTTCAGCAGGCGGTTGTTGATCGCCCATGCGAGGCTCCTGCGCTCAGGCTGAAAAACCTGTTTCTCGGTCACTTCCTGCGCCGTCTGAGCGGTCGCACGGTTGAAGTCCGTAGTGTAGCCAACATAGATGTCCGGGAGCAGGAAGGACGACTGCACCTTCTTTCGGTTGTTGTCCATATAGGTTTGGAACAGCTCGTCCTTCTGCAAGATGGAGGCCAGGTCTTTGACCTCGATCTTCGGTTTCTCGGTTTGATCGAAGTCGGTCTTGCCGTCGGAGGATTCCGTTTCCAGGACGATGAAGGCATGCTGTCCAGCCTCGCCCTTGATGTCGTCCATGTACTTTGTCAGCTTCTCGTAGCTGTCCTCTGTGAGCGTGCCGCCCTGAATCATAATCATCAAGGGCGTGTGTCTGCCGTTGATGAAATAATTGTTGTTCAGGCGTTCCGCTCTCTGGCTGCCGTCAACGCCGAGAATCTGGCCCGTCCAGCGCACCTCGCCGTAAGGCTGGATGCCGATTGGGAACTCCAGAATCTCGTTGGCCTCGTAATCGACGGGGAGCTCTTTTATGTCCTCCGGCGACTCAACATAGACACCGTTGCGTCTGTCCATCACGCGGGGATCTCCGAACTCCTTGAAATACACGGTCTTGCCGCCGAGCTGCTGCCGGTACTTTCGGAACTTCTTTTTGCGCTCGATTGGAACGCCGTGGTTGTAATAGGTCGTGTCGATGTAGGGCTCCAGCGGAACCGTCTTCCTGACGGACGGCGTGTCATGCAGAAACTCGATCTGCTGTACCTCGCCGTCCAGGTTACGAATGACTTCCAGATACGCGATGCCGTAGGTTTCGCGGGCCTCGATCAAGTCCTCGAAGACCTCTTTCGTGTCCTGGTCTGTGTTCAGCAGCTCGATGATCTCGACCATGCGCTTGTACTCGACCTCAGCCTCCGGGGTTTCCTCGATGTCCTCGATGTACTTCACCCCGATGCCGAAGCCTGCAATGTTGTCCTTGTAGGCTCGGATGCACTGAGGCAAGATCGTGGACTCGGCGACCAGCTTATGCAGGCCTGCCAGCGGAGCAGGCGGCTCTATCCAGTCTCCTGCATTGTAGGCTTCCTGCTCTGATACCTGAGTAGGCCCCTCCGCCTTCTTGATGGGCTGGAGGGGCTGCGTCGGCTCGTGGGCCTTGATGATACGCGCCTGCATTGGGCGCGGTTTCTTGTTCGTTGCCAATGGGGTTTACTCCTTTCCTCCTGCCTTCTTAGGCGGCTTCGCCTTGGACGGCTTGACCGGCAGACAGAGTAAAAGCACACAGTCGCCTTCATCAGGGGAAGGCAGGCCGCGTGCTTTGACGTCCTTTTTGCTCTCAATGCGGAGCTTGCTCTGCTCAGATATTCCGTATTTACGGCCTGAGAGCTGAGCTGCCAGGTCTGCATCGTCCGGCAGAATGAGCTCGACGGGCTTCTCGTGCCCTTCGTCGTCGGTCGTCTGGAGCAGCTTCTTGACGATCGACATCATGTAGGTGGTCGTGTCGTAGTAGTAGCGGTGGCGGATGCGCTCGCCGAACTTCACGGGAATAACGGATAACCACCAGAAGCGATCAGGGTCGCCGCGCTTGATCTCGCGCAGGCGGTCGGTCACGCCGCCGCCAACGCCGCCGTCGTCGATCTTGACGGGTATCGCGGTTTCGAGGTGGTACTTGTCCACCAGGGAGCATCCAAGCAGAGCAATCTCGTGCGCTGTCCGCACGGTGTCCTGGCCTCTGATCTTTTGATGGAAGAAAACTTTCTCGTTGACCTTGTACCCAATGATCGTCTTGTCGTCGCCGAAGCGGGCCACGTCGCAGCCGATGTGTACCGTCGGCTGTTCCGTCGGTTCCTGCCAGTCGGTCGCCATGCTCTTTTCGATCATACTCAGCGGGATGAAGACATCCTTCTCCTGCTTCGGAAAATCACCGGCAACACGGACTCGGAACACATCGGAGTCCTCACCATACATGGTGCGGATGCGCTCGATGTACTCTTTCGACACACGGGGGCTATCCCGGTCGTCAACATGGATTGTATGGTACTGGGTTCGGTTCTTGTGGTGGCTGTCATAGAAAAAGCCGGTCAGCTGCGTGGGGTTTCCGCACATCAGCAGCCGCGCTCCCTCGGTAGACAGAGCACCCAGAACGGGCTCAAAGACTTCATCATCGACACCGCTCGCCTCGTCGATGATGAACAGCATACTCTCAGAATGGAAGCCCTGCAAGGCGTCTGGGGTGTTCGCGGTACGGGCCACAGCAAACCACTCTTCCTTCGCTCCGTTCATGTAGACGCGCTCTTGCGTCCAGGTGATCTCCCGTTGCAAGGCGGGGTTGCTGCGGAGCCACTTCGATATTTCTGCCCAGAGGATGTCGTACAGCTGGTGCTGCGTGGGAGCAGTACAGGGGATTTTGGGATATGGCCGCGTGCAGATGAACCAGATCACGGCCCACGCCTCAACCGCGCTCTTCCCGATACCATGCCCGGAACGAACGGAAGTCATGGGATATTTTGCGAGGCTGTTCAAGATCGCCTTCTGGTTGACATCAGGTTTTGCTCCGATGATGTCCTCCACGAAGTCCACCGGATTGTCGATGTAGTATAAGATTGCGTCACTCGTCAGGCCCTTCACCGTTACGCCTCCTCTCCCATGCCTCTGCAATGACATCCACCAGAGTGCTCTCTCTGTTCTCCGCCTCGATCTTGTGCTCGGTCTCTCTCACGATCTCGGCACGGCTCTCGCGCTCCAGCTTCGTGGCCTCCCTGAGCATCGAAACAAGCACTTTGGTGTTGATGCTCTCGGCAGGCGTCTTGGCAAGGGCCTCCAGAGCCTTCTCCTGCATTTTCAGAGCTATCCCTATATGGCGGTCATTCATCTTTCGGGCCTTTTTGACGGCCTCTGCGTGGGCTTTCCGTTGAAGGTCGGCGTCGTACTCAGCAGCACGCGCTACCCAACTGTAGGTGCTGCTCCACCTATCCATCAGCGTTTTACTCTTGCCCAACTGCTGAGCAACGGCCCGGAGGCTGCGGTCTGCCCCCAATCCAGCGTAGATCGTGAACGCCTCAAATGCCTTTGCGCTCTCGCCTTCCTGACGCTCCCACGGCTTTACGTCGCTACGCTTCGGCATTTTGTTCTCCCTCCTTTTGCGGGCGGGGCCGTTACTTAACGGCTATCCATCCGCAGAAGTTCAGGCAACGCCAAAACATATCCACCTTATCGAAGCCAGCAGTCCGCAGCATATCGACGTTCCACTCAGGTTTCAGCGGCGACAGCACATTCTCCAGGCTGCGCCGCTTGTCCATGATCTGCTCTTCCGAGTAGCCGTTCCTGCGCTTCATGTCGTAGTACAGCTCAACCATGAGATCGTCCATGTTTTCGCTCACGATCTTTTCCACAAAAATGAAGGCCCCGCCGGGAGTGAGGCTTTCGTAGATGGCCGAGATCATGCTCTGCCGGTATGCCGTCGGCATAAACTGGAGGGACAGCACAGAGAGTACCAGGCTCGCCGTGTCTTTTAATGGTAAATTTTCCCAGAGGTTCCCTGCCCGGACTTCGACGCCAGGGTACTTGCTGAACCGATCTTTGCTCGCCGCGGCCATCGCCGGGGAGTTGTCGATCAGCAGAAAGTCGTTGGTGTCCTTGAACCTCTCCACAAACGGTTCAACGGCCATGCCGGTGCTGCATCCTGCATCCACGATCAGGGTGTCCGGCTGCACGAAGCGCGTACCCAGCTCATTGGAGAGGGCCCGCATGGACTGGTAGTCCGGGATGCTGCGCTCCAGCATATTTTTGAAGCAGCGGGCAACTTCGTCGTTGAACTCCCGCTTTTTGCCGGGTTTCACATTATCTTTCACGGCGCTACCTCCTTATTCTCCGCGGGCGGCGGGAGCTTGATGCCCAGGCGGTGCTCGAACGCTTCACGCGCTCTTGCGGACAGGCCCATCTTGGTGCCGTCCGGGTACGGCAGCTCGAACTCGAAGTCAAGCGCAGCAGCCAGAGCCGCCGGGTCAACCTTCGGGTTCTCCGCCTCCAGATACCAGAATTTGCTTATGAGCTCCAGGCGGGCGATCTTTCCAAAGCAGGGGGTGAAGATTTCCCGCATTTCCGCTTCGGTGTGGCCCTTCTGCACCTTCGGATGTTCGCCCAGGTCGCCCAGAATGGTGTTGGGCTCATAGTCCAGGTCAAATGTCAGGGTCTTCTCAGCCGTGAGGAACTTCTTCTTTGTGTTCACGAACTGCGGGGCCTTATCGCTCTGGCACCAGCAGACCACCATACCGTCCCGGTAGCACAGGGCCGCCGCGATCACCGCGATCTGCTTCCGATCGGTCATGAAGGGCACGCTGTTGAACACGCTGGAGATAAACACGCTGCTGTACGGTGTGCCTGCCTCCACTTCATCCAGGAACCGGCTTGCGATCTCCAGGCTCTTTTCCTTATGGATTTTGTCGCCCATCGTCACGAAGTACGGCTCGAAGGCAGACACATTGATGCCGGCCTTTCTGAGCGTCCGGGTGTTGCTGAGCTTTCCCGCGCCGAAGTCAACGATGCTGGAGCCATAATGCCGCTTCCAGGCTTCCAGGGCCGCGCCCTCCAGGATGCAGAAGTCACGCCCGTTGTTCTTCGGGAAAACGCCCTTGAAAAATCCATCGCCCAGGGCTGCATTGCCCGCGGCGTCGGTTTCTCTTGTGTTCCGCTCCCGCATGAAGCTGTTGAAGCGGAGATCATCTGCATAGTTGGACTCCATGTCAAAATCCATAGACAGCAGATTCAGCATTGCCGACGCGAAGGCTTCCTGTTCCTTCTTGATCTGGACGCAGGGAACGACCTTCCGGCTTGCCTCTGCTGCCGTCTGGAGGCGACCGATGCCGTTTATGACGTTGCCCTCCTCACCGATCACGATCGTCATGAAGGCTCTGATCTTCCGTTCCAGGGATTTTGCGAGCTGCTTTGTGTGGGCGTCGAAATTGCGGTGGTTCGCCTTTGCGAGCTTCACGGTGTCCATCCGGCGCAGCGCATAAACGCAAGAGTAGGATTCCGGGCTGCCCGGTTCGATGTCGGGCAGGGCCTCCGTCATGGCCTGGATGTCCATTTCGTACAGACGCTTCTTGACGATCGCGCAGGTGTCCTGCTTCTGGAGGTCGTTCGTGGCCCGGTTGAACAGGACGTTGACTGCCTTCCGC
>OGLT01001810.1_pt1 | contig 10083 bp, 9 predicted proteins | sample 1572911 | NCBI WGS metagenome assembly OGLT01 (sample SAMEA2582014, study PRJEB24529) | metagenome | biome: Human gut stool | place: China | collected 2011 | reverse complement strand
CTGAAACCCCGACGGTTTCCGTCTGCTTGGTGATTTTGACATCAGCGATCTTTCCGCCCTTGAACGTCACGGCAGCGGTAATCTGACCGCCGCGGCCGTTCCCGGTTCCGGTAAAGGTTCCGTCCTTGGCACCGGCTCCAGCGCCACTCGCAACGCAGGCCGCGACCGCGGCTGCGGTCAGTCTGAGAGCAAATCCTGTATTCACGCCAATTCTCCTTTGAGGTGTTTTCATAATTCCCTGTTTTAATTAATGAATCACTTAAAACAGGGCTTCGTGAATCCCTCTCAGTATAGGCTCCCCGCTATGGGCGGGGGCCAGGCGTGCTTCCCCTTAGGATGATGGGCTTAATGTGTTTCGGAAATATCCTGGGGAGTATTTCCGGACGGGGTCTGATTCTTGGTATCCGCAGTGGTATCTGGGGAGGTTTTCGGGATTCCGCCCTTCGGAAGCTTAGTGACAAGCAGCTGATCAACGCGGTTCTTATCCACATCCACCACTTCGAACTGGTAGCCGCCGAACGTGAGCTTATCGGTTCTCTTCGGAATGCGGCGGAGAAGGAACATGACGAGGCCGCCCGCGGTTTCATACGGCGGATTGTCTTCAATATCCGGGAGGTCGAACGTGTTCTCCAGTTCGTAGAGCGATGTGGAGCCTTCAACGAGCCACGAGTTTTCATCGCGCTTCACGATCTGGGCGTCTTCATCCAGGCCGACCATTTCGCCCATGATGGTGTTCATCACGTCATTCAGGGTAATGAGGCCGGCCACTTCACCGTACTCATTGATCACCACCACGAAGTCAGCCATGGTGTTCCGGATTTCTTCAATCGTTTCCGACATGGAGAGGCTTTCCGGAATCATTTTCACGGGGCTGAGGAGACCTTTTTCCGTCAGATCCAGACGTTTCCCCTGAACCAGGCGGGTGAGAAGCTGCTTGCTGTCCACGTAACCCGCGACGTTATCGATCGTTTTTTCGCAGACGAGGAACTGATGATGCGGGTTCTGAACAACTTTGGTGCGGATGCTTTCGTCGCTCTCGTTTTTGAGGAAGTAGACGATATCGTCGCGCGCCGTCATGGCAGTGGAAACCGTCCGGTCTTCAAGCGAGAAGATGTTTTCGATCACGCTCCGCTCTTCAGGATCAATCACACCTTCCTTGACGCCCGCGTTTACGGTCGCGAGGACGTCTGCCGTCGTGACGCGTTCACCGGCGTGCGTCGGCATGCCGAGTTTCTTCATGGCGCAGCTGTTCAGAGCCCAGACAACCGGTTTCAGAACCGAGTTCAGCCAGGTGATCGGGCGGATCACGAGGATCGCGCACGACTCAGGACGCGCCATCGCGTAGCGGCGCGGGATCAGGTCAGCGAAGAGAACGAAGAGGAGGGTAGCGGTGAGATACGCGAGCCAGAAGGCTGCGGTGTCAGCGGAGGATTCGCTGAGCACGTGAATGAATGCCGATTTGTAGAGAGGGATGAAAACATCCTGCCCAAGAATACCGCCGGCAAGAGCGAGGGCATTAACGCCGATCTCGACGATCGTAAACATAGGTCCGGGATTAGCCTTAAGCGCAATAACTTCCCGGGCGCGCTGGTCGCCTGCTTCGGAGAGCCCCTGAAGCCTCACATTCTTTGCGGCGGCGAGTGAAATCTCGGAAATCGAGAAGAACGCCGAGCAGAGGACGAGGATCAGAAGCCCGACCATCTGTAAAACGGAATCCATAAAAGAAGTCCCTTCTGGTTAAGGTGTTTGAAGAATCGGAATAGGCTGAGACTCCAGAAAAAGGTCAGGGCCGCGGGCATGGAGCCCGCTTTCCTTTCATTCTAATGGTAAATCCGAATGCGGCAGGCGCCCGTATCACGAATTTAGGGTAAGAGAGGCGGAACGCCTCAGAATGGCGATCACGGCATTTGCCGCTTTTTCGAGCGATTGAGCGGGGATGCACTCATAGATACCGTGATAATTAAGTCCGCCGGTAAAGACATTCGGGCAGGGAAGTCCCTTCGCGGAGAAGAAGGCGCCATCCGTCCCGCCGCGGACCGGTTCTTCAATCGGTTCGATTCCGCAGTCGCGGTATGCCGCGTGGGCGAGGTCCAGAATATTTTCGTGCCCGGCGAGATAGTCCCGCATGTTGCGGTACTGATCCTGAATCACCACCTGCGCGGGAGCGGCGCGGCCGGTGTCGAAATTCTGCACGAGCGCCGCGAGCCACATCTTGCGGTCCTCAAAGGCGCCGCGGTCATGGTCACGGATGATGAGGATCACTTCGGCATGCTCAACGCCGCCCGAGATCGAGATCGGATGGAAGAAGCCTTCATGCCCCTCGGTCTCTTCCGGAGATTCAGATTCAGGAAGGAGAGAAATGAATCGGGCGGCAAGCTTCGCCGCGTTTACCATCTTTCCTTTGGCGGACCCCGGATGAACGGAAATTCCCGTGAAGGTTACCCGGGCAGTGGCGGCGTTAAAGGTCTCGCTTTCGAGCCCGCCGACATCGCCGCCGTCAATCGTGAACCCGTATGAGGCGCGGAGCCCCGGCACATCAACAGAATCCGTGCCCCGCCCGATTTCCTCGTCCGGCGTGAAAAGAATCCGGATTTCGGCATGCGGGTCTTCCGGGTGAGTGAGGAACCACTCCGCGGCGTTCATGATAGCGGCGACGCCGGCTTTGTCGTCCGCGCCGAGAAGTGTGCGGCCATCGGTGCAGATGATGTCTTCCCCGATATGGCGTCGGAGTTCCGGGAATACTTCCGGATCCAGCCGGATTTTGTTTTCCGGATCAAGCGCGATTGCCTCACCGTTCCAGGCCTCTGCCACCTGAGGATGAATGCCTTCGCAGGAGGCTTCAGGGGACGTATCCATGTGGGAATTGAGGAGAATCACAGGCGCTTTTTCAGCTCCGGACGATGCGGGAATCGTCGCGGTCACCACCCCTTTCTCGGAGAGTGTCACATCCTTCGCGCCGAGTGCCCGGAGTTCAGACTCAAGGACCCGCGCGAGATCAAATTCCCGTGCAGCGCTCGGGGAGGCTGCGCTTTCAGGATCTGAACCTGTCGGGATCAGCGCGTAGCGGATGAAACGGTCGAGTAGAGGTGTTTTTTTAGCGTAATCGTTATAGGAAACAGGGTAAACCATCCTGCAGTTGCCTTATTGATCAGATGTTTGGCTGCGCGGCACGGCGGTGAGCGGAACGGTAGCCGCGAAGCGACGTACGTTCGAAACCGGGCTTCGCTTTGCGGGCGGTCTTTGCGGTCTGAGCGGCAGGCTTTGTAGACGCTTTGGCCGAAGTCTTGACAGCCTTTGCCTGCGGTGCCTGACGGGCAGGAATCACCTCGTTCTTAGCGAGCACATAGCGGTGACGGGTCGACTTTACGCTGTTCTTCACTGTGTTCGCGGGACCCAGACGCGCGGGTTCGGATTCACCGAGAGCAATAGCGTCAAAAAGAGGATCAATCGACGTATCGGCTTCAGCGCCGCTGCCGAAATCAGTCGGATCCATCTGACTCAGAGCCAAAGAAATCTCGTCCGCGGAGGGGAACCGTTCCGGGAGACGGAGACCGCGCACGTGGCGGATGGTCACGATTCTCGGGGCCCAGTATTCATTCAGCGTGCTTTCCATCACGTTCTTTCCGGTACGGGGAGCGTGAATGAAACGGGAGGGGCCAGTGGCGCCGCGGCCTGTGCGGAAAATAATGATGTCGCCGACATGGGCGTCAGAAAGCGGAATATCCTCTCCAACCTTAGCGAGCTCAGTCGTCGTGCGGGGAAGATTCACGCCATGCTGGCGATAGACCCACCAGACAAGTCCCGAGCAGTCGAAACCGCTGTCAGGTTCTTCTTCGCCGTAGCGGTACGGCGTTCCGAGCTGCTGCTTCACGGTTTTGACAATCTTGAGTCCAAATTTGGTCGGCGCGGGAGCCGGTGCTGCGGCAGGTTCCGGGGGCGTAAAGAAGATGAAGGAAAGCGGATCTTCAGTGTCGTGCGGAGTCGCTGACGCGGGCAGGGCGAAAAAGGCGCTGCCGGCAAGAATGAGCAGGATCTTTCCTGCTATCGGGGCTAAGGTTTTTGAGTGCATGTTTTCCCGACTTTGGTTTGAGGTGCTGAGGCGAAAAACGGAGACTCCCGTTAGATGAGTCTGTCGTCCTTCGGGGATTTGGCCTGAATTTCTATCCTGAATTCTCCGGTATTACCATCCGGAACCGATTTGACCCGTCCGAAAAAGGCCCCTTTGGAGAGCGCGCCGGGGAGAGGATCGTCAGACGAAACGATGAGCCGCGCGATCGGACGGTAGTGACCGTGGAAAAGCGTGACGACGGACGTCTTTTTATCCGCAGATGTCCCGGAGTTACGCGGCTCTATGAGGTCGCCGGGTCTGACGTGCAACGTGACGTACTCCCGATCAAAGTCAGAGGGTGACGCGGCAAGGCTCGGGCGTGAGGCGTCGATCTCGGTTTTCCGGACATTCAGATAGGCGTATCGGCCGCCCAGCCAGGCGTAAAGCCCGAGCGTCAGGGCACCCCCGATGACCGCGGCCCAGGTTGAGCCTGTGAGAATCGCGGCCGCGGCCGTGAGAATGAGAGCAGCGATTGCCGTTTCCTGCAGGTGTCTGATGATAAAGGTAAGCATGAAAAAACCGGGCCGTCTGTTAAAGACTGGCCCGGTCAGATCCGGCTTTGCTCCGCGTGAAGCAGGGGGGAAAGCTTATGCCTTTGCGAGCTTCACCCGGGCGTCGACCGCAATCGCTTCACCATCCTTATCGGAAATCATGAGCGGATTGATATCGAGCTCGGAAACGCGGGGGAAATCCGTCACCAGCTGGGACAGCCTGAGAAGAGTTTCCTCGATTTTATCGGTTTGGGCGCGCGGAAGACCGCGGACACCCTCGAGAAGCTTCCATGCTTTGACGGAACGCACCATTTCAGATGCATCCTGATCCGTAAGGGGAGCAATGCGGAAGGAAATATCCTTCAGCACTTCGACAAACACACCGCCGAGACCGAACATAATCATCGGGCCGTACTGAGGATCGGTGGCGAGACCGCACACCATTTCGCGCGAGCTCTTCACCATTTCCTGAATCAGAACGCCTTCAAGGCCTTTATCGAGTCCGCGCTCAGTGAGCTTCGCGATCAGATCGCGGTATTCACGCCTGAGGGCTTCCTCAGAGGCGATGCCGACACGCACGCCGCCCACGTCAGTCTTGTGGGAGGTGGTTTTCGACGTCATCTTCATCACGATCGGGTAACCGATCGAATTCGCGATAGCGACTGCCTCATCCTCTGTCTTCGCAAGAGCTGAGCGGCAGACACGGACGCCGTAGGCATCGAGCAGGGCGATGCTTTCCTTCGTGGTCAGCGTGTCGCGGGACTCCGCATCAGCGCCGGCGATGATCGCCTTGGCTTTTTCCTGGTCCACGGCAAAGCGTTCGATCCGGCCTTCCTCCTTGTCTTCCCACTCCCGCTGACCATTAAGCCGATCAAGCGCCGCGATGCCTTCCTCTGAATACATATAGAAGGGAACGGTCACATTCTTATCGGCGAGCGACGAGAAGAATTCCTGCGTCGTCATGAAGACACCGACAATCGGCTTCTCGGGGTGTTTCGCCCGGATATCCATGATCGCGTTCGCCACATCCGTGTCTTTAAGGCCGAGGAACGGCAGATAGATCGTGAGGATCATATCGACGCCGTCATCCGCGATGACGGTTTCCAGCGTTCTGCGGTAATGCTCGAGCGGGGCAGAAGCGATCATGTCGACCGGGTTCTTCACCGAGGCCGCGGACGGGAGGAAGGAGCGAAGCGTTTCCTTGGTCTCATCGGAAAGCTTTGCCATCTGCATACCGAAGTCTTCGACCGCGTCGGTCGCCATAATGGCGGGGCCGCCCGAGTTCGTGATAATGGCAATCCGGTCGCCCTTCGGAAGCGGGCAGAGCGAGAAAGCCTTGGCAGACGAGAACAGATCGCTGAGGGACTTCTCACGGATCACGCCCGACTGACGAAGCAGTGCGTCAGCGGCCTTGTCGGCGCCCGCAAGGGACCCGGTGTGGGAGGAGGCGGCGCTCGCGCCGGCAGCGGACCGTCCGGCCTTCAGAGCGAGAATCGGCTTCTTTTTCGACACACGGGAGGCGAGCTTGCGGAACGCCTTCGGGTCGAGAATCGATTCCATATAGAGGAGGATCTGATGCACATCCTCTTCGTTTTCCCAGAATTCAATCGCGCTCGCCGCGTTCACGTCAGCCTGATTGCCGATCGAAATGAACTGGGCAAAACCAATGCCGAGGTCCTTCAGAATATTAAGGATGCCGCCGCCAAGAGCGCCGGACTGCGAAACGAAACCGATGTCGCCGCGGCGGGGCAGCGTCTCGGCAAAGCACCCGTCCATGCGGACTGCGGGGTTCGTATTCACGACACCGAGGCAGTTCGGACCAACCATCGTCATGCCGTACTGATGCACGCGCTCAGTCAGAGCCTTTTCGAGCGCCAGACCTTCCGCGCCGGTTTCCTTGAATCCGGCCGAAATCACGACAATGCCTTTGATCCCTCTTTCGTGGCACTGATCGATCGTATCCAGCATGTATTTCGCGTTGATTGCGATGATGGCGAGATCGATTCCATCGGGGAGAGCGGACACGCTCGTATAAACTTCACGGCCCTCCAGGACGCCTCCCTTCGGATTGACCAGATAAAGGTCGCCCTGGAAGCCGTAATCGATCAGACGATGCAGCAGATCATGGCCAATTGTGTGATCACGGGTCGATGCACCGACAAGCACGATCGACTTCGGGTTCATTACCGAAGAAAGATCCATAGTTTTACTCTCCTCAAGAAGTTGGGGAACATCCCTACTACGCGGGACTAAATATTAAGACTAAACGCAAAATAATCAAGAAAATTAGGCATAGAATTCCGTTCCTGAATTTATTCTTTGCTGGACATTTTTCTTATGCTGCAGGAAAAGAATCGGGCGACCCTCGTTGGGCTTCTCGCGCCGGTTTGCTGGGGTATGTCGGTCGGGCTCATCCGGTCGCTTGAGGAAGTCTTTGGAATGGCTCAGGGCCTCACGATCTGCTACGTGATCGGAATGCTCTTTACGCTGTTTGTTTTCGGTATTCCCCATCTGTCCAAGTACTCGAAGAAGTATCTCTTCCTCGGGGTTCCGCTTTCTGTTATCTGCTCACTCTGCTTCACATTCTCGCTTCAGTTTTCTGCTGGCGGCAGGCAAACTCTTGAAGTCGGCATGGTGAATTACCTCTGGCCGAGTCTCACGGTGATCTGTGCGGTGCTCTTCAATCATCAGAAGGCACGCTGGTACGTTGCGGTTGGTTTTCTCTTTACGCTTGCCGGCCTTGGGCTAGTTCTGGCGGGAGGTCATGGATTCCATCCGCTTGAGATTGCCGGACATATCGCTGAAAATCCGATTGCTTATGGTCTTGCGGCGCTCGGTGCGGTTGCATGGTCTCTCTTCAGCTCAGCGAGCCGCGCCTGGGGGAATGGCCAGAATCCGACTCCGATTATTTTCGGGCTTGACGCGCTCATTTTTGCCGGCATCTTTATTTCCGGCGGTCTTGAGGCTCCCGCTCCGACATGGAATGGTTTTCTGCTTTGCGTAGCGGCGGGCTGTGTGTTTGGCGGCGCCTATGCCGTGTGGACTTACGGCGTACAGAAGGGGAGCATGACAATTCTTGCGATCGGTTCCTACTTTACCCCGGTGCTGTCCTGTCTGCTCGGCGCGCTGATGCTTGGTGCCACCCTGACGCTGGACTTCTGGCAGGGTGTGGCCATCGGATCCTTTATCTGCTGGATGGCGACGCGTGAAGAAAAGCATGTCACTCACGGACGTCCGATCCGCTTCCGCCGCCGCGCTGCGGCCCATTAAGGATCCGCAGCGGCTTGTTTTTAATGCTCAGCGGCTCAGGAAACCGCCGGTCTGCCCGGCGGCAGGGCTTGCGGGCGTTCCATCCGTTTTCACGCAGGAGACAGCGGCGCTGTCACCCTGCGGCGTAAAAATTGCCACACACTTCATGTCGTCATCCACGATCCGATAGATCGGGGATCCGACAGCGGTGCCGATGCGCTTGACATTCCGGCTGTCGTTTTCGTAAGGTGAAAAAATCCGGGTGACGGCGCGGTCGCAGCCAGTGACCAAAACCGCCGCGGCAAGGGCGGCAATACCGATTTTCAGTAAGGACATGATTCCTGTGCTCCTAAACATACAGCCGCGATCACCCCGAACTGAAGCAAGGTGACACGTGAGAAAGATTCACTACGAGTTTAAAGCAGAAGAGGCGTTATGGACGGCGGTACGGAGCCGCGGTGCCGGCGGACAGAATGTGAATAAGGTCGCGACCGCCGTTCAGCTGAAGTTTGATATCCGGGCGAGTTCACTTCCTGAAAAACTGAAAGAGAGACTGCTCACCCTGAGAGACAGACGGCTTGGGGCTGACGGCGTTATTACGATCCGGGCGGAAAATAACCGTACTCAGGAACTGAATCTGGCAGAGGCGTACCGCAGGCTTCGAGAGCTGATTGATGAAGCCTCGGAAATACCGGACTTCCGCATACCGACAAAACCCACCCGGGCGAGCATTCGCAGAGTTCGGCAGACGAAGACGTTGCGAAGCGAAGTGAAGAAACTTCGGGGAAAGGTGAGAGACTTCTAAAGGAAAGGTTCGAAAAAAGGGCGCTTCATTGAAGCGCCCTTTGATTTGTCAGGCTTCCGGAAATCTCAGGCGGATTTCTCATTCTCCGTTATATTGAGTTTCCGCTCCTCGCGATCAGGGGTCTTAACGGATTTTTCCCAGCTCGAGAGCTCTGCCACATCGACTCCATCATCTGTTCCGGCAACGATCTTTTCCCTGAGTCTCATACGGGTCTGATTCGCGAAATCATGGACGGAGGCAAGACCCAGAGCCACTTTCAGCATGGTCTTGCGGTCAGCGGGAGAAGACGGAACCTTGATCTCATACCAGTTTGTACCGCCGTCAAGCGATCCATAGAACCGGGTCCGATAGCCTTCTTTATCGTTTCCGTAGCAGTCGACCAAAATATCATCCGGATCGAGCGCCTTCAGAACCAGGTCCATCGGAGAAATCAGGGTCTTGCAGACGTGACCTTCCGGGTAGACATGCATGCCTTTCTTCGCGCGCTCATGCATCGCGCGGATCTTCGCGTCAAAAAGACTGTTATCAGAGAAGGGTGAATCGGTTTTCCCGGAAGCGGCGGCCTGATCTTCGTGGATCTTGGTGTCAGTCATGTTGACCAGAAAACCAATAGCGGCAAGAACAATGAGGCCGGCCGCGACAAAAGTCAGATCTTTGGCGATCGCCTTTTCAATATCGGGATCCGAAATGTACCAGGGGGCGGCAAGAAGCCCGATCACGACTAGAGCCAGTACGGCGATGATGAATTTGAGCAGCCTGTATTTCATAGTGCATCCCCTATGGTATTTCACCTATCTATTAAGTTTATTGTAACAGCGGGAAACACAAATGACGGCGGGCTTTTCTTTCAGCTTCTGTTAAGGTTTCGGGAACATGATTCATGACAGATGAGTTGCTGAGACATCTCTCCTTTACCAGACCGGATTCCTGTTAATCCGGTCTTTTTTTTCGCTCTGCTGGCGTAGGATAAGCCACTGGCAATAGAAATAGAGAAAGGTGCAGGCATTGAAAAGAACCTATCTGATTGATATCGGCAACTCAGCTCTCAAGTGGGCGGAAGCGACAACACCTCAGAATACTGGCGTGATCACCTATGGTGACATGGTGATGCTGGCAGAACAGGTAAGAGACTTTTACCGGCATCAGAGACCGGAATTGATTTATGCCTGCACAGTGGCTCACAGTGTCATTGCCAGTACGGTTCAGCAGGTGTGCGAGCGGACAAGGATTGAGCTGCTGGGAAGCCAGCGGGAATTTAACGGCGCCTTTCATGTCGTCAACCACTACGACGACTATACAAAGCTCGGTCCTGATCGCTGGTACGCGGCGCTGGGCGCTGTGAGCAAGCACCCGGATGAGAACCTTCTCATTGTTCAGATGGGAACCGCGCTGACGGCGGACAGCATTATCTGCCGTGGCGAAGGGGAATA
>OGLT01001806.1_pt1 | contig 10092 bp, 6 predicted proteins | sample 1572911 | NCBI WGS metagenome assembly OGLT01 (sample SAMEA2582014, study PRJEB24529) | metagenome | biome: Human gut stool | place: China | collected 2011 | reverse complement strand
GTGGCAGAGGAGCTGCGAGAGTACATGGCAAAGCTAGGCGTGCGCACCGTGGACGAGCTGGTGGGCCGCACCGACCTGCTGCGGGTCAAGCCCGCTGCCCCGGGCAGCCGCGCCGCAAAGCTGGATCTGGACTGCATTCTGCACAACCCCGCCATTGCAAACAGTAACGTCCACTTCATCAAGGAGGACAGCTACGACTTCCATCTGGAAAACACGCTGGACATGAAGGTGCTGATGAAGAAGTTCAAGCTGGGCAGCAAGGCTCCCCAGAGCGTCAGCCTGAATGTTTCCAACGTGGATCGCGCCTTTGGTGCCATCTTTGGCAGCGAGATCACCCGCAAATACGGCAACGACCTGCCGGACGATGTGTACACCGTGCACTGCACCGGTGCAGGCGGCCAGAGCTTTGGTGCCTTTATCCCCAATGGCCTGACGCTGGAGCTGGTGGGCGACTGCAACGACTACATGGGCAAGGGCCTTTCCGGCGGCAAGATCATCGTGCGCCCGCCGCAGGGCATCGACTTCAAGCCCGAGGAGAACATCATCACCGGCAACGTGGCGCTGTACGGCGCTACCAGCGGCAAGGCGTTCATCTCCGGCGTGGCCGGCGAGCGCTTCTGCGTGCGCAACAGCGGCGCGACCGCCGTTGTAGAGGGCGTGGGCGACCACGGCTGCGAGTACATGACCGGCGGCACCGTGGTGGTACTGGGCCAGACCGGCAAAAACTTTGCAGCCGGTATGACCGGCGGCATTGCCTATGTGCTAGACGAAAACTGGGACTTCTACCAGCGGGTGAACAAGGAGACCGTCAGCCTCGAGCCGGTGGAGCACAAGTACGACGTCGCCACCCTGAAAGAGCTCATCCGTGAGCACGTTGAGCTGACCGGCTCGCCCCGCGGCAAGGAGATTCTGGACAATTTCAGCGAGTTCCTGCCCAAGTTCAAGAAAGTCCTCCCCTACGATTACGACCATATGCTGCGGGTCATCGCCTCGATGGAAGAGCGCGGCCTCGACGGCGAGCAGGCGCAGATCGAAGCATTCTACGCCGTGCAGAAGAACAAGTAAGGAGGGGAACATCATGGCAAAACTCACTGGCTTTATGGATTACACGCGCAAGACCAGCACGGATGTTCCGCCGCTGGAGCGCATTGAAAACTTTAACGAATTTCACATCTGGCTCTCCCGGGAGGAGCAGCAGACCCAGGCAGCCCGCTGCATGGACTGCGGCGTCCCCTTCTGCCAGGCGGGCATGATGATCGGCGGCATGGCCTCCGGCTGCCCGCTGAACAACCTCATCCCCGAGTGGAACGATTTGGTCTATCAGGGCAAGTGGGAGCTGGCGCTCCGCCGCCTGCGCACCACCAACCGTTTCCCGGAGTTCACGAGCCGGGTCTGCCCTGCCCTGTGTGAGGCCGCCTGCACCTGCGGCGACGTCACCGGCAGCAGCGTCACTGTCCGGGAGAACGAACACGCCATCGTGGAGACGGGCTACGCCAAGGGCTGGCTCCATGCCGCCCCGCCTCCGGCCCGCACCGGCAAGAGCGTGGCCGTCATCGGCAGCGGCCCTTCGGGCCTGTCGGTGGCCGAATACCTCAACATCCGGGGCCATGCCGTCACCGTCTTCGAGCGTGCTGACCGTGTGGGCGGTCTGCTGATGTACGGCATCCCCAACATGAAGCTGGACAAATCCGTCATCGAGCGCCGCATCAAGATCATGCAGGCTGAGGGCGTTGAGTTCCGCACCAACATGGATGTGGGCGGGGCTGTGGATGCCGCTGAGATTTTGAACAGCTATGACGCCATCGTGCTCTGCTGCGGCGCCAAGAAAGCCCGCGATTTGAACGTCCCCGGCCGCGACGCGAAGGGCGTGTACCTCGCAGTGGACTACCTCACCAGCGTGACCAGGAGTCTGCTGGACAGCAAGTTTGCCGACGGCAGGGCCATCAACGCGGCAGGCAGGAATGTCCTCGTCATCGGCGGCGGCGACACCGGCAACGACTGTCAGGGTACCGCCCTGCGGCAGGGCTGCACCGACCTCGTGGCACTGGAAATGATGCCCCAGCCCCCGAAAGAACGGGCCGCGAATAATCCCTGGCCCGAGTGGCCCAAGGTGCTGAAGGTGGACTACGGCCAGACTGAGTGCCTTGCCAAGTTCGGCAAAGACCCCCGCGTCTACCAGACCACCGTCAAAGAGTTTCTGAAGGACGACGCCGGCAACCTGACCGGCGCGGTCATCTCCTATCTCAAGCCCCAGCGTGACCCCGACACCGGCCGCACCAGCATGGTACCCACCGGCGAAGAGTTCACCTACGACTGCCAGCTGGCCTTTATCGCCGCCGGTTTCGTGGGCTGCGAGGACTATGTGGCCGAGGCGTTCGGTGTGGAGCGGAACGCCCGGGGCAATGTGGCCGACCACGGCTTCCGCACCAATGTAGACAAGGTCTTTGTCTGCGGCGATATGCGCCGGGGCCAGAGCCTCGTGGTCTGGGGCCTGCGGGAGGGCCGCGACTGCGCCGCCGAGGTGGACCGCTATCTGATGGGTTACACCAATCTGTGACCCCCCTATTTATGACATTCTCTTTCCTATCCTAAACAGAAACGGGAGCTTTCCTTCACCGGGAGGCTCCCGTTTCTGCATTTCGGAGCTTTTTATTTTCACAAAGTTTTCACAGTTAGCATCCCCTACCCTCTTGAAACAGATACCCCCAAGTGGTAAAATCAGAGTGTCGGAAGATTTACCCCCACAGGGTACACTTCCTCTTCACACTGATACACCCGGAAAGGAGTTATCTGCTATGACTGATGCTGAAAAAAAGCCCTGCTGCTGCGCCGCTGAGCCTGCCGAAAAGGACACTGCCCCCTCCTGCTGCCGCCACAAGGACCGTACCCCTGAGGAGTACCGCGCCCTTGCCAACCGGCTGAGCCGCATTGAGGGCCAGGTGCGCGGCATCCGCGCGATGCTGGACAAGGACGTCTACTGCGCCGATATTCTGGTGCAGGTGGCTGCGGTGAACGCTGCACTGAACGGCTTTTCCAAAGAGCTGCTGGGCCAGCACATCCGCACCTGCGTGGCCGACGATTTGAAAGCCGGCGAGACGCAGAAGCTGGACGAACTGTTGCAGCTGCTGCCCCGGCTCATGAAATGACCCCGTTCCGGGCATCCTATAAGAGGGAAAGGAATCCGCAATGGAACAATACAATGTCACGGGCATGAGCTGCGCGGCCTGCTCTGCCCGGGTGGAAAAGGCCGTGAAGAAGGTGCCGGGCGTCACGAGCTGCTCGGTGAGCCTTCTGACAAACTCCATGGGCGTGGAAGGCACAGCCTCCCCTGCCGCCATCCTCTCGGCTGTGCAGGAAGCAGGCTACGGCGCAAGCCCGAAGAATGCCTCTGCCAGTAAGGCTTCGGACGCCAGCGCCGACCTCGATGCACTGGCTGACCGCGAGACACCGAAGCTCAAGCGCCGTCTCATCGCCTCGCTGGGCTTCCTGCTGGTGCTGATGTACTTCTCCATGGGCCACATGATGTGGGGCTGGCCCCTGCCCCACTGGTTCGACGGCAACCACGTCGCCATGGGCCTTGTCCAGCTGCTGCTGGCGGGCATCGTCATGGTCATCAACCAGAAGTTCTTCATCAACGGATTCAAGGGCCTTATCCACGGCGCACCCAACATGGATACGCTGGTGGCCCTCGGCTCCATGGCAAGCTTCGTGTGGAGCACTTACGCCCTCTTCGCCATGACCCGCGCTCAGGTGGACGGCAACGACGAGCTCGTCATGCACTATATGATGGAGTTCTACTTCGAGTCTGCCGCCATGATCCTGACCCTCATCACGGTGGGCAAGATGCTGGAAGCCCGCTCCAAGGGCAAGACCACCGACGCGCTCAAGAGCCTGATGAAGCTGGCCCCCAAAACGGCCACCCTCCTGCGGGGCGGCACCGAAGTCAGCGTCCCCATCGCCGAAGTGCGCAAGGGCGATGTTTTTGTCGTCCGCCCCGGTGAGAATATCCCGGTAGACGGCATCGTGCTGGAAGGCAGCAGCGCCGTGAACGAGAGCGCACTGACCGGTGAGAGTATCCCGGTGGACAAGGCCGAGGGCGACAAGGTCTCAGCTGCCACCACCAACCAGTCGGGCTTCCTGCGGTGCGAGGCCACCCGCGTGGGCGAAGATACCACCCTGGCGCAGATCATCCGGATGGTCAGCGATGCCGCCGCCACCAAGGCCCCCATCGCCAAGATTGCCGACACCGTGTCGGGCTTCTTCGTCCCGGCGGTCATCTCCATCGCCGTGGTCACCACCATCGTCTGGCTGCTGCTGGGCCGGGAGTTCGGCTATGCGCTGGCCCGCGGCATCTCGGTGCTGGTCATCAGCTGCCCCTGTGCGCTGGGTCTGGCCACACCGGTGGCCATCATGGTCGGCAACGGTCTGGGGGCCAAGAACGGCATCCTGTTCAAGACGGCCGCTTCGCTGGAAGCCGCAGGCCGCACCCAGATCGTGGCGCTGGATAAGACCGGCACCATCACCAGCGGCGAACCCAAGGTCACCGACATCCTGCCCGCCGAGGGCGTTTCCGAGAACGAGCTGCTGACCCTTGCCGCCGCACTGGAGCGCAGGAGCGAGCATCCGCTGGCCAAGGCCATCCTCGCTTACACCGAGGCCCATGCCATCGAGGCCCCGGAAGTCTCCGACTTTGCAGCCCTGCCCGGCAACGGCCTGACTGCAACGCTGGACGGCAAAGAAATTTACGCAGGCCATGCGTCCTTCCTTGCGACAAAGGCCGCTGTGCCCGCCAGCCTGAAGGCAAAAGCCGCCGCGCTGGCAAGTGAGGGCAAAACGCCGCTCTACTTCGGCGGTGCCGGCCGTCTGCTGGGCGTAGTAGCCGTGGCCGACACCATCAAGGAGGACAGCCCCCGCGCCATCCGTGAATTGCAGAACATGGGCATCCGGGTCGTGATGCTCACCGGCGACAACCAGCGCACCGCCGACGCCATCGGCCGTCAGGCAGGCGTGGATGAGGTCATCGCTGGCGTCCTGCCCGACGGCAAGGAAGCCGTCATCCGCAAGCTGCAAGCCTCCGGCAAGGTCGCCATGGTCGGCGACGGCATCAACGATGCCCCGGCCCTGACCCGCGCCGACACCGGCATCGCCATCGGTGCCGGAACAGACGTCGCCATTGATGCGGCGGACGTGGTGCTGATGAACTCCCGGCTCTCCGATGTGCCCGCCGCCATCCGCCTGAGCCGCGCCACCCTGCGCAACATCCACGAGAATCTGTTCTGGGCCTTCATCTACAACATCATCGGCATCCCGCTGGCCGCCGGTGTGTTCATCCCCTTCGGCCTGACGCTGAACCCCATGTTCGGTGCCGCCGCGATGAGCCTGTCCAGCTTCTGCGTCGTCAGCAACGCGCTGCGCCTGAATCTGTTCGACCTGCACAGCACCAAACACGACCACAAGATCAAGACTTCCGCCCTGCCCGCTGCCGCGCAGCCGCAGGCTGAAGATACGACCGAACCCGTTTCGGAATCCACTGTCAAGGAGGAACATTTTATGAAAAAGACCCTGCACGTTGAAGGCATGATGTGCTGCCACTGCGAGGCCCGCGTGAAGAAGGCACTGGAAGCTCTGCCCGAAGTCCACGAGGCCGTGGTCAGCCACGAGGCCGGCACCGCCGTCGTCACCCTAAGCGCCGATGTCGCCAACGAGACCCTGAAGAAGGCCGTTGAAGACCAGGACTACAAAGTGACCGGCATCGAATAAGCCGCACCCACCAAAAAGACCCTCTCCGTCCTTGCTCTGCTGCAATGCCCGGAGAGGGTCTTTTCATCTTTTATAATCTCTGCAATCGTTCTGCGCCCTTCGTCTTCAGCCAGCGGAGCGCAGCCCCATCGGCCAAGGCAAGGATGCCCAATGCTGCCATCCATGCGGCCTCGACCGGCACGAACTGCGCCAGCACCAGCACCCCCACGCCCAGCACAAAGCCAGCGGCCCAGTTGAGGAGCAGTGCCAGCAGAACGCTGGGGTTCTGCTTGATAACGGCCATCTCGCTCGTCCAGTGAAAGTGCGGCATCGTCACGCCGAGCATCAGCCCGGCGGCAGCTGTGAAAACAACATCCAATGCCACCAGCAGACCCGCCAGCAGGGCCAAAATCCACGGTGTACGCAGAAGCACCAGCCCGCAAGCCAGGCAGAGCAGTGCGGGCGGCAGAGTGACCAGCAGATGCAGGTCCAGTTTCGCCCGCAGCACCTGCCATGGTGTTATCGGCAGGCTTTGCAGCTGCCACAGCTGTTCCCCTTCCAGTGAGACGGACGGCACGGTGAGGAGATTCATCCCGGCCACCAGCACCACCGTGAAGGTCAGCAGCACTACGCCCAGCTCCCGCGCGGGCAGCCGCGCCGCCAACGCCCGCAGTGCGTCCGCCTTGTACCCCATTGCGCCGCTGAGAAGCAGCAGCGCCAGCGAACCCATGGCGCAATTGAGCAGATAGGACGCGCTGCTGCCCAGATGGAGCAGTTCCCGGCGCAGCAGCGTCCGCCGCAGCGAGGAACGGCGGGCCAGCCGTGCCCGCGTCCGTTTCACGGCCCCGCGCCGTGTCGTCATCAGGGTCAGATACGGCCCGGAAAGCGCCCTGCCCAGCGCCGCGCAGAGCAGCACGATGCCAACGGCCAGCACCAGCAGCAAAAGCGGTTCCCCGCAGGCGGCACCTCCCAAAAAGCGCCCCGCACCCGTTAAGGCCGTGTTGTTTTCTCCCAGCGCCACCTGCCCCAGCACCTGTTCAAGGAGAGCCATTCCCCGCTGGTAGGCGAGATCATACACCACCGCAAGCCCCAGGGTTGCCGCAATCGTGACCAGCGTTTTGTGTGCGGCCTGCACAGTGCAGAGAGCGACCACCCACCCCAGCAGCGCCGCCAGAAGGGTCGCTGCCCCGGCCAGCACCAGCGCCATGGGAGCCGCGCTCAGCAGCCCGCCCAGCGGAGAAGCTGCATACAGCCCATACACCACTTCTGCCGGGACCCAGAGCAGCAGCAGATAGAACAGGCACATCGCGTACAGCCCGCTCATCCGGACGGCAAAGATCATCCACGGCGGGATGGGCATCGCCAGCAGCAGGTCGTTGTCTCTGGCCTGAAACAGGCTCCCATAGCTGGAAAACGCCCCGGCAAACACGCCAACGGCCAGCGCCAGCAGCTCCATCGTCAGGAAGTACAGTGACTCCTGCCCGGCGGGCAGCAGCAGCTCTCCCAGCGGCCACGCCAGCGAGAAGAAACTGCCCATCACCAGCAGCACGATGCCCCCATACAGCGCTCCGAACGCAAACCGGCCCGCTCTGGTGCGGTGTCTGCCGGTGCTGGCGCTCCGGACAAGGAAGGCTCCCTGCTCCCGCAGCTGTTTCCGGAACAGAGCGCGGAACAGACGTCTGGTCTCAGTGTCCATCCTGCACCCCTTCCAGCTCCAGAAAGACCGCTTCCAGCGAAGCATCGCCCCGCACCTCGGCCATGGAGCCAGCCCGCACGAGCCGCCCCTGCCGGAGGATGGCCACCTGGTCGCAGAGCTTTTCGGCCACTTCCAGCACATGGGTGGAAAAGAAGATGGCCCCGCCCGCATCGCAGAAGGCCCGCATGGTCTGCTTGAGCTGGTGGGAGGCCAGCGGGTCCAGCCCCACGAACGGCTCATCCATCAGGATGAGTTTGGGCGCGTGGAGCAGCGCCGCCAGAATGGCCAGCTTCTGCTTCATGCCGTGGGAGTAGGAGCTGATGGGCTGGCCCAGCGCTTCGGTCAGCGCAAAACGCTCGCCGTACACCCGCACCCGCTCGGCGCGGGCGGCCTCACGGACGCCGAACACGTCCGCAATGAAATCCAGATATTGGATACCGGTCATGTAGCCATAAAGAGCCGGATCATCCGGCAGATAGGCCAGCTGACGCTTGGCCGCAAGCGGGTCGTCCCGCATGGAACAGCCGTTCACCCGCACCTCGCCGCGGTCCGGCTGCAAGATGCCGCAGCAGCATTTCAGGGTGGTGGTCTTGCCCGCCCCGTTCGGCCCGATGAAGCCGAAGATCTCTCCCGGCCGGATGGTCAGTGTGAGGTCTTCCACCGCCGTTTTCTCGCCGTACTGTTTGGTCAGATGCCGGATCTCCAGCATTCGGATCTCTCCTTTCGGTCTTGATGCGCTCCTGTTTGATAGCCAAATCGTATCATCCGCGGAAGTGCCTGTCAAGCATTTCGGCGCACGTCGGGATGCAAAAGCGGCACCAACCCGCAAAGCAGTTTTGCTTTACAGACCGGTGCCGCCTTGTTTTCATTTCAGGACTGCGACATTTTTGATGCCGTATCGTGCAAAAAGTTTCAGTGCTGCCGGGCCGATGCGTTCCCCGCTCACCACGATGGGGATCGCCGGCGGGCAGGAGACGGTGGGCATCGCGCAGATGCGGCCCAGCGCCGTTTCGGCGGGGATCACCTCCTGCGGGGCGAACACCGCCTGCCGCACGGTGCAGACCGGCGCAGCTTCCGCCGCCAGTTCCGTGAAGACATCCGCTTCCGGTTCCGGCAGAGCCGGGGCCGACGGCAGAGCCGCGCAGAGCCGTGCCACTGCCGCTGCCAGCCGATCATAATCCTGCGCCGGGTTTTCGGGGGTGAACATCAGCACCACATACCGGGGGTCGGCATATTCGCACTCGATGCGGTCCTGCCGCAGAGCCTCGGCCAGCGCGGTGCCGGTCATGCCCAGTGCCGCCGCATCCAGCGTGAGTTTGAGCGGCTCACGGGCGGGGTCGTCCACCGCCAGCGGGAACGGACAGCCTGCCGCAGCGGCCTGCTCGTTCAGCACCCGGCGCATTCTGGTCAGCTGCCCGCAGCAGGAGTAGAGCCGCAGCGGATACCCCTCCGAAAGATACCGGTTGCACCGATCGAGGGATTGCAGGATCAGATAAGACGGGCTTGTGGAGCCGAACAGCGCCAGCGCATTGCGGACTGCCGTTTCCTCCTGCACGGGCGCTTTCAGCCCCAGATGCAGGTAGGCGCCGCCGGTGAGGACAGGCAGGGTCTTGTGCCCGGAATCGCAGCACATCGCCGCACCCAGTGCAATGGGGTGGCGGCTTCCGCCCACCAGAAAGTTCAGGTAGGCACCGTGGGCATTGTCCACCAGCAGCGGCACACCGTGCGCATCGCAGACCTTTGCAAGGGCCGCGATGTCCTGCATCCCGCCGAGGTAGTCCGGGCTGGTGAGGTAGACGCCGAAGGGGGACTTCCCCTGCCCGGCCAGCCGGTCCAGCGCAGCGGCAAGCTGAGCTTCGGTCACGGGGCAGCTGCACAGCGCCCCGGCAGCATCCGGCGCGGGCCAGAGCCACTGGATGTCAAGATCCAGCAGCGCGGCGGCATAGAGCAGCGCTTTGTGGGCGTTGCGGGCCGCCAGCAGCACCGGGCGCTGCCCGGCGGGGGCCGCCTGCATCGCCAGGCAGAGCATGGCCCGGATGCACTGGGACGAGCCCTCGGTGCTGTAATAGGTATGGGCCGTACCGAAGAGCCGGGTCGCGTTGGCCTCGCTCTGGGCGATGATGCCGTCGGCCTCGTACAACTCATCCGCGCCCCGGATCTCGGTAATGTCCAGCCCTTCAAACCCCAGCAAGGCCTGCCCTTTATGGCCGGGCATGTGAAGGCGGGAAGTCCCGGACTTTGCGTAGTTCTGCACAAAGTCCACGATGGGCGTGGTCATGCTCATTCGCAGGCTTCGCCGTCCGCGCAGGCATTGCAGGTGCTGCCCAGTTCGATGGGCACCTCGATGCCCTGTGCGGCCAGCTCCTGGTTCTTGGCCACCTGGATCATGATGGCGCACTCCATCCGCTTGCGGAACAGCTCACAGCCGTACTCGTACACGCCGGTGATGCTGCCGGTGGCGTGGTATGCGTTGGCCGCACAGCCGCCGGAGCAGTAGAGCTTGGCCCAGCAATCCTTGCACTCCGGGCGGGCATAGGCGTTGCAGTGCTTGAACTCATCCCGCACGGCGGTGTTGGTGACGCCCTTCCAGATGTCACCCATCCGGTACTTGGGGTCGCCGACGAACTGGATGGGTGACATCTGGAAGGGCGTCACCA
>OGLT01001804.1_pt1 | contig 10107 bp, 9 predicted proteins | sample 1572911 | NCBI WGS metagenome assembly OGLT01 (sample SAMEA2582014, study PRJEB24529) | metagenome | biome: Human gut stool | place: China | collected 2011 | reverse complement strand
AGGAGACCAACACCATGGAACTGCAGCGCCGGGGCTATGCCGAGTGCTTCAGCTTTATGGGCTATGCACCCATTATCTTCATCTCTGCCCAGACCGGCTACAACGTGAACAAGCTGATGCAGCTGATCCGGGATGTGGACGCCGAGAACGGTGCCCGCGTGCCCACCGGCGTGCTGAACGAGATGCTTGCCCGCGCTACTGCCCGGATGCAGCCCCCCAGCGACAAGGGCCGCCGCCTGAAGATCTACTACCTGACGCAGGCCTCCACCCGTCCCCCCACGTTCGTGGCCTTCGTGAACGCAAAGCACCTGTTCCACTTCAGCTATCAGCGGTATCTCATCAACCAGATCCGCGAAAACTTTGGTCTGGAGCATACGCCCATCCGTCTGGTCGTGCGGGAGCGCGGCTCCGGCGAGGTGGGTGCCAAGGACGTATAACACGTCAGGGAGGCTCAGATGATGAAATCTGTTCTCATCGCTGCGGTGTCCGCTGTGCAGGCGTATCTGCTGGGCAGCATCGACACCGGTATCCTCGTCAGCAAGTTTTTGTACCACGATGACGTACGCAAGTACGGCAGCGGCGCTGCAGGCATGACCAATATGCTGCGCACCTTCGGTAAAAAGGCAGCGGCACTTACCGCTTTTGGTGATGTGCTCAAGGGCGTGCTGGCCGTGTGCATCGGCCGCTGGCTGTTCACCCAGATGCCGGAGAGCACCACGCTCTCGCCCTATCTTGCGGTGTACCTTGCCGCCATCTTTGCCATTATCGGCCATTTAAAGCCCCTGTATTTCGGCTTCAAGGGCGGCAAGGGCGTGCTGGTGGCGGGCGGCACCATTCTGGCCATCCAGCCGGTGCTGATCCCCTTTCTGGCAGTCATCTTTCTGGCCTGCCTGCTGCCCACCGGCATGGTGTCGCTGGGCAGTGTGACCATGGCAGCCCTTTACCCGGTGCTCACCATCCTGTACGGAGTGTTCCGGGGCTACTCTGCCGCCGACCTTACCGTGTGCACCATCGGCTCGGTGATCATGGCCGCAATGGTCATTTATATGCACCGCTCCAATATCCAGCGCATCCGCGAGGGCAAGGAGTACCGCTTTGGCCGTCACGGCAAAAAGTAACAGAAAATAGTAAACCACCCCGCAGCAGCCGTTCACCGGCCGCTGCGGGGTGGTTTTTGTATAGGCTTATTCCTTTGTCTCGGTCTCTTCCTCAGGCTTTGCTTCGGAATGCCGCCGACGGAACCAGTCGGCGGGGATACCGCTCTGGGCGGGGGTAAGATCCGGCGCAGGGTGACCGTCCGGCAGGTGTGCACCAAAGGCCGGGACAAAGAAGAACTTGCGCACGATGAAGATCAGCGCGATCGCGCCCACGCTGAGCAGGTTCTCCACGGCGGAATCGTGTCCCACCACCAGATGGCGCGCAATGGCGTACAGCAGCACTTCAAGGCTGCTGCCGGGGCTGTGCTTGGCCAGCATCTTGATGAACTCAATGCCGATCACAATGTCCAAGCTGCGCTCCAGAAAGGTGCGGATCTCTGCCTCGTTGCCATCGAACAGCAGGCCGGGCATCCAACGGATCAGAGGCACAACGCTGAGCAGCAGACCGATCAGCACCAGCCCGGACAACAGCACTTCCAGCAGACTGGAGGCCTGAATAATGCGGTTGCGCAGGGAGGTACGCCAGTGGCTTTCTACCGGGTGAGAGGGATGTTCCATAGTAAGACCTTCCTTTCAGCATTCTGCTGCATAAAGATCGACAAAATCCTGCCTTTATTGTAGCAGACGAGAGAAGGTCTGTCAATTTCAATCCACGATGGTGACGGTGGTCTGCGGGCCGACGGCCACATAGCCGGACTTTTTGATGCAGTCCTGCCCGGCGTCGGTGTCCAGCCAGTCGTACAGGCGACGCTCCGGACTGTCGGCGGCGGCATCCGGGTGGATGACGGCGTAAAAATCGTTGCACAGGGGATAGCTGCCGTCGGCAAGGGTGTCGTTGCTGGGGGTCACACCGTCCACCGCCAGTAGCCGCAGCCCGGGCTTGGAGTACATCTGGTCGATGTAGTAATACACGGAGAAACCGATGGCGTTGGCGCTGTTGTTGTAATCGGCAATGCTGTCCACCAGCTCACCCATGGCGGCGGGAGCCAGCTCAGAGGGCGGGGTCATCAGTTTGCCGCCCTGAATGAGCAGCTTTTTGAACAGGGTCTGACTGCCAGAGTCCTCGCCGCGCTGGAAGGCAACGATTTCCTGATCCTTGCCGCCCACATCCTTCCAGTTGGTGATCTTCCCGGCGTAGATGTCCCGCAGCTGCTGCTGGCTAAGCGCCTGCACGGGGTTATCCTCGTTGACGATGAACACCAGCGCGTCCACCCCGATGGGCTTCTGCTCCAGCTCCACATTGGCCTCTTGCAGCTCTTTCTTTACATAGTCCGGCGCTTCGTATACCACCAGCATCCGGGTGGTGGTGTCGTACAGGCCAAAGTTCTCCCATGCGTAGGCGGTGGTGCTCACGGTGATGTTGCTGCGGGCTTCTTCCAAGTCCATGCCGGTGGTATCGGCCAGCATCTGCGCCATCAGGGGGATGCAGGCGGTGCTGCCGTCCAGCGGGGGAAACTCCGCTTCGGTCAGAAACGGCTCCGGCTGCTGCACAGCCGAGGAAGCTGCAGAGGACGCGGGCGGCTCTGCGGCAGAGGAAGCGGTGCTGCCGGAGGGTGCATCCGTGCCTTTGCAGGCGGTCAGCACCCCGGCGGCGGAGCAGGCAGCCAGCCCCAGCAGAAAGCTGCGGCGGGAAATTTTAGCGTTTTTCATAAGAAAGCCCTCCTGAATCAATAGCCGTAACTCGGTACATCGTCCGCAGTGGCAGACGAGAAAATGCTCTGGCAGTACAGCCAGGTGCCGCTCGTGTCCATCCAGCCCACATAGAAGCCCCGCTGCGCGGCAAACACATGGTCGGGCAGGGCGTTCAGGCTGTTAGAATAGTACCCGGTGCAGCTGGAAAGCCCCTGCAGCACTACATTGCCGTCTGCGTCCAGCACATCGCATACGTTGCCGTAGGCGCTGCCCACAGCACTGCGGATGCCGCAGAACATGGGTCTGCCGTTGGGGTCGGTGGTCAGGTAGTTGATGTAGCCGTATTTACCCTGCAGGGCGGTCAGGTCACTGACAAGCCCCTGCGGGCCGTACAGCCGGGTGGCGGTGGTCTCGTAGCGGTCGTTGTCCTGCAATTCCAGCCAGACGTAGCCGGTGCCGCAATTGCTCATCCGTACCCGCTGCTGGTGCTCCACCGGTTCTACGGTGGTGTCGGTCAGCAGCTTGCCGTTATCCTTGCTGTACACCCGCAGGCTGCCGTCCAGCGCGTAGACGGCTACGGTATTGTCGGTGGCGTCCACATCGTACAGAGGGGTCTTTGTACCGGTCTCCAGATCATAGAGTTCGTAGCCGTGATCCTCGCCGCTGTGCCATGTTATCACATAGCCCGGGAAATACTGGCTGGGCTGCTCGTCAAATGTAGCAATCAGTCCACGGTCCTCTGTGGTCATGTCTCGCAGTTCGTACCGGCCATCGCTGGTGGAAAAGCTGGCAAGACCACCCGGGTAGACCTGCAAAAAGCCCGTGTACTGCTCGCCGGTCTGTGTGTTGTACAGGATTTGGTCGGTGGTTTCTTCTCCGGTGGCAACATCCAGCTCCACCCAGTCACTCAGGGTGTCGCTGTCGTAGAAAAGGCGGTATGCCGAGGCAGCATCGGCGCGGTAGACAGGGGTGCCGTCCTTTTCCTGCACCACCACCCAGCTGTTCTGCTGGTAGTCGGTATCCCAGTCGTAATCGTCCAACCCCTCCGGGCGGGCGTAGCAGCTGAACACCAGCTTGTCCCCGGATACGATGCAGCTGTATGCGCCCTCCGGCACCGGCAGCGCTGTGCCGGTGGCAAGGTCGATGACCTGACAGGTGCCGTAGCCGGACTCCGGGACGTATCCGCCGTCGATCAGGCGGCTCTCCTGCAGCACCAGCAGGCCGTTTTGCAGGGTGGCGTTCTGCTCGCCCTCAAAGGACATTACTTCGGTGCCGGTCTTGTCGTACAGGGCGGTGCGGCGCCCGCCCCGGCCGGTGGGGTCGGACCAGCTGCGCAGCCAGTAGTCTGCTGCACCGGTAGCACTGTCCTCCACCAGCGAGACGTTCTCGCTGCGGGCAGACTGATGCAGCGGGGTGCTGCCGCACAGGATGGTGGTGCTGCTCCCGGAACGGCCGTAGTAGTACAGCACCCGCAGACGGCTATCGTTCAGCACAGCGGGGTCGTACAGGGGCTTGCCACTGTCGTCCGTAGGAACCGAAACGGCAGAGCTTGCAGCGCCCGGCACGCCGGTGGCGGGCGGCAGCAGGGCACAGCCGCAGCCTAAAGTAAGGGCAAGGGCAGTGCAGACTGCCCCGCAGCCGATACGCAAGACAACACGCTTCATAAAAAACACTCCTTTGCAAAAAACAGGGAGGAAAATTTTTCCGTTCACTCAGAATACGAAACAGCCGCATTTTTCATTGCAGAACTTGCAGAAAAATGCGGCTAAAAACGGTTACAATTACATTACAGCTGCGCCGGGGCATGGGACGCTTCTGCCTTGTCCATCTGCTCCAGCTGCCGCAGAAAGGCCAGCAAAAAGGGCAGAGAAATGAAGCAGGTGAGCGCGTCCGCAATGGGCTGGCAAAGCTCCACGCCCACAAGTCCCAGCACCCGGGGAAGTACAAGGATCAGCGGGATAAAGCACACGCCCTGCCGGCAGCAGGCCAGAAAGGTGGCACGCCCGGCCTTGCCCACGCTCTGGAAGGTCATGTTGGTCACTACGATCACCGGCTGTAAAAGGATGGCAAAGCACTGGTAGCGGAAGGCGGGCAGCGCCACAGCGGTGACCGCCGGGTCATCCCGGAACAGGCGGATCAGGTTTTCATCGTTCCACCAGCACACCGCAATCAGCACCACCAGCAGCACAAAGGCGGCTTGCAGGGTAAAGACGGCGGCCTGCCGCACTCGGTGGTATTTGCGGGCGCCGTAGTTGAAGGACGCCACCGGCTGCAAGCCCTGTCCCACGCCGATGGCCACTGAGAGGATGAACATAAAAATGCGGGACACGATGCTCATGCCCGCCACGGCGGCATCGCCGTAGCTGCGGGCGGCGATGTTCAGCAGCATGCCGCCGATGCTGTTCAGCCCCTGACGGCCAAAGCTGGGCGCGCCGCCTGCAAGGATCTGCAAAAACTCACGCGGCTCCCGGGTGACGGCGGAAAGCCGGAACTGGCTGACCGTTTTGCCCCGCAGGAACATATACAGCAGAATGCCAAAGCTGATGGTCTGGCTGAGGGCGGTGGCAATCCCGGCACCGGCAGTGCCCAGCCCTAAAGCGAACATGAACAGCGGGTCCAGCGCAATGTTCAGCAGTCCGCCGGTGACCAGCCCGACCATGGCAAGGTTTGCCTTGCCCTCATACCGCAGGATGTTGTTCATCACCAGACTGGAGATCATCAGCGGTGCGGCAAGCAGGATGGGCCGGGCGTAGGCACAGGCATGGGGCAGAATGGTTTCGGTGCTGCCCAGCAGCATCATGAAGTCCGGCAGGGTGGCAAGGCCGACTACCGCTAGCACTACGCCAAAGGCCAGCGCCGTAAAAAAGCTGGTGGAAGCAAAGCGGGTGGCAGCGTGGGTATCCTGACTGCCCAGGCGGCGGCTGATGATGGTGCCGGAGCCGTGCCCCAGCATAAAGCCCAGCGCCTGAATGATGGCCATCAGGCTGGAAACGACGCCCACCGCGCCGGAAGCGCTGGTGGAGATGCGCCCTACAAAAAAGGTATCCGCCAGATTGTAGATGCTGGTGATCAGCATACTTAAAATCGTGGGCGCGGCAAGGCTGAGGATCAGCCGGGGGATAGGGGTCTCGGTCATTTTGTGATACTGCACCGCAGTGCGGTCCTGCTGGGTCATGGAAAAATATCCTCCTTCAAAAAACGAGAAAACCGCCCCTTTCAGAGCGGCAGATAGTCCTGATGAAAACAGTATAACGCAGTTGCGGCAAAATGTCGAGGGAATAAAAACGGCCTTTCGCCCCTGCGAAGGGGCGAAAAAGCAGGCGAAAACAGGATGGTTTCTATATAAAGTGCTAAAGAATTGTCGAATTGCTTGTGAAAAATCACGATATGTGGTATTCTTTATAAGAAGGAATTGGAAAAATCTGTGCATTTTATGATTGGGAGGGATTTATACATGAAATCCGTAGCACAAACTGTGATCGAGGCCGAACGCTTTTATACCATTGCTGCTCACACCGGCAATGTCATTCAGGCAGTGGAAGGCAGCAAGGATGGCGGCACTGTCCGTCTGGGCAAGTATGACCACAAGCCCGAGCAGGAGTGGAGCTTTGTCCGCGAGGGCGATGGTGTGTACCGCATCCGCAACCGTGCCTCCGGCAAGCTGCTGGATCTGACCATGACCGGCACCGCCAATGGCACATGGCTGCACCTGTGGGAGGACGTGGGCGGCACGTCCCAGATGTGGAAGGTGGAGCACACTCCGGAGGGCACCGTGCGTCTGCGCTCTTCTTGGGCAGGCGGCAAGTGCGTGGACACCGTGGGCATCGGTGCCGAGGTGGGCGCTGTGCTGCAGATCTGGCAGGAGGTGCCCGGCGGTGGTGACCAGCTGTGGGTCATCTCTGAGGTAAAGGACCGCGTAAAGCGTGCCGCCAAGGTTGAACAAGCAGCACCCGCTGCCGAGACGAAGGCCGCACCGGCCAAGGAAGCCGCTCCCGCCAAGAAGCCCGCAGCCCGCAAGCCCCGCACCGCCAAGAAGGTGGAGGAGAAGCCCGCTGCTCCCACCGCAAAGGCTGCAGAGCCGGTCAAGGCAGAAAAGTCCGCTGCAAAGAAGGCTGCTAAGGCAAAGGCTGAGCCTGCTGCTCCCGCAGTAGAGGTGAAGGCAGCTCCCGCCGTGGCAACCAAGGCCGAGCCTGTTACTAAGGCTGAACCGGCTGCCAAGGCAGCGCCCGCAGCGGAAGCCAAGACTGCCCCTGCCGCCGCAAAGCCCAAGGCAAAGCGTGCACCCTGCAAAAAGACCGTAAAGAAGTAAAAAAACTTTTAAACAGCAAAAAAATCGGACAGAGTGCGATCTGTCCGATTTTTTGCGTTTATAGAAGCTTTTTATGCAGCAGGGGAGGTGACAGCATCATCGCTCTGGGCAGCGGTCTGCACGAACTGCACGATGCTCTCGATGGTCTTGCGCAGCTGCACAAGGCTTTCCACGTCAGAGTCCTGCATCCGGGAGGTGGGAGCGGTTACTACGGTCTGGGAGGCAGTCACCGTGCCGGAAAGTTCTGCATGGATGTGATGGGCGGGCACGTCCAGCAGGATGTGCACCTTGGGGGACAGGGTCTTGAGCAGACCCTGCTTTTCGATGCCCAGAATCAGCTGCGGCGCGTCCTCCCCGGCGGCGAGATTCGGCAGCTGAAGGTAGAGGTAACCCTTCTTGGCGTTGGCGGGCTGCACGGTTTTGAGCTGTTTCAAGTCCAGCTGGAAGTCGTTCACCTGCTGCAAGCCGGTGGCGGCGGGGTCTACCCCCAGCAGGGTGGCCAGCTGGTCTTGGGAGATGTAGCTGCCCAGCGACCAGCCCGGCAGCAGCAGGCTTGCCAGCGGATACTCGGCTACAACCGTGCTGCGCAGCTTGTTGTACAGCTGCCCGGCGTCGTAAAGGGTCTCTTCCTCGCTGATGTACATCCGGGTCAGAGGGGCATCGTTGACGGTGCTGGTGCCCGCCGGGTACAGCGCCAGCTGCACCGCCCGGGGGGTGTACTGGCCGGTCAGGCTGCCGGTGGTGCCGCCGAACTTGTCCAACAGGGCGTAAAGGGCGGGGGGCTCGGCCTCGGTGGAGATGATGGTGTAGTCCAGTGCAAAGCTGGCACCGCTCTGGAATGCCTTGACCCTGCGGCTGACCAAGCTGTACAGCACTGCCGCAGCCACCACGCACACCAAAACCAGACACAGCAGAACGATCAGCGCCGCCCGCAGACCGGTGCGCTTTTTGTGGGAAGATGCCATGGGAAACCTCTCCTTCCGGTAAAACGTATTTGTTCCAGCATAACGGAACTGCACGCAAATGTCAAGCGCCGCAAACTGCGGACAAAACAAAAAACCTGAAACATCTCTGTTTCAGGTTTCTGGCGGAAAGATGGGGATTCGAACCCCAGAACGCTTTTGACACGTTACACGATTTCCAGTCGTGCGCCTTAGACCAACTCAGCCATCTTTCCACATCTTTTGTTCTGCCTTTGGGCGGGTGCCCTTGGCGCTCCACTATAATACCTGAAAGCAGGCTTTTTGTCAAGGATTTTTTTGAAAAAAATCAGACTTTTTTAAAAATGACGAAAAAACGCGAAAAGACGTCCTGCGGCATGGACGGAACGCACAAAAAGTCCTTGACGTACTTTTAAAATGGGTCTATATTGAGGGCAAAGAGCGCTGCGGCGGGTCATTTTGTGCCGCAGCGGCGGGAAATATAAGGAGGATGCTTTTATGACTTATCCTGAAGTGCTTGCCAATGCCCGTACCTGCATTGGTCAATACTGCAAGGCCTGCCCGGTGTGCAACGGCGTGGCCTGTAAAAACCAGATCCCCGGTCCGGGTGCCAAGGGCGTGGGCGATACCGCTATCCGCAATTATAATAAGTGGGCCGATATCCGGGTAAACATGGACACCCTGTGCCCCGGCGGTGCACCGGACACCACGCTGGAGCTGTTCGGCAAAAGCTTCCGCTATCCCTTCTTTGCGGGCCCTGTGGGTGCAGTGAACCTGCACTACTCCGATACCTACACCGATATGACCTATAACGATGTACTGGTGCGCGCCTGTGCAGAAAACGGCATTGCAGCCTTTACAGGCGACGGCACCAACCCCACCGTGATGGAGATGGCAACCCGCGCCATCAGCGCTGCGGGCGGCTGTGGCGTGCCCACCATCAAGCCGTGGAACATCGACACCATCCGCGAGAAAATGGCACAGGCCAAGGCCAGCGGCTGCTTTGCCGTGGCCATGGATGTGGACGCCGCGGGTCTGCCCTTCCTGAAGAACATGACCCCGCCCGCCGGCAGCAAGAGCGTGGAGGAACTGGCTGAGATCGTGCAGATGGCCGAGCGCCCCTTCATCGTCAAGGGCGTGATGACCGTTAAGGGCGCACTGAAGGCAAAGCAGGCCGGTGCCGCCGCCATCGTGGTGTCCAACCACGGCGGCCGCGTGCTGGATCAGTGCCCTGCCACCGCCGAGGTGCTGCCGGAGATCGCAGCAGCCCTCAAGGGCACCGGCGTGAAGATCCTGGTGGACGGCGGCATCCGCACCGGTGTGGATGTGTTCAAGGCCCTGGCCCTGGGCGCCGATGGCGTGCTGATCTGCCGCCCCTTTGTCACGGCCGTGTACGGCGGCGGCGAGGAAGGCGTGAAGTGCTACATCGACAAGCTGGCCGGGGAACTGGCCGACACCATGCAGATGTGCGGCGCTCACAGTCTGGCAGAGATCACCCCCGATATGGTGCGCGTATAAAACCGAAGAAAAAACGGAAAAGCCGGAGCATGCCTGCGGGTGTGCCCCGGCTTTGTTAAATTTTGTTGAAAAGATGGATGTACGAAATTTGGACGCTTGTGTATTGCCCCAAAATGCGCTACACTACAATCAACTGAACCGTAAACCGGATGCCTGCAGGTGGGAGTGCCGCCTGCTCATTTTTAGGAGGATCTATGAAAAAGAAAACCGAGCAGAATGCTGCGGGAGCGCCGCAGACGGGGAAAACGGCCGGTGCCGGAGCAGCCGGGTTCCTGAAAAAGAACTGGAAGTGGCTGGTCCCGGTGGCCTGCGTGGCCGTGCTGGGCGGTGTGTGGCTGCTCAAGCCCAAGGCCGACAAGCCTGCCAGCGTGGATACCAGCTATGTGGAGACCGCGCCGGAGCAGCGGGACCTCGTCAATGCCCTGAGCGGCACCGGCACCCTGAAGCCGGCGAATACTTATAATGTCAAGTCGCTGGTGTCCGGCAAGGTGTTGACCTGCAGCTTTGAGGAAGGCGACAACGTGGAAGAGGGCGATGTGCTCTACACCGT
>OGLT01001801.1_pt1 | contig 10147 bp, 10 predicted proteins | sample 1572911 | NCBI WGS metagenome assembly OGLT01 (sample SAMEA2582014, study PRJEB24529) | metagenome | biome: Human gut stool | place: China | collected 2011 | reverse complement strand
TCCTCGTTGCGGATGACACGGGTGATATACGCCTGCTTCTCGCGCAGCTCGGGGTACTGGCACTCGTTTTCGTGCACGACCATGTCCACGACCTGATACAGGAACGGCTCGTTGACGCCGAGGAGCTTTCCGTGGCGCGCTGCGCGGCGCAGCAGACGGCGCAGCACATAGCCACGGCCCTCGTTCGACGACAGGATTCCGTCCGAGATCATCATGACGGAGGCGCGGATATGGTCGGTGATGACGCGCAGGGACACGTCCGTCTTATGGCTGTCGCCATAGTGCGCTCCGGTGATCTCGCTGACCTTGTGGGTGATGTTCATAACGGTGTCCACATCGAAGAGCGAATCCACGCCCTGGCAGACAACGGCCAGACGCTCGAGGCCCATGCCGGTGTCGATATTCTTCTGAATGAGGTCAGAGTAGTTGCCGTTGCCGTCATTGTCGAACTGGGAAAAGACGTTGTTCCAGACCTCCATATAGCGGTCGCAGTCGCAGCCGACGGTGCAGCCGGGCTTGCCGCAACCGTACTTTTCGCCGCGGTCGTAGTAAATTTCAGAGCAGGGTCCGCACGGACCGGAGCCGTGCTCCCAGAAGTTGTCCTCCTTGCCGAACTTGAAGATGCGGTCCTCGGGGATGCCGATCTCCTCGTGCCAGATGCGGAACGCCTCGTCGTCGGCGGGCGTGGTCTCGTTGCCGGCGAAAACAGAGGGATACAGGCGGTTCGGGTCGAGGCCGACCCACTCGGGGCTCGTCAGGAATTCCCACGCCCAGTGGATGGCCTCGGTCTTGAAATAGTCGCCGAACGAGAAGTTGCCGAGCATTTCAAAGTACGTGCCGTGGCGCGCGGTGTGGCCGATGTTCTCGATGTCGCCGGTGCGGATGCACTTCTGGCAGGTGGTCACGCGGTGACGCGGGGGCTCCTGCTCGCCGGTGAAGAACGGCTTCATCGGCGCCATACCGGAGTTGATGAGCAGCAGCGACGCGTCGTTCTGCGGGATCAGGGAAAAGCTGGGCAGGCGCAGATGGCCTTTCGTCTCAAAAAAGTGCAGGAACATTTCCCGCAGCTCATTGAGACCGTAATACTTGGGCTGAGACATGGTTGGTTTCTCCTTTTATTGTAAAATTTACTGTTGTTCGTTCTGTGTTTTCAGATAAGCGCTCAATTCCGCGAGCTCACGGTCGAGATTTTGATAGAACTGCGTGACGTGCCATCCGTCGCAGAGCGCGTGGTTGATGAAAAGTGACATCGGCAGCATCATGCGGCCGTTTTCCTCGCGGTATTTTCCCCAGGCGAAGCGCGGATTGCTGTCGTCTGCGCCGCCGGCGGGCTCTTTGATCTGCGTGTAGTAGAGCCACGGCACACAGGAGACGAAGAAATTCGCCAGCACGTCGCCATCCTCGGTCAGCGTACCGCGCTCGAGCGTCTCCTTCTGCCGCCGCTTGCCCTCGGCGACGAATTTCTCATACGATGAGAGGTCGTCTTCGAGCAAGCAGTAGACGTAAACGCCCGCGCCGTCCGGCTTCATCACGGTGTACGACGGGTCGCAGTGGTCGTATTCGACGACCTGCCCATCGCTCAGCAATCTCCGCCGCAGCTCGGGCACGGCGTTCGCCGCGCGCATCACCGCATAGAGATAGCTGAGGAAAAACGGACGGCCGTTAAGCGAAGCAAGAAGATCCGTAATATCCACCGGAACCGTGATGCCCGCCCACGGGTCGGTCATCGTGCGGAAGTATTCAAACTGGCCGCCGCGCGGGTCCTTCGTCATGTCGATGATTTTTCTTGTCATCTGCTCACTTCCCTCTCACGTCCAGTCCGATGAGGTTCATCCCCGTATCGAACGCGATGCGGAACACCACGGACTTTTTGTCGTATTTCGCGCCGATGACGGCGATGGCGTGCGGCTCGTCCGCGTCTGTCACGCCCGTCACCATCGAATCCTTGACCTTTTTGAAGCTGCCGCGCCCCTCGGTCGCGGCGTCCATCATCTTTTTGATATCATCGGCGCTCGTCTGCTCGCGCACGTCCTCGCGCAGCGCGTCGTAGACCTCTTCATATTCGCCCTTCGTCAGCTGCGACATGACGGCAAGTCCCGCGCTCGAGACCTTGTCCTCGTCCATGCCGTCGGGCAGCTCGTTTCCGCGGCAGCCGGCCAAAATCACCAGCAGCACCGCAGCCAATGCGAAAAGCCACACTTTTTTGCGCATATCTATCCCTTTCCAAAAAAATAAAGCCCCCGTCCCTACACATAGGGGCGAAGACTTGACACTTCACGGTACCACCCTAATTATCTTTCCGCTTGAGGGAAAGCATCTTAGCCGTCCGGTAACGGGGACGAAGCGTTCCGCTCCTCGCGGACGGCTCCAAAGCGGCTGCTTCGCACCGGTGGCCGAGGGCTTGCACCATTCCCCTCTCGCTTCAGGCTCGTCTGCAAAGCTGACTTTTTCATCGCGTTTTACTTGCGTTATTATATCTCAAATTCAGCTTTTGTCAAGCATCCCTTGCCTTTGGGCAGAAAATGGCATATACTGCTTTCGTTTGAACGATGAAGGGAGAATCGCTATGAACCGTTCCCGCTCCGGCTATGTCTATATCGTCCTCTGTGCCGTCATTTTCAGCACGATGGAGGTCATGCTCAAAACCGTGCACGGCGTGTTCGCGCCCATGCAGATCACGTGTCTGCGCTTTCTCGTCGGCGGCATTCTGCTCATCCCGTTCGCCTCGCGCTCGATGAAGAAGAAAAACGCCTCGCTCTCGCGAAAGGACATCGGCTTTTTCGCGCTTTCGGGCTTTCTGTGCGTCGTCATCGCGATGTCGCTCTACCAGATGTCCGTGACCTATACGCGCGCGTCAGTCGTGGCGGTCATCTTCTCCTGCAATCCGATCTTCGTCACGGTGTTCGCCCATCTCTTCCTGCATGAGGACATTCATCGCAACCACATTATCGCGCTCATTTTGGAGCTCACGGCGGCGCTCATCATCATTGACCCCATTCATGCGACGCTCGATCCAACAGGCTCGGTGCTCGCCATTCTCTCCGCCGTGATGTTCGCACTCTACAGTGTGTTCGGCAAAAAGCGTACACCGCGCTTCGGCGGCATCGCTGTTACGTGCCTGAGCTTTCTCTTCGGCGCGGGCGAGCTCGTGTTCATTCTGCTCTTCGGCCGCACGGCGGCGGGCGCGTCGCTCTATGGCGCGGTGGGGCTGAACCTCTTTATCGACGTGCCGCTCTTTGAAAATATCCCTGCCTCGGCCATCCCGGCACTGCTGTACATCTGCTGCATCAACTCCGCGGCGGGCTTCGTCTGCCACATGATGGCGATGGAGAAAACGTCCGCGCAGGAGGCGTCACTCATTTTCTTCCTAAAGCCCATCTTGGCGCCGATCTTCGCGCTTCTTTTCCTCAAGGAGGAAATTCCGCTCAATATGATCGTCGGCATCGTCTGCTTCCTGATCGGATCGCTGTGCGCGATCCTGCCGGGGATCCTTGCTCAACGCAGGGCGTTGAAAGCGCAAAAATAAGTTTTTGCATTTTTCCCTGCGCTTCGCAGGAAATGTGGTGCAGCACCTTCGGCGCTGCCCATTCCTCCGTGCCCGAAAGGGCGCGAAAAAGCGTTTTAATCCTTTGCGCTCAAAGAAACCGCATGGCGCACAAAGCTCATCGGCGGCACATAGCGCGGCAGCTTCATCTTAAACACCGTCTGCGGTGTGCGCGGCTCGGTAAGCTCGAAGCCCTCGAGATCGTGCATCACGGGAGCGGTCATCGTGAAGGGGCGGCAGTCTGGGCCGACAAGCTCGATCTCGTCGCCCGCGGCAAACTTGTTGCGCAGCGACAGCGTCGCGTTGCCCTGCTCGTCGCAGTCCGTCACGACCGCGCAGACCTGCCAGTCGCGGATGTAGCGCGAATTCGCGTAATACTGCCCGGGCTGGCCGTAGTAGAAGCCCGTCGAATAATGGCGGTGGCTCACATGCTCTACCTCATCGCGCCATACGGGGTCGACTTCCCTGCCCGCGGCGACGTCGTCGAGCACATGGCGGTACGCACCTGTGACGATGGCGGCGTAGTAGGCCGACTTCGCGCGCCCCTCGATCTTGATGCAGTCGATGCCCGCGTCCATGATATCGTCTAAATGGTCGATCATGCACATATCGCGCGAATTCATGATGTAAGTCCCCTTCTCATCCTCAAAGACGGGGAAATATTCGCCCGGACGCTTCTCCTCCATCAGCGCGTACTGGTAGCGGCAGGGCTGGGCGCACTGGCCGCGGTTCGAGTCGCGGCCGGTCATATAGTTTGAGAGAAGGCAGCGGCCCGAATAGCTCACGCACATCGCGCCATGACAGAAGGTCTCGATCTCCAGTTCCGCAGGGATCTTCGCCCGCATTTCGCGAATTTCCTGTAAAGACACTTCCCTTGCCAGCACCACTCTTTTCGCACCTAAATCGTACCACGCGCGGGCGCATTCGTAGTTGGCGATGGACTGCTGCGTGGAGATATGCCGCTCGCACTTCGGCGCATACTTCCCCGCGAGCGTGAACGCGCCGAGGTCGGCCAAAATAAGCGCGTCGACACCCGCGTCGTTCAAACGCTCCAAGTGCTCGGGCAGGCGCGCGACCTCGTCGTTGCGCGGCATCGTATTCACCGTCACGTGGACGCGCACACCGTGGTCGTGCGCGAACTGCACCGCTTTGGGAAGCTCCTCCGGCGTGAAGTTGCCCGCGAACGAGCGCATGCCGAAGCTCGTACCGGCTAAGTACACCGCGTCCGCGCCGTAGAGCACGGCCATCTGCAATTTTTCCATATCGCCCGCCGGGGCGAGGATCTCGGGTTTTCTTCTCATCGTTGTCCTCTTTCAAAGCGGCAGCGTGGCATAAGCCACGCTGCCGCGTCATTTTATGTTAGCCTGCGTACTGGCTGGAGCTGACGAAGCTCGCATGCTCTGCGTAGGTCTTGAAGAAGTGGTGTACTTTGTCCTTGCCGAGCGCGTAGAAGTAGTAGTTCGTCTGCGCCGGCTCGAGCGCCGCCTGGATGGAGGCGAGACCGGGGTTCGCGATGGGCGTGGGCGGTAAGCCCTCGTACATCGAGAGGTTGTAGGGCGTGTTGTAATTGAGGTCGCTGCTCGTGAGCGTGCCGGTGTAGTTGTCACCAAGGCCGTAAATGAGCGAGGCGTCGATCTGTAACTTGTGATACGTCTCGCCAACGTTGTTGAGACGGTTATAGATGACCGACGCGATGTTCTCGCGGTCCGTGCCGTCCGTCTCCTTTTCGATGAGCGAGGCGATGGTCAAGATCTGGTTGAGCGAATAGCCGGAGGCCTCGACCTTCTGCATGAGCTCATCGCTCATCTTTGTATTAAAGTTGTCGAGCAGTCTCGACAGCGCGTGCGTCGGGTCCTCGTCCACGAAGAACTCGTAGGTATCGGGGAAGAGATAACCCTCAAGGCGTGTCAGGTCGCCCTTTTTATTGTTGTCGATGAACGAATAGTTGAAGTCCGAGTTCATCGCCGCGTCGGTGAGCTTTTCCGCCGTGTTGACACCATACTTGTCCATCAGCGCGATGATCTGGCGGACATTATAGCCCTCGGGGATCGAAATTTTAACGGTATTCGCCGTGAGCGACGCGTTCTTGTTGCTCATGCGGTTGATGAGCGCGTCGTAGTCCATGTCGCTGTCGACGGCGTAGGTGCCGATGCCGATGCGGCTTTCCGCGTGGCGGAGCCTGCCGAACGCCTTGAAGAACCACTTGTACTTAATGAGCCCCTCGTCGTGGAGCTTTGTGGCGATGGTGTTCAGGTTGTCGTCGCGCGTGATCTCGATGGTCGTCTCGACCGGTGCCTTGTTAAAAGAGCACATGTCGTTCGCCAGTAGCCAGCCCACACCGGCGAGGATCGCCGACGTGATGAGCACGAACGCGAGCCACAGCGTAAAGCGGCGGCGCTGCCCTTTCTTCTTCAGTTTTTGCCGCTCGGCGCTGCTGCGCGTGGAGCGGTGCTGCGTGCGTTGCTCCGCTTCGCGGACGCTCTCGGCGTCCCAGCGGGCGGTTTGATCGTAGTTGTCCTCGTAGCTCATAGCTCCTCCTTGCTGATTTGAAATTCCCTCACCTTTTTCTATCGGTCAGGCTCACCTTTGCGCGCTCGCGCATAGGATAGGGCATGACAAGTGAGGTGAAACGAAAATGTGCAATAACAACAATAGCTGCGTGTGGCTGATCCTCATCATCATTCTGGTGCTGTTCGGCTGCGGCGGGTGCGGCAATGGCTGCGGTTGCGGCTGTGGCTGCAGCAACAACTGCGGCTGCGGCAACAGCAACGATTGCTGCTGCTAAGGCACTCTCCTCCTGTGAAGATGGGGCGCGTGAGCGTCCCCTTTTCACTTGTTTTTGATGTGGTCAAGCCTTCAAAAGTTCCGTCACGCGGCGGTAAATTTCCTCGTGTATGTCTTCCACCGTGCGCATCGCGCCGTCTTTCGAGCAGTCGATGCGCTGCCAGGAGCAGCGCTCGGCGACCTTTTTCGCATTCTCGCGGCACGCGCGCAGGTAAGCTTCGTCCTGCTCGTGGATGTCGGCCTTCGTGTTTGTCGCCTGTTCGCGCTCGCGCATCATCTTTTCGGTCAGCTCGGTCGGCACGTCGAGATAAAAGACGAGCGACGGCTCGGGCAGGCCCAGAAGGCCGTATTCAAAGCCGAAAAGCCAGTCGAGATATTTCTCCCGCTCGCCGTCCGGCAGCTTGCCGGCCTGATGCACGGCGTTCGAGGTCGTGTAGCGGTCAGCGATCAGAAGTCCACCCGCCTCGTAATATTTGCCCCAGTCCTGCTTGTAGGACGCGTAGCGGTCGACGGAGTAAAACGTCGACGCCGCGTAGGCGTTCACATCGCTCGGGTGCGTACCGAACGCGCCGCCGAGGTACAGCTCGACGAGCGCGGCGGACTTTTCCCCATAGCGGGGAAAGTTGAGCTTGCGGCAGTCGACGCCCTCGCGCTGCAGCCTCTCGAAGAGCAGCTTGCTCTGCGTCGCCTTGCCGGAGCCGTCCGTGCCTTCAAATACGATCAGCTTCCCGCTCATTTGCGCTTCTCCCCCGAAACGTGGACAAGGAAGAGCGGCAGCTTCATCATGCGGCCGATACGGGACGGATTTTTGATGAGGCGGTAGAACCATTCCAAATTATGCTTGCAGTAGAACTCCGGCGCGCGCTGCGCGACGCCCGCAAAAATATCCATCGAGCCGCCAAGGCCCATCAGCAGATGACAGCCTGTCGCCTCGCCATATTTCGCCATAAAGAGCTCCTGCTTGGGCGCGCCGAGGCACACGAGCGCCATGTCCGCGCCGCTCGCCTTGATCTCCCCGGCGATGGGGGCATCCTCCTTAAAATAGCCGTCGTGCGTGCCGGCGATGACAAGGCCTGGAAAACGGTTCTTGAGATTTTCCGCCGCCTGCTCGGCGACGCCCGGCTTCGCGCCGAGCAGGTAAATGCTCTTGCCGAGCTTGGCGCAGCGCTCGATCATGCCCGTGCCGAACTCGATGCCGGGCACGCGTCCTCTGAGCGGTTCGTGCAGGATTTTTGCGCCGTACACGATGCCGATGCCATCCGGCAGGACAAGGTCCGCGCCGTTGACGGCGGCGTTCGCCGCAGCGTCCGCGCGGCAGGTCTCCACGATCTCGGGATTGGGCGTCACAACATAGTGCGCACCCTCGGAGCACAAAAGCTCTTCCCCGCGCGCAAGTGCCTCGTCCATCGTCACATTATCAAAGCCAACACCTAAAATATTGATCCGCATGATAGTCTGTCCGTTTCTTTCACATTTTTATTAAAGCAGTTTATTATATCACTCTTTTTTGCCGCTTTCAACTGCTTTGGCGCTTTTCTCCGGCAACTGCGAGAGGATGACCGCCGCAAGCATCAGCGCGCAGCCGAAATACTCGCGCAGGCTCATGCGCTCGTGCAGGACGATCGCGCCGCAGACAACGGCAAAAAACGACTCGAGGCTCAGCAGCAGCGACACGACCGTCGGGTCGCCGTCCTTCTGCGCAATGATCTGCAGCGTGTAGCCCACGCCGCTCGACACCACGCCAACATAGAGCAGATACGGGATGCAGGTCTTCACCGCCTCGAGCGTGGTGTGCTCGCCGAATGCAAGTGCGCCGATGGCTGAGAGCATGATGACCACTGCAAACTGCGCGCAGGACAGCGCAATGCCGTCCACCTGCTGCACAAAATAGTCCACAGCAAGGATCTGGGCGGTGAAAGCAAAGGCCGAGAGGAACACATACATATCACCGCTGCTGAACGAAAGCGTACTGCTGCCGTCAAAGCACAGGAAGTAAAGCCCCGCGACGGCGGCGATCACGCAGAGCCAGATGCTTTTCTTCGCCTTTTTGCCAAGCACCGTGCTGAACACCGGCACGAGCACGATGTAGAGCGCCGTGATAAAGCCCGCCTTGCCCGCGCTCGTCGTCCCCATGCCAAACTGCTGCAAGTTGATTGCAAGCGCCAGAAACGCGCCGCAGACAAGCCCTCCGCGCAGCAGCGCGCGCTTTTCCTCCGCGCTGTATTTTTCGCGCGGGTGGATGCGCTGCATGGCGGCCAGCAGCACCAGCAATACCAGCACCGCGGGAATGGCGCGCAGCGCGTTGAAGCTGAAGCACCCAAGATGCGCCGCGCTGAGGCTCTGCGTGACAAATGCGCTGCCCCAGATCAGGGCCGTGATCAGCGGCAGCACCACCTGGCGGACTTTCGAACTTTTCATAGTTGCCTCCCGGATATCACACATGTTACAATGCAGAATAGCATATCAAAATACCGCATTTTTCGCAAGTATTCCGGCAGGAAAATTTGCACCGAACGGAGGCATTCCATGCAGATCGACGATATTCTTCTGCTTCGCATGAACCGGCAGTATCTTTTTGCCCCCGCGAAGGATGAGTTCATGGTGCTGCACGGTCTCTGCGGCTTGCAGGCGCAGTTTTACGGCAACTGCCTGCATACGCTGCGTCTCCGCTGCGGGAAAGCGCCGGATGAGGATATCCTGCGCACCTCTGCCGCAAAGACATGGACGCTGCGCGGCACGCTGCATCTCATCGCACTCGATGACCTGCCGCTCTTCCTCTATGACGGGCGCAGTCATTTTCTGCGTCCGTGCGACACGATGGAAAATGACGACCATCTCTCCGCCGCGCGCAAGTGCGAGTTGGCCGCGATCATTTTAGACGCCGCCCAAAAAGGCTGCGGCGGCCGCGAGGAGCTGCGCCTTCTCTGCCGTGAGCACGGCATGACCGCCGATGAAGAGCGAAGCGCGTTCGATCCTTGGGGCGGGCTGCTCCGCGCGCTGTGCGAAAGTGGCGTGCTCTGCCACACCGCGCAGCAGAAAAAGGCCTTTCGCCCCTGCCCACCGTTCAATCCGATAACGCGGGACGATGCGCTGCGCGAGCTGCTGCACCGGTATCTGACACACTACGGTCCCGTAACAGTACAGGACGCCGCATACTTCTTCGGTCTGCCCCAGCGAGAGCTGCTGCCGGTCATCGAATCGCTCTCCCCGCAGGAGCTCATCTGTAAAGGTAAAATATTTTATAGTTTAGGCGATATCAACATTACCGGCGATTTATCCTGCTGCCGTTTTCTTGCAGGCTTTGATCCGCTGATGCTCGGGTATGAGAAGCGGTCAAACCCGTTCCTGCCCGAAGAGGCGCTGCGCGGCGTGTTCACGCTTGCCGGTATCGTTAGACCGAGCATCCTGCTCGACGGGAAGATCGTCGGCGTTTGGAAACGCCGCGGGAAAGCTGTCGAATTGACAGGGTTAATACCTTTACAATCCTTGCAGCGCAAAAGAATCGAAGAGGAAGCTCTTCGGATTTTTGGAGATTCGGTCTCCAAACTGGTTTGGGGGGATTAAGTCGCGCCCGTTGGGCGCGAGGGGGATAGCAGCGCCCGCAGCGCTGCACGGATCAAAGGGGGTATTCTCTTTCGCAAAAGAGAATACCCCCTTTGGAACCCCCAGAGAAAGGCCTTGGATTGGCAGTCTCAGGCTTGAACAACTCTGATGTCTCCGAAGTGAAAGCGCCTCGTGCGCGGCGTTGCCGCATTAGTGTTGCTATACGATTTGACCTACTCCTACTATCCGCTGCCGCTCTGCCCATCTTGTAGAAGT
>OGLT01001791.1_pt1 | contig 10186 bp, 8 predicted proteins | sample 1572911 | NCBI WGS metagenome assembly OGLT01 (sample SAMEA2582014, study PRJEB24529) | metagenome | biome: Human gut stool | place: China | collected 2011 | reverse complement strand
GCCAGATGCAGCGGCAGGGAGTCGGCCGGGGAGAGGACGATCACACGCTCCACATGGGTGCGCTTGGCGGCCTGACGGCAGCGCTCGTACACCACGTTCAGGCAGATGAGCAGGTGGGAGTCCACTTCCTCAATGTAATCGCGGATGCCCTCGACGCTGTAGCGGGGATCCACCAGGTTCAGGGTGGCACCAATGAGGTCGGCAGCGTAGAACGCGTAGATGACCTCCGGGGTCATCACGCTGACCACTGTGGCGATATCGCCTTTCTTCATGCCGATGGCGCGGAAGGCGGCGGCTGTCTTTTTCACGTTGACGATCAGGTCCGCATAAGTGATCCTGCGGCCATAGTAATCGATCGCGGTCTCGGGCAGGTGGTTCTTGTTCTGATGGCAGACGTACTCGAATGCGGAGCAGTCGGGTACCGTCTGGTCGATGAACTTCTGATCATAGTATTTCAGCCACGGCTTTGCAGCAGAAGCATAAACCGGTTTGTGCGGCTCGGTTATCATACAGTCAGCTCCTCTCTTGTTTCTTCTTCCTTTAAAAAAACGGCAGCTTTGCCAGAATGCGAAAGCTGCCGAACGGATTGCTGGATTTTGGTTACAGAACAACTGCATGTTCCATTCTAGTGAGGAAGAACGGAAATGTCAATGAATAAACCATGAAAGTTAGGTAAAAGAAAAGCAAATGTGCCGTTTGTGCAGAAAAAGCTCTTACGGCTGCATCCACTGTGTGGCTTCTGCTTCGCTGCACAGCACATAGTGCTCCGGGCGCAGCTCACGCCACTGGGGCGCTTCGGCAGAATAATCGTGCATGGCGGGGTCGTACACCAGCAACTGCTTTTCCCTCTCCCGGCGGGGATCCGGCATGGGAATGGCGGACAACAGACTGCGGGTATAGGGATGGATGGCGTGGGCCACAAGCTCTTCGGCTTCGGCCAGCTCCACGATGCGGCCCTTGCGGATGACAGCGATGCGGTCCGAGATATAGCGCATCACCGACAAATCGTGGGCAATGAACAGGTAGGTGATGCCGCGCTCCTTCTGCAACCGGCGCAGCAGGTTGAGCACCTGCGCACGGATGGACATGTCCAGTGCGCTGATGGGCTCGTCTGCAATGATGAACTCCGGCTCTACGATCAGTGCCCGGGCAATGCCGATGCGCTGGCGCTGGCCACCGGAATTTGCCTCCCGCTTCCCCCACGAATTTTCCGGCGGACAGCGCCAGCGCATCGGCATTGCCCGGGCCCTGATCGTGGAGCCGGAGTTCATCGTTGCCGATGAACCCATCAGCGCACTGGATATGTCCATCCGTGCACAGGTGCTGAACCTGCTGCGCCGCCTGCAGAAGGAACGCGGCATCACCTACCTGTTCATCGCCCACGATCTTTCCGTGATGCGCTACATCTCCGACCGCATCGCCGTCATCCACAAGGGCCGCATCGTGGAGCTGGCCGGGGCCGAAGAGTTGACAGCTCACGCCATCCACCCCTATACCCGCAGCCTGCTTTCCGCCATTCCCATGCCGGACCCCCGCCGGGAGCGGCAGAAAAAGCTGCTGGTGTACGACCCCGCCATGCACGACTACTCCAGAGAGGCCCCCCAGTGGCGCGAACTGCGGCCTGAGCATTTTGTACTGTGCAGCGCTGCCGAAGCCGAGCAGTGGCTGCCGCGCTGACCCCTGACATTTCGGGCTGAATCGTTGTTTTACGGTTCTTTTACGCAACATTCAAAGTTTATTTCTTGACATTCTCCGGCAGCTCCACTACAATAGAATCTACATCATTGATTCTGATTTTTGAGTTATTAGCGTGTTCTGACCGGCGGCTTTCATCTTTCTTGCAAAAGCTGTCGGCTTTTAGCAATGAAAAGAAGAAAGAAAAGAGGACTTTATTCTATGACTACTGAACAGCGTGAACCGCTCTATGCGTCCACTGCGAAGCCCTGGCTGAAGTACTATGACCAGAAATACATCGATATGCCCCTGCCTAAGTGCAGCGCCTTTGAGTATCTCTGCCATCAGAACAAAAACCACCTGAGCGAGACCGCTCTGGAGTATTATGGCCGCAAATTCACCTTTGCAGACCTCTTTGTGAATGTCAAGAAAACCGCTGCCGCCTTCCGTGCTCTCGGCGTGAAAAAGGGCGACATCATCACCGTTGTCAGTGTGATGACCCCCGAGGTGATCTATGCCTTCTACGCTGTCGATATGATCGGTGCAACGCTGAATCTGGTGGACCCACGCTACAGCGTTGAGGGCATCCACGAGTACATCGAAGAGGTAGATTCCCGCCTGCTGATCTGCCTGAATGTGACCTATGAGCGCTGCCACAAGGCAGAAAAGCGCACCAATGTGGAGCGTGTTCTGGTCATCAGCCCCGCAGACTCTCTGCCGCTGCATCTGGCCGTCGGCTACAAGCTGACCAACCCCGACAAGAACCGCTACAAGTCCAATGTGATCCACTGGAAGGACTTTATTGCACAGGGCAAGGATCAGAGCATGAACGCCGAACCCTACGACCCGCAGCACGCCTGCGTGGTGGTGCACACCGGCGGCACCACCGGTTCGCCCAAGGGCGTTATGCTGACCGACGACAGCTTTAACTCTCTGGCCCACGAATTCATCGCCCAGAGCAACCTGTTCTGCCGCGGCCAGAAGCTGATGAACGTCATGCCTCCGTTCATTGCCTACGGCTATGCCTGCGGCGTGCACATGCCGCTGGTCATGGGCCTGCACGTCGTCATCATCCCCAATCTGGACCCCGACAAGCTGGGCGCACTGATCTGGAAGCACAAGCCCGAGCACATGTTCGGCGTTCCGGCACACTACCAGCAGATGGCAGCTTCTCCGCTGCTCAAGAAGAAGAAGGATCTCTCCTTCATCCGCAACTATGCCGCCGGCGGCGACTCGCTTCCGCTGGGCGCTGAGCTGACTGTGAACGAGTTCCTGAAGGCGCACAACGTGGAATATCCGCTGGCCAAGGGCTACGGCATGACCGAGGTCGCCTCTGCCGCTACCGTTGCCGCCGGCAACGTGACCAAGCCCGGCAGCGTGGGCATTCCCATGCTGAACACGGTGGTGTCCATCTTCGAGCCTGGCACCGAGACCGAACTGCCTATCGGTGAGCGCGGCGAGATCTGCATCTGCACCCCCACCGTCATGAAGGGCTACTACAATAAGCCCGAGGAGACCGACATGATCCTGCGCCGCCATGCAGACGGCCAGATCTGGGCACACACCGGCGATGTCGGCTACATGGACGAGGACGGCTTTGTGTATCTGGATTCCCGCATCAAGCGCATGATCATCCGTCACGATGGCTTCAAGGTGTTCCCGTCCATGATCGAGAACGTCATCAGCCGCCACCCGGCCGTGCATCAGTGCTCGGTGGTGGGCTGCACCGATAAGGACCATGTGCAGGGCCGCCTGCCCTTCGTGTATGTGGTGCTGGACCCGGAAGGCGACAAGAAAAAGCGCCAGATCGTGCGGGAACTGCGCCAGCTGTGCAAGGAAGAGCTGCCGGAGTATGTACAGCCGGTGAGCTACAAGTTCATCAGCGAAATGCCGATGACCCCCGTTGGCAAGGTGGACTACCGCAAGCTGGAGGAAGAGATCACTCCCCGCGATTACTGATCCTGAACTTCACCCTGTAATTTTTCAGACACTGAGCTCTCCCGAAAGGGAGAGCTTTTTTGTATGGAAGAAACTGCAGAATACGGACGCAGCGATGGCCGCAATTTTTTGAATTTTGTCAGTTGACAATTTTTACTTTCCATTTTATCATAGAGGCAACAGCTGTGCCGCACAGGTGCAGTCATTCCAGAAAGAAGGAATTACAATGAAAAACAAAAAGTTTGCCAGCTTTCTGGCCGCAGCGGCAGCGCTTGTGCTGCTGGCCATGCCTGCATTTGCTGCCGACGAACAGACGGAGTTGCCTGCCGCCGAAGCAGCAGAGGTGCAGCAGGAGCAGACCGCAGCGCCTGCCGAGCAGGAGACCGCCCTGCCCGCCGATGCCCAGACAGCCGGCGAACCGGAGCAGCAGCTCACCTATGTGGCGCTGGGCGACAGCATCACCTCCGGTGTCGGCCTTGCCGATATGAAATACAACATCGCCCAGATCGGCTACGATCTGCAGCCGAACTTTGAGGGCTACCCTTCCCAATGCTACACCGCCCTTGTGGGCAAGGGCCTTGGGCTGGACCGCCAGCACGCCATCAATCTGGGCCTGCCCGGCCTGATGAGCCCTGACATGCTGGATATGGTGCAGAACAGCGCCATGCCCAAGATGAATCAGGCTTCCGGCGCATATTACGTCTACCCGGAATATCAGGAGTATCTGCGCAAGGCCGATATCATTTCCATCCAGATCGGCTCCAACGACGCGCTGGTGCCCTGCATCGTGGGTCTGGGCGAGGCCACCAACTGGAAGAGCGAGCAGCTTGCCGCACTGATGGTCAGCGGTGCCCTGCGTGATTTCAACTTCCAGAAGCTGGGGCTCTTCCTCGAAGCGCTGAACCGTATGACCCTTACCTTTGACGAGAGCCGCGCCACCAACCGCCTGCTGTTCCGCGGCATGGATGAGATCTGCGATCAGGCCTATACCAATGTGACCGCCAGCCTGCCGCAGATCGTGGCCGGTATCCGCGCACTGAACCCGGACGCAAAGATCGTGCTGCTGGGTTACACCAATCCGGTGCCTCTGCTGCCCGCATGGAACCGCTATTTCAGCAAATTGAACCGCTTTGCCAAAGACCTTGCCACACAGGAAGGCTTGATCTATGTGGACATTCCCCGTGCGCAGACCGCTGCCGACGGCCACCCCACCGTTAAGGGCCACCAGTACATTGCAAACCAGATTTTGAATGCTCTGAAGTGAGCTTTCCATCAAAAAAGCCTGTCTCATTTTTGCGAGACAGGCTTTTTTGTTTGCACTGTTCTGTTTTCAGCTCAGCCGACCGCTTTCCACCGAGAATCTGATATCTGCCGCGGCCATGGTGGACTTGCGGTGGGAGACCAACAGCACCGTTTTGTCTTTGCACTCTGCCCGCACAGCCTTGAGGATCACGCCCTCGTTCAGGCTGTCCAGATTGGAGGTAGGCTCGTCCAGCAGCAGGAAGGGTGCATCATGCAGGAAGGCACGCGCCACACCGATGCGCTGGCGCTCGCCGCCGGAAAGTGCACCGCCCAGCTCACCCACCGGGGTATCATAGCCCTTGGGCAGGCTGTGGATAAAGCCGTCCAGCGCAGCCTTTTTGCAGGCTGCTTCCACCTCTTCCCGGGTGGCATCCCGCTTTGCAATGCGGATGTTGTTCTCAATGGTATCGTCGAACAGCTCGGTCTCCTGCGTCACAAGGCTTTCCTGTTCGCGCAGGGCGGCGGTGTTCACGCGGCGGATATCCTCTGCGCCAAAGCGGATGCTGCCGCTGGATACATCCCAGAAGCGCATCAGCAGCCGCAGGAAGGTAGACTTTCCGCTGCCGGAGCGGCCGGTGATGCCCACGATCTTCTTTTCCGGAATGGTCAGGCTCAGGTCATGCAGCACTTCCTCATTGGCATAGGCAAAGTTCACATGCTCTGCCGCAGCACCTGCAAATGCGGTGTCTGTGCCGTCGGTCACATCGGCGGTGACGGGCTGTTCGTCCAGCAGGTCCAGCACGCGGTCTGTGCTGGCGAACACCTGCGTCAGGCTGGCACCAAGGTTTGCCAGCGCCACCACCGGGCCAAAGGAGCTGAGGGCCGAAAGGGTGCACACCAGTACGCCCTCCACGCCCATTTTACCGCTCTGGTAAAGGTTCAGGCTCACACCCAGCACGGCCAGCACTGTGAGCAGGATCAGGGTATTAGTCAGGGCCACGGTCAGGCCCTCGCGGTATTTCATCGCCTTCTGCTTTTCGCCCAGCATCTCACTGTGGGCCGTAATGCCCTCGGCGCGGGCTGCGGTGTCCTGATACTGCAGGGTATCCTTCAGGCCGCGCAGGCTTTCCAGCACATAGCTGTTGGTATCGGCCAGTGCCTGACGGTACTCCCGGGCGGCACGGTCGCCGCGCTTTGCGCTCCACACCGGCAGGGCCACGCCCACCAGCAGATAGCCCGCCAGCAGCACCAGCGCAGGCAGGATGTGCCAGCTGCCCACAAAGCCCGTCATGCCGATGACGCAGATGCACGCGATGCAGATGGGCGAAATGGTGTGGGCATAGAACACCTCCAGCGCCTCGATGTCGGCCGTGATGAGCGAGATCAGGTCACCGCGGTCACGGCCTTCCAGCTTTGCAGGGGTCAGACGGCGCAAGGCACCGAACACCTTATCGCGGATCAGGGCCAGCAGCTTGAAGGCGATATAATGGTTGGATGCCTGCTCGGCATACCGCAGCACACCGCGCAGCAGCGCAAACACTAAGATGCAGGCAAAGACGGTGCCCACCGAGGGGATGGGGCTTTCCAGCCCGGCGGCTGCCAGCAGGCCGAAGCCGCCGAAGATGGTGATGAAGGTGGCGCAGAAGTACCCCGCCACACCCATCGCGATGGCAGCCAGCATCACAGGCAGCATCGGCCGGACCAGCACGATGAGCCGCCGGACGATCGCAAACGGACTGCGTTTTTTCGGTGCGTTCATGCGCTCACCTCCCCAAGGTCTTCCAGCTGTTTCTGGGCGTTGTACAGGCGGCTGTAGACGCCGCCTGCGGCCAGCAGGGCCTCGTGTTTCCCCTGCTCGGCGATGCGGCCGCCGTCCATGACGCAGATGCAGTCGCTGTCCACCACATTGGCCAGGCGGTGGGAGATGAGGATGACCGTCTTCTTCCCCGCCAGCTTGCGGATGGCCGCCATGATGTCGTTTTCACTCTCGGCGTCCACGTTGGAGGTAGCTTCGTCGAAGAGGTAGATGGGCGAGTCGTGCAGCAGCGCACGGGCCATGGCCAGACGCTGGCGCTGCCCGCCGGACAGGTTCGAGCCGCCCTCATGCAACGGGGTGTCCAGCCCCTGCTGGCTGCGGCAGAACGCGGCAAGGTTCACCTCTTCCAGTGCGGCCCAGAGTGCGGCATCGTCGGCAGCGGGCGCTGCCATCCGCAGGTTGGAACCGACCGTTCCCTTGAAGATGGCCGCATTGTGCGGCACGACCGTCAAGGTGCGCAGGCGGTTCTCTTCCCGGAGCGTCTGCACCGGCACACCGCCCAGCGTCACGCTGCCCGTGTACCCGGTGCGGTCACCGGACAGAATGGCCGCAATGGTGCTTTTGCCGCAGCCGGACTCGCCCACCAGCGAGACGAAGCTGCCCTGCGGGATGCACAGCGAGACATCGTGGAGGATGGTGCGGTCATTTTCGTAGCCAAAGGTCACATGGTCCAGCTTCAGGGTGGTATCCTCCCCTGCCTCCTGTGTGCCGTCGGCAGGCTCGTCCGCCGCCAGCAGGCGGAAGATCTTCTCTGCCGAGGCTGCTCCGTTCATCGCGATGTGGAAGTAGCTGCCCAGCAGGCGGAGCGGCAGGAAGAAATCTGCCGCCAGCAGAAGGATGGTCAGCGCCGCCGTCAGGGTGATCTGCCCTTTGGCAAACGCCGCCACCGCGCTGATGATGCCCAGCCCCGCACCGCCGTAGGCCATCAGGTCCATGAGGGTGACGGAGTTCAGCTGCATGGTCAGCACTTTCATCGTGATCTTCCGGAAGCGCTCGGCCTGCCGGTTCATCTCCTCATGCTTCCAGCCGTCGGCCTGGTAGATCTTCAGGGTGGTCAGGCCCTGGATGTTTTCCAGAAAGCTGTCGCCGAGGGTGGTGTATTCGCCCCAGTATTTGTCCAGCAGCTTTTTGGCGAATTTCTGCACCGCCACAATGGACATGGGGATCAGCGGCACACAGCACAGCAGGATGATGGCCGACCGCGCATGGACGCCCACCAGCAGCACGAAGAGGGTAACCGGGGCCAGCAGGCTGTAGAACAGCTGGGGCAGATACTTTGCGAAGTAGGTGTCGATCTGCTCCACGCCCTCGCTGGCCAGCATGACGGCCTCACTGGTGGCGATGGTCTCGCTGTAGCCCGCACCCAGGCGTGTGAGTTTTTCATAAATTTTGCTACGCAGGGTGCGCTTGACATCCTTGGAGGCGCAGTCGCTCATGCTGGATGCCAGCAGGGTGAAGACATACCGCAGCGGGATGGTGAACAGACAGAGCACAAAGTCCTGCCGCAGCATCTCGTGGGTCAGCCCGCCCGCAAAGACGGCTCCCACCAGTTGGGCAATGACCCGCACAAAGATGATGTTGCAGAGCATCCCCAGCCACTGGAACGCCACATTTGCGCCCACAAAGCGCATGGCACCCCGGTCAAAGGCGATCAGTTTTTTGTTGATCACGATACCGCCTCCGTGTCTTCGCTGGCGTCCGGGCCGAACATGCGGTCGTATGCGCCGGTAAAGGCCCGCTCCGGCAGTGCCGAGGTCAGGGCCAGCGCGGCCGTGCAGCGCTCCTCCTCGGTCAGGTCGATCTTCACGGGCGGGAAGTTTGCCAGCACCGTTTCCAGCTGTTCCTTCACTGCTCTGGCTACAAAGATGCCGCGGTCGGTCAGATAGATCTTGCCGTAGTGCTCCTTGACGATCATGCCATGGTCCATCAGCAGGTTCATGATCCGCACCACTGAGGGCTTGGTCACATTCAGCTTTTCCGCAATGCTGCGGGAGCAGATGTCCAGATGGGTCTGCGACACCTCATAGATTGCCAGCAGATACCGCAGATGCGCCGGTGTCAGTTCCATGCTTATCACACTCTTTTCATCGGGATTTTCAATCTCTCCGGCACGGCAGGGCATTGCCGGAAGGGTCTGGAGATGTTATCCAAAGCTAACTTTTGTTTTTCTAAAAAAGGGCGCGGGCCGATTTGCTTTTCGACCCGCGCCCTGCGGTTTCCTCAGTGACAGCCGCCGTTGCAGTGCCCGCAATCACCGGAACACCCGCCGCAGCCGCCGCCGTGCTTGTGGGAGTGCCAGGTGATCCAGCCCACACAGCCGAACACGATCGCCGCCACGATAATGGTCGGCAGATTGAAGTTTGCTGCCAGAAATTCCATCATAACAATGCACTCCTCTCAAAACAGAACCAATTTACTTGTTTGCCGTGAGCTTCTTGGTGTCGATGCTGACCTCATTGATGCCCGTGTACTTGTTGGGGCGGACCAGCAGATAGATGAAGGCCACCAGGATGACGACTGCAACGATGGTGAAGAAGTTGAAACCGACCTCACCGGAAATGATGCCGCCCAGCTGATACACGACCAGCGCAGCGCAGTAAGCCAGAGCACACATGTAGCCGATGGCGATGGCAGTCCACTTGCCGTTGTTCATCTCGCGCTTGATAGCACCCATTGCTGCGAAGCAGGGAGCGCACAGCAGGTTGAAGATCATGAAGGCGTAAGCCGACAGAGCGGTGTAATCCTGTGCAACCGCAGCCCAGATCTCATCGCCGTTCTCAGACAGCTCGCCGCCGAAGTGATACAGAACACCGAAGGTGCCGACGACGTTCTCCTTTGCGATCAGGCCGGTGACGGAAGCAACGGTCGCCTTCCAGTTGCCGAAGCCCAGAGGTGCAAAGATCCAGGCGATCTTGGTGGCGATGGCAGCCAGAACGGAGTTGTCCTGATCCTCGACCATGCCGAAGACACCGTTCTCCACGCCGAAGCCCTGCAGGAACCACAGGATGACAGTGGAAGCCAGAATGACGGAACCGGCACGCTTGATGAAGGACCAGCCGCGCTCCCAGGTTGCACGGAAGACGTTGCCCCATGCAGGCACATGGTAAGCGGGCAGCTCCATGACGAAGGGAGCCGGGTCGCCGGCAAAGATCTTGGTCTTTTTCAGGATGATGCCGGAGCAGATGATGGCAGCCATGCCGATGAAGTAAGCGGAGACAGCCACCAGAGAAGAACCGCCGAACAGAGCACCTGCGATCAGGCCGATGATGGGCATCTTAGCGCCGCAGGGGATGAAGCAGGTGGTCATGATAGTCATGCGGCGGTCACGCTCGTTCTCGATGGTACGGGAAGCCATGACGCCCGGCACACCGCAGCCGGTACCCACCAGCACGGGGATGAAGCTCTTGCCGGACAGGCCGAACTTGCGGAAGATACGGTCCATGATGAAGGCCACACGGGACATATAGCCGATGTCCTCCAGGATGGACAGCAGGAAGAACAGCACCAGCATCTGCG
>OGLT01001787.1_pt1 | contig 10198 bp, 10 predicted proteins | sample 1572911 | NCBI WGS metagenome assembly OGLT01 (sample SAMEA2582014, study PRJEB24529) | metagenome | biome: Human gut stool | place: China | collected 2011 | reverse complement strand
CTGTAATCTTGAACCAACCACTGTTAATTGTTTTTTCATGAAATGAATTTGTGATATATTTGATGGTTTTTCATTCATTCCTAATACACCAATTGTTCCTGCAATAGAAACTAAATCAAAACATATTTCAAAAGTTTTAGGTGTGCAAGCAGCATCAATTACTACATTAGCCATTTCTCCATCAGTCCATGCTTTTACAGCTTCAACTAAGTTTTCTTTACTTGGATTTACCACTATATCAGCACCATTTTTTTTAGCAAAAGCTAATTTTTCATCAACCATATCAGTAACTAAAACTGTTGCCCCCTTTACTTTTGCCATACGTAATATAGTAATTCCAATAGGACCTGCACCTTGTACAACAACTCTATCTCCTGCACTAATATTTGTTCTTGCTGTTACATTTCCTGCAATTGTATATGGTTCTGCTAAGACAGCTGTAGTCCATGGAATATCTTTTCTTATTTTATGTGCCTGTTTTTCAGCAATTACTATATATTCTCTCATACCACCATCCACATGAACACCTGATACCTTTAATTGTTGACAAACATTAGGCATTCCTTTTCTACAAGCATAACATTTTCCACAATAAGTAATTGGTTCTACTACAATATGATCTCCAACTGCTATATTTTTAACATTATTTCCTACTGCTTCTACTTCTCCAACCATTTCATGTCCCATAATTCTTGGATAAGTAGCAAATGGATTCGCACCATGAAGTATATGTATATCCGAACCACATATTCCTACTGCTTTTATTTTTAATAAAATTTGATCATCTCTTTCAATTTGTGGTTTCTTTATCTCTTCTAATCTTAAATCATTTACACCATAAACAACTGCTGCTTTCATTTCATTTTCACCTTTCTATTTTATAAATAACTATAGAGATTTTTCTTAAATCCCTATAGTTATCGTATTTTAAAACTCTATTTTATACCATATATTCTATTAATCGAATCCCAAAGCCCACAAAGATAATTTGCTCCTAATGCTCTATCATATAAACCATATCCTGGTCTACCTTCTTCATCCCAAATCATTCGTCCATGATCTGGTCTAATTGGCCCATCAAAATCTACATCATATAATGCTTTCATAATTTCAAACATATCTAAAGACCCATGTTTAGATTTATGTGCAACTTCGTTAAACACCCAAGGTTGATGTACTTGAATATTTCTTACATGCATAAATGCAATTCTTTTTTTATTACCAAATTTAATATGTGGAATATCATTTTTTAAATTAGAACCTAATGAACCTGTACAAATCGTCAATCCATTACTTTCACTATCTACCATATTGACAATTTTATCTAAATCTTCTTCATTTTTTACAATTCTAGGTAAACCAAATACAGAAATCGGTGGATCATCTGGATGAATTCCCATTTTTATATCACATTCTTCAGCTACAGGAACAATTGCTTTTAAAAAATACTCTAAATTTTTTCTTAATCCATCTTCATCCATACCTTCATATTGTTCAAATAATTTAGATAGTTCTTCCAATCTATCTGGTTCCCAACCTGGAAGTACAAAACCATTAGAATTATCTAATATTTCTCTTGCCATATCTTGAGGACTTTTCCCAGCTATTAAACGATAATCATATGCTAAAGCTGTAGAACCATCATATAAAGGTAATGCTAAATCTGTTCTTGTCCAATCAAAAATAGGCATAAAATTATAACAAACTACTTTAATACCTGCTTTAGCTGCATTTCTTAAAGATATAATATAATTTTCTATATATTTATCTCTTGATGGTAACCCTAATTTAATATCTTCATGAACATTTATACTTTCGATATCTTTAAAATCTAAATTATATTTATTAGCATCTTCTTTTATTGATAATAAATCTTCTAATGGCCATACTTCCCCTACTGGTACATCAAATAAAGCTCCTACAATTCCATCCATACCTGGGATTTGTTGAATTTGTTGTAATGTGATTTTATCATCTTTCTTACCATACCAACGAAAAGTCATTCTCATGTTATCTAATCTCCTTATTTTTTATTTAAAATAAATCATTAATTTTAAATTTTCTGTCTTTTATTACTTATATACTACCATACAAGTATATCAATTTCAAGTATTATTATAAAAAAATTTCAAAATAAATAAATAATTCTATACTATTATTAATTAGACGCATCTGATATAATAAAAAACATACATATTACTTATATTGTGAGGATTTTTTATGACAACATTAACTTTATCTCTATTTAAAGAAAATGAATCTGTACGTGAATATGCTTATCGTACCTTACGTGAAAACATATTAAAATTAAAGCTAAAACCTGGAGATAAAATATCTGAAAAAGAAATTTCTGATACTTTATCTATAAGTAGAACACCAGTCCGAGAAGCTTTTATTCGACTATCTCAAGAACAACTATTAGAAGTACTTCCTCAAAGAGGAACTTATATTTCTAAAATAAACACTTCTCAAATTGCTGAATTTAGATTTTTACGTGTTACACTTGAACAAGCAGTTATGAAATTAGCCTGTGAAAAGTTTCCCCCTGAATATCAACAAAAAATCATAGATTGCTTAGAAGAGCAATCAACTTGTGTAAAAATAAAAAATTATAGTCGCTTTTTTGAATTAGATAATGGAATGCATTCTATCATCTTTTCCGGATGTGAAAAACCTAATATTTGGCAGTTAATGCAAAATACTAATTTAAATTATATACGTTCCCGAGTCTTAGATTTACATTCTAAAAATAATGAAATTGATTTATTATTTACTCAACATCAACAAATAGTAGAAGCTATTTTAAATCATGATTCTGTTTTAGGTAATAAAATAATAACTGAACATATTAATAAAGTTATTGGTGATATTGAAGAATTAAAAACTATTTATCCTGATTATTTTGAATAATAATATATCAAAATAATAAAGACCTAAATAAATTTATAATAAATTTATTTAGGTCTTTATTGCTTAAAGATACAATAATTATAGCTCATCATTTTAAATTATAGTTGTTTTCTTGTCAATTTATATTTGTAATTATCTATTAAAAATCTTCGTTGTGCATCTAAATGATTTATCATTGCATATTTAGCTCCACTTATATCTCCATTTTCAATACAATCAATTATTCTTTTATGAAAAACAATTGTATCTTTACATAAAGTATTATCTGTCATAAAAATATTCTTTTTTATTGAAGAATGTATTACTTGCGTAATTTTGTGAATTATACTATTTCCACTAGCTTTAGCTATAGCTACATGAAAATTTGCATCTTCTTTATAGTAATCTTTTCCCTCATTTATTAAATTTTCCACCTCATAGCAACAATCCTTTATATATTGAATATCTTTTCTTGTTGCAAATTGCGCTGCCATTGCTGCCATTTCTGGTTCAAAAATCAAACGTAACATTACCATATCAAAAATTATATTTATATCATCACTAATATATTCTAACCCTAAAGGATCTTTACTCATACCTTGTTGTTCTGAAATAAATGTTCCTGAACCTTGTTTTATTGTTATTATATTTTGAGTAGCTAATACTTTTAGAGCTTCTCTTATAGTACTTCTACCTACATTATATTTCGTTGATAATTCTTCAACTGTTGGCAATTTATCATTTGGTTTAAGATTTTCATTTTTTATTAAATTTAATATTTTGTTTATTGTTATATTAACTAATGATGTAGTCATAAAACCACTCCTCATTTACTTAATTAAAATTATTTTATCATAAATATATAAATAAAAATAGGAGCTTATAGAAATGCCTTTCTATAAGCTCCTATTTTATTATGAATTTTACTTTTCAGGTACTTTTATTTGTTCAATTTTTCCTAAATAACATCCATAAATAAGTGCACCAATTACAGCTGTAATACCATAAGTATATAAAGCAATCTGAAATGAATTAGTTGCAGATAAAATAGCTCCTGCTACAATTGGACTTGCTACTCCTCCAAAATTTGCTACACAATTCTGAATTCCTGCCAATTGAGAGCTCATATTTTTAGGAGCAACATCACTTGCTAAACACCATTGCATAGCACCAGTAACAGCACATCCAAAATTAGCTACTGCCAATAAAGCAATTACAATTACATTTGATTCTACAAATGCTGCAAAACCTACAGAAGTTGCTAATAATATACCAATTACTAATAAAGTTTTACGAGTTTTTGTTACAGACCAACCTTTCATTAAAAGTTTATCTGCTAATATACCTGCAATAAGAGAACCACAAACTGCTGCAATAAATGGTACTGAAGCAGCCATACCCATTTGAGAAAATTGCATACCACGTTCTTCTACAAGATATGTTGGAAACCATGTAATAAAAAAGTATAAAATATAATTCAAAATAAAGAATCCTAAACACATTGCTTGAACATTTCTATATTTTAACAATTGGTACCATTTCATTGTTGACTTGCAATTTACATCTTCAATTACAGCAGATCCATCTTGTTCAATATAAGCCACTTCTGCTTTATTTGTATATTTAGATTTACGTGGATCATTATAGAAAAACCACCATAAAATAGCCCAAACAATACCAATAGCCCCAAAAATTAAAAATGGTGCATGCCATGTAAACATAGTAATAAGACCAACAACTACCGGCATTGCAAAAGCATTACCAAATTTAGAAGCACTATCAAAAATGGCAGTAGCCCTAGAACGCTCATGTTTTGGAAACCATTTAGAAACAACACCAACATTACATGGATAAGAACCAGCTTCACCTACACCAAGAAATAGTCGAGCTGTAACAAAACCAAATAAAGAACTACATACTGCAATGCACATTTGAGCAATTGACCACCATGCAACAGCTATTGAATATACTATACGTTGTCCAAATTTATCAGCAATATATCCCATAGGAACTTGTAACAAAGCATATGCCCAGAAAAAAGCTGCCATGATAATACCCATTTCTGTACCATCAATATTAAATTCTTTCATAATAATAGGTGTTGCTGCTGATAATGCAGTCCTATCAACATAGTTTACAGCAACTGCTACCCATAAAAAACCACATACAATCCACCTATAGTTAGTTTTCTTATTTGTATTTAATTCCATAAAAGACCCTCTTTTCATTAAAAAAAGTATTACTGAGCTTTTCTTCTAACATGTATAGCAAAACCACCTATACTATCTTTTAAATAAACGTTAATAATATTCCCCTTGTCATCTTTAGCCCAAGTTTCATTATTGAATTCCACGCCAATACGTTTCAAATATGCAATAGTTCGTGGCATATCAATTGTATCAATGCAAATATGGCCATGTTCGCCTAAAAACGAGCCTTTTACTACCTCTGCTACATCACCACTAAAATATGCACCAGAAGTTTCTCTTTTTTCTTGTAAAAATACATTTCCTAAAGTATTAGCTATATTATTAGCTTCATTAGCATCTTTTGTATTAATACCTACATGTGCCAATTCAAAACCTAACATTTTTTTCACAATAGCTTTGCAAACCTCAGTAATTTCATTCCATTTTTTCTCTTTAACTAATTTTGAAGGAGTCATAAAACTTCCACCAATAGCTCCTACATTAGATAATGTTAAATATTCATTCATATTATTTTCGCTGACTCCACCAGTAGGCATAAATTTTATATCAGCATAAGGACCAGCTAAAGCTTTTAAAGTTTTTACTCCACCATATGCTTCTGCTGGGAAAAATTTACATACTGATAATCCTAAATTCATTGCAGCTTCAATATCACTAGGTGCTACAGTTCCTGGAATTACATCTATATTATTATCTACACACCATTTGACTACATCTAAATTAAATCCTGGTGTCACAATAAATTTAGCACCTTTTTCTACAGCTTCTTTAGCATGTTCCACATCATGAACAGTACCCGCACCTACAAGAATTTCAGGTACTTCTTGAGTCATCTTTTCTATAACAGCACCACCTGCCTCTGTACGGAAAGTAACTTCTGCTACAGGTATACCACCAGCAACTAAAGCTTTTCCTAAAGGAACAGCATCTTCTACATCATCTAATACAATTAAAGGTACTAAACCTATATCAAAAATTTTTTGTATATTCTTACTAATCATAAATAAAAACTCCTTTAAAATTATTTATTCATAAAATCTTTTAACTCTTGTCTAGTTGGTAAACCTTCATTATCGCCACGACTCATAACCTGAATTGCCCCAATTGCTGTACCTCGTTTAACTGCCTCCGATAAAGTTAATCCTTCCATTAAACCAGTAACTACGCCTGTTGCAAATCCATCACCAGCCCCCACAGTATCAACAACTTTTTCCACTTTATAACCTTCTACCATATAACCTTCTCCATCTTTAGTAGATACGTATGCCCCTTTACTTCCACATTTAGTTACACAAATAGAAGCTCCATTTTGTAAATAAAAATCATTAATCTCTTTTTCATCATCTGTGCCAATTAATATTTTTCCTTCTGCCTGCCCTGGTAAAACTAAATCTGCATATGATGCTAATTCATTAATAGTTTGTATCATTTCTTCTTGAGATTTCCATAATTGAGGACGTAAATTAGGATCAAAACTTATAAATAAACCTTGTTTTTTAGCCTTTTTAATTAAAGAAAATGTAGCTTTCTTAGTATCTTCTGATAAAGCTGGTAAAATACCAGTCAAATGAATATAACCAAATCTATTTTTTCTACATCATCTTCATTTAATGTTGATGCAGCAGAATTTTTTCTAAAATAAAAAATTTCTGGATCTCCTACACTAGTTCTACCTTTCAACATAAAACCAGTAGCTCGTTCTTTAGAAAAAGATATAAATTCATCACCAATTTTATTATCTTTTAATACTGTAGTAATACGTTTTCCAAAAGGGTCATCACCCAATTTAGTCATATATGTAACTTTATGTTCTAATCTTGCTGTACCTATTGCTACATTAAATTCTGCACCTGCTACTGCTAAATCATAACTACTAACATTATTTAAACTGCCTTCAGTTTGGGCAATCAATAATCCCATAGGCTCACCAACTAAAATTAATCCACTTTGCATTAGTTTATCCTCCCACCTCTAAAATCATCTAACGATTTTCTATAATTCATCATATCAATTTTGATAATATGATATCATATTATATTTTTATATGCAATATTTTTTTCATTCTTTTTTTATATTTCAGATTTTTATTAATCATTTTTCTATTTTTCTCCAAAAAAACAATATCTATTTACTGTTTTATACATTTTAAAATATAAAATCAGTATATTTATAATTATATTTTTCTAAACTTCTTGACTTTTCTATTTTAATATTTTATTATATTTTTATAATACATATGATGAATTGGAGTGATTATGATGAAGGTTATTATTACTGATTGCGATCATGATAATATTGATATGGAAACCAAAATTCTAAATACTGCTCAAATCGATTTTGAGCTAAAACAATGCCATTCTGAAGAAGATGTTATTTCTCAATGCCAAGATGCTGATGCTCTTATTGTTCAATATGCACATATTACAAAAAAAGTTATGGACGCTTTACCAAAATTAAAAATGGTCGTTCGTTATGGTGTAGGTGTTGACACTATTGATATAGAAGAAGCGACTAAACATAATATTCAAATTTGTAATGTACCCGATTATGGAATGAATGAAGTTGCTGACCATGCTATTGCTTTAATGATGGCTATGACCAGAAAAATCGTGCTTATGAACAATTTCACTAAAAGCACAAAATGGGACTATGCTCATTCTATTCCAATACATCGTGCTTCCACACAAACAGTTGGTGTTATTGGTTTAGGTCGTATTGGCAGAAATTTTGCTATTAAAGCTCATGCTCTAGAATACAATATTATCGGTTATGACCCATATTATAAAGAAAATGAAAATACTAAATTTATAAAAATAAAATCTTTAGAAGATGTTATCAAAGAATCTGATATCATATCCCTTCATATTCCAGCAGATGGAAATAAAAACCTATTTAATGATGAAACATTTAAAATGATGAAAAATAATGCTATTATCATTAATGTAGCTCGTGGTGGAATTATTAACGAAGATGACCTTTATGATGCACTTGTAAATAAAGAAATAGCTGGAGCTGCCATTGACTGTGCAGCAACAGAACCTATGATGCCAAATAATAAATTATTTACTTTAGATAATTATTTAGCTACACCACATATGGCATGGTATTCTGAAGAAGCTGCCTTAGAATTAAAACGTAAAGTTGCAGAAGAATGTGTTAGCTTTTTAAAAGAACATACTGTTCGTTATCCAATAAATCATTTGAAATAAAAATCTTATTCTTAATGTAACTAAATAAATAGACTATCGATTAACTTATTAATCGATAGTCTATTTACTAATAAGGAGGTATAAATTCCATGAATGAAATTTATTTATCATCTACTAAAAATTTATCTAATTATGATATTGAAACAGCTATAGATAAATTATTACAGCAGTATGATAATTTAAGAAAAATTCTAATTATTCCGCCAGATTTTACACGTTGTTTTTCTAAAGCTGGTGATATTACCCAAATAATTTATAAAAAATTATCTACTAATGTAAAAATTGATATTATGCCCGCATTAGGTACTCATGCAATGATTAATGACGAAGAACGCATTAAAATGTATGGTGATATTCCTAAAGCTAATTTTTTACATCATAAATGGCAATCAGATACTATAAAGATAGGTGAAGTTCCTAAAGACTTTGTAGCCAAAATATCTAATAATCTATTTAACGATACTATTGATGTTGAAGTTAATAAATATTTTTGGGAAGACGATTATGATTTAATTTTATCTATAGGACAAGTTGTTCCACATGAAGTTGTTGGTATGGCTAATTATAGTAAAAATATTTTTGTAGGTATTGGCGGTCGCCAAATGATAAATAAAAGCCATATGCTCGGTGCTATATGTGGTATTGAAAAAGCTCTTGGCAATGACCACGCACCAGCACGTCAAGTCTTTGATTATGCTCAAAAACATTATTTAAAAAATAAACCTCTAGTATATATTCTAACAGTTACTACCACAAATAAAGATGATACTATTAATTTAAATGGTTTATACATTGGTACCAGCCGCCAAGCTTACGAACAAGCTGTTCAATTATCACAAAAACTTAATATCACCTATTTAAATAAACCTGCAAAAAAAGTTGTTGCTTATCTAAATCCTATGGAATTAAAAACCACATGGGTAGGTAATAAAGGTATTTATCGTTCTCGTATGGCTATTGCTGATGGTGGAGAATTATTATTGTTGGCTCCTGGTATTCACAGTTTTGGAGAAAATGCTGAAGTTGATGAAGTCATTCGTAAATATGGCTATATTGGTAGAACAAAAATTTTAAAACTGTATAATGAAAATAAATTTCCTAATCAATTAATGGTTCCCGCACACTTAATTCACGGTTCTTCTGATGATAGATTTTCTATTACTTATGCTGTTAATCCAAAGTTAATAAGTAAAACAGAAATCGAAAGCGTAGGCTTTAATTATATGAATATTGATGATGCTATAAAAAGATATAATCCTGATAAATTATCCGATGGATGGCAAATAATGCCTGATGGTGAAGAAATTTATTTTATTAAAAATCCTGCTACTGGACTTTGGCGTTTACCTTAAATATAAATAAAATAAAGGAGAATTAAGATTAAAATCTTAATTCTCCTTTGTTTTATTTTGTTAAATTAGCTAAAATAATAATTATATTTATTTTATTAAAGGAGCTTTTATATGAATTCTATTCTTTTTATTGCCCCTCATGAAGAAATTGCTTCTATTGCCAAAAAAACCTTGATAGAAATGAATTTATCTATACCATTAATTGTAGCTAAAAATAAAATTGCCGTAAATATAGCCAAACAATCAGAATCTACATCTATTATCATCAGCCGTGGTGGTACTGTTCGTGATTTAAAAAAATACACAAATAAAATTATAGTTGATATTGGTATTTCTCTTACTAATATTTTAAAATCTATAGAAAAACTTCACCTAGCTGGTTGTAAAAATATCGCTATTATTTCTAATAACAATATAATTGAACCAGAAAGCTCTATTATTAACATTCACCAAACAAGTTTGACATACTCCCCATGCCTAAAGGCAGGGGATTCTTGGATACAAACGATACTTGCCTACTAAAATAGCAGGTCTTACT
>OGLT01001784.1_pt1 | contig 10220 bp, 11 predicted proteins | sample 1572911 | NCBI WGS metagenome assembly OGLT01 (sample SAMEA2582014, study PRJEB24529) | metagenome | biome: Human gut stool | place: China | collected 2011 | reverse complement strand
TTAGAACGGTCGGGAGTATCATATACCGGCAAACTCTGTCCAAATGCCTCAGAAACAAAAGATACCATAACCCCTGCCATGCAGACAGCCAATAACAAGTTCTTTTTCATAACAAATTCTTTTTAAACAAAACACATCTCAATCAGCCACAGCACCGCCTTTACTACCAGCCTCCATAATACCGTGTAGAAGACTGTTCATATACATCTCGATATTAGTATATTTACCATTAACATCAACAGTCCGTTCATTCGCATCATTTTTCTTAAAATCAAGCCCATATTCCTTTTCCCAATAATCCGGAATTCCGTCACTGTCAGTATCTTCAGTGCATATTTCAGTATCTGTTGCCAGAACCGGGAATCCCTTTTCATCCAACTGTCCGGCATTAGTACCAATGTCAGACGGCTTATTGATATATCAAGCTCAACACTTTCCCCCCAACTATCCACATACTCGAACGCATTAACAACTTCATCCCTCAGCTTTCTCACCCCACGCCAAAACGCAAGATTTGAAAAACGTTCTGGAATATTTTTCATTGGTTCCAAATATTTTAATAAATCCATATAATACCTCGCTTTCTTATTAACCATTCTCAGCAACCGCGTAAATGTACATGTCCCACTTAGTGTTATTTGTAATAGGTACGCTATCTGGGCATACACCTAATATTAAAATATCAGATGCAATGCAGAGCTTCGCGGTTGTGCCTGTTGACGGTACTTGTAAACGAACCCCACAGTTGATATTTTTTAATAGCTCAATTGATGTTTGATATGAGTACAATTTGCTACTATCTGGTAAGAATGGTATATATGATGTTTGAAATTTAATTTCATCCATTGTATACCCGAACGGTTTCGTCAACTCAAAATCGAAAAAACCATTTTTAGCCGTGAAAGCGTCATCCTTAAAATGTGGGCTATTAGAAACTAAGTCATCATTTGATGGATAATGGTCGAAAACTCCTTTACAGACTGCAATAAAAGGCAGTTTGCATAGTGTGATCGGTTGTGTGACACGCCCCAACTGAAAATATCGCGGAAGGTGTGTTGATGTATCCCACCATACAACATTTGGTGAGTATTCCCACATATCAACCGTCGCCGCACCTTTAAAATATAATATACTTTTCATCCAATTCCACCAATTCGCCCATAAACCAGTAGCAAAATCTTCATCCGTGGCATTATAAATATCAATTGGTGGAATAATGTTTAGATTCTTCAACAAATCTTCCAACTTTTTCACTCGAACTTCTAACGCTGTCATGTCAGCTTGTATCTGAGTAATGGAGTTTTCGATATTGGAAATTGACTGTTTAATATCTGTAATTTCATTTTCAACGTTTGAAATTCTGTTCTCTACATTATCTAAACGTTGCTCAATATTTGAAATGTCATTTTTTATATTAGTCAATTCGGTTTGGATAGACTGTAACTCATTTTCAATATTCGTTACTCTAGTATCAAGTGCCTGATACTTTGCATACAAATCTTTTAAAGATTCTTCTACACTTTTTGCCCACACATTAAATTCATTGTTAAATTCATTCAAAGCGTCAATAACGTCATTCAATTTTGCCCACAAAGCACATACCTTTTGCAGAAGTGACAAGCAATCATCAAAAAGCAAAGGAATCGTAAATTGATGATGCCAACAAAAGCCCAAATGCTCTTTGTTGGGCGGGTTGATAATAGGTATATTTGCCATAGTTACACCTCACTTTCATAATTCTACTCACATTATAACACAAGTTCCGCTTTCGTCAATCACCTAAAAAGCCCCAAAAAATTATGTTTCAGTTTATCGCAAATTTCCGTCTCAAAATCCCACACGGCACTTGTATAAGTCTGTGCGTTAGACGCGGCTGTTCCACTTGACCCCGTGTGAGTTGTGCTATCATCCACATGATTTTTTGATACATTTGTCAGATAGTTGTCATCGAGTAAATCCGTTTGCCCTTGTGGTGTATCGAGAAATTTATGCCAATCATCGGAAGTATGAACGCTTTTGCTGTTTTCCGTCTCAAACATTTTCTCCGTGTTGTAAGCTTCAAACCGTGCTTTTAGCTTGATATTCAGTTCGGGCATAATTCGCGCCATATCACCTCTCATGTGCTCACGGAACAAAAAGTCTGTCTCATAACCAATTTCCCACTCCAGAAAATGACGAATGATCATATCGTTAATAGGCTTTCTAAACTCCTCACTGAAAAGCGGATAAACGTCAAGCCCAAAAGCCGCAAAATCATAATTATCAAACAAGCTCTTATTAGACTTCCTGTCATTTCCGACTTGAGCATTCTGCAAAATATCATATACATGGAGCGTATAAGCCGCCCCCACATCATACCAATACTTATCATTATCCAAAAAATTAGTATCAATTATTGGAATTGCCATTATCCTCACCCTCACTTTCTTGAGCTTCTAAACCGCTGTTCTTAACTTCCTTGCACTGTCTCTCTCTATTGGTGTCCATAATTGAAAATTGGTCTAGCAGTCCAACATCACCAATATTTGAGTCATTAAACGTAGCCTTAACATTTAAGCCAAATTTTTTGTTGCATTGGTCACAGAAATTCTGTCGCGCCTGTTCATAAGAGTTTCGCAAAACCATAAGTGTCGGAGCGTCTTGCATAACCTCAAGGCTTGAAACTTGTGCAACTTTCGACTGTGTTCGCCCATTAACACCCAACATAAACATAAAATCCGACATAAGCATAGATTTAAGCTGTTCCACATTTCCCGCAACAAATGGCGCGGGTGTCTGATATACAATTTGACGTATATCGTCATACTGACTTTTAAGCGGTGACATATCTCTTGTATAGACAACAGGTTTATGACCCGCAATTTGCTCATAGAGATTGGCAAACGTTAGCTCCTGTCCATCTGGTGCATTTAAGATTGCGGGCGTGTTCTGTGCTTTTAAGTTCACGTTTATACACCTGTCGCATTCGTAAAGCAACGCGGCATAGTGTCGACATAAACCGTTAATAGAAACGACGTCATAGTCTGTGTACGGTGACAAGCTAGCCGTCAATGTAGCAACTTCGCTCAAGTCTTTACTAACCGTATTCACGAACGTCTTACATTGATACTTTGTTGCACCGCCATACCACGTCTTAGTACTTGATGTTGTGCAATCTCCGACAACATAAAATCCATCTTCTTTCCAGAGTCCCCCTAACTTACCAAGTACAAAATTTTCATTGAGAATGTTATTTGCATGTCGGTAAACGTCATCGTCATCAAATGGCAACCCCTCAAAAGTCCAAGCGTCAACAGCAATCCTACGCAAAAAAGTATAATACAGACCGATAGTTAAAAGGTTTTCTGTCTGTGTATTCTGATTTTTGGTATTTCTTTTCAAATCTCAACACCTCACTTTCTAAATTATACACGGAAATTGGTGCATTTATCATTCACCCTCGCCCTCACCCCACACCCCTCAGCCCTCTATATACATTTTACCAGATTGACCGTGATTGTCAACGATCAATTTTCAGTGGTAAAACATTAGCAAAGTATTTCAAAGACCAATACGGGCAAAACATGCTTCTAGCATCTATCCCCCCGATTGGTGGGGGCGGTGTTGTTGGTTGCACCACTTCGACTGTGCCACTTCCAGTTGCACTACCCGCGTCACTTCCAGATGGATTCACGGGGGCGGGTGAGGTTGTGGAGTCTGAAATTGTACCTTCGCCTATTTGAATGACGCCTGTTTGGGACGCCATGTCAGCAAAGACGCGGTTGTACTGTGTATTTGTCCATCTGTCTCCGTCATAGTAACCAGTTTTCGCGTTTTGCCGTGCCATTACTAACTTTATCCAATCGCTTTCTGTCTCTTTTCCTGTCGTGCCAACAAAAATATCTTGTACAGCATCCCAATGACCACTGTCGCGAATTGCGATACTTGCGGCAGTGCCAACAGCATAAGCGCCGATGTTAGATACATCATAGCCCAAATGTTTTTGTATGTTGGTTCGTATCAATTGGTAATAGTCGTTAAACATCGCCCAATTTTGCATTTTTGAAAATTCTGCCAAGTGATTATTTGTGTAGTCGATGAAAAGCTGTTTTAATCCCGCGTTATTGATAAGTTCGGGATTTTTTACTCCCAAATCAATGTACGGTTGAAAACCGCTAAAGAGGTTCGGATACTGTTGCACACAAAATTGCATAAACGGAACTAAACCGTATTCATAGTCAAACTGATATCGCCCGTAAGCTTGCCCACCGTCACCGTTTATATACCAACCGCTAATATCTGAATATTCTTTACCAGATTCAAAATATTGCCAATTTATCCACATTCGCGCACCAACTTGCTCATCTTCTTTCTTTTCTTCTGGAACTGGTTGTGTTGACTCTGAGTTTTGCACAACTATAGCGGTATGCCCCGGCATGTGTAGAATATCGCCAACTTGTAAGTTATCACCAGTTGTCAAGTATTTACTGTCACGCAATATGTCGAAAAGTCCCGTGTTTGTCAGTGCGCCAAGTTCACTGTCTGTATTCATTCCCGTGCTGACTTGAATATTCAGACAGTTTAAAATACATGCAACTAGAGCAGAGCAGTCAGTTGCGCAAGGTACTTTAACGTCTTTAGGTTTCCACCCGACTTTTCGACACTCATTTGTAAAAGTCTCCCGTCTATGTTGGTTATATCCAACATTTTGATTATCACATGATTCTATCATAAGCGTAGCAATCGCACGGGCAACGTCTGGACGGTTGCGAATACGTGCAATCCAGTCCCAACGCCTACCGTCTCCAGTTTGCGGAAACCAACCTGTTACGCGGACTTCAAGTCCGTTTTGATCTCCGTCTCTACCACCCCATAAATTGCCGTTTTCATCTTTAGACGCTTCTCCAATATATGTCGCCATTTAACCGCCCTCGCTTTCTGGAAAATGATTTTCTAATATTTTGTCCGTGTGTTTATAATTTTCGATTCCATGCCAAAACCAGACACCGCTATCAAGGCGGTTTGACATGTATGCAATTGCGTTTTGTGGTGCGTTTTCCGCTGTGATGATAGCGCCGCTTGTGTGTACATAGTTAACAATTGGTAATGAGTCTATAACAATGTCGGCTAAACTACCATTGTAATTATAACCATACATACAGAAGTAGTTGTTAAACTTTTTGATATCTTGCAATGAAGGATAATACCACGCTACAGATATCATAGGGAAAAGAGCGTTATACATGGCAATAGTTCCAGTAGGATTTCCAATAGTAAGGTCTGATTCTTCAAATTTTGCACCTAGGTTTTCTGCAAATGTTTCCGCGGCTTGAAGTTCCCCCTTGATATCAAGAGAAAATAAATTTCCGATTGATGCCACGCCAAAATTACCAAAATCGCGCATGACGCCACTGTTGTTTAACTGTGTAGTCGAAAGTTGAACACTATCCCACGTACTACTTGCAAGGGAATAGTCGCCATTCGTGCCGTTTCCGTACTGTTCGGGTGTAATTACGATGCCGCCCAATTGGGATTGATTAGCCGCCCACTTGAACGTAAACTTTTTGGCTAAAAGTGCAGATTCATCAAAATATCTAAAGTCATACTCTTTAGCACTACCACCGCAATTAACTGTTAATTTGTTAAATTGTGGGGAAGTATATAGTTTATTCCATAAAGGTTTTTCAACAAAAGATTGTGTTAGCTCTACAACACCTGTGCGGTTGTCAACTTTGTCCAGATTTTCGCCGCTTATGTCACTAGCAAAAAATTTAGGTACGTGATAAGCTCCGATAATATCTTCCTGTCTGCCACATTTTGCATAGCGTTTAACTACTTCTAACGCTTGTGCTCTTGAAAGCTTACTTGTGTTACTCTGGACTATGCCGCCACATTCGCAAGGGTTGACAGAAACCAATGAAAAGAAATTGCTTATTTGACCATAATCACCCATGGCAAAATTTGCGATTGCCGCGTAGAAATCACTTGAACGATTTTCATAGGTGTCCGTATTGTTTGCGGTCATGAGATAAACGGAGTCGTCATCATCTTTTGAAAAGCCGTATTCGGTTCGTGCAATTTCCCACCTATCGACTTGCGTTGGTTCGGGGTAAAAGTTTGCAAAAAGACCGTCTGAAGCCGGATGTTGTCTGACAATTGGTGACGGATGGAATGTGAATTTGTCGATATATGTAGCCCAATAATCGACAGATGTATTTACATACGTCAGTTTATTGTTAACATACTGATAATCTATAATATACGCAAATTCAATGCGTGATTCATTTTGATATGCCATGTAGTTATAGCGTTTTATTTCATCTGCTCTTACTGGACATCGGAACGTTTGCCCCTGTCTTTCCCACGTTACATTATCATAACGCTTATAAGGAAGAACGCTGAGAAGTTCTTTTAAAAACCCCTCAGCGTTTCTCTCTGTTGGGATCAACAAATGCTTACCGCTGTCGTCGAATGGCGAGTCAAACAAGTATACAGTTGTCATAAAATCCCCCCTCTATTAAGCATTTTTGCAAATTGCAACTGCATTTCCCCACGGTCTAATGCCGTATGTTTGCCAAACGTTCAAGTACTGATTCTGATACATTCCCGCGGCATTGTAGAAGTCACCGCTTGTACTCAGATTGTCGCGGTACTCGAAAGTATTAACATCTGCAAGTACTGCAAGAATGTTTTGATCATCCTTGATAGTTTTCCAATATTTTGTCACTGGATCAATTGCAGATGTAAAATCAAGATAATCAAAGTTAGGGAATGGTGTGACACGTCCTACTAACTCCGCTTTGCTCATGTTGAAAGCACCCGCAAGTGTTTCAACATTGCAATTTACTAAAACGTCACTTCTTATAAACAGATATAAACTGTCAGATGGTGTCCATGTGATAGCGGGTGTCGCGTCTGCAATTCCCTGTGCTGTTGCATATGCCTGGTAATTGTTGAAGTCACTTGAAGCATGTGTGATATCAAGTGCAATTTTCTGAATTGTCTTGATAAAGCCGACAGATGAAGCGGCAGGGTCTGCCTCATCCCATGGAATTTTCTTCTTAACTACTACGTTGTTTTTAACGGAAGTCTGAATCAACTTCTTGATAAGGTTTTCTTCCTCGATCTCGTTACCACTGAAAAGACTTGTCACCATGCCTGTTACCATACTGTCAAGCTGCTCCCATGACGTGAAAGCTCCTTCCAAAAGTTCACGGGGAATTGTTACTGGAAACTGTCGTCTACGATTCTGTCGGAAATAACAAGTTTTAACGTCTGGTTTTGTAACTTGTAAAAGCGTTGCTCCAAGAGAAATATCATAATCACGCCCCATGGCAGGATTGACGTAATTCATTTCCATATCGGTTCCAAGTGGAAAACCTTCCTTTTTCAGCATTTCATACTGATTGGTATACATCTTAGATTCAACGGACTGAATTACAATCTTGTTTACAACATAGTGCAGAAACTCGTTCATAAATGGTGCATACTTTACGATTGGTGTCATTGCGTGAGAAATTGACGTTGCCACGGTAACTTCGCCTGTTGCCCTCATGTATTCGTTTGAGGAATTCTTTCTCGCATCGTTAAAAAGATTTACTCCGCGCTGTGCGCTTGTCAGCGGTTTTGTTGTTGTTGCCATAATTTTATACCTCACTTTCTATTAACTATAATAGCTTAAAATATCATCAGTTGTGACTTCCTCTTTTTCTTCTTCCTCATCTTCTTTAAGTTTTGGAGACGGAGAAATTGAAGTTGTCACGCGGTTGAATAGCTCCAAGTTCTGCTTGCTGAGTCTGTCGTTTTCCGTTTTTAGTGTTGTGTTTTCTGTTGCAATTGCCTTTTCCGCTTCATTTGAAGCTTTTGCCATGTCTAGCACATCTACAACGATTCTTCGCATTTCATCAACCGTCATGCCGTCTGGAATGTTTAAAGTAGTTACCATCTTTTCAATATCAATCATGCTTTCGCCCCCTCATAGTTAATATTAGCAAAGTGGAAACTGTGTTCCCATTCATACTCTGCAATTCTTCCTAACTCGATTGTGTGTCCCATATTTGGTACATGTAGGAAAAAGCCGTATCCTATGTCAAGCCCTACGTGCCTACCAGTACCGCCAAAAGTTGTATACAAACCGTTTCCTTCTGTGCCTAGAAGCGGTGTTGTCTTATCAGCCCCGTCATGATAGTGTCCCGTACTGTAATTTTCAACGCCTACGACAGCGGAAACGAAACCGCTACAATCAAGTCCGATTTTACCACGTGAGAAAGCTTTATAAGCACTTAACTCCTGTGTTGTATACTTTGAAAAATAGGCGGGTTCGAGACTGATAAGTGTGTTCATCACTTCATCGGTTAGGACTTGCCCTTTTGCACCGTAAAAATATGCATATTCATCACGGTGATAAAACATATATAACGCCTTTTTAATTACTTCATAATACGTCATTCTTTCACACCACCTTCCAATTCTGTTTTAATTTCCGAGATCATTTCCCTGAGGGAATTGATTGCATTTGTAAGCTCTTTTGTTTCCTCTTTGTGTACGTCTGTCTGATACTTGATATAGTAACAAAGAATCAACGTCATGCAAATTGGAAAGCCGACACTTGTAATCATTTGCGTAACTACACTAATATCCATCACAACACCTCACTTTCTAAAAAGGTGGGCGTGTCTCCACGCCCGTGCTGACAGTTTGCACAACTACCCCGTTCTTCGCGGTCTGTCTGGTAGTCCCTAACTATAGTTTAACATATATTTAATTTCTGTCAATAAGTACACGTTTGATTAAGTCATTGAATTTTTCTGATGCTGTTTTTGAACTCGCACAGATTTGGGAAGTGCGTTTGTAATATAGCAACCATTGTATTATTTTTTGAGTTGATGGTAAGTATAACTCGTTCGTTTGTAAGATTGTTTTTGCTTTGTATTTTCCGTCTATAATTGTCAATGGCACACCTTGCTTTGTCGGCAAAATTATAGTTATCGCGAAGTCAGCAATATAAATTCTGTTGTTTTGTGTAGACATTTCACCATACCACCGCCATGGTAAGTGATTATAAAGTTCGGGGTATATATCCTCTTGCCATGTGCCATTGATTGTCATGTCATTTGTTTGCGACTCGTAAACGGCTAAATGTTTAGACACGTGTGCATGTTTTGGCGGTTCTGTGTACAAACAACAGATTTTTAAAATGTCATCTTCAAGTTTACGATTAAAAATGTAAATTTTACCTTGCTCAAGTTTACGTGCATCAATGTTATAGTAGTCAAACAAAGGGCTTTTGGGATTGATGCTATTTGCACATGCTACAACGCGAACACCCCTTCTTTTTCGTATAATTGTGGACAACTGTTGACTATAGCCCTTCAAAAATTCACCTTTTGAGAGTGGGCGAATTGTAGTGGTGTCGTCATCCTCAATAAATTCATCAAAAAATATAGTTTTAACACTGTCGTAGCCGTTTCCTTTATATTTCATCCATGATGCTATTGATGAACTATAACCACAAGTGTCATAGACCCATTTGTTATTTCTTCCCAACGATTGTTTTCTATAACTACCGCTGTAATAATTCAAGTTCGCTTCTTCTTTCCATAGCTTCTTTTCTACGTACGGTTTGATGTTGGAAACTGCACCCCATGCACGGCCGCGAATTAAGTAATCTTCACGTGTACGCATATAGACGAATTGTGCACCTGTTGCGTCATAGTCGTCAAACAACCCCTTGAAAACTGAGTATGTTTTACCCGCGGAACGTTCACCAAATACAATATAAACGTCTGCATTTAAAGTGTACAGCGATGGAATATTTATATAGGTTTCGTCACCTACTGTTATATATAAGTTTTCTATTTCCATATACTATTATTCTCCTATCTTCTCTAAGATTATTGGTGATAAGTGTTTCGTTTTTACCGTAAACTTTTCTAAACGTTTACTTATATCTTTATCTGTGTTCTCTTTTTTCCCCTCTTTTGTTATTATTGTCGGCTTGATGCTATAAACGTCTATTCCAATCAAAGCTCCATATTCTGGACTGATTGACAGAGTATATGTAGTGTCCTCTATCCATGTACCGCCATTGTCATATGTTTCGATTGCGTTCGTAGTCGGGTGTGATATTGTACGCCCCGACACGTCTGCATCAAAAGTGGTAAAAACTTCAAAATCTTCGATTGACGTAAGATAATTTACGGCTTTCTTCGAGAGTCCAGATACAGTCATATACAATTTGT
>OGLT01001766.1_pt1 | contig 10364 bp, 6 predicted proteins | sample 1572911 | NCBI WGS metagenome assembly OGLT01 (sample SAMEA2582014, study PRJEB24529) | metagenome | biome: Human gut stool | place: China | collected 2011 | reverse complement strand
GCTGCATGGCCAACCAGAAGCATGTTGTGGAAAAGCTGCGCAAGAGCTACCCCTATGTGGATCTGGTGTTCGGCGTGGACGGCATCGACACCCTGCCGCAGCTGATCGCCCAGAAACTGCAAAAGCATAAGCGGGTGCTGCTGGACCCCGCACAGCGTCCGGTCATCGTGGAGAACATCCCCATCCGGCGCGAGAGCGAGTTCCGCGCATGGCTGCCCATCATGTACGGCTGCGATAACTTCTGCACCTACTGCATCGTGCCCTACGTCCGCGGCCGCGAGAAGAGCCGCAAGCCCGGCGATATCCTTGCGGAGTTCCGCAGCCTTGTGGAAGCGGGCTATAAGGAAATCACCCTGCTGGGGCAGAACGTGAACAGCTACGGCAAGGGTCTGGAAGAGCAGATCGATTTCTCTGACCTGCTCAACCTGCTATGCACCGTGCCCGGCGATTACCACATCCGCTTTATGACCAGCCACCCCAAGGACGCCAGCCATAAGCTCATTGATACCATCGCCGCCCAGCCGAAGCTGTGCAAGCACCTGCATCTGCCGGTGCAGTGCGGTTCCGACCGGCTTTTGCAGCAGATGAACCGCCACTACACGGTGGAGCAGTATCTGGAACTCATCGACTACGCCCGCAAGACCGTGCCCGGCATCACCTTCTCCAGCGATATCATCGTGGGTTTCCCCGGCGAGACCGAGGAGGACTTTGTAAAAACGCTGGAGCTGGTGCGCAAGGTGGGCTATATGCAACTGTTCACCTTTATCTATTCCAAGCGCACCGGCACCAAGGCTGCCGAAATGCCGGACCCCACCCCCCGCAAGGAAAAGACCGACCGCATGACCCGCCTGCTGGCTACGCAGGACGAGATTGCCATGGCACTGGTCAAGGCGCAGGTGGGGCAGACCGTCCGGGTGCTGGTGGAGGGCTTTGGCCGCAACGAGGGCACCCTTTCCGGCCGACTGGACAATAACCTGACCGTGGAGTTTGCCGCGGACCCGGCACTGCTGGGCAGCTACGCGACTGTACATCTTACCGGTGCCCGCGCCACCGTGCTGCTGGGTGAAGTGGAAGCATAAAAAAGTGATTCCGGGGCAAACTGCCCCAGAAAGAATAAAAACAACAAGGAGAACCCAATCATGGATTGCATTGATCTTTTCAAGCGTGCCGCTATGGCACTTCAGACCGACCCCCGCTACGTCATTCTGGATCAGGCCCGCAAGGCAAACGATAAGGACGAAGAGCTGCAGAACCTGATCGGCGAGTTCAATCTCGCCCGCATGGATCTGAACAACGAGATCGGCAAGAGTGAGCGCAACGATGCCCGCATCGCCGAACTGAACGAAAAGGTGAACAGCCTGTACGGCCAGATCATGGGCAACGAGGGCATGGTGGCTTACAACGAGGCCAAGCGTGACTGCGAGAACCTCGTGAACTATATCGATGCCATCATCAACACTGCCATGAATGGCGGCGACCCCATGACGGTACAGGAGCCTTCTGCTTCCTGCACCGGCAGCTGCTCCACCTGCGGCGGCTGCCACTAAAACCGGCAAAAACAAAACGCGGCTGTGCAAAACAGACCGCGTTTTGTTTGCAAAAGCGGTTACAAGCCGCAAACTTGTGCACAGAACCATAGAACGGGAGAGAGGGTAAACCATGGCAGAGCTGTCGCCCATGATGCAGCAATATCTTGAGATCAAAAAACAACATAAGGACGAAATTCTGTTTTACCGCATCGGCGATTTTTATGAGATGTTCTTTGACGATGCCCTGACGGCATCCAAGGAACTGGACCTGACCCTGACCGGCAAGCAGTGCGGCATGGAAGAGCGGGCACCCATGTGCGGCGTGCCCTTCCACAGCTACGAGGGCTATGTGGCGCGGCTGATCGCCAAGGGCTACAAAGTAGCCATCTGTGAGCAGGTGGAAGACCCGGCCAAGGCCAAGGGCCTTGTCAAGCGGGACATCATCCGCGTGGTCACACCCGGCACGGTCATTGAGAGCAGTATGCTGCAGGACGACCGCAATAACTACATTGCCAGTATCTTCCTCAAAGGAAAGAAAGCAGGTTTGTGCTTTGCGGATGTCTCTACCGGTACGGCCCATATCACAGAGCTGAATGCAGACAAGATCGCCCCGGCGGTCATTACGGAGCTGTGCCGCTACCATCCCAGCGAAGTGCTGATGAATCCGGGTCTGCTGGACTGCCGCGAGGTGACGGCGTACATCAAAAAGAATATGACTTGTTCGGTGGAGCTGATCGAAGAGGAGCGCTATGCACCGGGCCTTGTGGCGGCATCGCTGGAAAACCAGTTTGGCCGTGACTGGGCGCAGACCACCGGCATTGCAGCGGACGGCCTTGTGCGCTTTGCCATGGCGGCACTGCTGGAATATCTGCACGATACCCAGATCAAGGGCGTGGAACGTCTGAAAACGGTCATAACCTATAATAAGGCCCAGTTCATGCGTCTTTCGCCCGTGACCCGCGCCAATCTGGAGCTGACCGAGACGCTGCGCGGCCGCGAAAAGCGGGGCACGCTGCTCTGGGTGCTGGATAAGACCAGTACATCCATGGGCAAGCGTATGCTGCGCAGCTGGATCGAGCAGCCGCTTATTTCCAGTGCACTCATCAACCACCGCCTGAACGCTGTGGAGAGCCTTGTCAAGCAGACCATGGCCCGCGGCGACCTGACCGAAGAGCTGGGTTACATTTCGGATATGGAACGCCTGATGACCCGCACGGTTTACGGCTCTGCCACACCCAAGGAGATCTATACGCTGGCCCAGACCTGCGACCGGCTGCCCGGCCTGCGCAGGCAGGCTGAGGCCTGCGGCTGCCCGGAGCTTGCTGAACTGGCAGTACAGATCGATCCGTTGGAGGACATCAAGGCCCGTATTTATGCGGCGGTGGACCCGGAAGCGCCCTCTACCCTCAAGGATGGCGGTGTCATTGCCAAAGGCTACCATGCCGAGGTGGACGAGCTGCGTTCCATCCGCGACAATACCAAGGGCGTTCTGGCGCAGCTGGAAGCCCGCCTGCGGCAGGAGACCGGCATCCCCAAGCTGAAGATCGGCTATAACCATGTGTTTGGCTACTTCATCGAGGTAAGCAACTCCTATAAGAGCATGGTGCCGGAGACCTACATCCGCAAGCAGACCCTGACTTCCGGCGAGCGCTACATCACGCAGGAACTGAAAGAGCTGGAAAGCAAGATCTTAGGTGCCCACGAACGGCTCATCACGCTGGAGCACCGCCTGTTCAGCGAACTGCTGGAAAGTATCAGCGCTCAGCTGGACCGCATCCAGCGCACGGCCAATGCGGTGGCCCAGCTGGATGTGCTCACGGCGCTGGCGCAGGTGGCAGCGGAAAACAACTACTGCCGTCCCATCGTGGACGACAGTGACGAGCTGACCATCACCGAGGGCCGTCACCCTGTGGTGGAGCAGATGCTGAAAGGCAGCCTGTTTGTACCCAATGATACCACCCTGAACTGCGGTGCAGACCGCTGCCTGATCATCACCGGCCCCAACATGGCAGGTAAATCCACGTACATGCGCCAGAATGCGCTGATCGCGCTGATGGCGCAGATCGGCTCCTTTGTACCGGCTTCCAGCTGCCATGTGGGTGTGGTGGATGCCATTTTCACTCGCATCGGTGCGTCGGACGACCTGTCTGCCGGTCAGTCCACCTTTATGGTGGAGATGACCGAGGTAGCGGAGATCCTGAAAAATGCCACCGCCAAAAGCCTTGTGGTGCTGGACGAGATCGGCCGCGGCACTTCCACCTTTGACGGTATGAGCATTGCCCGCGCCGTAGTGGAGCACATTGCAGACCCCGCCAAGGGCCTTGGCTGCAAGACTCTGTTTGCCACCCACTACCACGAGCTGACCGAGCTGGAAGGCGGCGTGGACGGCGTAAAAAACTACAATATTGCAGTAAAAAAACGCGGCGAGGACATCACCTTCCTGCGCCGCATCGTGCGCGGCCCGGCGGATGACAGTTACGGCATTGAGGTGGCAAAGCTGGCAGGCCTGCCCGGCAGTGTGACCCGCCGCGCCCATGAGGTGCTGCGCGCGCTGGAAGCAACTGCACCTAAAAATAAAGTAGAGCAGATGGATTTTGATGCCCTGCAGGAGTATAACTCTCCGGCTGTGCCCAGCGAGATGATGGACAAGCTGGAAGCTCTGGATGTGGAAACACTCACCCCCATTGAGGCTTTGAACTTCCTCTACGAGCTGAAAAAGACCCTGAAGGGCAGCCTGAACAGATGAAACTGCTCTACCTGACCCAGACCATACAAGGAGGGAAAACACCATGGCAGTGATCCATGTTCTGGATAAGCACACAGCCGAGCTGATCGCAGCCGGTGAGGTGGTCGAGCGTCCGGCATCCGTTGTTAAGGAGCTGCTGGAAAACTCCATTGATGCCGGTGCCACGCAGGTGACCGTCAGCATTGAATCCGGCGGCGTCAAGCTGATCGAGATCAGCGATAACGGCACCGGCATCGAGGCAGAATATATCTCCACGGCGTTTATCCGCCACGCCACCAGCAAAATTGAAACACCGGACGATCTGACCAACATCCATACGCTTGGCTTCCGCGGTGAAGCACTGGCATCCATTGCCAGCGTGGCCCGTGTAGAGCTGACCACCCGAACCGAGGTGGACGAGTTTGCCACGGTCTACCGCATTGAGGGCGGGGAAGAGGTCTCCCGTGAGCCGGGTGCCAGAGCTGTGGGCACCACCATCCGGGTAAAGGATCTGTTTTACAACACGCCTGCCCGCATGAAGTTCCTCAAAAAGGACTCCTCCGAGGGCACCTTTGTGTCGGATACAGTTACCCATGTAGCGCTCAGCCACCCGGAAGTCAGCGTCAAGTTCATCCGTGAGGGCAAGCTGCAGTATGTCACGCCCGGCGACGGCCAGCTGCGCGGTGCAGCCTATGCGGTGCTGGGCCGGGAGTTCAGCCGGGACCTCATTGAGCTGAAAAATCAGGAGGGCGTGTACCGCATCACCGGTCTGGTCACCCCGCCCAAAAGCTGCCGCGCCAGCCGAAGCATGCAGCATTTCTACATCAATGGCCGCTATGTGCGCAACCGCACCATGATGGCGGGCATGGAGATGGCGTTCAAGGGTACCATGATGCAGGGCAAGTTCCCGGGCGGCATTCTGCTGCTGGAAATGCCGGCCGACCTTGTGGATGTCAATGTGCATCCGGCCAAGATCGAAGCACGCTTTGCCCGCGAAAATGATGTTTTTGATGTGGTGTATCATGCCGTCAAGCTGGCATTGGCTCAGCCCGGCACTGGTGAACGGCTTTTTACCTTTGAAGCAGACAAAAAAGAAGAAAAAACTGGAAATTCAAAAAAAGACACTGATATAATCAAAAATGATGTAAAGAATAATAACTTTACAGGGCTTTCTGCGATCATTCGGGGGCAGGCGGACCCGGGCGTTCTGCCACAGCAGCACTGGGAACCGGCAAAACCCGCCGCAGCACCGCAGCAGCCTGCCCCGTCTGCTGCAATGCAAATACCGACAGCACCCAGTGTGCCGCGCTGGAAAGGCAGTGCTCAGAACGAGGATATGCTGGATCCGTTCGTGACCCTTCACAGCCCGAAGCTGGAAACGACAAAGGCACCAGAGCCGTTCCGTGCGGCGGCAAGTGAAACACAGCTGGATGTGGAACCGGAATTTGGTGAAACAAAACTGCATTCGCATCAGGACCATATGGCAGCGTGGAACCCTGCGCAGGAAGCACCAAAGGAAGAACCTGAGAGTGCACCCTGTGCAGAAACAGAACCGGATGCGCCGGAAGCGGCAGAACAGGAAACTGTACTGGCCGAGCCGGAGCAGATGAACTTTGATCCGACGGCGGATCAGCCGGAGCCGCTGCGCTATGTGGGCGAGGTGTTCAGAACATATATCCTTGCAGAACGCGGCGACGAGCTGTGCCTGATCGATAAACACGCTGCCCACGAGCGCCAGCTGTACGAAAAACTGGCCGCGAACTATGGCAATGTGCCCAGCCAGATGCTGCTGGAGCCTGCTGCCATCGACCTTGCTGCGGAGGAAAAGCAGGCCCTGCTGGATAACATTCCTCTGCTGGAAAATGCGGGCCTTGAGATCGCGGACTTTGGCGGCAATCCCGTGGTGCTGCGCGCGGTGCCCGCAGATGTGGAGCCGCAGAATGCCGAAAGCCTGCTGGTGGAGATCGCAAATAAGCTGCTCAAGGGCGGCCATGATGCGCTGAACGAGCACACCGAGTGGGTGCTGCATTCTATCTCCTGCCGTGCAGCCATCAAGGCGGGGGACAAGTCCTCGCCGCAGGAACTGCTGGCGCTGGCCGAAAAGATCCTTTCCGGCGAGGTGCCGCCGTTCTGCCCGCATGGCCGCCCCTGCGTACTCAAATTGACCCGGAAGGAGCTGGAAAAGCAGTTTGGACGCATCGTATAAACATCCCGTGGTGGCCGTCGTCGGCCCTACCGCAACCGGAAAGACGGCGTTGGGCGTAGAGCTTGCAAAACATTTTTCCGGCGAGGTCATCAGCTGTGATTCCATGCAGATCTATAAAGGTCTGGACATAGGCACGGCAAAGGTGACACCGGAGGAGACCTGCGGTATCCCGCATCACGGCGTGGATATCCTTACGCCGGACAAGGCTTTCAGCGTGGCAGACTTTACCGCCATGGCCGGAAAGCTGGAAGAAGAGATCTCTGCCCGGAAGAAGCTGCCCATCCTTGTGGGCGGCACAGGGCTGTATGTTCAGAGCTTTCTGTATGGGGTGCGCTTTACAGAGGAAAAAGCACCTGCCGGTCTGCGGGAGCAGGTGGCGGCGGAACTGGCTGCAAAAGGCGGTGCTGCCATGTACGAAGAACTGAAGCAGGCCGACCCGGAAGCTGCTGCGGCTATCCACCCGAACAATCAGGTGCGGGTGCTGCGCGCACTCGAACATTATCGTGCCACCGGCAAAAAGTTGAGCGAACAGAAGGCGGAGTCTCTCCCACCGGAGCGGCCCTACCGCAGCCTGATCCTCGGTCTGGATTTCCCAGAGCGCGCGGTACTTTACCGCCGCATTGACCTGCGTGTGGACAAAATGCTGGAAGCGGGCCTTATAAAGGAAGCGGAGCATGTCTGGCAGAACCGGGAAAGCTTCCGCACGGCAGCGCAGGCCATCGGATACAAGGAGTTCTTTCCGTATTTTGAGCAGACGGCTCCACTGGAAGCCTGCACGGAAAAGCTCAAGCAGGCATCCCGCAACTATGCCAAGCGCCAGCTGACCTGGTTCCGCCATATGGACGGTGTGGTCTGGCTGGATGCCGGTGCACCGGATGCAGTGCAGACTGCCATCCGCAAAACGAGCGAATTTTTAGCGAAAGGATGATCGATATGCCGGATGAGACCCAGAAGGAACGCCATGCGCCGCATGTGCTTACCACTCTGGCAGGCGTGCTGATCGCGTTTCTGCTGCTGGCAGCAATTTATGTGGTGTATCAGGCCGCACATATCCTGTTCCCGCAGAATGTTTATGAGACTGCGCTGCCTGCGGTTATTTCGGATACGGTGGAAGCCGACGGAGTCCTGCTGTTCGACGAAAGCTATGTGGCAGGCAGCGGAAACCTTGGATATCTTGCTGCCGACGGTGAGCGCGTTTCAGCGGGCACCGCAGTGGCAGAGGTGTACAGCAACGCTTCGCAGGCTTCGCTGCGCCTGCAGCTGAACCAGCTGAATGATCAGATCGACCTGCTGCAAAAATCGCAGAACACTTCTGCGCTGCAGCTGGATACCCTTTTAAAAGAACGTTCTTCTGCGCTGTATGACCTGCTGGATACGCTGGACGACAGCGATTATGAAGCGGTGGATGATGATGCCAATGCCTACCTGCTGGCCCAGAACAAGCTCTGGGTGGTAACGGGCGAAGCTGCAAACTTTACCGATCAGATCACTGCGCTGGTCCAGCAGTCCCAGAGCGTGCAGGCGCAGCTGGGCAGCCCGGCGCAGATTACTGCACCGCAGACCGGCTATTTTGTGCGCTCTTCCAGCAGCGGACGGCTCAATGCCAGTGCTGATGATATCCTTGCACTGAACGCACAGGAGCTGCAGGGCTATCTGCAGTCCGACCCAGTGCTGGCACTGGACGGCTGCGCCGGTAAGATCGTGGCAGGGTTCACATGGCGCTATGTGGGCGTGTGCACTGCAAAGCAGGGCGAAAAGCTGCTGGGTCAGAACGGCAAGCCGCTGAGCACAGCGGTGGAGATCAGCTTCCCGGGTCAGGTGGAGAACAGCCTCAAGGCCACCGTCACCGAGGTGGAGATCGATCAGGACAGCGGCCTTGCCCGCTTTGTGATTGCCTGCAACTCCATCAACGGCGATGTGCTTTGCCTGAACCGGGCTGCAGCACGCATCTCGGTAGGAGAGCGCAGCGGCCTGCGAGTGCCTGCTGCGGCTGTGCACTATTTAAAAGAGGATGGCACCGAGGCACAAACGCAGGGCGAAAACTACATTCCCGGTGTGTACGTGAAACTTGGCAACATTGCCCGCTTCTGCCGGATCGACCCGGTGGACGCAGACCATCCCCTCATCACGGACGGCGATTACATCCTTGTTCTGCCCGAAGGGACCGAGGGCTCGGTCAGCAAGGTGAGGCTTTATGACGAAATAATCGTTTCCGGACAAAATTTGTATGATGGAAAGCTTTTGTAGTTATTGACATCTGAGGCAAAAAATCCGATAATAGATAAAGCTATTATTTGCATCTATTTGCAAAGAACGCCAGGCAGCGCCATGCTGCCCGAATGAAAGGAGCAGATTGTATGTCTTTGCTTGACAGCATTAAGAAAGGTCTGTTTGACCAGGAAGACGATTACGAGGATCAGTACATTGACGATGGCCCCCAGATGGTAAACAATAACAATGGCATCGGCCTTGGTGCTGACAACGAAAATGAAGAGCCTGTTGAGGGTGCCAAGAAGAACGGAAAGGTGGTCAACATCAATGCCACCACTCAGCTCAAGGTCGTTCTGGTCAAGCCTGAGCGTTTTGAGGATGCCAGTACCATTGCTGACCACCTGAACAACAAGCGCACCGTGGTGCTCAATCTAGAGTCCACCAACAAGGAAGTGTCCCGCCGTCTGGTGGATTTCCTGTCCGGTGTTGCATATGCAAACAATGGCCAGATCAAGCGCGTGGCCAACAGCACCTTCATCATCACTCCGTACAACGTGGATATCATGGGTGATCTGCTGGACGAGCTGGAGAACAATGGCGCGTTCTATTGATCCGCAGCCCAAGGCGGCGCGCGGGTTCATCCCTGCGCGTACCGATGAAGAACGCTATCTCATGCGCCATATCGAGGACTTGGCCCACACGGCCTTTTCCCGGGACATTGCGCGGTATTCGGCTTTCCTGAGTGACCGCGAACAGGACTTGGCCCGCGCGGCACTGGGCCGTGCCGGTGTGCAGGAGGGCTTCCGGTTTGAGGGCGGCTGGCTGAATGCGGAGCGCAGGGTGCTCTGTATCGAGCCGGAGTACAGCTGCGGCGAAGCACCCATCTGCTGTGTGCGGCTGCAATGCCGTGCACAGGCGGGGGCTGCGCTGCCCGCCCACAAGGATTACCTGGGCAGTCTGATGGGCCTTGAGCTGCGGCGCGAGGCGCTGGGAGATATCGTTCTGCCGGAGGATCAGCCGGGCACAGCTTATGTGTTTGCGCTGGAACCGGCAGCACAGCTGATCTGCCGGGAACTGTTTCAGGCTGGACACACGGAGCTGACCACGGAACTGCTGACGCTGGATGAGGTGCCGCAGTTTCCGCAGGCGGAGCGTGAGATGCACAGTGCAACGGTATCGTCCCTGCGGCTGGACGCTGTGCTGGCAGCTATGCTGCACTGCAGCCGAGGACAGGCTTCGGAACTGATCGAGGCGGGCAGGGTGGAGATCAACCACCTGCCGTTGAAGGCCGCCCACGAGACCGCCTACGCCGCGGATATTTTCACAGTGCGCGGCGTGGGGCGCTTCAAGCTGGCGGCCATCGGCGGCAAAAGCCGCAAGGATCGTCTGTTCATATCCTTTTACCAATATTGAGCGCAGGATCGCCCGCAGCGCTGCGGGCAGGGAATAACGGGGCCGTGTGCCCCGCATACAGGAGGAAAGCCGTCATGATCTCTTCCGAGGATGTCCGCCACGTCACATTTGACAAAGCGTTCCAGGGCTATCGCCGGGAGGATGTGGATGATTATCTCAAGCAGGTCGCCCAGGCAATGGACGACCTGGCTGCCCAGAATGATGATTTACAGAAAAAGCTCGTCATGCTGGCCCAGCGCATTGAAAAATACCGAACGATGGAAAACTCCCTGAGTACGTC
>OGLT01001760.1_pt1 | contig 10390 bp, 10 predicted proteins | sample 1572911 | NCBI WGS metagenome assembly OGLT01 (sample SAMEA2582014, study PRJEB24529) | metagenome | biome: Human gut stool | place: China | collected 2011 | reverse complement strand
CCTCCCCGCTGTTCTGGGTCAGGCTGAGGAAGATATCCTCAAGGCTCTTTGTCTGGGCCGTCAGGCCAACCACACCCACGCCGCTTTCGGCAAGGGTACAGACCAGCGCCGCCAGCGCGGCATCGTCCTGCGGCGGCAGCAGAACGACGTCCGGCTCCTCCGTCCGGGCTGCTGCCTGCATCCCCTGCTCGTTCAGCACGGCAAGGGCCTTTGACACATCCAGCACCCGCAGCAGAATGCCGCCCCGGCTGTGTTTTTGCAGCTGCTGCAAAGAACCCTCGAACAGCAGTTTGCCGTGGTTCAGGATGCCCACCTGATCCACCATCTGCTCGATCTCGCCCAGCAGGTGGCTGGAGATCAGCACAGTGGCTCCGGTGGTCTGCGGCATGGCGGCGATGAGGCTGCGCATCTCCTGAATGCCCGCCGGGTCCAGACCGTTGGTGGGCTCGTCTAAAATCAGCAGTTTGGGGCTGCCCAGCAGCGCCATGGCAATGCCCAGCCGCTGCTTCATGCCAAGGGAATATTGCCCCACCTTCCGGTCAGCGTCTTTGGTCAGGTGCACGATGTCCAGCACCCGGTCGATGTCCCGGCGCTCCACCTCCTTCAGGTCGGCCACGATGGCCAGATTCTCCCGCGCCGTCAGGTGGAGATAGCCGGACGGTGATTCGATCAGACTGCCGGTCTGCCGCAGCAGGGCAATGCGGTTCGATTCGTTCAGGGTGTGCCCCAGCAGCTCCACGCTTCCGCCGGTGGGGTGCACAAGCCCCAGCAGCATCTTCATGGTGGTGGATTTGCCCGCACCGTTGGGGCCTAAAAAGCCGTAGACACAGCCCTCCGGGACGGTCAGGTTCAAATGGTCCACCACCGGGTGACCATGGTAGCTTTTGCAAAGGTCGTGCGTTTCGATCACAGATTTCATGCTATCCGCTCCTTTTCGTGTTTCCTGTTGTTCGGAACACGTTCAGGATACACCCGCTGCCTTAATCCACCCGGAAGCCGAGCTTAATTTGGCCTTAAATTTTCGGCAAAGCGCTGCTCTGCCGGGCCATTTGTGGTATAGTGAAGAAAAAACGCACAAAGGAACACGAACGCTATGACTTCCATCTATGATGCCGAACTTCTTCTGGTGGACGACAACCCAGACCTGCTCCGCCTGCTCTGCGAACAGCTGAGCGGGGCCGGGTATCACCACATCCGCACCGCAGCCACCTGTGCCGCTGCGCGGGCTGCCTTCGACGCCGCACCGCCCCACTTGATGGTGCTGGACATCAACCTGCCGGACGGCGACGGGTTTTCGCTGTTCCGGGCGCTGCGGGCCAGAGCGGATGTCCCGGCGCTGTTCCTCTCCGCACGGGATGCTGATGCAGACCGGCTGTTCGGGCTGGGCCTTGGCGCAGACGATTATCTGACCAAACCCTTCCTCATGCAGGAGCTTCTCTTGCGGGTACAGCACATTTTGCAGCGGGTCTACCGCACCGAGCTGGCGCGGGGCGCTTCGCAGCAGCTGACACTGGGGGACCGTATCGTCCAGCTCAACGATGCGCTGGTCCAGCTTCCGGACGGTTCCGCCCTGCCCCTGACCGCCACTGAACTGGCTCTGCTGCGCAAGCTGGCCGAGAATCGGGGCCACATCGTGACCTATGACGCCCTGTGCGAAGCCGTCTGGGGCGCGGATTACTACGGCTGTGAAAACAGTTTGAACGTCCACATCCGCCACCTGCGCGAAAAGCTGGAGCCCCTGCCCGGCAGGCCGCAGTTTCTGCGCACCGTGCGGGGCATCGGCTACAAACTGGCCGGGGAGGTACGCTCATGAAAACCTTTTCGCGCCTTCTCCGGCGGTATCTGCTGGCGGCGGTGGGCATCGTGCTGCTGATGTTCATGCTGGGCACCAGCTTTTTGGGCTGGGTGCTCTGGCGGGAAGGGCAGCGCCCCCAGCGGGAATACTCTTACAGCAACATTGCCGATTCCATGGTGCAGACTGCCGACGGCCTTGCCTTCGGCCCGCAGCACACCCCCGAAGAATGGATGGACGGCTACTCCTGGGCCATGGTGCTGGACGCCGACGGCCGGGTGATCTGGAGCTATGCGCTGCCCCGGACGCTCGACCGCCGCTACACCTCCAGCGATGTGGCCCGGTTCTCGCGCTGGTATCTGGACGACTACCCGGTCTTCTGCTGGACGGAGGACTACGGGCTGTTCGTGGCCGGTACGGAGCCGGGCAGCATGTGGAAGTACACGGCCTACGCCTCGCCGGGGATGCTGACCGACGTTGCCGGGTTCCTCCTCCCCTGCCTGCTTGGGATGCTGGCGGCCGGACTGGCCGTCTGCTTTCTGCTCAGCTGGCGGGGTGCCAGAGAACTGCTGGCCCTTGCCCGGCGGGACAATGCCCGCACCCAGTGGATCGCGGGCGTCAGCCACGATGTGCGCACCCCGCTGGCGCTGATCTTAGGCTGGGCCGAGCAACTGGAGCAGGATGCAGCCCTGCCCGCCCCGGCACGGCAGAAAGCCGGTGGCATCCGCACCCAGAGCGAGCGGCTGCGCACCCTCATCGACGATCTGAACCTGACCAGCAAGCTCCAATATGGAGCCCAGCCCCTCCGGCGGGAGCTGCTGACCGTCGGCCCGTTGCTGCGGCAGCTGGTGGCCCAGTTCTGCGACAGCCCCCTGGCCGACCAGTGCGACCTCTCGCTGACCCAGACCCTCGATGCCGAACAGGCCCAAATCTCTGCAGACCCCGCCCTTCTGGGGCGGCTGGTGGAAAACCTGCTCAGCAACAGCGTCCGGCACAACCAGCAGCCGGTGACCGTTTGCCTGTGTGCCGAGGTCCGCAGCCGTCAGCTCTGCCTGACCTTCACCGACGACGGCGTCGGCTACCCGCCCGCCGTGCTGGCCGCGCTCAAAGAGCCGGAATCCTCTGAGGATGCTCCCCACATCCTCGGCCTGCATGTCGTGGAGCAGATCGCCGCCGCCCACGGCGGAACTGCCGTGTTCGAACAGAGCCACCCCCATGGAGCCAGAGCGGTCATCCGCCTCCCGCTGGGGGAGCTGGCGCGAAGCACCTGAGAGGGCCATACCTCACCGTTTCAGCTTCTCTTCGATCTTCTCCTTCTCCAGCCCTTCGCCAATGACGATGAGCACCTCCTGCCCATTGGGAATGCCCGCAGCGGTCAGGCCGTCGGCGGTAGCGTTCAGCTCCACCCAGCCGCCTGCATCCCGCACGAAGCCCTTCACCCGCAGCACATGGCCGCAGGCGGGGTCGGTGAACAGCGACGGGATGTTCCGTTCCAGCTGCTCCCGCGGCAGGCCCAATTCCAGGAAATAGGCCGAACCAAAGGCCCTGTGCTCGTCAAAATGCAGCTTTTCGCAGCTGGCCTGCCGATAGCCGCAGCAGTCGAGGGCCGCGAAGTCGGCATCCGTCAGGTCGGCCCAGTCTTTGGTCAGAAACTCGCCGGGCTGGAAGCTCCGGCTGCACTTGCAGGCGGTCAGTGCACGGCGCAGATGTTCCTGTGCGGCCTGTATGTCCGCAGCGTCGGACAGCTGGCTCCGGCTGAACACCACCCTCCCTGCATTGGCCGCCTCGGACGCCAAGATATAATCGGCCTGCGCCGAGAGGGTTTCCGGCAGCAGCGCATCCACGATGGCGATGACATTGCCCAGCTGATACCACCGGTCCAGCGGGTCGTCCCGCAGGACATCGAAGAACTCGTCCACGTCAAAAATGCCGCTCGGCTCCACGAGCACCCGGTCAAAGCCGCGCATCGCCATGGAGATGAGCTTGGTGCGCATCCGGCGCTGGTGGGTGTCGCAGTCACACCCGCCGCTGATCGTCTCGATCTCGCAGTGGTCGCCCAGAAGGTCCTGCACCAGCATGGCGTCCACGTTCACGGTGCCGAAGTCGTTTTCCAGAATGCAGACATTGTGCCCCTGTGCCACCAGATATGCCGCGTACCGGCGCAGAAATGTGGTCTTTCCGGCTCCCAGAAAGCCGGTGATGAGATCTATCTGTACCATCGTTGTCCCCTCCGCTGTTTTGATTTCAGGGTCAGTATACTATAACCGGCAAAAACAAGCAAGGGGAAGGCGTTGTGCCCTCCCCTTGTCTGGTCCTTATAGAAACTCTACGCTTCCATCCTCGATGTGGTACATACCGATTCAGCGGCCCACCGGATCGCGGCCAAAAAAAGACGCCGGTGCAGCGCACTGCATCAGCGTCCGGAGGATCCTGTTCTCTTATGCGTGGTTGAAGCCCTTGCCGAAGACCTCGGTGGTGCTCAGCATGGACATGAAGGCGTTCAGATGCTCTTTGTGGATGAAGTCCTGCAGCTGGTCGGCCTCGTGGCGGGTGAGGGTGGTGTAGATGATGTAGTGGGGCTTATCGGTGTAGGCACCGAAGCAGGGCGTATAGGTCGCGCCGCGCATCAGCTTGCGCATGACGAAATCGCAGATGGGTTGCTTTTCGTCGCAGACGATGAGGATGGCCTTGCACATCTTGATCTTTTCCAGCACAGCGTCAATGACCAGCGATTTGACCGTCAGACCCACGAAGGAATAGAGCGCCGTGTACAGGTCGAAGACGAAGCAGGCCGCGATGACCATGAACAGGTCGGTGATGAACAGCGCGACCGCGATGCTGTGGATGTGGGTGTATTTCTCCACGATGAGGGCGATGATGTCGGTGCCGCCGGACGATGCGCCCACATTGAACAGCAGTGCCGAGGCGATGGCCGGCAGCGCAATGGCGAAGAGCAGGTCCAGCATGGGCTGGTCGGACAGCGGGCCGCTGAGGGGGCAAATCTTTTCAAAAGCCATCAGCTCCGCCGACATCACAAAGGTCGCATAGCCCGTGGTCATGGCGAACTCTTTGCCCAGAAAGATGAGGCCCACCACCAGCAGCACGAGGTTCGCCGCCGAGGAGAAGGCCGAGGCCGACATCGGGGTCAGCTTGGCCACCAGAGCCGCCGTACCGGTCACGCCGCCAAAGACGAAGTTGTTGGGGAACTTGAAGAAGTACACGCCCACCGACATGATGGAGATGCTCAGTGTGATGAGGACGTACTGCTTGACGTACTTCATCCCCTTTTCCCGCAGGGTCATTTCCGCAGATGTTTCCATAAACTCTCTTTTCCTTTTTCCTGATCAACCAAACAGTTTTTTCGTATTGTGGATATAGACCGACAGCACCAGCCCGACGCAGATATACAGCATCATCACCGAGCTGCCGCCCGCCGAATAGAACGGAAGAGTGACGCCGATGACGGGCAGGACGCGCAGGTTCATCCCCACATTGACCGTGATCTGGGCCATGAGCGCCCCGCCGATGCCGGCGCAGATGAAGGTACCCAGCAGATCTTCGCTGCGGGCACCAGTCAGAAAGGTCTTGATGACGATGGCGAACAGCACCCCCAGCACCACGCAGCAGCCCACAAAGCCCGTCACGTTGCCGATCCAGCTGAAGATGAAGTCGTTGTGGGCGTTGGGCACACTGTAATAACCGCCGCCAAAGAGTCCGTTGCCGAAGATGCCGCCGCTGCCCAGCGCGATCTCGCCGCGCTGCTGCTGGTAGATGATGTTCTTCCAGACGGCCTCGCTGGGGGCCCAGCCGTTCTTGTTCTCCGGGTCCAGCACAGCCAGGATGCGGTACCACTGGTAGCCCTTGCCGATCTTATCGCTGAAAAAGGCAAAGGCCGCTGCCATCGCCATGCCTGCTGCCGCCATCGCCCCGATGATATACTTCCAGCTCAGGCCCGCCGCAAACATCATGCTGCACCCGATGATGGCATAGATGATGGCCGTGCCGTCGTCGCCCTGCACATGGATGATGAGGATGGGGACGGCCAGATGCAGCAGCAGCTTGCCCAGCTCCTTCGGCTCGTTGATGCGCCCCCGCACATTGTTCAGGTGCATCGCAAAGGTCAGGATGAAGCTGATCTTGGCCAGCTCGGTGGGCTGCAGGGTGAAACCGCCCAGCTTGTACCAGGAGTAGTTGTCGGTGTCGCCTGCATTGTAGCCGATGGTCAGCGGGCCGACGGTCACGTTCCGGATGAACAGCGTCGGCAGCACCAGGCCCCAGGTCAGGGCCACATGCACCGGCCACACTTTGACGAGGCTGCGGTAGTCGACATTGGACAGCAGCAGCGCCACCGCGATGCCAATGAGGGCCGAAACACCCTGCACCAGTGCGCGGCGGTAGTCGCCGATGCCGGTGATCTGGCCCGTGATCTCATCCACGGCAAATCCATTGCCCTGCTTCGCCGCCCAGGACGACAGCGCCACGCAGGCCATTACGCTGCTGAAAATGCACAGCAGCAGGTACACTTTATCCGTTCGTTTGAAATATCGTTGAATGCTCTCCAAAGAAGCACCGCCCTTTCGTGTTCCAGCAGGGGGAGCTTTTTTCGCTGCTCCCCCATTTTAGTGTATTATACAGCAATGCGTGATTCTGCGCAAGACGGGGTGTATTTTTCACAGATTTTTCGTGCGGCTGTGACAGCTTTGCAAAATCCTGCCGACCGGCCTTGACAAAGCGGAACAGACTCTCTACAATGGACGTGGAAGCCCTGCCGACGGGCAGGCCCTCTGGAGGACTTTTTGCATGAAAGCACCCGTTCAACGATTTTTATCTGCGCTCTGCGCATTGAGCTTTTTGCTCGTCGCCCTCTTCCCCACTGCCGCACTGGCAGCCGGTGCGGACGACCTGGCCGTTTCCAACACCCTGACCCGCGAGGATGCGGCCCAGATGCAAAAGGCGGACAGCGCCGTTGCGGCCCTGACGGACAGCGGCGATTTTGCTGCCCTCTCCCGCGCCGAGCGCTTTGCCGCCGCACAGGCCCAGCTCCGGCAGCTGGCGGAACAGGGCCTTGTTTCGGCGCGCTCGATCTACATAGACGAAGCGAACGGCATGGTCAGCTTCTCCTACAGCTGCGGTGTGCAGGGCGGCATCCTCGTGGATGACCCGGAGGAGGAAAACGCCGCTGTGACCCTCTCCCAGATGCCCTCGGTCGATCTGCAGGAGATGTCCAATGCCCCCCGCGGAAATCTTGGTTCGGCCATGATCTACTATGCCTTCGACAACACGGTCAACAGCTCCCGCTATCCTTATTATTCCTATATGAAGGGCTTCTGGACGGCCATGGGGCTGAACACCCGCATCGACACGATGGTCACAGTGGCAGACCTGCGCCGGATGGACCGGTACGACCTGTGCATCCTGAGCGCCCATGGTGCCTACTACACCTACGCGCGCGGCCTGTTCCGGAAGCTGCGCACCGAACCGGTCATCCTGCTGACGGAGGAATCCAGCATGACGCGGGATCTCTTCTATGGGTTTGACCTGCTGACCCACCGGGTCATCAAGATCAACGGCCGGTACTGCGTCACGGCGGGCTTCTTCAAGAATGCCTACCGCTTTGGCCAGCTGAAGGACACCCTCGTCTACTCCGAGACCTGCGAGTTCCTGGGTGTGGACGACAGCATCGACCTCTCGATGGCAAACGCCCTGCTGGCAGGCGGAGCCTCCGCTGTGGTGGGCTATGTCAACAATGTCTACACCGTTTACTCCCGCAGCATGCTGTGGGACACGGTCAACTACCTCATCCTGGGGCAGAGCATCGGGCAGGCCGTAGCACACGCGCAGGCGACCTATGGCACAGACGACCTCGTCTGGTACACCGCGCAGGGCGGCAAGCGCCCCCATGCGGCGGCGGCCTACACCATGCTGCTGGGCGATGCCGATGCGGCCCTGCCCGTCATCGAAGAGCCTGCCGACGAGACGCCCGTGCAGCAGGCCGCGTAAGCGTTGCACTTTGAGGCGATTTATAGTATACTGGGGGATGGCAGAAATCTGCCATCCTCTTTTTCAAATCCTCAGTCCCGCCTTCGGTCCGCCGGGGCGGATTGAGCCTCCAGATGGGAGTGCATCTTATGTCTCAATTTATCACGACTTCGCGGGAGGAGACCGTGGCACTGGGCAGGCGGCTGGCCGCTGCCCTGCCGGACGGCTCCCTCATCGCGTTTACCGGCGGTCTCGGCGCAGGCAAGACCGCTTTCTGCGAGGGCCTGGCCGAGGGCCTTGGCTGCACCGACCCGGTCAGCAGCCCCACCTTTGCCATTGTGAACTATTACCGCGGCCCGCGCCCGTTCGCGCATTTTGACCTCTACCGCATCTCCACCGAGAACGACCTGTGCGCGGCCGGGTTCTACGATTATCTGGATCAGGGGGCCATCGTCGCCGCCGAGTGGAGCGAGAACTTCGCCGACCTGCTGGCGCTGGAAGACCCGATCCGCATCCACATCGAGCGGCTGGACGATACCACCCGCCGCATCACCATCGAGGGGGTCGAACTATGAACATTTTAGCCGTGGACACCGCCGGAAAGACCGTCGGCGTGGCCCTGATGCAGGGCGACCGCCTGCTGTATGAGTGCTATCTGGATGCCGGGATGACCCACAGCGAGACGCTGATGCCCCTCATCGACGGCTGCCTCCAGCTCTGCGGCCTGACCTGCAGGGACATCGACCTGTTCGGCGTCAATGCCGGCCCCGGCAGCTTCACCGGCCTGCGCATCGGGCTGGCTGCGGTCAAGGGCCTTGCCTTCCCGCGCGAAACGCTCTGCGCCCCGGTCTCGACGCTGGAAGCGCTGGCCGCAGCCCACACCGGCGAGGGCACCGTGCTCTGCGCACTGGATGCCCGCCGCGCACAGGTATACAGCGCTGCGTTCGACCTGGCCACCCACGCACGGCTTCTGGACGACGACGCCCGCGCCGTGGCTGACCTTGCCCAATTTGTAGAAAATTGCAAAAAGCCCCTGTTTTTTGTTGGTGATGGCGCATCTCTGTGCTATAATAAATACAGCAATGTTCCGGGTGTGCTCTGTGTGCCGCCTGCCCTGCGGGGCGGGCGGGCCGCAGCCGTTGCGCTGGTGGCAAAGCAGATGGCCGAGCGGGGCGAAGCCGTCCTGCCCGAAGCCCTTCTGCCGGATTACCACCGGCTGAGCCAGGCCGAGCGGGAACGCGCCGAGCGCCTTGCCGCCGAAGCCGCCCAGAACATCAAAACGGATAATGGAAAGGACTAAGACCATGGCAAAACCCATTGCTCTCGCCGCTGACCACGGCGGATTTGAACTGAAAGAAGCCGTCAAGGCTCATCTGGACGAGCTGGGGCTGGAGTACATCGACTTCGGCACCCACAGCACCGCCAGCGTGGATTATCCCGATATGGCCCTGCCCGCCTGCGACGCCGTTGTGAGCGGCCAGTGCAGCAAGGCCCTGCTGTTCTGCGGCACCGGTGTCGGCATCAGCATGGCCGCCAACAAGGTCAAGGGCGTGCGTGCCTGCGTGTGCAGCGAGCCCTATTCTGCCCGCCTGAGCAAGCAGCACAACAACTCCAACATCATCGCCTTCGGTGCCCGCGTCATCGGCGTGGAGATGGCCAAGATGATCGTGGACGAGTGGGTGAACGCCAAGTATGAGGGCGGCCGCCATCAGGTGCGCGTGGATATGCTGGCTGAGATCGAGCAGACCCAGGGCCTGAAGGCTGTGGACGAGCAGGGTCAGTGAGCATGAACACGGAACTGGAGGCACTGCCTGCAGCCCAGGCCATCGGCCTTGCCGTGTATGGCGGTATGCCGTTCCAGGCAGGCCCCTGCCGCGGCCACAATCATGTGCTGAACGGCATCGAGTACCACAGCGCACCGGCGACGCGCTGCCCGACGGGCCCAAGGGTATCCTGAAAAAGCGCAACAAGTGGTTCGTGGCACACCCGGAGAACACGGCCAAAGTCGCCGCAGGCGACTACCCCGGCCTGCTGGGTGCCATGCGCGAGATCAAATAAGCGATCCTTCATTCTGCAAACCGGAAGTACACTGCGATCCGCAGTGCGCTTCCGGTTTTTTTCTATGTGCTGAAAAACTCCCTCAAGGAGGGAGCCTTGGGGTGGTGCGGCCTTGTTTCTGGTACAAAAAAGGCCCCCTCATAGAGGGGGCTGGCATCGCGCAGCGATGACTGGGGGAGTTTTGTGTGCAGGCTCACACCCACTCCCCGTTGAACACATAGTCGCCGGGAGCAGCATAGCTGGTCAAGGCTGAGAGCACGCCGCCCAGCACACCGTTCTCGTAGCCGATGCACTCCTTTGTTAGGCCGGTGACGCCATTGCGTGTTTCGTGCCAGCGGATGATGGAATCGTAATATTCATCGGTCGGGTCTCCTTTATATTATATAGCGGGTCATATAGCGGGGCTTCACAGGCGGCCGTCTGCCACGGCACGCCGGTGTTCGGCCAGGGTCAGCTGCCGCAGCACCTGCAGGCAGGGGCGGGTGTCGTCCTTGCGGGTGAACAGGCAGGTGGGCATGGGCGGGAAGGGGAACATGAGGGCATGGAACCACTCTCTCGGGG
>OGLT01001757.1_pt1 | contig 10401 bp, 6 predicted proteins | sample 1572911 | NCBI WGS metagenome assembly OGLT01 (sample SAMEA2582014, study PRJEB24529) | metagenome | biome: Human gut stool | place: China | collected 2011 | reverse complement strand
CTTTGTCAAAAGTGATTTCAGATAACTGTAATAACACTTCTCCATGCTGCCTGCTTCGTTCAGATCGGCATCTGCATCGATACGGACAAATTCCTGCTTTACATATTCTGTCTTGCCCTCTAACAGCTTCATATGAAGCAGTCCCAGCCGATAGATGTTATCCTCCGGTCTGTATTTGACCAGTGTTTCCAGTGCCTCTGTCGAACGTTTCGTGTAATCAGCAAGTGACATCTTATCCGTACGGAAATCAATGTATGCTTTTGCCAGTGCCTCATGACCTTTCTTGATCATGAAATTCACATGACGGTTCTTCGGCTCGGTTCTCTGAACCTCCGGCTTCTTGATGCTGACTTTCACGCTGATGTTCTGCAGGGTATTATTAAAATGGATATAACCTGCCGATACCCCTTCCGGAATCTTCGTCGGATCGATCAGGAAGTTCAGCTCATAATTATTTCCAGTGAAATCCTGACCTGTGATCCGGGTTGCTTCCGGGATCAGGAAATCGCTGTCTGATGTAATATAGGTATGGGTATAACCCCAGGTGTTCTTATTTACGGAGATCGTTGCACGAACCAGCTCATCCGGCATCTCGATCAACAGCTCACGCTGCTTTGCTGTCAGTGTAAGCACACGTTTCTTATGGGTATATACAAGGAATTCTTCCATTGCCTGATTGATGGATAACGATTTCTTCAGGCTCTCATAGACTCCCTTAATGATCGCGTCATCCCCTAAAAAGGTACGCACGAATTCCGGGCTGTCAAAGATCTGAACTGCTACATCCCAGTGCTCCTCTGCGAAGGTCGCGAACTGGAACAGATCCTCAATCCGTTTGTCTTCTACCAGAACATAAGGCGGAACAACCTCTACGCTGTACGGGATCTTATATTCTCCACCATCCGTTATGATGTTGATATGTCCTTTAAAGCTCTTGCCTTCTTCGATTCCGCGGGCATCAAAAGAAAAGGCAACCGTATTCCGTCTGCCTACAAATGTATGACTCTTGAAATCGAACAGGTATCTGCTGTCATATACCATCAATTTGATCGGTACATCATTCTTCGACACCACCTTAAAGGTTCCCTGAAATATGGAGCCGGCTTCCACAGCCAGTTCCAGCTTTGCAATGGAAATATCAATATCCGGTCTTTCTACATTGAATTCTCCTCTGGCGTACTGTTCTACGATCCCTTTCATCTGGTTCTCCTTGCTTTCGTAATCATTTTATTAAAACTCATGTATTTTTCTTGTAATTAAATCCCCGAATCGGTATAATTATATAAAAACATATATTTTGATTATAGCAAAATAAATAGTTTTTTGAAACATTATATATGGAAAAAGAGGAATTTTTTATGGGAAAAAGTACGTCACATCTTTCTGGGAGCAATCTGCTCTCCCAGAATGAATCTGTAAGATTTGACCTGAACATGAATCCGCTCGGGGTTCCGGATTCTGTCAAAAATGTCATTCTTAACAGTATCGAAGATCTGAAGCGTTACCCGGATGGCTCATATACAAGATTAAAAGACAGTATTGCAGGCTATTCTGGTGCGGATCCGGACGATATAATTGTCGGAAGCTGCTCATATGAATTTATCAAACTCCTGATCGAATTCAACAGTCCAAAGCATGCTGTTCTTCTTTCACCGGGAGCACAAAATTATGAGAAGATCCTGAAAATGAACGGCTGTGATATCACATATTATCAGTTATCCGAAGAGGAAAATTATGAACTGGATATTGCGGATTTCATCTCTACGTTAAATGAGTCCATTGATATGGCATTTATCTCGAATCCAAATGGAACAACGTCACAGGTCATCGACCGCGAATCTCTGGAATTCATTGCAAAGATCTGCGCAGGAAATGATATTGCACTGGTCGTTGATGAGGAGTATATGGATTTCGTTCAGGATAAGGATGATTGCACCGCTATTCCGCTGGTTAAGGAATATGACAATCTCTACGTTCTCAGAAACACAAGTAAATTCTTTGCAGTACCCGGCCTTCGATTAGCCTATGCGATCACATCTAATCCGGTTTTTAAAAAGACAATGTCAATCACCGGTTTTCCTTATGCGATTAACGCACTTGCCGAGGCAGCCGGCATTGATATGTTCAAGGATGCTTCCTACATAAGTAAGACCCAGACACTGATGAAGACGGAACGGAATCTCGTCTATTCTGCACTGGCAAGCCGCAAGACGATTAAGCTCTATAAGCCGGATGCAAATTTTATTCTGGTTAAATTATTAAAGACCGATATTACTGCTCAGACAGTTGTGGAACATTGCCAGAGTAAGGGATTGTATATCAGAAGCTGTGCCGACATCACAGGATTGGATAATTCTTATATCCGCTTCTGCTTCATGAATCCGGAACAGAATGATCTGGTCGTTAACACTATTTTAGAGGTTGTATAACAAATTATATATGTTATTTAAATGAAAGGGTGGTACATACATATGAAACATGAATCAATGAAATTAACATCTTCTTACAATAATCAGTTATATATCAAAGTGATGAACGGTCACTTTGCTACAAACCATTCTCATATCAACCAGTATATCGATATGACAACCTTGAAGGTCAGAGGCACTATGGCTGCTGCCGCTGCCAAATCCATGGGAACCGAATATATGGCATCAACCATCGTTGACACGATCGTCTGCATGGACGGAACTGAAGTGATCGGTGCTTATCTGGCAGAAACCTTAAGTCAGAACGGTATCACTTCCATGAACCAGCACAAATCCATCTACGTTGTTACACCTGAGGTTCACAGCTCCGGCCAGTTGATCTTCCGTGACAACCTCCAGCCAATGATCGAAGGCAAGCATGTGCTTCTTCTGATCGCATCTGCTACAACCGGTAAAACAATCAAAAAGAGTCTGGAGTGTATCAAATACTACGGTGGTTCTATCGCAGGTATCTCTGCTATCTTCTCTGTTGCGACAGAGGTTGACGGCTATCCGGTACATGCACTGTTTACCGAAAAGGATCTCCCTGATTACAAGACTTATCCTCATGATCAGTGTCCAATGTGTCAGGCCGGAAACCGAATTGAAGCCATTGTTAACAGCTATGGTTATTCTGAATTATAATTTATAGTATTTAAAATAGAAGCCTGGGAGAAATTTCTCCCAGGCTTCTATTTTTATCATTATCAAAGAATGGTAACGCCTATAAACTCCCAGCTGATCGCCGAAATCACACCACTTAGCTGTGGTAATGAGAACGCTTATAATGTACGATCAGCCCTGCTGCCGCAAGAATCAGTATCACCACGATCGCCCACACCTGCGGCGTTACATCCTTAATGTTATAGCAACGGACATTGATCCACATCTGATTGATCCGTTTGCTGGCATCTGCATCGAAGTACTGCATGATCGCACTTCGCTCGATCGCCGCTTCGTCCGGATACTGGGCATAGAGCTGACGTCTTGTCTGCTCCTCCGGAGCTGTTATGATGTAATCAGGATCCGAATTATCACCACTGAAGAAATAACCAAGCGGATATTCTGTTGTATCTTCTTCTCCATCTTCCGCACCATAATTCCAGTTCAGATAATCAAATACTGTATTATCATCTTCGCCTCCTGCAATAACAGAAGTATATCCGATGTAGTACATATTTCTGACTGCATTGTCCGGTCTTGAAAGAAAGTTCACAAAGCTTTCTGCTACCTGTTGTTTTCTGGCATCTTCATCGATACCATCCTTTAACATCACCCAGCCATCAAACCAGAGATTGGTAGATTCCTTCGGCACGGCGAAATCAAGATAAAGATCATCTTCTTCTGCCTGATCCATCGCATAAACCGCATCACCGGACCACTGATAATTTGCAAGCACCTTGCCGGATACCATATCTGCCTTACCACTGTCTGTCTCAAAGGAATATACATTGTCCTTCATATCCTGAAGCAGATCCTGCACTTCCTGTATCGTTTCCGGGCTGACATCATTCATTACCCGAAGCAGATCATCATGATAAGTATCTGCATTTATGAATTCCTCTGATGTCAGTTCGTCCTGCTTCAAAATGCCAAGTGCCGCAAAATAAGAATCACGCACATTATCCTTGATCGTAACCTGACGTGCAAACTTCGGATTATTCAGGATATTCCATGTACCTGCTTCTTCCTCTGTTATCTTCTCCGGATTATATAAGATACCGGTTACACCCCACATATATCCGGCTGCATATTTGCTCCAGCTCGCACCATTGATCTCATTTTCATCAAAGGTCTGTCTGATATATGGAGATACTCCCTTTGCATAATAATTTTCCTCTATACTTGTGTCATAAAACGAATCCGAAAACGGAACTACTTTTTCTTCTGCCATCAACTTCATGATCATGTAGTCGGATGGACAGACCAGATCGTATTTATCACCAAGGGTAAGCATGTTATAAAGGTCTTCATTTGTTCCAAAGCAGGAATATTCCACCTTTACCTTCTGACCATATGTCTCATAGTACCAGTTCTCAAAATCTGTCACCATGGAATTCTCACCGAAGATCTCGGTTCCATCTTCCAGGTCGATCACTTCGTCCTCATCCCATTCTCCAAGGTCGATATATTCTTCCCAATTGGATACACGAAGCACAATTGTATCATCCGACTTCTGTACATCGGCAGCATCTGTCTTTGCTGCATCACTTCCTGTATTATCTGATGCTGCAGACGCTTCTGCCTGATCCTGCGTTTTATCATCTGCCTCCGCATGTACCAGATAAGCCGCAGGTGTAAACATCATAAGTCCGGCACAGAAGCCGGCAAATCCTTTGAATAACTTCTTCTTATTCATATCTGCCACCTGCCTTTCCGACTCTCGCCTTTGCCTTTGATGTCATATTCATACCAACAACAATCAGTATAACGATCACGAAGATCACTGTTGATAACGCCCATAAAGCAGTCTTAATCTCTGTCTGAGAACCCTTGGTCGCATTTACGCAAGCATTGCGATGAGGTTCCTGCCGAGATACTCAAGGAATGTAGCCGGCTTTGTATAACTCGCAATGAAATAATCATCTAATGACAAAGTTATTGCCAGTGCAAATCCTGAAATCACACCCGGCAAGATCTGTGGAAGGACTACTTTTACCAGTGCGGTAAATGGTGATGCGCCCAAGTCCATAGCAGCCTCATACAAGCTTCCATCCATCTGCTTTAGCTTCGGTACAACTGACAGATAGACAAATGGTGCAGACAGCACGACATGTCCGACTACCAGCGGCACATAGGATTCCTTACTGACACCAAATACTACGATCAGCAAGATACAGATTGAAAAACCGGTTACAACATCTGCATTTACAACTGGAACCTGATTCATCGCAGATACGATCCCCGATGCAAGTTTCTTGGAATAAAATGCACCGACCGCACCCAGTGTTCCAAGCAATGTCGCAATTAACGCTGATCCAACCGCAAGAAGAACCGTACCCCAGATCATATCTGCAAGCTCAGGCTTGGTAAATAATGTAACATAATTCTGAACGGAAAATCCGTGTATTGTTCCGATATTTGCCGAATCCGTAAAACTATAAACTGCAAGGATCAGAATCGGCAGATAGAGGATCACCAACATCAATATAATAAAAGCAACCCGAAATCCTTTTTTCATTATAACAATGCACCTCCTCTGTTGTTGTCTTCTCCCTCATATTTATTTGTAAAGAGAGTAAAGATTAATATAATCAACAGAAGCACCAGTGCGATCATGGATCCATTGTGCCAATCGTATGCAGCAAAATAGCTGCCTATCAGACTACCCATAACATAAGTACTGTTATACAACATATCCAATACAACATAGTTCGTCATAGATGGAAGGAATACCATCACGATACCACTGATGATACCCGGAACAGATAATGGAAGCGTCACCTTTAAAAATGTCTGAACAGAACTTGCACCCAGATCATTTGCTGCTTCTAACAGACTGTTATCTAACCTCATCAATGTTGTATAGATCGGCAGGATCATAAACGGAAGAAAGTCATATACCATACCGATCACGGAATTCAAAAACGGATAATATGCCAGATTATGCTCGATCAACGTCAGGACTTCCTTTAAAGCAGTCAGTCTTAACGTAAAATTGATCCACATCGGAAGAACGAAGATCATAACAATGATCGACTTTTTCTTCCATTCACTTCTGGCAAGTATATAAGCGATCGGGTACGCCAGCAACAAAGCTGCTGCCGTCGATACACAGGCGATCGCAAAGCTGTAGGCAAGGGTTCCGATCGTGTTCGGACTGGTGAAGAATCCTGTCAGGTTCTCCAGTGAGAACTGCCCCTCTCCATTTGTAAATGCATAATATATAATGACTATAAGCGGTGCAACCACAAAGCATATCAGGAACAATGCATATGGCACACACAGTTGTTTTCTGGAAAAACGTAATGTACTCATCTCTGTCTCCTTTTGCTTTCGGTTATTTCTTAAGTTCAAAGTGGATCTTATCCTTTGGAATCACAAGGCTGACAAAGTCATCCATATTCCAGAGATATTCATCGTGAACAATGAAGTCTTCCTCATTCTCCGTACGGACTACATAGCTGTAGTGGTCTCCTTTATAGATCAGGTTAATGATATGACCGGATATGATACCTTCCTCCTGATCATCACTCATCGGCTTGATCGTTAAGATCACCTTGAGCCGCTCATGATCGATGACATCTCCGGACGCATCCATTAATACACCATCCTCATAATGAGACGACGGAACGATCTTACTCAGATCACACTCAAGCTCACCATCTAAGAATTCCAGCTTATAATATTTGTCAACTCCTGTCTCGATGCGGTTCAGTGCTTTCTCCGCAGGCATAACATGAATGCCATCCGGCTCTACGTTAAGTCCAACCATGTCGCCTACCTTTGCAGACTTTGTGGACTGTATCACGATCTCATTTTTACCGGACTGTACTGTGATCTCATAATGAACACCCTTGAATACCACAGAGATAACCGTTCCTTTTACTGCTCCCTGCTCCGGCGACACGATCAGGATATCCTCCGGACGCACTACGACATCCACCTGTGTTCCATGCTCTACATCATCCAGGCATTCGAATTCCGCACCACAAAAACGAACCTTTAATTTGCCTGTCATGATACCATTAAAAATGTTGCTTTCTCCGATAAAGTCCGCAACGAATGCATTCTTCGGCTCATTGTAAATATCCTCCGGCGTACCAATCTGCTGGATACGTCCTTCTGACATTACAACGATCTTATCTGACATTGTAAGCGCTTCTTCCTGATCGTGGGTTACATAGATAAAGGTAATTCCAAGTCTCTCGTGCATTTCCTTTAATTCGAGCTGCATCTCTTTTCTCATTTTCAGATCCAGCGCACCGAGCGGCTCATCAAGCAACAGAATCTCCGGCTCATTTACCAGTGAACGTGCGATCGCAATTCTCTGCTGCTGTCCACCGGACAATGTCTGAACGCGTCTATCTTCAAACCCTTCAAGATCTACCATCTCAAGAGCTTTTTTTACTTTCTTTTCAATCTCAGCCTTTGGAAGCTTTTTCAGCTTCAGGCCAAATGCGATATTGTCATAAATATTTAAATGTGGAAACAATGCGTATCTCTGAAATACCGTATTGATCGGGCGCTTATTTGGCGGCAACTTACTGATGTCCTTACCATTTAATAAAATCTCCCCCTCTGTCGGCATCTCAAAACCGGCTATCATTCGAAGTGTGGTCGTCTTACCACAACCGGACGGCCCTAAAAAGGTTACAAACTCTCCACGCTGCACCTCCAGATTAAAGTCATCCACAGCCGTAAAGTTATCATCAAAATTTTTTGTGATATGCTTTAACTCAATAATGTTTTCCAATTATTTATACACTCTCCTTTTCAAGTTATTTATAATTTTTATCATTAGACAAAAATCAACTAATTCTAACATATCCGGGAGAAAATTAATATATATTTCGTGTTATTTTTCTTAGGTTTTGTATAGATTTTTCATACGGATTTTTATTGTGTAAGTACCGAAGCATACAGTCTGACCAGATCTGTCTTATCACCGAATTGAAGATGAATCGAACCGTAACCCGTCTCCTGAAGCCGGACATTTTTATTCACTGTCAGATTGCTCAGATGCACGTTGGAATTCAGCCGTCCATACCAGCCTTCCGGAGTCTGCGTAAGCCCTGTGACTGGAAGCTCAGCCAGCAATTTCTCTAATAATGTGTCCTTCCCTGACGGCTGCAAAGAAATATCAGCTTCAACGCTCACCACCTCATCAATATTCAGATCATCATAGAATGTATGAATCCGGTCAACTGCTTCTATATTATCCGTATGAAAGATCAGATAACTCTGACCGGTATTAGAATCAACAAGGAAAGTGATTCTCCAGAGCTCACTTTCCCCGTTGCTTTGAAATGTTGTTATATACTCATCCTGTCCGGTGACTGTCAGTTCACCGGAAGTTAGGCAAAAATATTCAGCCGTATTTAACAGAAGATTTTTTATTGCTGTCGGCGTCAGATGAGAATGAGCCACCTGGTACACGCCCCATGCACTCACATCCGCATCGATCTGCATCTGTGCATCTGCCTCCTGCACTCCGGCAAATACTTCTTCAATGTTCATTTTCTCATTTATAAAAAATTGCAATGCTGCTGCGATCCAGACAAGCAGCACCATGTAAATCTTCGCCGATCTTTTCATGTATACATCCACCACCCTTTTTCTATATTCTGGACAATATCATATATTTTTATGCTCAGCGAAATATTTTTACCTTACAGATCATTCCTTTCTTATAAAAGAAAATGCTGTCAGACATATTAATGCCTGACAGCTCATCGACTACAGAAATCTCCAGCTCTCTATTTTATCTTCATCTTCTTTGTAATTCCCTTTTTTAACAGGAACTTCTTATATACCATCTTCTTTCCTTTCGGGATCTTGATCATTGCTTTTGTATAGATCTTTGAAAATGCTTTAGAGCCAACAGTCGATGCTGTTAACTTTGTTGACTTGATCGTAATGGTCTTCAGATTTGTGCATCCATAAAAAGCATAATTTCCAATCTTGGATACATTTGCACCGATCGTTACTTTTTTCAGCTTCTTTCTGTTTACAAAGGCACGGGATGCAATCGCCGTTACCTGATATGTTTTCTTTCCAATCTTCACAGTCTTAGGAATTGAAAGTGATGTGATGGTATTTGAAGTAACTCCGCCAAAGGCAACCGTCTTTGATGATGTAATCTTATAGATCATCTTATCCTTGATATAGATATCACCCTTCCGGTATCCACTCTTCTGTCCATTATCAAATGACTCTGTCTTGTCGGTTTTGAAGGTCTTTACGTTCCTGGCTTTTGTCTGTACCTTGGATAACTGATATGGATTGATCTCGACAAATACGGGTGAATCGTTATTGGTTACATACCATATAACCGTACCGGATTTGGTTACAACCGGCTCACACATCGCAAGTGCCAGTGGAGAAGAACAGATCTCCGAGGTTTTATTTCCACTTTCATCCAGCAGCACCATCTTCGTTGTATAAGTATTCTTCACTGTATTCTTTTCTTCCCATAATAACAGGAACTGTGTTCCCGACAATTTTACAAGCTTTGGATTCATAACCGTGATCTTATCCTTCGCTGTATAGTTTGTGATCCACTTTGCACCTGTCTGCAAATGTGTCTTCGATCCTGCATTCACATAGATATTTCTTACAGAGGTCTTTTCGTTCTTGATGCCTGTTCCGGTCAGAATATAGTTATTGGTTCCAAGCTTCAGATCATTTAATGTATAACCGGTATAGTTATATCCTGTGTCTCCCGGAATCGCAATAACCGTTCCATACATGGACGGATCCTTTACCTGATCTCCGACTTTCGTTGCTGTAAGCGCAATACCCCTTGGATAAGCATCTCCCAGATCTGCACGATAAATGTACTTACCATCTGTTTCAATCTGCTGTGCAAATGAATGGCTGACATAACCCTCTGACAGATTCATAACATCATAATACGAATCTGCCAGCTTCATATTGCTCTCTTTTACAACAAAGGTACAGTTCGCCTGATGATGATATCCGTCGCTGCTGGCAAACATCGTATGACAGGTGTGTATATATAATTTACCTGCTGTTTCTGTCATTGAAAGTCCACCTGCATCAAATGGCATATATGTATTTGCTCCCTTGATCCGGCAGGCTCCGATCCGCTTCCAGTTTTTATCATACTTTACAACACGGATAACTTCCTTTGTCTTGCTCTCCTTTGTATTTGACTGTCCAAATACAAGATAGTTGTATTTCTCTCCATTATAATATCCGCCAAATAACAGGAGTTCGCATTTGATCTTTTTCCGGCTCTTTAACCGAT
>OGLT01001751.1_pt1 | contig 10426 bp, 9 predicted proteins | sample 1572911 | NCBI WGS metagenome assembly OGLT01 (sample SAMEA2582014, study PRJEB24529) | metagenome | biome: Human gut stool | place: China | collected 2011 | reverse complement strand
CGCGGTTGAGCCAGTCGTGGGTGGTGCGGCCCTCCAGCCCCTTGTTGTAGCCCAGGAACGAAAGCTCCGCCACCAGTCGGCTGCGATGCTGCCAGCCGAAAAAGACCGCCAGCACCCGGCAAACCGTGCGGGCAAACGCGACCAGCGCTTTCGGCTGGAAACCGGTCCCCAGGATGATAGCACCGTCCAGCTCACTGCCCCACTCGCACAGATACTGCCGTGCATAGAACGAGCCCATGCTGTGGCCCAGCAGGAAATACGGCACACCGGGGTAGAGCTTTTTCGTCAGAACCGTCATGGTGTGGAGGTCATCCAGCACTGCCCGGTTGCCGTCCGGCTCGGCAAAATAGCCGTAGTCGGCCCTGGTCCGGATGGACCCGCCATGGCCCAGATGGTCGTTTCCGGTCACGAGGATGCCCCGTGCGGCGAGGTACTCGGCCAGCGGCTTGTAGCGGTCGATGAACTCCACCATCCCGTGCGAGAGCTGCACGATGGCGCGCACTTCGCCCTCCGGCACACAGCGGAACGCATGAAGCATCCGCCCCGGTGCGCTCGACGGCAGCGTAAAATCGATCATCTGGCTCATAGCATCTTCTCCTTTTTGCGGCCCGTGCTCAGAGGGCACCGATCTTCTTCCGGCAGGCGGAGCAGATGCAGTAGCCTGCGAACTGCACGGCCCGCTCATCGACGGTCCCGCAGAAGTCGCAGCTTCCCTTCGGGCGGTACTTTTTGAGGACGATGGCGTCTCCATCAACGAAGATTTCGAGCTTTGCATCCGTTTCCAGCTTCATGCTGGTGCGCAGCTCCTTGGGCAGAACGATCCGCCCCAGCGCATCGATCCCGCGAACGATTCCTGTACTTTTCATTTTGTGCTTCTCCTTTTTCTAATTCGCACTGCTTCTCGTATTTTCCTCATTTTTCCGGGCCACGCTGCCCGGCCATAAATCCGGTGATAGGAAAATTGTTCCAGTGCTTCATTAGTATACAAAATAGTTCCTGCTTCGTCAACGCTTGCGGTCCTTTTCGACAAAAACTTCCCGGATGTTTTTGGAATGGGCACAAAAACGCCCGAAGGCAGTCCACCTCCGGGCGAAAAGTTCCGGTTCTTGGGATTTTTTTAAGATTTTTTGCTGCTCGTCCCACGCTTCGAGCCGTTCCGTCCCGGCACCAGAAACAGGGCATCTTCGTCCGGGATGGGGCACGTTTTGCCGCCGCAGCAGGCAGAGAGCGACACGGCGACCAGGGACACCTTGTCCGTGTCCGACAGGTGCCCGTAGACCCAGATCTCCTCCGAAGCCCCCGGCTTCAGCACGGTGCTCCGGGCCGACGTGACAACATAGCAGGGATATTCGTCCGTCTGCGCTCCGTTCGTCAGATAACAGAGCGAACCGATCCAGCGGCTCTTTGTGCCGTTCTGGTAAAGCCGGTCTTCCCGGAACGTCCCATCCGCAGCATCCGTAAACTGTGCGGCGGTATTTTCCAGGTCCAGCGTCTCCTTTGTGTGGTTCTTCACCTGGAAGTGCACACAGAAACCGGACGGCGTCAGGGTCTGCCCCAGCACGGTAAACTCCGGGAACGCCGCGGACGTATCCGGCTCCTGCACTTCCGACGAAGCAGGCGTCCCGGACGCTGCCGGCGTTTCCGGGGCCGACGGTGCGCTGGATGCAGGCGGCGAGGCCGGTGCCTCGGATGCAGCGGGGTGTTCGGACCCAGCTGACGTCTCCGGCTGCGAGGACGGTTCGGACCCGGCCGGGCTGCCCGGCGATGCCGTGGGCTGCGAAGCTGCGGGCGGCTCCGAGACGGCAGGGCGTTCCGACGCGGCCGGGCGCTCAGAGCTGGCCGGCGGCTCCGGCTTTGCGGACGGTGCCGAAGCGGCGGTACTGCCCGACGGCGCAGCCGACTCCGCAGGGGCCTGCGGCTTCTTCTTCGGCGTCAGGCTGCCGATGGCCTGCTCCTTCCACAGAAAATCCGCCCGTGTCCAGCTGCCTTCGCTGGCCGGGAGGAATACATACCCATACGCCACCGCGCTCTGCCCCGGCTGCAGGGCTTCGGCTTCGCTTTCAAGGGCTGCAATGACCGGCTTTTTCACCACGGTCTCCTGCGTCGTCCGGAGCACCGCCGTCAGATGTTCTGCGGCCTTGCCCGCAGCGACCCGGTCCGCAGACATGCCGTCCACTGCGTTGTCCACCGTCACGTTCCCAAGCGATGCGCTGGTGTTGAACGCATGGACGACCTGTTCCGTCGTATTTTCCACGCGGACTTTGACCACGATGAGGGTGCCCTCCTGCCCGGAGCAGACCGCCGATACGCTGGTGTAATCCATCGGCTCACAGCGGAGAAAGTCTTCCACTTCCGGTTCCTGCGGCGATTGAGCTTCCGACTCAGACACGGCCGTCGAACTGGACACCGATTCCGGTTCCGAAGGCGCGGGTGCCGCCGGAGAAGAAGCCGTATCCTCGTCCGTTCTGCCCGCCGCCGGAGCAGACGCGGGCGGTTCCGGTACAGCTGCCCCGCCTCCACCACAGCCGGTCAGCAGCAGAACGGCCAGACAGAGCAGCACCGCAAGCGCCCTGCTCTTTTGCCGCACTGCATCGAACGATTTTTGTTTCATCATTTCCACCTCCGCCCGAATGTGTTGAAATGTGTCGTTTTTATTTGACCGTTTTCTGCGCCGTTTGTCAATCGTTTCGGCAGCGTTTCGCTCCAAAGTTTTTCTCCGAAAATTGGGCAGATTCGACGATTTTGATCGTTTTCGGGAGAGAACGCCCCCTTCCGGCCGTTCTTCGCGTCTCCTCGTTGACAAAATCGCGCTGAACAGTTAAACTAAAGGGTAGCAATTCACAAATTTATTTGCCGATATAGATAAGGAGCGTTTTTTATGCCGAGCAATAAAGTCCGCACCCGTTTTGCCCCCTCGCCCACCGGCTATATGCACGTTGGCAACCTGCGCACCGCGCTGTACACCTACCTGATGGCCAAGCACGAGGACGGCACCTTCATCCTCCGCATCGAGGACACGGACCAGGGCCGCTATGTGGAAGGCGCGGTGGACGTCATTTACAACACCCTGCGCGAGGCCGGGCTGAACTGGGACGAAGGCCCGGACATCGGCGGCCCGGTCGGCCCCTATATCCAGAGCGAGCGAATGGGGATGTTCAAGCAGTATGCCGAACAGCTGGTCGCTGAGGGCAAGGCATATTACTGCTTCTGCACCGAGGAGCGCCTGGAAGCGCTGCACGCTGAGCAGCGCGCCAACGGCGAGATGACCCACTACGACGGCTGCTGCCGCGACCTGCCCGAAGAGGAGGTCCAGAAGCGTCTGGCCGCCGGAGAACCGTACGTCATCCGCCAGAAGATTCCCCGCACCGGCATCACCGGCTTCGACGATGTGGTCTACGGCCACATTGAAGTCGAGAACAGCGAGATGGACGACCAGATCCTCATCAAGACCGACGGGATGCCCACCTACAACTTCGCCAACGTCGTGGACGACCACCTGATGGGTATCACCCATGTCATCCGCGGCAGCGAGTACCTGTCTTCCACCCCCAAATACAACCTGCTGTACCAGGCATTCGGCTGGGAGATCCCCACCTATATCCACTGCCCGCCGGTCATGAAGGACGCCCAGAACAAGCTGTCCAAGCGCAACGGCGATGCAAGCTATCAGGATCTGGTGGCAAAGGGCTACCTGACCGAGGCGGTGCTGAACTATATCTGCCTGCTGGGCTGGAGCCCCCGCGGCGAGTACGCCGAGCAGGAGATCTTCTCCCTGCCGGAGCTGGTCAAGATCTGGTCCCCGGAGGGCATCTCCAAGTCCCCCGCCATCTTCGACCCCCTCAAGCTGCGCGCCATCAATGCGGAGTATATCCGCCGCCTGAGCCCCGAGGAGTTCCAGAAGAAGGCCGAGCCGTGGATCGACAGCGCCGTGCACAGCGCCATCGACAAAAAGCTGCTGTGCGCAAACCTGCAGCCCCGGTGCGAGGTGCTGGGCGAGATCCCCGAGCAGCTGGATTTCTTTGACGCCATGCCGGAGTACGACGTGAGCCTGTACGCCAACAAAAAGCAAAAGACCACCCCGGAAACGGCCAAAGAAGCACTGGAAGCCCTGCTGCCGGTGCTGAGCGACGAGGCGCTGGATTTTGCAAACCGCGATGCCGTGTTTGATGCCTGCAAGGCAAAGGCAGAGGAGCTGGGCAAAAAGAACGGCTGGCTGCTCTACCCGCTGGGCATTGCCCTGTCCGGCAAGCAGCGCACCCCCGGCGGCGGCACCGACCTTGCCTGCATGATGGGCCGCGAAAAGACCCTGCAGCGCGTGCAGGATGCCATTGCAAAGCTGAACGGTTAAGTAATATAAGTACAGTGATCTGGGAGGTGGAACCTATGATGTACCCGTTTATGACATTGGATGACGATACCGAGATCGTGCATTCCGAGATGAAGCCCGATGGCCGGGTGAAGGTGTACCTTGAAAAACCGGATGCAGAAGATTGTTTCCACTCAGCAGTGTGCTGGCTGCCGGGCTATGACTGGCAGGAGGTGCACGGCTTCACGCTGGAGGAGATCGCGCGGTATCAGAAGATCGTGGAGTCCACCGCGCATCTGATCTTGCAGTTCTCCCAAGAAGGAGGCGTGGAAAATGCCGCAGGTTTTTAAGGTTGGCTCCTACTGGGTCTACTTCTGGGCCAATGAGAACGAACCGCTGGAGCCGATCCATGTGCACGTTGCACAGGGGGCACCCAACAGCAACGCCACCAAGATCTGGATCACCAAGGCGGGCGGCTGCTACCTGTGCAATAATAACTCTCAGATCCCGCCCCGGGTGCTGCGCAACATTATGGCAGTTATTGAAGCGCGCAGCGGGGAAGTAATCGAAAAATGGACAGCTTTTTTTGGCGAGATCCACTATTTCTGCTGAACAGTTGAAAATACCCCCAAAGCTCTGCGGCAAAATGACGGCCGCAGGGCTTTTTTGCGTCTTTGGGCGGGTTTGGGGCGGTTCTATGCACCGCGCCAAAAAGCGCCGCTGCCCCGCGTTACAGTATATGCAGACAGTGCGGGGAACAGAACAAAAATCCCCGCCGGAAAGCGGGGGATTTTTATGACAGAGCGGATGGGTGTTTTATCTTCGGACGGGCGGTGCTTGCAGCCTTCGCCCTTAGCGGCACGGGCGATGCTGCGCCCGGCGGCGCGGCGGCTGGCAGCGGTGGGCATCGGCTTTGCCGGCGGCTGGGCGGTGCTGTACGGGGCGCTGATGCCCTTTGGGCTGGGGCTGACCCTTGGGCTGGCAGAGGATTGCTTTGCGCCCTGTGCGGCAGGGGCGGCGCTGGGGCTGCTGCTCCACGGGCTGGGGGCGCTTTCGCTGCGCAGCCTGTGTCAGCTGTGTGCGCTGGGCGCTGCTGTGGCAGCCCGCTGGCTGCTGCCGCAAAAGTTTATGCCCGCCGCGCTGGCGGGCTGCAGCACATTGACCGGCATGGCGCTGTGCTTTGCGCTGGGCAGCAGCGGCGGGGCAGACCTTCTGCTGTACAGTGCGGCAGACGCCCTGCTTGCGGCGGCAATCGGCTTCGGGCTGCGCAAATTTGCCCCGGAGCGCCCGGGTATGGGCACGCTGCTGGTGGGCGCAGCTGTGGCGGCGGCGCTGGGCAGTGTGCGGTGGGGGTGGTTCTCACCCGGGGTGCTGGCGTGTGCCGCCGCAGAGCTGGCGCTGTGCTGCCGGGCACAGAAGTTTGCCGCCCTGAGCGGCAGTGCGGTGCTGGGGGCAGCCCTTTGCGCCGCAGACCCTGCCCTTGCCCCGGCGGCAGCGGGGCTTGGCTGTGCCACTGCAGCGGCGGTGGTGCTGGCACCCGGGCGGCGGGTGGAGACCCTTGCCGCCTACGCGGGCGGCTGCGTATCCGGGGTACTCTGCGTGCAGCCGCCCGGAAACGCCTTTGGGCTGCTGTTCAGCGCCTGCGGCGGCATGGCGGTGGTCTGTCTGCTGCCCGGCGGCTGGCTTGCCCCGGCGGCAGACACCCCGCAGAGCGGGGAGAACGCCCCCGCGCCAGCCCGCAGTGCGGCGGCATCCACCCGGCTGGAAGCCGTGGCGCAGAGCCTTTCCTCACTGGCGGAGACGGTGAACGCGGTCTACGAGGGCTTGCCCCGGCGGCGGGAAGGTTTCCGCTGGGTCATAGACAATGTACATGATACTCTTTGTTTTAACTGCGGGCGGCGGGAGACCTGCTGGAAGCAGGAATATACCGCCACCATGGCGGGCATGGAAGCGCTGCGTCCGCTGCTGGAACAGAATGGAAGCGTGGAAGCGGCGCAGTTGCCCGGGGAATTGTCCCGCTGCATCCACCCGGCGGCGCTGTGTGCGGCGGCGGGGCGCAGCTTTGCGCTGTACCGCAGCCGCAAGGAAGCGCGCATCCATTCCGAGGCCATGCGCACCGCCCTGACCGAGCAGTACAGCGCCGTAGCCGAAGCACTTGGGGTGCTCAGCGAGCAGCTGGGACGTCCCGGCGACCCGGAGCCCTATAAATCCAGCCGGGTGGCGGAGTTCTTTACCGGGCTGGGTGCGCCGCCGCAAGAGTGCGCCGTCACGCTGGACGACCTTGGCCGCACCCATGCCGCCGTCACCCTGCCGCGCACCCGGTTCACCCCGCAGGAGCTGGCGGCGCTGGCGGGGGAGGTGGGGCATATCTGCCGCCGCACGCTGGAGGTGCCGCAGGTGCTCTCCTGCAAGGGCATGACCACCCTGCTGTTCAGCGAAAGACCGGCGCTGCGGGCGGTGTTCGGGGCGGCAAGCGCTGCCGCCCGGGGTGAGGTATCCGGCGATGCGGTGCAGCAGTTTTGCAGCCCTACGGCGGCGCAGATGATCCTATGTGACGGCATGGGTACCGGACGCCCGGCGGCGGTAGACGGCAATCTGGCGGCAGAGCTGACCGCCCGGCTGCTCAAGGCGGGCTTTACCGCAGAGCTGGCGGCAAGGCTGGTCAACGTGGCCCTTGCCCTGAAAAGTGAGGATGAGAGCGGTGCCACGCTGGACCTCATCAGCGTGGATCTTTACACCGGCACGGCAAGGCTGTTCAAGGCCGGTGCGGCACCGGGCTTCCTTGTGCACGGCGGGCGGGTGCGTGCTGTGGGCGACACCAGCCTGCCGGTGGGCATTCTGGGCGGAGTGAACGGCCAGAGCCGGGTGGTGCATTTGACGGTGGGCGATTATGCGGTGCTGGTCTCGGACGGGCTGCTGGTGGACGGTCCGGGCTGGGTGGCAAAGCAGCTGGAGCTTTCCGCTGCGGCAGGAGATGCGCCGGAAAAAGTTGCAAAAACGCTGGTGGAAACGGCCCGCGTGCGCGCCCAGAAGACCGGCAGACCGGACGACATTACGGCGGCGGTGCTGCGGCTGGAAAAATGCGTTTGATGTTCATACAAACTTCGTTGATTTTCGACGGAGGAGAAGGTATACTATGGAAGCATAGAAACAAAACGGGAGGACAGAAACATGCTTACCATAACCGTAGCGCAGGATGGCAGCGGCGATTTTGCTTCGGTGTCCGAAGCGGTGCTGGCCGTGCCTTATGCCTGCGCGGCAGAGATCCGCATTGGCCCGGGCGTTTACCGCGAAAAGCTGGTGTGCGAAAAACAGGATATCACCCTGATCGGCGCAGGCATGGAAAGCACCCGCATCGTGTGGGGCGACGGCGGAAGGCTGCCGCACCCAGACGGCAGGCCCACCCACACCTTCCGCAGCTATACCGCGTTTTTCCGGGGGATAGAACTGCGGGTGCGGGACCTGACCATTGAAAACGATGCCGGCCCCGGGGCAAAGGTGGGGCAGGCCGTGGCGGCTTATGTGGACTGCTCTCACACCCTCTTTGAGAATGTGAGGCTGCTAGGCAATCAGGATACGCTGTTTTGCGCCCCTCTGCCGGAGAAGGAGCGGGAGAAGGATGGCTTCCTTGGCCCGGGCCGCTTTGCGCCCCGCCGCCCGACGGCCCAGTATTACCGGCACTGCGAGATCGCGGGAGATATCGATTTTATTTTTGGCGGCGCGGACGCTCTGTTTGAGCAGTGCACCATCCGCACCGTGAACAACCACCTGCCTGCAAGCTACGTCACGGCTCCCTCGGGCCGTGCCGATGGCCTTGGCTTTGTGTTCTGGGACTGCGACTTTGTTTCGGACGACTGCCCGGCGGGCACGGTGTTTCTGGGCAGGCCGTGGCGGCCCACCGGTAAAACGGCTGTGCTGGACTGCCGCCTTGGCGCACACATCGCGCCGGAGGGCTTTTCCGCATGGCAGAGCCGCACCGACTCCGACCTTGCCAGCTTTGCCGAAGCGGGCAGCACCGGCGAGGGCGCAGCAGTGCGCGGTGCATGGGTGAAGCAGCTGGACAGCCAGCAGGCCGAAGAGCTGCTCAGATGTGCACGGAAGCTTTGCAGACCGGAATAAAAGCGGAAAATATAAAATAAAGTATAAAACGGATTTGAAGGATCTTCTATGAAAAAACTGCCGAATTTTGTCAAATGGATCATCATTCTGGCGGCACTGGCTGCAATGGGCTGGATGATGTGGGCTGTGAATGATCGTGCCTCCCAGGTGGAAATGCCCGCACCGGATAATACATTTGGGATTTATCGCACAGCGGATTCCAGCCAGTAAATCATTTGGAATGGCCGCAGCATTGCGGACAGAAACGATGCTCTATAGAAAAAGCAAAAGCCGGGACGACCACACGGTCATCCCGGCTTTAAAATTATTCCTGATTATTCCTGCCCGGCCATCTCGGCTGCATTGGCGGGCAGGTCGTTCATGATGAACCAGAACGTAGTGCCCATGCCGATGGCACTCTGCACACCAAAGCGGAAGCCGTGCTGCTGGAAGATGGCCTTGGTGATGGAAAGGCCCAGACCGGTGCCCTGCTTGCCGGCATCCGAACGGGAGCGGTAGTACCGATCAAAGATATAGGGCAGGTCGTCGGCAGAGATGCCGGGGCCGTGGTCCTCCACCTCGATCCGCACGCCCTCGGTGCAGCGCTGGGCCCGCAGGATGAAGATGCCGTCTTTGCCGATATGGTGCATGGCGTTGCCCAGCAGGTTATGCAGTGCGCGCTGCATCATGTTGGGGTCTGCGTAAACGGGCAGTTCCTCGTCCGGCAGCTCCAGCTGGAGCTGCCAGCCGTTCTGGGCGCAGATGGCATCGTACCGTTCGCTCACCTCGTCGCACAGCTGGCCCATATCAAAGTGCACGCGCTCACATTTGTCGGCACCGCTGGTCACCTTGCTCAGCTCCATCACGCTGGAGACCAGTGCGGTCAGGCGGTCGGTCTCGTCCACGATAATGTTCATCTGCTCATCGCGGTGGGCCTTGTCGTCGCCGGTAATGTCGCGCACCGTCTCGGCATAGCCCTTGATAAGGGTCAGCGGGGTGCGCAGGTCGTGGGAGACGTTGGCCAGCAGGTCGCGCTGCATCTGCGAAGAATGCTGCACCTCGCTTGCCATGTGGTTGAAGTCCCGGGCCAGATCGCCCAGCTCATCGCTGCGGCGGGTATCCACCTGCACAGCATAGTTGCCCATGGCCATCTGGCGGGCAGCGCTGGAAAGCTGGCGCAGCGGCTTTGTGAACCACTCACTGAACAGCCATGCCGCCGTCATGGCAAAGGCAAAGATCAGCGCCGCTGCCATGGGCAGCACGGTGCTCAGCACCCTGCCGGCTTCGGCCACATGCACAAGGCTGGTAGTGACCAGAACGGTGTACTCGCCGCCGGAGGTGTTGCGCCCTACCAGCAGCTGTGCCGAGCCGGAGAGCCGCGGCGGATTCAGGGTCTGCACAAAGCCGCCGGTGGTGCGGCATTTCTTGCGCATGGCCACAGCGGTGGAAACGATCATATCGTTGTTGGCGGAATCCGAGAGCAGCGTTTCGTGCAGGTTGCAGTAGGACTGGTTCTCGATCTTATAGATCGTGCGCATGGTGGTATCGGAAATATCCACACAGAAGCTGTTCAGCGAACCGCTGGCGTACAGCTGGGTGGCAAGCCGGTCAAAAAACGCGGTGTTGACCGTAAGATGGCCAAAAGACCATGCCGAAAGGGCTTCGCCGTTTGCAATAGCCTTGTCCAGCTCGGCGGTGATGCTTTCTGCCTGAGTGGTCAGCTGTTTTTCAATGTGCTTGGTGTACAGCGGTTCCAGCAGCTGGGTGGACAGAAACCACACCAGTGCCAGCAGGAACAGACAGATACAACACAAAAACCACATCAGCTGGCCGCGGATGCCGGGGGAGTGATGGTGCCGCATGAATCCTCCGCTCCTTTATCAGCGCGTTGCGTCGGGGTCGAATTTATAGCCGATGCCCCACACGGTAGCAATGTAGCTGCGGCACTTGCCCAGATGGCCCCGCAGCATTTTGACATGGGTATCCACGGTGCGGTCCTCGCCAAGGTAGTCGTAGTTCCAC
>OGLT01001738.1_pt1 | contig 10474 bp, 8 predicted proteins | sample 1572911 | NCBI WGS metagenome assembly OGLT01 (sample SAMEA2582014, study PRJEB24529) | metagenome | biome: Human gut stool | place: China | collected 2011 | reverse complement strand
ATGTTAGATCATCCCAAAATATTTGAATGCTTCTCGGATTGCTTTCTCTTTTTCCAGCGGGCACTGTGGCTGTCTGGAATCCTCGGACTTCGGCAAATTATAGTTCTTACCACCCCCCACATTTTCGCTTAATTTGTGAGATCTACAGGTTAGATACATTTAACCCGCTATGTGTTTTTATCCACTCAATTAAATTTTTGATCTCAATTATAACATCACCATTCTTAATACTGTACAATGCAACGAACAAAGACAGAATAGTTACGATCATCATGATCCACTGCAGTTTTATGTTTGATTCACTGCTTCTGTATTCAGCCGCATCATTCAATAGCTTTAGGATATTATCAATTTGCACTTTTGTTTCTTTGATTCTTTTAGATATACCTTCAAGACTCCTTGACGATACAGAACCTTTTTTATAAAACTGATGTCTAAAGGCTTTGACGTCATCGTGATCTATAGACTTACCTGAGAATTCTGAAATAAAGCGATAACAATAATATAGCTTTCGTTCAACTGCAACTCTGACTTTTAGAACAGAGGATGTTTTAGTTTTTCTAATCACTTTGCTGATTTTTTTATTGCAGATCGCAATGTCTCTATCTGCAACATATTCCAATGTAGCCGCAGTTAAATAAACCCCATATATATCCGAGATATCATGGTGGGCTATCTCCGGCAAATGATCGTCTCTGGAGTAATTTCCGCCGCAGAAAGCAGATAAACGTATCCCCTCATTTTCTCCATGCTTATAATCCCAGCATACGCAGGCGTTATACGTTGGTGCATAGTCGGCAACTCTGTCAAACGAGATACTATCCCAAAACTCTAAATTGCGACGCTCATTACTGGGACGGATATTGGTTGAATATGTTTCAAATGTCGGTGTAAATATTCCGTCGTCCCAAAAGCGAACGGAATATGTCTTGCGAATTTCCATCAATATTTGCCACTTCAGTTGAGAAATCATCTTATAGATTTTTTCTTGACGAACATTATTACCAGTATGAGATGATCTACCAAATTTTTTTACAGCATACCAAGGTGTATTGAATTGTCTATAAACCATTGTATATCCAGAATACTTTTTCTTACATACTTCTGCGATCTTAGTATTAAATTCTTTTGTAATATATACACGATACTGTACTAAAAGAAAAGTGGCTGACAGATTACGAAGAGATACGGAAAGATCAGAACAAGATTGTTGGAGCTTTTCGTTTTTACGAAACTGAACTGATAAAATATGTGTAAAAGCCTGACCATCATAATACCGACCAAAATTGTCGATCTTATCAATATCCTCACGGGAACGAAATGCACCAAAAGGGGCTATCTTATTTCGGCGAACACATTTTTTCAGTTCCTTAATAAACTTTGGCAGGTCTTCTTTTGGAAGATAATCGTACAAATCTATGTAGTCTAACTTTACAAAACTATCGACATCCTTCTTTTCTATGTAATCAAAACCTTGCGGCATATCTGCAGCTTCTTCTTTTGAAAATAGATCATCATCAAACCGATATTTCTCATGTTCTGAAAGTGGGAATATCTTTGCCAACTGCAATCTCAGTGTTCTGTACAGAGAATACGAAGATTCAGCCAGTTTATCTGAAAAAGACATTGTATATCTATCGAACACCTTGTTGTAGGATAATTTCATCGCACACACTCCTTTCGCACGATTATATGGGTATTTGCTTTATTCTTAGAGATTCTTGTAAAAAGGTTCAGCGGCAAGAAGAAACCAAGCTCCTTGCCACTTTAAATTATCAGCTATCCAAAGATTTATACTCTGTGACAATTTTCAAATAGGTTTCGGGATCGCCGTTCAGTATCAAATCAGCATATCCAACCGGGTCATTGTAAATCAGATAATCCAGTTCTGACCGCTGATACATATTGTCAGCAACCTCATTCTCCACGGCGATGGTATCAATGGCAATCATGCTGCCATCTAAAAATTTCAGTTCCACACAAGCGGTATCCATGTTAAACTCACAAGAAATCAATCTATCCATAAGAAACCTCCATTTTGCGGGATGTTAGATCATCCCAAAATATTTGAATGCTTCTCGGATTGCTTTCTCTTTTTCCGGTGGGCACTGCGGCTGTCTGGAATCCTCGGACTTCGGCAAATTATAGTTCTTACCAACCCCAATCCCACATTTTCGCTTAATTTGTGAGATATACAGGTTGGATACCTTTAACCCGCTATGCTCCAGCACATAGTCCTTAATCTGGGTGTAGGTTGCCCCATCTTGAAATTCGGACATATCCATATCTTCCAAAGAGAACTCAACCCGAATCTTTTTCGAGTCGACCTCACCCTTGGAAAGCAAGACAACCGTCTCCACATGATCCACCCTTGGGAACATGTCCACTGCGCAGGCGCGCCTCGCGGTGTAGCCGAGGTCTGCTAAGCGCTTCACGTCGCGCGCCATGGTCGCGCTGTCGCACGAGACGTACACGACACGTCCCGGCTGCATCTCGGCGATGCTCTCCACCACGTCGGCGGCCAAGCCCTTGCGCGGCGGGTCGACGGTGATGACGTCGGGGCGCAGGTTTTCGCGCGCGAGCTTTTTTGCCACATCGGACGCATCGCCGCAGAAAAACTCCGCGTTTTTAACGCCGTTGCGCGCGGCGTTTTCGCGCGCGTCGTCGATGGCCTCGGGGACGATCTCCGCACCGAGGACTTTCTTCGCGTGATCCGACAGTGCGAGCGTGATCGTGCCCGCGCCGCAGTAGAGGTCGAGCACCGTCTCTTGCCCCGTGAGGCCCGCAAATTCGATGGCCTTCGCGTAGAGCCGCTCGGCCTGCACGCGGTTGACCTGATAGAATGACGGCACGCTGAGCCGGAACGTCTTGCCGCAGAGCGTGTCCTCAAGCCGGTCGCTCCCCCAGAGCGTGCGGTAGCGGTTGCCAAGGATGACGTTGCCCTTTTTCGTGTTCGTGCCGAGCACGATGCCGGTGCACTTCGGGCACGCATCGCGCAGGAGCGCGACAAGCCAGTCTTCTTTCGGCAGCTTATCGCCGTTCACAAGCACGCAGATCAGGCTCTCCCCCGCCGCGTTTGAGCGGACGTAAAGGTGACGAATGAGGCCGCGGCCCGTCTTTTCGTCATAGCCCGCGACGCGGCAGGACTGCATATATTCGCGCAGCGCCTCCGCCGCGGCGTCGGCCTCGGGCTTGACCAATAAGCAGTGCTCGCACTCGATGACCTCATGCGTGCGGGCGCGGTAAAAGCCCACTCGCCCGTCCTTCGACACAGGGTACTGCGCCTTGTTGCGGTAGCGCAGCGTGTCCTGCGCGCCTAAAATTTCTTCGACGGCCACATCACTGCCGCCGATGCGGGACAAATTGTCCTGCACGCGCTGCTTTTTCAGCCGCAGCTCCTCTTCATAGCGGATGTGGCGGTACGTGCAGCCGCCGCAGCGCGGAAAATACGGGCAGTCCGATTCCATGCGCTCGCTCGACAGCTCGAGCACCTCGAGCACTTTGGCAAAGGCGACGCTCTTGAGCGTCTTCAGGATGAGCACGCGGCACTTTTCGCCGCGCAGCGCGCCGTGGACGAACACGGCGCGCCCGTCGATGCGCGCAACGCCCATGCCGCCCTCGCCATAGCCCTCGATGGTGACGGTATGCTCCTGATTTTTGGCAAGCTCCATCATTTTCTCCTCTCAGAAAAGGTACTTCGCGCTTATGCGCGAAGTACCTTTTGTTGTGTATCTCAAATCACTCGCGGAAGCGCTCGATCAGGCTGATGATCTGGCCGGTGAGCGCAGAAATGTCCTTGTTGGGTCTGCCCTTGCAGCGCTTGACAAACTCAAGCAGCGACTCCGCTGCCGCCACGAGCTTGGCGTAGAGGTTGTCGGCGCGGGACTTCTGCGCCGTGCGCTTGCGCTCGGAAATGTAGCCCTCGCTGACCATCTCGTTTGCGGCAAGGTCGTAACACTCGGTAAACTTGGCCGCGTGCGCATGGAAGCCGAGGGAATTGAGCTCTTCGGCAAACACGGGCGCAACGTCCTCGTCGCCGTGGACGACAAACACATGCGCCGGCTTCGGGTCGAACGCCTTGATCCACTGGATCAGATGATCGTGGTCGGCGTGGGACGAAAGGCCCTGGAAGTTGACGATCTTCGCCTTGACGGCGATCTCCTCGCCGAAGAGCTTGACCTTTTCAACGCCGTCGAGCAGCCGACGGCCCAGCGTGCCGGGCGACTGGAAGCCGACGAACACGACCGCGCTGTTCGCGCGCCAGAGGTTGTGCTTCAAATGGTGACGGATGCGGCCGGCGTCGCACATACCGGAGGCGGAAATGATGACCTTGGGTGTCGTGTCCATGTTCAGCATCTTCGATTCCTCGCTCGACTCGACCAGGTTAAGGTTCGGGAAGGTGAACATGTGCGTGCCGTCCTTGACAAGCTCGAGCGCCTGCTCATCAAGATAGCCGTGCAGGTCGCCGCAGAACACAGTCGTCGCCGCCTTGGCAAGGGGCGAGTCGATGTACACGGGGAAGTTCGGCGTCGACTTGACGAGCTTTTGATCCTTGATCTCGCGGATGAAGTACAAAAGCTCCTGCGTGCGGCCCACGGCGAACGACGGGATGACGACGTTGCCGCCCTTGCCGAGCGTCTCGTCGATGATCTGCGCCAGTTCGTCGGTGTAGCTCCAGACCTCGGTGTGGTTGCGGTCGCCGTAGGTCGACTCCATCACGACGTAGTCGGCCTTTTTGAGAAGCTGCGGGTCGCGGATAATGGGCTGGTCGACGTTGCCGATATCGCCGGAGAAGACGATCGTCTTGTGCACGCCGTTTTCTTCCAGCTCAAGCGTGATGGACGCGGAACCGAGCAGATGGCCCGCGTCGGTGAACACCGCGCTCACACCCTCGCAGAGGTCGACCTTTTCTTTATACTCGCAGGTCGTTACGTACTTGAAGACGTCCAGCGCGTCCTGCTCGGTGTAGAGCGGATCGACATGCTCGCGGCCCGCGCGCTCGCCCTTGCGGTTTTCGTACTCAGCGTCGCTCTCCTGAATGTGAGCGGAGTCGAGCAGCATGATCTTCATCAAATCTGCTGTCAGGCGCGTCGTCAGGATGCGGCCGTGGAAGCCGTTTTTCACCAGCAGTGGGATGCGGCCCGTGTGGTCGATGTGCGCGTGGGTAACGAGCAGAATGTCGATATTGCCGGGAGCAAAGGCGAGATAGCGGTTGTCGAGCTCGTCGCGGCCCTGCTGTAAGCCGCAGTCGACGAGGATCTTCTTACCGTTTATCTCCAGGCAGTGGCAGGAGCCGGTCACGCAGCGGTCGGCCCCGTAAAAGTGCAGTTTCATGCGAATGTCCTCCTTAGATGAGAAAAAACTTCTTCCTTATGCTTCTGTCCTCCGCCGTCGGAGGGCATTTCGTCGCTTTGTACTATCTTGCTTTGTATTTTACCACAGCGGCTATATAGAGTGCAAGACATGCCCGCCGGTGCATCAGAATTTATTTACAATCCATTCACATTATACAGCAAATTTCCCTTTGCATATCGCGCAGAGGGATGCTATACTTGTAAGCGTGTCATTATGCTCCCACGAAAGGAAGTTTTGAATATGGGTTTCTTTAGTAAAATGTTCGGTTCCTACAGCGACCGTGAGCTCAAGAGCATCTACCCCATCGTCGACAAGATCGAAGCGATGGCGGACAAATACAAGGCGATGAGCGACGCGGAGCTGCAGGCCAAAACGCCGGAGTTCAAGACGCGTCTGCAAAGCGGCGAAACGCTCGACGATATCCTGCCTGAGGCGTTTGCCACCGTGCGCGAGGCGTCCCGCCGCGTGCTGGGGCTGTACCCCTACCGCGTGCAGCTCGTCGGCGGCGTGGTGCTCCATCAGGGCCGCATTGCCGAGATGAAGACCGGTGAAGGCAAAACGCTGGTGGCAACGCTGCCCGCGTACTTAAACGCCCTGACCGGCAACGGCGTCCACATCGTCACCGTGAACGACTACCTCGCCAAGCGAGACAGCGAGTGGATGGGCAAGGTCCACCGCTTCTTAGGCCTCACGGTCGGCCTGATCGTCCACGACCTCACAAGTGAAGAGCGCCGCAAGGCCTACGCCGCAGACATCACCTACGGCACGAATAACGAAATGGGCTTTGATTACCTGCGCGACAACATGGCCATCTACGCAAGCGAGCTCGTCCAGCGCGGACATGCCTTCGCCATCGTCGACGAGGTCGACTCCATTTTGATCGATGAGGCGCGCACGCCGCTCATCATCTCCGGCATGGGCGAAAAGTCCACGGAGATGTATTCCCGCACGGAAAACCTTGTACGCGGCTTCCGCAAGAAGGTCATCGCCGAGAGCGACGACAAGGAAGAGGAAGACGTCAACATCGACGCCGACTACATCGTCGACGAAAAGGCCAAGACCGCGACGCTCACCGCCCGCGGCGTGAAGAAGGCCGAGGAATATTTCGGCCTTGAAAACCTCTCCGATCCCGAAAACTCCACCATCGCGCACCACATCAACCAGGCCATCAAGGCCCACGGCACGATGAAGCGCGATATCGACTACGTCATCAAGGACGGTCAGGTCGTCATCGTCGACGAGTTCACCGGCCGACTGATGTTCGGCCGCCGCTACAGCGACGGTCTGCATCAGGCCATCGAGGCCAAGGAGCATGTCGAGGTCGCGCGCGAGAGCAAGACGCTTGCGACCATCACGTTCCAGAACTACTTCCGCCTGTACGGCAAGCTCTCCGGTATGACCGGTACGGCGCTCACCGAGGAAGAGGAATTCGGCACGATCTACAACCTCGACATCATTGAAATTCCGACGAACCGTCCCATCGCCCGTATCGACGACCCCGATGTTGTCTACAAGACCGAGGCGGCAAAGTACCGCGCCGTTATCGAGCAGGTCAAGGCCTGCCACGCCAAGGGCCAGCCCGTGCTGGTCGGTACGGTGTCGATCGAAAAGAACGAAAAGCTCTCGTATCTGCTCTCCCGCGAGGGCATCAAGCACAATCTCCTGAACGCGAAGAACCACGAAAAGGAAGCCGAGATCGTCGCGCAGGCCGGTAAGCTCGGCGCGGTCACGGTCGCGACGAACATGGCCGGCCGTGGTACCGATATCATGCTCGGCGGCAACGCCGAGTACATGGCAAAGACCGATCTGCGCAAGGCGGGTCTCAGCGACGAGCTCATCGCCGAGGCGACCGGCTACGCCGAGACCGACAACAAGGAGATCCTCGACGCGCGCGACATGTTCGCCAAGGCCCTTGAAAAGCACCGCGAGGAGATCTCCGGTGAGGCGGACAAGGTCCGCGAGGCGGGAGGCCTCTTCATCATCGGCACGGAGCGCCACGATTCCCGCCGTATCGACAACCAGCTGCGCGGCCGTGCCGGCCGTCAGGGCGACCCGGGCGAAACGCGCTTCTACCTCTCGCTTGAGGACGACCTGCTGCGCCTGTTTGGCGGCGAACGCATCACAAACCTGATGGAGCGCTTCAACCTCGACGAGGATACGCCGATTGAAAACAAGACGCTCTCCAAGGCGATCGAAAACGCGCAGACGAGCGTCGAGTCCCGCAACTTCCAGTACCGCAAGAGCACACTCGAATATGACGACGTGATGAACAAGCAGCGCGAGATCATCTACGGCCAGCGCAAACAGGTGCTCGACGGCATGGACATCAAGCAGACCGTTTTGAACATGCTGAGAAGCAGCATCGAAAGTCAGGTCGCCTTCGCCTTCGGCGAGCACGACAAGACCGACGATGAGCACCGCGCCGACGCGCTCAAGAGCTGCGAGGGCACGTACTTCCCGCGCGGCGCCGTGGATGCAAACTCTCTCTCCGGCCTTTCCGCCGACGATCTGACCGACCGCTTCTACGAAGCCGCCGAGAAGTATTACGAGGCCAAGGAGGCCGCCGTCACCTCGCCCATCATGCGCGAGCTTGAGCGCGTAGTGCTGCTGCGCGTGGTCGACGAATACTGGATGGACCACATCGACGCGATGAGCGAGCTGCGTCAGGCCATCCGTTTACAGTCCTACGGCAACAACAAGCCCATTGACGTCTACAAGCAGGAATCCCTCACGATGTTTGAGGACATGATCTCCGCCATTCAGGGCGACACGGTGCGCCGCATCTTCTCCGCCCGCGTCAAGACCGAGGGCGAGGTCAAGCGTGAGCGCGTGGCCGACGGCATCGTCGCCTCCACCTCCGGCGACGGCACGGTGAAAAAGCAGCCCCGCAAGGTCCAGAAGATCGGCCGCAACGATCCCTGCCCCTGCGGCAGCGGCCTGAAATGGAAAAAATGCACCTGCAAAGAGTATCACCCTGACTTGTAATTGAACCTTTTCCACCGTGCGGCGCGGGACTGACCCCTGCGCCGCACATTTTGATTTTATGATTGCTGCCTGCCCGGCTGCGGGCAGGCATAACGAGGTATTGTTATGAAAGCCAGAATCCAGCAGGAACCGCGCTGTGTGATGCTGTGGCAGGTTAACCCCGGCAGTGCCGAGCACGCCGCGGTAGAACACGCCGCACGCCTGAGCCACCTGAAAGTCCGCCTTTTGACCGCTGCCGACCTGGGCACCACCATGGAAGCCCTTTGCACCGGGCGGCACACTGGCGGTGAAGCCGCCCCCGCCCCGGATATACCGGAGCGCCCGGCCATGATTGTGAGCGGGCTGCGGCATGACAACGGCGATCTGGGCCAGTTTGTGGATGAAGTGCGCCGCGGCGGGGCGGTGATCCCGCTGCGCGCCATGATAACCCCCACCAGCCGCGGCTGGACCCTTGCTGCCCTGCTGGCCGAACTGAACCGCGAGCATGAACAGGTGGGAGGCCAGGCATGAAGCGCCGCCTGACCTGTGCGGTGCTGGCGCTCTGCCTGCTGCTGAGCGGCTGTGCGGCAACTGGAACCACCAGCCCCAGCGCTACAGCGTAACTTGGTGGGATGTGTTTGACACCGTTACTGTCATCAGCGGCTATGCCGACAGTGAAGCCGACTGGAACACCCAGATGACCGCCCTGCATGCAGACCTGCTGCGGTATAACCAGCTGTATGATATTTACAGCCACTATGACGGCATGACCAACCTGGCGGATGTAAACGCCGGAGCCGCCGCTGCCCCCGTTGCCGTTGGGGATGAGATTATGAACCTGCTGACCTTCGCGCAGGAGATGTACCAGGCAACGGACGGTGCCTGCAATGCCGCTGCCGGGGCGGTGCTGCGCTACTGGCACGATGCCCGCACCGCTGCGGGTGATGGGGCTGAGGTAAGCGCCGATATCCTGCCCAAAACCGCCGACCTGCAGGCTGCGGCTGCCCACTGCAATATGGATGATTTGATTTTGAACCAGAATACCGGGACGGTGTATTTTGCAGACTCGGAATTGCAGCTGGACGTTGGCAGCATTGGCAAAGGCTATGCGGTGGAGCAATGCGCCCAGGCAGCCGAAGCCCGCGGCCTGACCAGCGCCCTGTTGAACGTGGGTGGCAATGTGCGCGCCATTGGCACCAAGCCCAACAGCAAGCCCTGGGTTGCCGGGGTCGATAACCCTTGGCCGGATCAGGACGGCCAATACGCCACCGCACGCTATGTGGATACCGTGGAGCTGCAGCCGGGGCAAAGCCTTGTGATCAGCGGGGACTACCAGCGTTACTTTACCGTGGACGGTGTACGCTACCACCACCTGATCGACCTGACCACCCTGCAGCCTGCCCGCTACATGAACAGCGTTGCCATTGTAAGCAGTGACAGCGGCCTGGGGGATGCGCTTTCCACCGGTGTGTTCTGCATGCCGGTAGAAAAAGGACAGGCTTTGATCGAGCAGCTGGATGGTGTGGAGGCCCTGTGGATGCTGAGCGATGAAACCATGCTGCAAAGCAGCGGGTGGGGAAAGTGAACGGCATTATTCCCCTGTAGAAACCTTTGTTTTTTATACAAACAGGCAAGCGTTTCGCACCCCGTGCCCTGACCTCATTGTTCCGTGGAGAACTTTCGTTTAATTTTAAAAGAACAAACAGAAAAATCCGTATCCTCCTGCCCTGCTTGGCATTCGGGATACGGATTTTTGTTATATTGCTGATTTCATGCACTGGGCATGTTATTTCTGTGCAAAAAAGTCTTTGACCACCTGCACCACGGCTGCGCGGTCATCTTCGGTCAGACCATAGTACAGCGGCAGGCGGGTCAGGCGGTTGCTTTCCTTTGTGGTGTATTCATCCACACCGGCAAAGCGGCCGTATTGGATGCCCGCCGGGGCGCTGTGCAGCGGCACATAATGGAAAGACGATGCCACACCGTGGGCTTTCAAATAGGCAATGAACGCGGTGCGCTGTTCCAGGTCCCGCAGCTTGACATAGAACAAATGCCCGTTATGCACACAGCCTTCCGGCACGGTGGGCAGCTCCAATAGGCCTGCTTCAGCCAGCGGTGCCAGCTCCTGCGCGTAATAATCCCAGCTGTGGGTACG
>OGLT01001719.1_pt1 | contig 10555 bp, 10 predicted proteins | sample 1572911 | NCBI WGS metagenome assembly OGLT01 (sample SAMEA2582014, study PRJEB24529) | metagenome | biome: Human gut stool | place: China | collected 2011 | reverse complement strand
AAAAAGCACAAGACATTATATAGATAAAAAAGTTGACAAAAGCCTGCTTGATGAAATGCTGTTGGCGGCAAATCTTGCTCCTTCGTGGAAGAACTCGCAGACGCCGCGCTTTTATGTTGCAACAGGCGAGAAAAGTAAGAATGCCGTAAGAGAGGCACTCCCCGAATTTAACAGGAAAAATTCAGAAAATGCGTCTGCATATATCGTGACAACAGTTGTTCTCAACCGTTCGGGTTTTGACAAAGATGGTACTGCCGTGACTGAAATCGGCAACGGCTGGGGATATTACGATCTCGGCCTTAACAATATGGCACTTTTGCTAAAGGCAACCGAACTCGGCATTTCAACCCTTGTTATGGGTATCCGTGACGGTGAAAAGCTCAGAAAAGAATTTGACATTCCCGAAACAGAGGCTGTTGTCAGCGTTATCGCAGTTGGTTACACGGATTCCGAAATCGTAAGACCAAAGAGAAAATCCGTTGAGGATTTTGCAAAATTTTATGAGGACTGAGAGGTTTACATAATGAGTGAATTTATCGAAAAACTGAAATCAAGAAGAAGCGTTCGCAGCTTTAAGTCTGAAATGCCGCCAAAGGAAGTTATTGACGAAATCATTTCCGCAGGTCTGTATGCACCGTCAGGAATGAACAGACAGCCGGTTATTATCGTTGCCGTTACAAACAAAGAAATGCGTGACAGGCTTTCAAGAATGAATGCCGAAATTATGGAAAAAGATGTTGATCCGTTCTATAACGCTCCCGTTGTGCTGATTGTGCTTGCCGACAAAGCTGCGCCTACATATTTGTATGACGGTACTCTTGTGATGGAAAATCTTATGCTTGCCGCCCATGATGAGAGACTCGGAAGTTGTTGGATTCACCGTGCAAAGGAAGAATTTGAAAGCAAAGAGGGCAAAGAAATTCTCAAATCACTTGGCATTGAAGGTGACTATGAGGGTATCGGTCACTGCGTTATCGGTTATGTGAACGGTGAATATCCCAAAACTTCACCGAGAAGAGAAAATCGTGTTTTCTATGTTGAATGAGGGAATTTGTTTTTGAAAGGATTGAACAAGGTTGACTTTGCAACAGTTGAAATATGTTGTCACCGTTGCCCGCACAGGCTCAATGAGTGAAGCGTCAAAAGAACTTTTTATTTCCCAACCGGGACTTACAACATCAATCCGTGAGTTGGAAACGGAAATGGGCATAAAGATTTTTACACGCACAAACAAGGGCGTTGTAACTTCAAACGAGGGTGAAAGATTTCTCGGTTATGCACGACAGGTTCTTGAACAGGCAAGCCTGCTTGAGGGAGTGTATAAGTCGGGAACAAAGATAAAGCAGCAGTTCTGCGTTTCAACCCAGCACTACTCGTTTGCAGTCAATGCATTTGTTGATCTTATCCGACGGTTTGCAGGCGAGGAGTACGATTTTTCACTTCGTGAAACCGAAACCTACGAAATTATTGACGATGTTGCAAAGATGAAAAGCGAAATCGGCATTTTATATCTCAACAGCTTTAACAAAGATGCGCTGATGAAAATTATAAAATCAAAGTCGCTGACATTCACCGAGCTTTTTACGGCAAAGCCTCATGTGTTTGTATCAACCGACCATCCGCTTGCAGACAAAAAATCCGTTACAATGGAGGAGCTTGCCGATTATCCGTATCTTTCATTTGAACAGGGAGAACATAATTCTTTCTACTATTCGGAAGAAATTTTCAGCACCGTTGAGAGAACAAAAAATATCAGAGTGACAGACAGAGCAACCCTGTTCAACCTTTTAATCGGACTCAACGGCTACACAGTTTGCAGCGGTGTAATCGACAATGAGCTGAACGGCGATAATATAACCGCAATCCCCCTTGATGAAGAGGGCAATATGAAAATCGGCTATATAGAAAACAAAAAGATTATGCACAGTAACCTTGCCGAGGCATATATTGAGGCTTTAAAGAAACATATTTGATATAAGAAAAACTAATAGCAAACGGCTGATAACAAGTATTTTACAAGTCTGTGAATTCATAATATAATTAACTCATCAAATTTCCATGGAGGTATTTAAGATGAGTAAACAGCACACACCATTTAGATTTGAAACAGTAGGCAGCTTTTTAAGACCCGATTATCTTAAAAAAGCAAGACTTGATTTTGAAAACGGTAAAATCACAAAAGAAGAGCTTACCGCAGTTGAGGACAAGGCTATTCTTGACCTTGTTGCAAAACAGAAAAAAGCCGGTATAAAAGCGATTACCGACGGTGAATTCCGCAGAGCAACATGGCATCTTGACTTCATGTGGGGATTTAACGGAGTTGAACACAAAAAAACCGAAAACGGTGTTGCATTCCACGGCGAACAGGCTTTGATTGACGATACATGGCTTTCCGGCGAAATCTCGGTTGACAGTCATCCGTTTGTTGAACATTACAAATTTGTAAAGGCTCTTGAGGATGAAAACACAGTAGCAAAGCAGACAATTCCTGCTCCCGCACAGTTTTTCCAGCAGTTCATCATTCCTGCAAATATTGAAACGACAAGAAAGTTCTATTCGACAGATGAAGAACTTATCAACGATATTGCAAACGGATACAAAAAGGTAATCAAAGATCTTTACGATGCAGGTTGCAGAAATATCCAGTTTGACGACTGCACATGGGGCGTTCTTGTTGCGGAGGGTAGCGTAAACCGCTATGGCGAGGATGCAGATTTTAAGAGTATCAGTGAGAAACTTCTCAAGGTAAACAACCTTGCAATTGAGGGTAAGCCCGATGACCTCGTAATCAATACTCATGTTTGCAGAGGTAACTATCATTCTGCATACTTCAGCAGCGGTGCATATGATCCTGTTGCAGAGAAACTTTTCGGTGAAGAAAATGTCAACGCTTATTATCTTGAGTTTGACGATGAGCGTTCAGGCGGTTTTGAACCGTTAAAATATGTGAGCGGTGACAAAAAGGTTGTTCTCGGTCTTATCACAACAAAGTCACCTGTTCTTGAGGATAAGCAGACTGTAATCAATCGTATTCATGAGGCGGCAAAGTATATTCCGCTTGACAGATTGTATCTCAGTCCGCAGTGCGGTTTTGCATCATGCGAAATCGGTAATAAGCTTACCGAGGAAGAGCAGTGGGCAAAGCTTGCTCTTGTAAAAGAAATTGCAGAAGAAGTTTGGAAGTAACTATATATAAAAAAGCCGACACTTTTCGGAGTGTCGGCTTTTTATCTGTCATAAATCAGTCCTTGCGTTTTGAACTGAATTTGTATGATATAAGGTTGAGGACAAGGAAAAGTACGATTGCACCGATTGAGTACATCATCATAAATGTGAAATCCACTTCGTTTCCGAAAAGGTTGAGGTTGGTTGCAAACGCTTTTTCTGCCTCTGTGGCAAACATTCCGTGGTCTGCTCCTGCGAGTGAGGTCGAAATATCGTTTAGGCACGGACTGACAAGCACATTTCTTATCATAGCCGCAATGTGTGAGCCGGGGATAAGATTTACAAATGTCTGAACTTCGTCCGAAAACTGGCTGACGGGAATGTATGCGCCGATTACAAAACCGATTGCAACCGAAATAAGTGTGTTGAATGCGGCATAGGTTGAATTCTTTTTGAAGAATGACGCAACAAACATAAGAATAAGTACAGCCGAAACAGAGCCTAAAATCACAAGTCCGTACAATTTTAAAAGCTCTGTAAATTCGGGAAAGCTTGAACCCGATATGCATGAAAATGCGATGCCTGCCGTCAGCAAAATTGCGCTGATTACAATTGTGTTTACAACCGCACCCGAAAAGTAGGAGAGAACAACCGTACTGCCCTTTACGGAAGAAGCGTTGTAGTCGTAGTCAATCTTGTTCTGCTTGTCGGATATCATTACCGAAAGCGAGTTCATTGCAACCGTTACAACAGATGTTCCGATAACGCCCGATACAAGCCATGAATTTACAAGTGCGTTAATCAAATTGTCCTCTGTTTTGATGTTGAAGCCGTCAAGCATTGAAGTCATTGAATCTACATAATTCTGTTTGAGAAACAAAAGATACAATCCGAGTATGATAATCTGCGTCATCATTGAGAAGATAATTGCGGTTTTGTCCTTTAAATATACCTTTATATTTCGTTTTGTCATACCCTTGTATGAGCAAAGTGTTCTTTGAAATTTCATATCAGTCACCCAGCCTTTTACCCGTTACAGTCAGAAACACATCGTCCATATTGCCTTTGATAATCTCAAAATCGACAATTTCAGTATGTTTGTTTGTGATTTCAAGAGCCTGTCTGCTGTTTTTGATTTTGATTTTATACGCATCTCCGACTCTTTCAAATTCGAGACTATCGGCCTTGAGAAGATTATCGTTTTCAGAATTTTCTTCCGTGTACCAAACAAGGCTGTTTGACGAATAATCTTTGTTGACATTATGCGGAGAATCGTTGGCAACAATTTTGCCCGAATCAATAATCACCACATTGTCGCAGTCAACTGTTTCTTCCATATAGTGGGTTGTGAGGAATACCGTAAGTCCTGTTTCTTTGCGAAGATTGTGGATGATTTCCCACACCTGCAGCCTTGTTTTCGGGGCAAGGCCAGTGGTCGGGTCGTCAAGGAACAGGAGCTTCGGTCGGTTAATAAGCGCCCTTGCAATGTCAACCTGCGCTGGCCACCGCTCAATGTGCCGTATTTTCTTTTGAGAATTTCCGAAAGGTCAAAGGTTTGTGTAAGGCTTTCAATTCTTTTGGCGATTTCTTTTTTGTTGAGTCCGTAATATGACGCTCTCGATTCAAGATTTTCTTTAACGGTAAGCTGTTTGTCAAGTACAGAACCCTGAAAAACAATTCCGATAAGCTCCTTGATTTTGTTCTTTTCTTTGTCAAGGTCATATCCGCCTATTTTAACATTGCCGGATGTTTTTTCAAGCACCGTACAAAGAATGTTGATTGTGGTTGATTTGCCTGCGCCGTTAATTCCGAGAAATGCGAAAAACGAACCTTCTTCAACCGTGAATGATATATCATTTACTGCGTGAACATCTTTATAATTCTTTACAAGATTTTTAACTTCGATTATGTTACTCATTAAAAATCCCCTCCTTCTGTCAACATAGTAGCACCTTGCAATTCAAAAGAAAAGCAATTTTAGCTGTGTTGCAAAAAGAGGGGAGTAAGTTGCGATTTTGTATGTCAAAATGCAGTTATTCGTCCTGATAATCCTCGTCTGCGTTAAATTTTTTGAGCGATTCATTAATTGATTTTGCCGTGCTTGTCCGTGTAATGTAGCTGAAAAGAAATGTCAGCAGATACACGGCGGTAACCATTGCAAAAACCAAAAGCGCCATAGGAAAATTCTTGTACCAACCAAGCAAAAATCCCTCGGTCATAACAATTGCCTGAATAAGGCAGAAATGAATGACAATTCGTATGCGAGCCTGCAGTTTGGTGGGTTCTTCTTTAAAGTAAAAAAGCAGAGTCGGAATTGAAGTTACCGCACCTGTTCCTATTACAACCCACGGAAAATCGGGAGGATAGTATTCGATTAATGCAATTGAATTTGCAAGGCTTACAACAAAAAGCATTGCAACCGTGATTATGAAAAAGTCCTTTATGACTTCCTTTATAATTTCTTTTAAAGAATCATTCATAACAATACCTCACATTCCAAGCTTTTTCTTCAAGGTCGGCACATACTGCCTTGAAATAATTGCCGTTTCACCGTTTACAAGCTTTGCCTCAAAACGGCTGTTGACAGATGGTGACACGGAACGGATTTTACCGATATTCAGTATCATCGACTTTGAACATCTGAAAAATTTTGTTCCTTTTAAAATTTCCTCAAGCTCATACAGCTTTTGTTTGGTTTCATAAATATTGTTTTTGCAGTATATAAAGGTTTTGTTGTCAACCGATTCTATGTAGAAAATTTCCTTCGTGTCAAGCTTGAACATCTCGCCGTCTTTTGATGCAAGAAGAAAACTTTTCTGCCCCTTAATGCTGTTTGCAAGCGACATAACCTCTTCGCTGATTTCATGACAGCAAATTATAATTTCTTCCCGTTCCTCAATCCCAACCTGACGGATTGTAACATTAAACATCGCATTCCCTCCGTTCATCAACCATTTTACCATATCAAAAAGAAAATTAACAGTACCGAACCCTAACTTGCAAAATTATGTCGGTAAATTGCAATTTTTTGTTGACAAGAATATAACATAATGATATAATCAGCTAAACAAAAAGATTAACATTGTATTGCTTTTGAGAGGTGTTGTTTATGTTTTGGTTAGTTTTCTGGATTTTGGTGTGTGTTGCAATTCTTGCTTACGGAATTCGCAGAATGGCAAATCACGATTATCGTTTTGGCTCGGGACTTTTCAAGAGCAGTGAAAATAATCTTGACGAAAAGGACGAGTTTGTCGATAAAGATTATTATGACAAAAAGAACCTTTTTAAATAGTATAAAGCAAAATCTAAGGCTCTTGAGTTGTTTTCAAGAGCCTTTTGTTGTGTAAAAACGCTCCCGTATTGTACGGGAGCATTTCTTATTTTATCGCTTTTATGAACTTGTAATACGGCTTTTTGATGCGAGGGAGATTATTGTAAATTTCTTCAATGGAATTATAGTAAGCGTTTTCAATAATTTTCAGTTCATCATCGCTTATCGTGTGATTACTGAATCTCGCCTTTTCGTACACGGATTTCACTTCATCTGTAATCAGAATATGTGAAATTTTCGTGAGATTTTTAAGTTCTTTATAAATGCAGATTGCCCGTTTATTGTTTCTGCCTGTTTCAAATCTTTGTTTTCTCTTTTTGATAATGATAATTCTTCTTGAGAAAATTACAATTAAAGCAAGGGCAACAACTCCCAATGACATCATAGCGATTGTAAATCCGTTAAATTCAAATGAAGATTTACTGTCATTTTTCGGTTTTGTGCTGTGAGAAACCGTGCCGTTTGTCGGAGCAGTCGGTGCTGTTGTCGGTTCAACGGTTGTTGGCTGAGTTGTGTCCGTACTGCCGCCGTTTGCTCTTTGAGAGCCGACATACCTTGCCGGCTGAAATGATGACGGTGTACATTCAAGCGGAATCCAACCCGCCGTATCGCTGTAATACTCAACCCATGCGTGAGCGTTGTCGGTTGTTACGGTCACGGTTTGATTTGCGTATGCGGTTGCATAGTAGCCTGTGACATATCGTGCCGGAATCCCGAGTGCCCTCAGCATAAGCGTGCCTGCCGTGGCAAAATGAACACAATATCCCGTGTCGCTCTCGTTGAGAAACCAAGTTGCAAAATCTTTGCCCGACGGCATTTTAGGAGTTTTGAGTGAATAGGTTTTACTGTTTGAAATATAGTTCTTTACCATTTCAATCTTTTCGGAAGCGGTAAGCTCCGAGTCGAGAAAACCCTCTTGCTCCGCAATTCTACGCAACTCAATTTGTGTTGTTCTTGGAATTTCAAGATAGGTGTCATACACAAATGCTTTGTAATCTTCCGCTTCGGAAGAACTGTTATACCTGTATGTGTTTTCGGCATAAAACGGATAGTGCGAATAATTAAATTCGTTTTTATCCGTATCGTTTTTTACACACACATCGGCAACTGAATTGAGATTGTCGGGTAAACTTTCCAAAAAGTAGGGAACATAGGCAATCTTACTTTCATTCAGCATATGAACCCTTGTATCGGTTAAAGCGTTGTTCCCGATTGTTGCCGTAAACGGTACGAAATCCTGCGGATATCTTGCAACATCATTGTCGGAAATGATACTCCAGGTGTTGTCCCTGTAGTCGGCATATGCTGTGCCTTTGAGATAAATATTACCGCCAACTGCCGAAGTGACCGTCATAACAGGTGTATGCGTCTGCGTCAGCGGAGAAATATCGTTGAGATTTTCTTTTTCTTCAAGTGAACCTTTGATTTCATTAAGGTATTTTTCTGTTGAAGTTTTTCGTCCGTCATCAATGTTAAAGCCGTTTTCAATGCTCTGCAAAAGGTTTTCCTGCCAGTCAAACCGCTCATATTTTTCAATCGGATTGAACGCAAGCAGAATTGTCATCACAACAAGCATTATTCCGAATGAGATTGCCGCAATCACACCGCCCTGTGACGGTCGGAATTTGCGTGTATTCTTTGAAATGTACAAGGCAATAAGACTTGCACTTGCAATAAAAAGACAAACGAGCGACGGAAGAGTGTTTACAAGAATGAAGCAGGGGACAAGCAGTACCATTGACAGCAACGACGGAATCAAAATACGCTTGTATCGGATCAGACTGATTGTAAAAACTGCACTCAGTATTGCCGAAATAAATACAAAAAGTCCTGTTGCGCTTGTGCCGAGGGTATCTCCCAAAATAATTTTGTTCTGTACGGGAAGATACTGCGAGAGCAGTTTTAAAACCTGAGTAATAACATAACTCAATTGTTCAAGTATGCTTTCAAGTGAAAACAGCAGAGTAAATACAAAAACAATCATAGTGATTGCCACGCTGATAAACAGCACGCCCGACTTTTTGACAAGGGAGGCAAGCAATCCGTAAATTGTGCAGAAAATTGCCGTAGGAACTACTATGATGTACCATTCTGTTCTTATATCAAAAGAGGTGACAAGACAGTAAAACAGGCTTGAAATCAATGTTACGCAGAGAAGAATGTCAATCGTAAAGCTTGTTTTGTTTTTCACAACAAGTCAACCTCCTCACGATCGGCAAAAATATTGTAATGCTGAAAATCATTTGTGTCGGCAACAAAGCTGCTTTCCGTGTTTAGATAGAGTGCGGAAAAATAGTTTAATATATCGTTTTCGCATCTTATCTCAAAAGGATTGCCGTTTCTGTCACAGGCAAAGCAAATGCCTATGCTCTTAATCATATATCGGCAGACATACATCAGCTTTGCAAAAACGACATCATTTTCGTCTGCATTATCTCCGAAAAAAGGCATTATAAGACAGTTCTTGATTATCGGAACATTCGGTTCTTTTACAATCAGCCCATCGCTTTTTGACGAAAGCTTCCAATGAACATTGCGCAGACTGTCACCGTGACGGTATTCACGAAGTTCATAAATTTCGCTGTTGCCGACAGGCTTAGGCTTGTATCCCGTAACCGTGAAATTACTGCTGTCGGGGATAATTTTCGGTTTTTGCTGTTTTGGAAGAACACGAACAAAGCTACGCTTTTTAATCCTGATCGGAAGAAAAAATATGCCGAGCATATCGTAAACTTTACCGTTTTTGCATACAATGTCAAGCTGTCCGCAATGCTGTGTAAGACTGTTGCATTGTCTGATTAACGGCTTTGTAAATGTACCCGAAAATCTGATTTTTATGTTTTCGCAAAGATTTGCTGTAAGGTTGGTTGATTTTATATTCAGCGTGAGCATAGGGCAGAAGAGCGGTTTCTTTTTCTTGCCTGATATTGCAATGTAAAACTCATCCTTGATAAAAACATTTTCTTTTGCAAAAATTTCAATATCTGAGCGTACACTCCGTATCATAAAAGGCAGACTCAGCAAAAGCGAGATTATCGGAATTGAAACAACCGTCAGGAACAAAAACCATGAGAACCAGGCGTAATAAAAAATGCTGAACAAAAATGTTCCCGTCAGCAGACAAAGATAAATTATTATGTTCCTTATCATTTTCAAGTCCTCGGCTTTGGAGTTTTTCTGAGAATTTCGTGCAGAATTTCTTCGCTGTTCTTTTTTGATGCAGAGGCTTTTGCATTGAGAATTATCCTGTGGTTTACAGTGCAGATAAAAATATTCTGCACATCTCTCGGCACAATGTAATCTCTGCCCTCGGCAAATGCGACAGCCTTTGCCATATCGGTCAGTGAAAGCGTTGCTCTCGGGCTTGCACCTCTTGAAAGCAACGGATGCTTTCTTGTTGCCGAAATGAGTGACACAATATATCTTGCCATATCGTCGCTGACAAAAACATTCTGAACCTCCGACTGCATTTCAAGAAATTCAATCTTGGACACAATGCAGTTTACTGAGTTAAGGGGATTTTTACCGCTTCTGTTAAGCAGCATTTTACATTCCGCATCGCTGTCGGGATATCCCATTGAAAGCCTTACCGTGAATCGGTCAATCTGTGAATCAGGCAAAAGCTGTGTTCCCGACGCTCCTGTCGGGTTTTGCGTTGCAATAACAGAAAAAGGCTTTTCAAGCTTGAAAGTGTTGCCCTCAACAGTAACCTGCCGTTCTTCCATTGCTTCAAGCAAAGCCGCCTGTGTTCTGCTTGAAGTTCTGTTTAACTCGTCTGCAAGAAAAAGATTTGTGAGTGCTGCACCCTGCTTATATTCAAACTTGTGTGTTTCTTTATTTAGTATGGTAAAACCTGTCACGTCTGTTGGCAAAACATCAGGGGTGAATTGTAGTCTTTTATAGTCAAGTGAAAGCGCCTTTGAAAGAGCCACGGCAAGAGTGGTCTTTCCTACTCCCGGAATATCCTCAATAAGGATATGACCGCCTGCAAGTATGGACAGCAGGACTTTTATGATTATCTCGTCCTTGCCGATAATGACCTTTCTTACCTCATTTATC
>OGLT01001709.1_pt1 | contig 10604 bp, 7 predicted proteins | sample 1572911 | NCBI WGS metagenome assembly OGLT01 (sample SAMEA2582014, study PRJEB24529) | metagenome | biome: Human gut stool | place: China | collected 2011 | reverse complement strand
TCCGGTGAGTATGATTTTTCCCATCAGTTAAAAAGTTTCTAATAATAAATAGTCTGCAAATGTACGAAAAACTAAACCGATGGTCGAATAATAATTGCGAAGTATCGGTTTTTTTTATATTTTCGTGCGTGCAAATAAGATAAACTATGACTATCATCCAACTCGAATACCTGCTGGCGGTAGCCAATTGCGGTAGTTTCTCTTTGGCAGCGGAACACTGTTTCGTGACCCAGCCGTCGTTGAGCATGCAGATCAAGTCTTTGGAGGAAGAATTGGGCGTGGTGCTGCTCGATCGCAGCAAGAAACCGGTCATTCCGACCGAGGCGGGCGAGGTGGTGCTTGCCGAAATCCGGGAAACCCTCCGGGCTTACGATCATATCCGCGAAGCGGTCGCGGAACTCAAAGGCGAAACTTCCGGTCGGTTGCGGCTCGGCGTCATTCCGACCATCGCACCTTACCTGTTGCATAAGTTTATTCCCGATTTCGTGCGGGACTATCCCAAAGTCGAACTGGAGATTGCGGAGATGGTGACCGCCGACATCGTCGATGCGCTGCGCCGCGACCGGATCGATGCGGCATTGGTCGCCGGCGGAACCTGCGGCGAGGGGATTCAGGAACACGAGTTGTTCGACGACCGGTTCCATCTTTACGTGTCCCGGGAGAATCCGCTTTTCGAACGCACGAACGTCCGTATCGAGGATATCGACCTCAAGGAGCTGGTGCTGTTAAGTCCGGGGCATTGTATGCGTGACCAGATCATCGAGCTGTGCCAGGCCAAACGGGAGGTCCCCTCGCACTATACGTTCGAATCCGGTTCGCTCGATACGTTGATGCGGATCGTCGATAGCACGCATTGCGTGACGATTATCCCCGAAATGGCCGTGGAATACATTCCTGCGGAGCATCGTTGTCAGGTCAAAACGCTGGCCAAGGGGGCTACTTCGCGCAAGATCGCCGTGGCCGTGCGCCGGACCTATGTCAAAAGTTCGATCATCAAAGCCTTGATCGATACTATTTTGTCGAAAGTTTCCCGCCAATAGGGATTCGGGACGGATATTTGCAGAGTAAATTTTCGGATATTCTCTTGTATCTTTGCGGGAAGCGGGATGCGTTCGGCATAAAAAAACAAACGGGTTTGTTTTGTTCTGCCCTCATTTTCGCTACCTTTGCAAAGTTGTATTGACCGGTAAATTCAAACTATGGAAAAATTGACAGGCACGATAATTCGTGCAATCCAGGATAAAAAGGGTAAAAATATCGTATCGTTGGATCTTTCGAAAATCGACGGGGCGATCTGCTCCTGCTTCATCGTTTGCAACGCCGACTCCACCACGCAGGTCGCTGCGATCGCGGCGGGTATCGAGGAGCAGGTATTGGAAACCCTCGGCGAGAAGGTCTGGCGCGTGGAAGGACAGCAAAATGCGCTGTGGATCGCTATGGACTACGTGGATGTGGTGGTGCATATTTTTCAGACAGAATTGCGTGAATTTTACAAATTGGAGGAGCTGTGGGCCGATGCCCCGGCGACCCGTTATGAGTATGACGAATAATATTTTATGGCACAACAGAAAATAAACAACAAAATGAATATGCCGCGTCCTTCGTGGATGTGGATATACGGCGTCATCATTATTTTTATTGTCGGCTACTGGATGTTCGGACCCGGCAACGGAGTCCCGGTCAAGAGCGACTGGAATACCGTGGCGCAGATGATCGAGCAGGGCGACGTCGAAAAAATCCAGGTCGTCAATCGTGACCTGGCGGAAATCTACCTTAAGAAGGATGCTGCGGACCGGTACCGTAAGGATGCTGTTGACCCGCGTTTCCGTAATATGCCCGAAACGGGGGCTCAGCTTACTTTCAATATCGGGTCGGTGGATACGTTCCGTCAGGATTTGGATAAGGTGACGGCCGAGTCGGGTAACAAGGTGGTGCTGGTGTACGAGAACCGGGAGAATTCCTGGACATCGATTCTGCTTCAGATGCTTCCCTGGATCATTATTATCGGCGGCTGGTTCTTCCTGATGAGCCGCATGTCGCGGGGTGCCGGAGGCGGTGCTGGCGGTATTATGAACGTGGGGAAGGCCCGGGCGCAGGTGTTCGACAAGGAGAACTCGAAAAAGGTGACTTTCAAGGACGTTGCCGGACTGGAGGAGGCAAAGGTCGAGATCATGGAGATCGTCGATTTCCTCAAGAACCCCGACAAATACAAATCCATCGGTGCGAAAATTCCCAAGGGCGCGTTGCTGGTAGGCCCTCCGGGAACGGGTAAAACCCTGTTGGCGAAGGCGGTGGCGGGAGAGGCCAATGTGCCGTTCCTGTCGATTTCCGGCTCGGATTTCGTGGAGATGTTCGTGGGCGTGGGCGCTTCGCGCGTGCGTGACCTTTTCGAGCAGGCCAAACAGAAAGCTCCCTGTATTCTTTTCATCGACGAAATCGACGCCATCGGCCGGGCCCGCGGTAAGAACGCCGGGTTCTCGGGCAATGACGAGCGGGAGAATACACTCAACCAGTTGCTGACCGAGATGGACGGTTTCCAGACCAATACGGGCGTGATCGTCCTGGCGGCGACTAACCGGGTTGATATTTTGGACAAGGCGCTGATGCGTGCCGGACGTTTCGACCGGCAGATCGAGGTGGGATTGCCCGACGTCAAGGAACGTGAGGAGATTTTCAACGTCCACCTGCGTCCGCTGAAGCTCGATCCTCAGCTCGACCGGTCGTTCCTGGCCCGCCAGACCCCCGGATTCTCGGGTGCCGACATTGCAAATGTCTGCAACGAAGCCGCGCTGATCGCTGCGCGCCACAACAAGAAATTCATTTCGAAGGAGGACTTCCTGGCAGCCATCGACCGCATCGTGGGCGGCCTCGAACGCAAGAATAAGATCATCACCGACGAGGAAAAGCGTGTGATCGCCTATCACGAGGCGGGCCACGCCACGGTGAGCTGGATACTCGAGAATGCCAGCCCGCTTATCAAGGTGACGATCATCCCGCGCGGCAAGGCGCTCGGCGCAGCCTGGTACCTGCCCGAAGAACGGCAGATCACCACGCGCGAGCAGATGATGGACGAGCTGGCCGCTACGCTCGGAGGCCGCGTTTCCGAGCAGCTGACCTTCGGCGAGATTTCGACCGGGGCGCTCAACGATCTGGAGCGCGTCACCAAGCAGGCTTATGCCATGGTGGCCTACTACGGCATGAGCGAGAACGTCGGCACGCTCTCCTTCTACGACTCCACGGGCCAGAGCGACATGGCCTTCACGAAGCCCTATTCGGAACTGACCGCGCAGCAGATCGACGCCGAGGCCAAACTCGTCATCGGGAAGGCTTACGAGATGGCCGAGAAAGTGCTCCGTGAGCATGCCGACGGCCTGAAAGAGCTGGCCGAACTGTTGTTGGAGCGCGAAGTGGTCTTCACCGAGGACGTGGAGCGTATCTTCGGCCGTCGCAAGAAGGACATCCTGCGTGAGCGGAAGGAGGCCGAGGCCAAAGTCAAGGCTAACGGGGCCGCCGTGAAGGGAGAGCCCGAGGCTTCTGCAGCCCCGGCGGCGAAGCCCGCCCCGGAAGAGGATGCTCCCGCGGTTGTACAGACGGAGACGCCCGAAGCCCCTGCCGACGGCAATACGGCCGCCGCGATTTCCAAGACCGAATAAGACGAACCTAACCCGCATTAACTGATGAATGAAACTATGAAGAACCTCGTGGTACGCACGCTGAGCGGCCTTGTCCTGGCAGCGGTGGTACTGGGGGCGATCGTCTGGTCGCAGTGGAGCTTCGGCGCGTTGCTCGCGGCGCTGCTCGTGGGCGGCATGTACGAGTTCTATACGCTGGCCGGGAAACAAGGCAATGCGCCGCAGAGAGTCGTAGGGCTTGTTGCGGGTGTTGTGCTTTTCGTGCTCAATTTCGCGTTCGTCTCGGACGACATCGAGATTCTCGGCGACGCCCGGCAGGCCTTCGGCTGCGGGCTGGCGTTCCTGTTGCTGCTCCTGCCCGCCATGTTCATCTGCGAACTCTACCGCAGGGGTGAAAACCCGGCCTCCGGGATCGGCACGACGATCATGGGAATCTGCTACGTGGCATTGCCCCTGTCGCTGATGTGCTATATCCCGATCGTCGGCAGCGATACCTGGAACCCGTGGATCATGGTCGCCTATATCTTCATCATCTGGGCCAACGACGTCTTCGCCTACCTGGTGGGGATGTCCGTCGGACGCCACCGCCTTTGCGAACGCCTTTCGCCCAAGAAATCCTGGGAGGGGTTCTTCGGCGGGATCGCCGGTGCCGTCGTCATGGGCATCGTGGCTGCACGGATGCTGGACGGGAATATGTGGGTTTGGGCCGGTCTGGCACTGGTCGCCGCCGTTTCGGGCGTGCTGGGCGACCTGGTGGAGTCGATGTTCAAGCGGGCTGCCGGCGTTAAGGATTCGGGGCGGCTGATCCCCGGCCACGGCGGGGTGCTCGATCGTTTCGACGCCATGCTGCTCTCGGCGCCGTTCGTATTCGTCTATATGCTTTTTGTGATGTAACTGCAAACCTAAAAAAGAGTTATGAGGATAAATAAGGAAGGCTACAAGATTATCTGTATCTCGGGTGCCGTCTGTGTATTTATATTTTGGCTGATCTATCACCTGCTGGTCAGCGATTCGAATATTTCGCTGTTGTGGGTGAGCGCCGTGCTTTTGCTGTTGTTCTGGTTCTTTATCGTCGCGTTTTTTCGGGAACCCCGCCGTGTGCGGATACACGATGCCGACCTGGTTTTCTCTCCCTGCGACGGCCGCGTGGTCGTGACGGAGGTTGTGAAGGAAACCGAATACCTGAACGAGGAGATGTTGCAGATCTCGATCTTCATGTCCGTGACCAATGTCCATATGAACTGGGTGCCGGTCGGGGGCACGGTCGAGTATTTCAAATACCATCCGGGGCGTTTTCTGGTGGCATGGCATCCCAAGTCGTCGACCGAGAACGAACGCACGACGACCGTCGTGAGGATGGCCTCCGGCCGGAAGGTGCTTTTCCGCCAGATTGCGGGCCTGATTGCACGCCGCATCATCTCCTACATGAAAGTCGGTGAGCCCGTGGAGCAGAACAGCGTCTGCGGCTTCATCAAATTCGGCTCGCGCGTCGACGTCCTGGTACCCAAGGACAGCGAACTGCTGGTCGAGATCGGCGATCCGGTCGTGGGTTCGCAGACCCCCATCGCACGCCTGCATAAGATCTAACCCCTCTTTCGAAGGATGAAAACGACTCCCCAGACCTTCCTGAAGTTCATCGCGGGCGCGGCCGTAGCTGCGGCCGTCCTCTTTCTGGTCTGGTATTTCAGTTCGATCGTCGTATACATACTCATATCCGCCGTGCTGGCCGTCGTGGGCAATCCGCTCGTGAAACGCCTCGCGGCGCTGCATATCAAGGGCTGGAAAGTGCCCCGCTGGCTGGCTGCGCTGGTGACGCTGATCGTCATCTGGGTGGTGCTGGCCACGCTGTGCTCGCTGTTCGTGCCGCTTGTGTTCAATAAGATTTACCAGCTGTCGAACCTCGATTTCGCCGCCGTCGTGCAAAGCATCGAGGAGCCGATAGCCCAAGCACAGGGATACCTGCATGAGTTCTTCGCCGTGCCCGAAAGCACGTTCTCCCTCTCGGAGGCGCTCGCATCGGCGCTCAAGCAGATTATCGACATCGAATCGCTCAATTCGGTGTTCTCCTCGATCGTCAACGTGGTGCTCTCGTCGGTTATCGCCATTTTCTCCATTACGTTCATCACCTTCTTTTTCCTCCGGGACGAAGGGTTGTTCTATGCCATGGTGACGGCCATGTTCCCCGAGCGTTACCACGAGAATATCACCCGCGCACTCGATTCCGTCACGCTGCTGCTGGCCCGCTACTTCACGGGTATTCTCTCGGAAAGCCTGATGCTGATGGTCGCCGTGTCGCTCACGATGATGGCCTTCGGCATGAAGGCGGCTGACGCTGCGTTCATCGGCCTTGTGATGGGCGTGATGAACGTGGTGCCCTATGCCGGGCCGCTGATCGGCGGTATCGTTTCCGTCTTCGTGGGTATCGTAACCCCGATCGGGGGGATGACCGTGGGGCATACTGCTTTTATAATCGCAGGTTCGCTGCTGATCCTCAAGGGGATCGACGATTTTGTGGTGCAGCCGACGCTCTATTCCGAGCGTGTCAAGGCCCATCCGCTCGAAATCTTCCTTGTAATCCTCATCGCCGGGTCGATGGCCGGAATCCTCGGCATGCTGCTGGCAATCCCTTCCTATACCGTACTGCGTGTCTTTGCCAAGGAGTTCTTCTCGCAGTTCCGGCTGGTGCGTAAACTGACCGAGAAAATCTGATGGCCGGGGTGACGATAGAGGGCGTAGTGGAACACGGACGCCGGCTCGGGCGCGAGTTGGGATTCCCGACGGCAAACATGGCCGTGCCTGATTCCGTGACGGCCGCGGACGGGGTCTATTATTCCCGCGCGGAGGTGGACGGGACGCTTTACGACGCGATGTCCAACCTGGGCAGCAACCCTTCGGTCGGCGGAGCCGTCCGCCATCTGGAAACCCATATCTTCGGGTTCGGAGGTTCGCTCTACGGCCGTACGCTGCGCGTGGAACTGGTGCGTAAGATCCGTGACGAACGTCGTTTCGCGACGATCGGGGAGCTGCGGGCGCAGATCGCCAGGGACAAGGAATATATATTGGAATTAAAAGATAATACTATGTATTTGGATTTGACAATGCCCTACAAGGTGGCCGACATGTCGCTGGCCGAGTGGGGGCGTAAAGAGATTGAGATCGCCGAGCACGAGATGCCGGGACTGATGGCCGTGCGCCGCAAATACGGCCCGCAGAAGCCGCTGGAAGGCGTGCGCGTGATGGGGTCGCTGCACATGACCATCCAAACTGCCGTGCTCATCGAGACGCTCGTCGAGTTGGGCGCCGACGTGCGCTGGTGCTCGTGCAACATCTTCTCGACGCAGGATCATGCCGCCGCAGCCATCGCCGAGGCCGGGGTTCCCGTTTTCGCCTGGAAAGGCGAAACCCTGCCCGAATACTGGTGGTGCACCGCCATGGCGCTCTCGTTCCCCGGCGGCAAGGGCCCGCAGCTGATCGTGGACGACGGCGGCGATGCCACGCTGCTGATCCACAAAGGGTACAAGGCCGAGAACGATGCTTCGACACTCGACTATGAGCCTTCGTCCTACGAGGAGGAGGTGATACTCGGTACGCTCAGGACGATCCTTGCCGAAGACAAGGACAAATGGCACCGCACGGTGGCCGAGTGGAAGGGTGTGAGCGAGGAGACCACGACGGGCGTACACCGCCTCTACCAGATGCAGGAGGCCGGCGAGCTGCTCGTCCCGGCCATCAATGTCAACGACTCTTGCACCAAGTCGAAGTTCGACAACCTCTACGGCTGCCGCGAGTCGCTGGCCGACGGCATCAAGCGCGCCACGGACGTGATGATCGCCGGCAAGGTGGTCGTGGTCTGCGGCTACGGCGACGTGGGCAAGGGCTGTGCCCGTTCGATGCGTTCGTACGGCGCACGTGTCATCGTGACCGAGATCGACCCGATCTGCGCCCTGCAGGCCGCCATGGAAGGCTTCGAGGTCAAGACCGTCGAGAGCGCACTCCCCGAAGGCAATATTTACGTCACCTGCACGGGCAACTGCGACATCATCACGCTGGAGCACATGGAGAAGATGCGCGACCAGGCGATCGTTTGCAACATCGGCCACTTCGACAATGAAATCCAGATGGCGCGTCTCGAAAAATCGGGGGCCGTCAAGACCAATATCAAGCCGCAGGTCGACAAGTTCACCTTCCCCGACGGACACTCGATCTTCGTGCTGGCCGAAGGCCGTCTGGTGAACCTCGGTTGTGCGACGGGACACCCCTCGTTCGTGATGTCGAACTCCTTTACCAACCAGTGCCTTGCGCAGATGGAGCTGTGGCAGGAGAACCTCGAAGTGGGCGTGTACCGCCTGCCCAAGCACCTCGACGAGGAGGTGGCACGCCTGCATCTGGACAACCTCGGCGTGGAACTCACGCACCTCACCGGGAAACAGGCCGACTATATCGGCGTAAATCCCGACGGCCCTTACAAAGCCGAGCACTACCGCTATTAGCGGCAGGAGGCTGCGTGGGCTTCGGGGCTCTTCCCCGGCGAAACGGGAAGTTTCCTGCGCCCGTCCGGTTTCTGGCCGGGTGGGAAGTCAAGACCTGTTTTATGATTCCACCCCTGTCGGAAAAACCTTCGGCAGGGGTGTTTTCCTTTCCCAGTGGCTTGCGTTCCCGGCGTTTTCCGTTCCCGGCGTTTTCGTTCGCGGCGTTTCCGCTCAGGATGTTTTATTTCCCGCCGGCTTGCCGGACTGCCCGTTTAGTACTTTGGCCGGGAGCGGGCACGAAAAAGCCGCCGGGAGACCGGCGGCTTTCGTTATTGGGAAGCAGGGGTGGTTTAGTACCCGAAAATCTCCTCCTGTGTCACGGTCTGGATCGGGCCGAGGGTCTTGAGGTAGTTCAGATCGAGATCCTGGATGTCGCCCAGAATGCCGTAGACGTATTTGCGTCCTTTCACCCACTTTTCCTGTGCGGCCTTGACGTCGGCGAGCGTCATCTGCTGCGCCTTCTCGAAGATTTGCTTTCCGCGCGGCTCCGTCAGGCCGAGGTCGCGCATGCGGATGTAGCTCCACAGTACGCCGTCCTTCACCGTGCGCTCGGTGCGCAGGCGCGAGATAAGGGCCTCCTTGGCGATGCTGAACGCCTTTTCCGATTCAGGCATGTTGTTGATGATCTCGTCGAATGCCTCGATGGCCTTCTGCATCTTGTCGTTCTGCGTGGCGATGAAGGCCATGTAGTAATAGTCTCCCTTGGCGTTGGTCGGGATGGCGAGGTTGGCCCATGCCGAGTAAGCCAGACCGCGGGCTTCGCGCATCTCCTGAAAGACGATGGTGTTCATGCCCCCGCCGAAATACTCGTTGTAGAGGGTGATCTGCGGGTCGGCTGCGAGGTCGAATTTCTCGCCGCGGTTCGAATACTGCATGTAGTAGAGCTGCTTGGCGTCGTACTGGGCAAGCATGACCTTGTTTTCATCGGTGGGTTGCAGCGTGCTGAACTTTTTTTCCAGCGGCTGGAGGTCGGCTGCCACCTTGTGGTGTGCGGCCAGGGCGGCTTTCACTTCGGCCTCGTCCTGCGGGCCGTAGTAGAGCACCTCGTGCTGCTTGCCCATCAGGTCGCCGATCTTTGCAAGCAGCTGTTCCGAGGTCAGCCCCTGCAATGCCGGGTCGGTGAGCGTGGTGCGGCGGATGAAATCGCTGCCGTAGATCATGTAACGCTGGAGCGCTCCGAAGCAACGGCTCTGGTTGAGCTTGGCGTCGGCGCGGCTCTTTATCATGTCGCCCTTGAGGTTTTGCAGGATCTCCTCGTTGGGCTGCGCCCCGGCGATCAGCCCTTCGACGATCTCCATCGCCTTGCCCATGTTCTCACTCAGGCCCGATACCTCGATCCAGCTCTGGTTGGCTCCGGCGCTCAGGCCGAACGAGCAGGCGATGGCGTACATCTCCGATGCGATCTGCTCGGCGCTCATCTTGTCCGTTCCGAGGTAGCTCAGGTAGTCGAAGGCCAGGTTGAGTGCCGGGTCGTTCTCCGTACCCGTGTTGAATACGTAGATCAGCGTGAAGATGTCGTTGGTTTCGTTCTTCTTATACAGCACGTTGACGCCCTTCTGCGCCTCGAACTGCGACATGTCCTTCTTGTAGTCCACGAATACCGGCTCGATAGGCTCGACCTTCGAGTTCTGTATCTCGGTGAGGAACTCGCTCTGCGAGTCTCGGTTGGTCACGATCGGGGTGATCTTCGGGGCGGCGATCTTCTGCTCGTTGGGATCTTTGCCCTCGCGCTTGTAGACGATGGCGTAACTCTCGGGGCCGAGGTACTTGTTGGCCCAGTCCACGATGTCCTGCTTGGTGATCTTCGACATGCGGTCGATCCGTGCGACTTCGTCTGCCCAGTCGGTTCCGCTGATGAACGAATAGACATAGAGTATCGCGCGGCTGTCGTTCTCCTCGAACGAGCGCATCAGCTGCATTTTGTAGTTGTTGATGGTCGCTTCGATCAGGTTTTCATCGAAGTCCCCGTCCCGCAGTTTTGCTACTTCCGCCAGAAGCAGGTCGCGTACTTCGTCGAGCGACTGCCCGGTCTTGGGGCGTCCGGCTACGAGGAACGAGCTGTAATCGGGTTGCGTCGAGGCGTAGCCGTAAGCCGAGAGCACCTTCTGCTGCTGGTTGAGGTCGAGGTCGATCAGGCCGGCCTGGCCGTTGTAGAGGATCGAACCCACGATGTCGCTGATATCGGTCGACTTGTCGTTCGCGCCAGGCAGGCGCCAGCCCAGCATCACATTGGCGGCTTCCAGCCCGTATACTTCCTTCACGACGGGAGCCGTGATCGGCTGTTCGGGCTCGAAGTGCAGCTTCGGCAGGTTGGGGTTCGGCTGCATGTCGCCGAAATATTTTTCGATCGTAGCGACCATTTCGTCGGGATCGAAATCACCCGATACGCAGACGGCCATGTTGTTGGGCACGTAGTAGGTCTTGTGGGAGTTCTTGACGTTGG
>OGLT01001699.1_pt1 | contig 10673 bp, 10 predicted proteins | sample 1572911 | NCBI WGS metagenome assembly OGLT01 (sample SAMEA2582014, study PRJEB24529) | metagenome | biome: Human gut stool | place: China | collected 2011 | reverse complement strand
TAACTTCAAGAGCTAATGAAGCATTTTCACATTGGAACTTTCCAAGCATTTTTATTTTTACGTTCTTATATTCTTTATATCCTACGGATTCTGCTACGCGCCTGCCATAATATAACAGTGGCTTGTCGCAGTGATAGCCGATTCCCGGAAAACATACTACCAGCTTCATCTTCATACCTCCTGACGGAGTTATTATAACACAAAAAACTGTGGTGGGAGGATATCTGTATATCTTCCCATCCACAGTTTTTCAATGAATATTATTTTTACGATTTAGAATTATTATTTATTTTACGTTTATTGTTTTTTATTTGAATATTATTTTATGCTTCCTTTTCAGCAGTCTTCTCATGCTTCATAAGAACAAGTTTTCTGATACATGTAATTGCTACAATGATACCAAGTACGATAAGGAATACTGCAACAATGAGCTGAAGTCCTTCAACAAGGAATGTACCGGTTCCAGCCTGGAACTTCTGGATATTTCCGATTACGTTGAGAACGATAGCTGTAAATGTTACAGCAAGCATTATAAGCATTGGTGGATAAAGCATTGCATGCTTTCTGCTTGTTGCCTTGAGGAATACTGCTACACCGATCAGTACAAGTGCTGCAAGCATCTGGTTTGCTGATCCGAAGAGTGGCCATACATTTGAATATCCACCCTTGCAGAGAAGGTAACCAAAGAACAATGTTATAACTGTAGCAAAATACTTATTTGTAAGGATCTTCTGCCATACAGGCATCTGGGATGAATCTGTAGTATCTCCCATGAACAGCTCCTGGAATGACATACGACCGATACGTGCAACGGAATCCAGTGATGTAAGAGCAAGCGCTGACACGCACATGGTCATGAATACATTTGCGACTGAATTTGGAAGTCCGAACTTCTCAAGGAAACCTGCGATACCCTGTGAAAAGATCTGGAATGGTGTCAGTCCTTCCGGTGCTTTTCCTCCAACTGCTACTGCACCGACTACGATCAGTGAGATAACACCGAGGAGTGTTTCAAGGATCATTGCACCATAACCTACAAATAACATATCCTTTTCATTTCTGATCGTCTTTGAAGATGTACCTGATGAAACAAGGCTGTGGAAACCGGATACCGCACCACAGGCGATCGTTACGAACAGGGTTGGGAACAGATAACTCTTGGCACCTGTTGATGATACAACGGTAAAGCCGTTGAATGCATTCAGGTTCATGTCCGGATGTCCGACCAGAACACCGACAAATGCTCCAACTAACATACCAATGAGCATGAACGTTGTCATGTAATCTCTTGGCTGCATCAGTAACCACATCGGAAGTACAGATGCGAGGAACAGATAAGCCATGATAACGTAGTTCCACTGGTTACCGTTTAAGTACCAAGGAAGCTTCATACCTACTGCAAACATTGCAACGATGAGGACGATAGCTACGATTGCTTTCACCCACTCCTTCATATTCTTGCAGGTCTTCATAACAACACCGAGCACCATAGCGACAACAATGAATAACATAGATACTGTAGCGGCTGCTGCGCCGTTAAAGTTCTTTGTTACTGCTCCGTCAGCACCTGTCGTGAATCCGTTAAATGTTGATGAAACCATAGAGGTGAAAGCTGCAATAACAAGAAGTGTAAAGAGCCAGCAGAACAGTGAGAAGAATCTTCTTCCTGCCTTGCCTATGTACTTCTCAATAACAAGTCCGATGGACTTACCCTCATTTTTAACGGATGCATACAGAGAACCGAAATCCTGTACTGCACCGAAGAATACGCCTCCGACAAGCAGCCAGAGTAAAACTGGTACCCATCCAAACATTGCCGCAATGATTGGTCCCTGTACAGGTCCCGCACCTGCGATGGATGAAAACTGATGTGCAAATACTGTAAGCTTTGATGATGGTACATAATCCTTTCCATCTTCATTTGCAACGGCCGGGGTCTTTGCCTTTGCATCTATGCCCCATTTCTTAGCAAGCCATCTTCCGTAACCCAGATAGCCAGCTCCTAAAACTACTACTGCGATAAGAATAATTACCAAACTATTCATATCATTCTCCTTCCTTCCGCCATGTGGCAGATACATGATTATAGTATGTTCACAAAGAGTTTATACAAAAACATATCTTTTATAGGACAACCTTCCTATAAATTAAAAAAAGCTTTCGTCTTCATGTAATTTCATAAAGACGAAAGCCTTTGAACTTCCGCGTTACCACTTTATTTGCCATTTGAAAAAATGACCACTCAACCTCATCTCATAAGCTCACACTGTAGAAATAAGTTTCTTTGTAACGGTAGAAAACCGGTGACACCTATTGTCCATATCTGGAATTCAGTGCACTGCTCGCAGAGGATAATCACTAAAAACATACACCGTCTCACACCACCCGGCGGCTCTCTGAAATACTCCTTTTTTAATGATCGTATTCTGTTCGTTGCATTTGCTCTTTGTTAACTGCTAATTTAGCACTCTGTTTTTTTGTTGTCAAGAGCGATTTTAAATTTTTTTGACTTTTTCTGAATGATTTTCCCTATTCTTTACCATCCCAACAATAAGTACACAGCTTGCACTTATCGATTCCAACGGATTCCAGCATATCGTCCAAGCGATTGAAACGCAATGATGTAAAGTTCAGTTCCTTACGGATCTCCTCAACCATTGTTTCGTATTTCTCAGATTCCGGATCTGCATACTCCTGTAATACCTCATCGGTTACATTTCCATTCTCCAGACGATCGATCACACGACGGGTGATCAGATCCATTTCTGATGATGAACGAGAGAAATTCAGATATTTACATCCATATAATAATGGCGGGCAGGCAGGACGGATATGTACTTCCTTCGCACCACTCTCATATAAGAACTCTGTTGTCTCACGAAGCTGAGTTCCTCGTACGATCGAGTCATCGATCAGAAGAAGGCTCTTATCACGGATCAGTTCATCCACTGCTAACAGCTTCATCTTAGCAATCAGATTTCTCTTACTCTGGATCGTTGGCATGAAGGAACGTGGCCAGGTCGGTGTATATTTGATAAATGGTCTGGAAAATGGGATTCCGGATTCATTTGCATAGCCGATTGCATGAGCAATACCGGAATCCGGTACCCCGGCTACGATATCCGGCTTTACGTTATCACGCTTCGCCATCGCCTTACCACAATTATACCGCATCTGCTCTACACTTGTGCCCTCATAGGAACTGGATGGATAACCATAATATACCCAGAGGAAGGTACAAATCTTCATTTCTTTATTCGGATTTACAAGCGTGATGCAGTTCTTATCTGTGACTACCGCGATCTCTCCCGGTCCAAGTTCCTTATAGTCCTTATAGCCAAGATTTTTATATGCAAAATTCTCAAAGGTGATGCAATAGGCATCTTCTTTCTTACCGATGACAACCGGAGTTCTGCCGTATTTGTCCCGGGCTGCATAGATTCCCGCCTGATTCATCAACAGAATGGATACCGAACCCTCGACAGAGTCAAGTGCAAACTGGATTCCTTCGATCAGATTTTCCTTCTGATTGATCAGCGCCGCGATCAGCTCCGTTGCATTGATGTCCCCACCACTCATTTCTAAGAAATGGGAATGTCCATTCTTGAACAGCATCTTTGTAAGTTCACCTGTGTTATTGATCTTACTAACTGTTGTAAGTGCATAAGTACCATGATGCGAACGTACGATCAATGGCTGCGGTTCGTAATCGGAGATACATCCGATTCCCATATGACCGCTCATTTCCTGTACATCCTTATCAAATTTTGTCCGAAATGGTGCATTCTCAATATTATGGATCGCACGATTAAATCCGTCTTTTCCATATACTGCCATTCCACCTCGTCTTGTTCCCAGATGTGAATGGTAGTCAATACCAAAGAACAAGTCAAATACACAATCCTGCTTTGATGCTACGCCAAAAAATCCGCCCATTGCCTTTTCCTCGCTTTTCTAAAACTCTCGTGACATTCCTCAACAAATGCTTCCATAACGAGATGTATCCATATATATTCTTTATTTCACAGAACACTTGCGTTCTATTTTTACGCAGCGGTACTAAGCTCTCTGCTAATAGCAGATTGCTAAGGACCGGCGTAAAAAAGGTCTGTTACATAAAAATATATATGTCTACATCTCTGTTTTTGGGTACAATCTCATATTTATTTGTCAATTCATATCAACATTTCCAGTGATAATTCTTCGTTTTTTTACAAAACCTTTTATATTTTATAGGATGTACTTACATAAATCAATAATTTCTATCAAAAAACGTAATAAAAAAAAGACAACATCATACACTTATCGGGCTGCAAACAGCTTATAAAAATGTGTATGATATTGTTTTTTTTATCGAGCGCAATGTTATTTTATAGCTATATATAGCATGCTGTATTATGATCAGCCACGGGCAGTTTTTGTAAAGGCAAGTCGGACGGCTCTGGTAGTTTCTTCAGCAGCACAAAGCTTGTCTGCCCAGGTTACGATCCAGCTCTCCCGGAACTTTGGAGGTGTTATGTTGAGTGGGAACATATGCTTTCGGATGATATCCCGCTCAATGAAGTTCAAATTGAAATCCCGTCTGGCATTATGCAAGGCTCGTTCTGCATGAAAAAAACCATGCAGCCGATGTCCGCCATCCTTCTCATGCCAGTCATACAAGAAATAATCATGAAGCAGTGCTCCACGCACCAGCGACCGTTCATCAATATATGCGGAACATTTCTCTGCAGACTTTTCTCCGCCACCCGCAGGGAATGATCGTAACAGGTTATTGAACCATGTTGCACAAATGTTTTTTCTTTCTGCATACCCTCTGATGCCAGGATATCCGCACCATATTTATATATTTTTTCTTCGATACGATTCGCTTCCATTTTGGATTCTCCTGAATTCCCTAATCTCTGTCTCTTACATCATTCAACTACTACCAGCTATTTTCCAATTCCTTGCTTTTTTCTCAAACCGGCTATTTATTCTTACCCATGATAGCACAATTTATATGTGGTAAACTATTACTTTTTCTTAATGTTCTTTTTATTTTTCTTGATTCATTTTTACCGATAATTCCGGAACAACAACCTTGATCACATTCACTAATTTTGTCATTGGTTCTGTAATGATAAAATCTCTTCCCAGCTGACTCTTCATTATAAGCTCCAGTCCCATAACCTTCTCATCAACATCGGTCAGAATGCTGGCAGTTCCTTCACCCATCACGCAAGCATAATATGCCCCATATTCACATGGAACTTCACCACCACTGGTCAGTACCATATCTGTATCAATCTCGATAAATACATTTGGATTAGCTGCGATCACGTCATATTTGCGTCCTTCCGTTGCGCCATGCATATATAACGTAAGTCCTCCATCCTTATAAATATATCCATAATGCAATGGAACAATGTATGCCTTTCCCTCATCCACCATACCAAGGTGAACCACACCTGCTTTCTTTATGATCTGCTCAATCTTCACCGGATCTGTAACTTCACATTTTTGTCTTCTCATTGGTCTGTTCATTATGTTCTCCTTTCAGCCACATTGGGCTTAAATTATTATTAAAGACATATTTCCCATTCCTCAATCATCAATAATAAGCTTATGAATAGAACGGACTTTCCCATAAAATAAAAAAAAAGAGGATTCGCACATCGTCGAACCTCTCTGTTCTTTTTTATTATATACCAGCTTTGTGTTATCTGACAAGTGAGCATTTATAATTATTTAAAGTTGCATGCAGAACATTTGTTTGATATAATAATCACGGTGCTACCCTATTCGGTAGGCGGTCAGTCTTCTCCACAGGAGTTATAGCCTGTGTTTACATAGAAATCCATTTATGGAAATCTGTTGAGGAGGTCGGTGCTTATGCTTACAACGGAGCTTTTTATAGCCATTATCAGCTTATGCATTACTTGCTTTGCTCTTGGTTATACCGTTGGTTCTAAGAGCAATAAATAGGCACAAAAAAACCGCCCAGCCCGGTAAACTGTGAGCGGTCCTTTTTGTGACCAAAACATTATCAAGGCTAACCGTCTATCGGTAGCATCTTTTGATATTATATTAACATTCCCCCTCTTTTATGTCAACACACAACCCGGCAAACATAGTAACTGCGGTTTCAAGTATGGAATCGGGAAATTCGAAATGCTCTGTATGAAGCTGGGCATAATCCTCTCCATCACCAATGCCGAAAAATGCGCCCTTTGTCTCCTGCAAGTACCAGCCAAAGTCCTCCGACCAGTGCATCGGCTCAGGCAGCTCTATATATGGAATCTGGTGAGAAGCCGCACATGCCCGGATCTTCTGCACCTGTTCCGCATGATTATCCGTAGATGGAAACCGTTCAATCTCCTTTATCGAAAGTTCCAGAGCTTCCTTCTGTGCCATAACCTCTGCCAGCTTACGGATCTCTGCCAGATACTCACGAAATACCTGTTCGCCTTCGCTTCGAACGGTAAGTCTCAGATACCCGTCCGATGCCGCTACACCGTAGTTCTCACTTCCAAGTTTCATCCCGATCAAAGTCATGCGGACAAATCCCTTCGTCTCATTAAACTGCTTTGTCAGTTCTTCAATCTGAAGCAGAAGTCCGGCAAGTGCATATCCGGGATTTCTGCCAGCTTCCGGATATGCTGCGTGGCTCGGCGTTCCTGTCATGTGGATCTCTAAGCCCGTTGAAGCACATGCAAATGTTCCATCCTTCACAAGTACCGTTCCAAGCGGCTTCCCCGGTATATTATGAAAGCCATAGATTTCTCCGATATGCTTTTCTTTGATCAGGCTTCTGCAAAGCTCTGCACCCTTTCCAATCTCCTCTGCCGGCTGGAAGATCAGATATACATCCTGTGCCAACGGATCTTTTCTGCTGTCCAGATACAAGCCAAGTCCACATAGCACACTGCTGTGTCCATCATGTCCACAGAAATGCCCCGGCTTTCCATCTTTGCCACATACCGCATCCATATCTGCCCGGAATGCAATCGGCTGCTTATACTCCTCCATTTGCTCTGGTATTTCCGCAGCCACTTCACTCACATGGAATGTTTTATCATTTTCTGTGGTTACCCGATCATCTGCTCTTTTCACCGCATAAAACCACGCCCCACAATCTACGATCTCTAATGCTGTATGCGATTTTAAGAAATCCATCAGCAACTGTTTTGTCTTTACTTCCTGCATGGAATGCTCCGGGATCCGGTGGAGCTGCTTTCGCAGTTCCATTATTTGCTCTATAATCTGTTTATCTATATATTGCTCTCTCTTATCCATATCGTCAGCCCTCTATTCCCATAAATCTTCATCGTTTCATCGTTACTTCATAAGTATTTGTGCAGCAAACACCGCAGCAACACTTAATATCACACTTAATCCTATATAAAGTATCGCAAATCCGTAATTCCCGCTCTGTATTAATTGATCTGTTTCCAACGCAAATGTAGAAAACGTCGTAAATCCACCACACACTCCCGTCTTTAATGTCAAAACCAGAAGTGGTGATACCTGATACTTTTCTGCCGACACAGAAATTAAGCCAATAACAAATGCTCCTATTACATTAATCAATAATGTTTTTATCGGAAAGTTGTTTTGTGCTCCCACCGGTATTAAACCAATCAAATATCGAAGAATTGCACCTATGCCGCCTCCAACGCCAACTAACAAACATTTTACCATTTTATCTTTTCTCTCTTTCTGTCATTTCATACCTACACTATCAAATGATAAAACAATACAAATTTTATGCAAGTATAATTTGTATTTTTGTAACCTTTAAACCGGATGAATTGTGTTATTATTGAAAGGCCTTTTAACACAAGAAAAGAGGATGTGACTATGCGATTACCAACACAAACTGTTATACAAATGTATCAGGACAATCTGTTCCGCATTGCATTTTCCATTTGTCAGAACCGGGAGGATGCCGAAGATGTTGTTCAGGAAACATTTCTACGCTATCATTCAGGTGCCGTGGATTTTAACGATGAAATGCATATCCGGGCATGGCTGATCCGGGTTACGATCAATCAGTCAAAAAATATGCTTCGCACCTTCGGGAACGAGTTTGTCAAGATGATTTTTGTAAGTTTTCTAAATTCAAATATTTATCTGCTGAAAAAACGCCTAACATCTCGTGTCGGCATATTTCTTGAAACACCGTATTCAAAGGCTTCTTCGCACTTTCCGATTGCTTCACATTGACAATAAAAGTTGTTTTGCCTATTCGCGTTGTATAAGATAAAGTGTTTTCTTTCATATAGTCCGTTTCTCCTTTTCATAAATTGACTGTGGGACATTCCGTTTGGAACACCCCACAAATACAGCCTGTTTCATCGGAACATATCAAGAAGTCATTAAGTCGTGAGTATAATGGAAATGGTTATCTTTCCATACCACGCTTGTTTCTTCGTGCCTTAATACGCTCTTGTCTTTCTTTTTCCCTCGCTTCTTTTTCGGCTCGTTCCTGTGCTTCCTTAAAAGAAAAAAGTTGCTTCACTTTTTCGGTAAAAAGTTTAGCAACTTCGGGGAAATGCTCCAACGCTTGAAGAAAAGGTCTGCACTTTTCTTTCAGTTCGTTGTATTTGGTTTTCATTCTCTCCAATGCGTTTGCACTGTCAAAATATTTCTGTCGGTAATAGTTTGCATTCTGTTCTAATTCGCTGATTTCTGCACGACTGGAAATGCCCTCTTTGGCAAGGGCAGTCAGTTGAGAATAATCCTCTTTGGAGATTGCCATTTTACCTGTGATTGTTTTCTGCCCCATACTGTCAATCTCGTTTAAGGTTTTGGAGATATGACGGGCAGGCTCATATTTAACCTGTTCCTTTTGAATACGCTTCTGCAACTTCTCCAATCGTTCTTTGTCCTGTTGGATTTGATATTGCAGGGAAGTTAAATGCTCTGCTGTACTTCCGTATTCGCCACGCTGAAAGCCTTTGAACCCTCGTTCCGTCATATAATTAAACAGTTCATCTTGCAGTATGCTGTACGAAGCTCGAAACATCGGCTTGCCGTTCTTCTTTAACAATGGATTTCCTTTTTCATCGGTCATTGGAATATCCGATTTCCATTTCTTTGAATGGCTTATCTGATTAACCACTTCCTTGACCGTTCCTCGCAGTTCGGGGTTTTTACAACGCTTACTCCATAAGATTTCTTTCTCCACAACAGGCAGAACCATTGCGTGAAGATGATAATGGTAAACCTCTTTTCCCAGTTCCTCGGTTGCGGCTACATTGATTTCATCAGCGTGCATTACTGCCGATATAACATTATCAGCACCGAATTTTTCTTCGATGAAATGATAGGCTTCTTCATAAAACTGCTTTGCATATTCATAACCACCGTTACGCTCGAAGTACATCGTATTCACATCAATCACAATCTCGTTAAAGAGCGTTGCGTCTTTTCTCAATCCACGAAGCGACACCATACCGTCAGCTTCCATCTGCTTTAATTGCTCCATATAGGTCGGAGCAAAAGGCTTTTTGAAATGCACATTATAGGGTATGCGTTCCTCAATCACATTCATATTTTCATAGGTTTCATTCTTGCGTTCATTGTGCCTTTCCGCCTTGCTCACATCAAAAGCGGTGTACTGTTTTACCCTTGCACAACTCATATCCGCCTTGTTGTTTTTCGCCATTTTTGCTCTCCTTTCTCGGCAGGGCGAAGCCATTACACAACATTCTTTGAATGTGTGTAACCCACTATGACACTTTCAGACTTCGTCTGCAAAGATGTCGTGGGCAAGGGTGTTCCCCCTTGACCTCCTTTTGATACCTCCATCATAAAAACAGACTGTCCCGCCATCAGACAGCCTGCTTTTATTCTCTCGGTATATCGCCCATCGGCAAAGACCAGTACCACAGAAAGCCTTGTTTTCGGGAGATAACTCCTGCTTTCTTCTTTGCCTTTTTGATGGTCGATTTTTTGAACCCAGCGGCTTCAAGTCTTTCTTCGCAATCCGAAGAAAGCATTTCTCCGTCTTTCAGCATTTCAATCAGAAATGCTTTCGCCTTGACTTCCTTATCGTTGGGTCTGCCGATTTTCGGGGCGAGGGATTGGAACGCTTCTTCTGCTGTCATTTCCATTTCAGAGATAAAGTCCACTCCCTTTTCTGCCACCTCAAAAAGAATTGCCGAGCCTGTCGGGGCAAGGTTAGATTTCACTTGCACCATATATCGTTCCGCTGGTGCTTCTTTGTTCGGTGTGCGTGTGATTGCAAGAATACTTCTCGCAGCACCCGCAATGTCAATCGAACCGTTGGTGCGGTAGAGGGGATTGGTATCCCTCATCTTGTTCATATGAGCGATAATCACAATGGCACAGCCAGTATCTTTTGCAACCGCTATCAGATGATTAAACTCGGCTCGTGTTTCGTTGGCATTGTTCATCGAACAACTTTCTCCGATATAGGAACTCATCGGGTCAAGAATTAAAAGTCTTGCGTGGTACTTTTCGATTGCTTCTGCAATGCGGTTATCTCCAAAGGATAAAGACTTTTCATCTTCCTTGATGAAGATAAGGTTTTCTCCGTTCCCACCGGCAGAGTTAAATCGGGGTACTACCGTATCGTCTGCATCATCTTCCGTTGTCTGATAGATGATAGTCATAGGCTCGTTTTCTTCCGTTTCGGTAAAGGGCAGAGGTTCGCCCTTTGAGAG
>OGLT01001691.1_pt1 | contig 10711 bp, 8 predicted proteins | sample 1572911 | NCBI WGS metagenome assembly OGLT01 (sample SAMEA2582014, study PRJEB24529) | metagenome | biome: Human gut stool | place: China | collected 2011 | reverse complement strand
GCGGTGATTTGAATGTTGCACACAAAGAAATTGATTTGAAAAATCCGAAAACCAACCGTAAAAATGCAGGCTTTACCGATGAAGAGCGTTCAAAGATGACAGCGTTGCTCGATGACGGCTTTATCGACACCTACCGCTATTTCTATCCCGATACAGAGGGCGTGTATTCGTGGTGGTCATACAGATTCAAGGCTCGTGAAAAAAATGCGGGCTGGCGTATTGACTATTTTATCGTTTCAAGAGCTCTTGAAAGCAAGCTTGACGGTGCAAAAATCCATACCGAAATTTTAGGTTCTGACCATTGTCCCGTTGAACTGACGATTGACATTTAAAAAGCAAAATAAAAACCCGACACAGCATAAACCGTGTCGGGTTTTTTGTATATTATGAAAAATTTTCAAGACTGACAATACAAATTCCAAAAGTGCCAATTGACAAAACGGGAATTTCGTCTTGACAAATGATTTTTTTGCAAATAAAATGCTCCGACGCTAAAAAGTATCGGAGCATATATGAGCTTTTTTATAATTAACTGACGGTAATTTTGTTCTGACCGCCTGTTATGTCGGAAAAATTGTTTTTTGCACTTTTAACGAATGCGAAGATTGTTTTCAAAAGCATATTTCTTGTTTTGCTGTCAAGACCTGCAAAGGATTTTAGGATTGTTCCCGTGTTTTTAAGCGGATTTTTCAGCATCTCATTAAAAGTTTCGGTTTCGGTCAGCGACAAAAGGGCAAAAACCTCTTTTGTGAACTCCCGTCTTTGAGCAATTGTCAGCGATTCAACAAATTCTTTCAGCGTGTGGTCAAAGAAAACGCTGAAATTTGTAGTGCTTTTCAGCCTAACAAGCCTGTTCTGCTCAATCTCCCACGAATAGACATCGTGTTGGAGAAAACCTTTTTGATTGCTCTTTACAATTGTGTAGCTCTCCTCATGCTCAAACATCATGCCGAAAATGCTTGACTGCGGAACAAAGGTGTAGATTCTGTCGTCGACTTCATAAAATCCGCTGTCCCTGATTTTGTCAAGAGAAAACCCCGGTCCGTCAAAATTGTAAATATAATCGATGTGATTTCTTGATTTTTCATTGGTAAAAGCACCGGCATAAACCGCAAGATTTCCGCCCTTTGAGTGACCGCCCAGAATGAATTTTCCGTTGAGCATACGGACTGCCTTTTCAAAATAATCAAGAGCCTTTTTCTGTGACGGCAACGGAAATGTGAAAAACATATTGAAGTCCTCCTGCCAGCCGACAAGAGAATTGTCCGTTCCTCTGTATGAAATAAAATAATTCTTTTTGAGAAATTCAAAAGTGATTGCGGAAAACTGCATACTTACATCGGACTCAACCTCGTTTACATACCCCGAAACAAGAATTTTGCCGAATCTCTTGCTCTCTGCCGTCGCTTTCAAAAGGTCGGCGTCACCCTTCCACAATAAATTTTTCTCGTAATCATCGGTTGCAAACACACGCATTGCCGCCTGCTCAAGGGTAATTTCATCAAACAGGCAGGACGATATCGCACCGTCAAAAGGAAGATATGAAAGCCGTGAAAGCACAAGTGCGTCAAGCTCGTTAAAACCATCCTGTTCAAATGTCAAATAGCCTCTCCGACTTATGTAATCAAATATGTCAGCCATACAAATGCCTCCAATCTGTTTTCTCTCTGTAACTATTGTACCACTTTGTACTAATTATTTCAATACAATTTTGAAAATTGAAAAAGAAAAGGACAAACGAATTCGTTCATCCTTTAACAGTATATGAAGTTATCTGAATTTTGCGATTTCTTCAAGAAATTGTTTTCCGAATTTTTCAAGCTTTGTTCTGCCCACACCCGAAACTTCAAGCATTTCATCGGGTGTTTCGGGGCATTTTTTGCACATATCAATCAGTGTTGCATCGGTAAAAATAACATAGGCAGGAACGCTCTTTTTGGATGCAATGCCTTTTCGCAAAGCCTTGAGTGCGTCAAGTAAATCGGAATTGACAGGCACTTCGGGGCGGTGCGTTTTGACAACCTTTTCGGAGTTTTCAACTTTCTTCATCACAAGCCGTTCCCGTCCGAAAAGCACATCTCGGCTCTTTGGCAGAAGTTTTAGAACCTCGGTTTCATTGTCGGATGAAATATACTCCTTTTCGGCAAGAAAGTCAATTGTGCCGAAAATATGCCTTGCCGTAACCTCTTTCATTATTCCGTAGGTTGACTGATTGTTAAGCTCAGCTTTTAGAATTTTCTCGCTTTTACTGCCCTTTAACACATCACAAATCACGGTTTTGCCGTACCTTTGTCCTGTTCTTGCAATACACGACATAATTTTTTGAGCGTCAATTGTGACATCAACAAGCTTGTGAACGGAAAGGCAGTTGGAGCATTTTCCGCAGTAAGCCTTCTTTTCACCGCCGAAATACCGCAGAATAAATCCACGCAGACAATCGTTTGTTGTGCTGTAAAAGGTCATATATTTTAAGCGTTCAAAATCACGCTCACGAATTTGCTCGTTTTCTTCAATTGTAAGCTCATCGTTGCCCTCGGAATTTTCAATCATAAAGCGATTTAGGCGCACATCCTTAGGACTGTAGAGCAAAATACAATCAGCCTCACCGCCGTCACGACCTGCCCGTCCTGCCTCTTGATAGTAGCTTTCAATATTTTTCGGCATATTGTAATGGATTACATACCGTACATCCGGCTTGTCAATTCCCATACCGAAAGCATTGGTTGCAACCATAATATTTTTTCGGTCAAAAACAAAATCCTCCTGATTTTTCCTGCGTTCGTACTCATCAAGACCTGCATGGTATCTTGCCGCCGAAAAGCCGTTATCGCAGAGCAATTCGCAGACAGATTCAACATTTTTTCGGGTTGCACAATAGACAATTCCCGACCTGTCGCCACGCTCCCGAATGAGGTCAATAAGCTTTTCGTCCTTTGACGATGACTTTATTACACCGAAGAAAAGGTTGGGGCGGTCAAATCCCGTTGTAATTTCAAACGGATTTTCAAGCCTGAGAATTTTCTTTATATCTTCTTTTACATCATTCGTAGCCGTTGCGGTGAATGCTCCGACAATCGGACGATTTGCAAGGCTTTCAACAAATGAAATAATTTTGAGGTAACTCGGTCTGAAATCCTGTCCCCATTGTGAAACGCAATGAGCCTCGTCAACTGCAACCATTGAGATTTTTATCTTTTTACAGGTGTCGAGAAATCCGTCAGTCAACAGCCTTTCGGGTGCAACATAGATGATTTTGTATTTTCCGTGTTCAACATTTGAAAGCACTCGCAGAAATTGCGGATATGAAAGCGAGCTGTTTATATATGCCGCAGGAACTCCCGACTGAACGAGTGAGCCGACCTGATCCTTCATAAGCGAAATCAGAGGTGACACAACAATTGTCACCCCGTCAAAAAGTAATGCGGGAATCTGATAGCACATAGACTTGCCCGCACCTGTGGGCATAATGCAAAGTGCATCTCTGCCGTCAAGCAAAGCGTCAACTATCTGTTCCTGTCCGTCTCTGAAAGAATCGTGTCCAAAGTAATCTTTCAACACGCTTAATTTATCACTCATCTTTTTGCCCTTATCTATCATTCTTTATTAGAATTATAATTATTGTATTCCCTTTCAATCCAAGCCATAAGCAGATTTACAATTTTCTGCTGTTCGACCTCGTTAAGCTGTTTATCCATTGCAACTCTGTACCACTTGTTAAGACACCCTCTGCAACAACAGGCACAGGCGTGCTGTGCGATAAAAACAGGGTGTCCCCTCATAGGCGTTTGCTTTCCGTCATTCGGAATATATTTTGGTGCAAGCCGTGTTCTGACAAAATCTTCTGCATGGGAACGGATTTTATTCATTCCCTTTTCATTAATATAGTCAATGTCCTTTTGCTTTAAATGAAACCGACTGCGAAAATCAGATTTTTTCAGTTTGTTTAGTGCCTCATCTATCGTTTGCATTGTTCATGCCTTCTTTTATTGTCATACCTTAATTATAAACAATTACTACGGTAATGGCAAGAAAAAATGCACTCATTTTCTGTTACAGAAAAAAACAACCCCACGATTATTTTACCGTGGGGTTGTTTTCATAGGGTTGCTTTTCAATTATTTTTAGATATTAAACATCTTTGCAATATTTTTCAGCAAGGGCAAAGAACGCTTTTTCGAGCGAATCCAAGGTTTGTTCCGTCATACTGACTGACATACTGTTTTTGTCGGAAAATATGATTTCAACGATTGTAACCGTGGCATCATCGACTGTCAGTTCTTTGTTTTTTGGATTATATTTTTTCAGAATTTCCAATGCGTCTTCGGCGGTGTCACACAGCAGTCTCATATCCGTTTCGTCGATCAAAACATTTTCAAAAGCGATATAACCGCATTTGCAGATAGCGTCAAAAAGGAAATTTACACCTTTTTTTCGCACATAAAAAGAACAGCAGTAGTCAAAATTTGAATGATTTTTTGAATAGCTCACGGATACAATTTCTTTTTTTACACGCATTTTTCGTTTGGAAATATTATGAAATAACGACCGTAAAGTCATATCGGTTATGTCATGGCAGCCCCGCAGAACGGACAGAATTTCGGCGGATTGCCGTCAGGCTTATATCCGCAAGCCGAACAAACAATTGCCGCAGCATTTTGCGGAGTAAACGGCTGTGAAGATTGCTGATTTACTGTGTTGCTCTGCATAGGCATTCCGCCTTGCTGATAACCCATATTGTTCTGCATGGGCATTCCGTTCTGCTGATATCCCATATTGTTCTGCATGGGCATTCCGCTTTGCTGATATCCCATATTGTTCTGCATGGGCATTCCGCCTTGCTGATAACCCATATTGTTCTGCATGGACATTCCGTTCTGCTGATAACCCATATTGTTCTGCATGGACATTCCGCTTTGCTGATAGCCCATATTGTTCTGCATACCGTTCCTTATTTGTTCACACAGTCTCATTAACTGCATTCCGTCATCAAACGCTCTCATAAGCTCATTCCTTACAGTACCGATTGACGAATCAACATACATTGATATATCGGTTATGAACGGATGATTTACGATGAATTTTGCTTTTAAAGAAGATATTCTTTGCGGCGATGACGATGTGTTTGTATCACGAACATACGGCTGAAGTGCAAGCGGAACATCAAGCATACCGTTTTGCCCCGAAAATGAGTTTGTTGTATCAAACTGACTGCCAAAACCGCTGTTCCTGCCCTGACGGTTATCATAGCGATCATACTCATCAGGAATTCCGTCACGGTCGGAATCCTGCAGAGTTGTATATCCAAGCTCAAGCCAAAAGTCCTGCAACTGTGAAAAATCAAAAATTTCAGGATTGCTGTTTTTGAAATCTCTGCCTATTGTAAAATAGAATTTTCTATAAATAAAAACACAATAAAAATCTGATTATCCGCTAAAACACAGTATCTATCAGCATTTTCAAGAAAACAAACTCATCAATTTACTACTTATTTACTACTAAAGAATGAGCCTTGATACGCAAGTTTTCTTAGATATGCAAAGATATGGTACAGCACATCCGTATTGAAACAACAAAAAATTGAATATTTCATAGACTATGGAACGCCTAAAATGACGTTCCTTTTCTATTTCCAGCCGTTCTTATTGGACGGCTATTTTATTACCTAAAATGAAAGGAGCATTAGATTTATGAAAAAGACATGGAAACGATTGTGTACGGGCTTCTTAGCTCTTGCAACTGTCGTTACTGCTTTACCGACTACACCCGTCCATGCAGAAAGTAAGCAATACTGGACGGAAAGTGCAGAGCGTGTCGGTATCATTGAAAAAGTAATGAATGACGGTTCTATCGGTTCGACATTCAATGAGGGTTATATGAAAGTCGAGGGCGAAACTGCCTATTGTATCGACATCAATACAGATTTTAAGAATGGCTACAAGACCAGAGCTGACGCAAGCTCACGCATGAGTGCCGACCAGATTTCAGATGTGGCGTTATCCTTAGAGTATGTCAAACAGTATGGCGAAGCCCACAAGGAACTGAACTACAAACAAGTTTATCTATTGGAACAATGTGTAGTCTGGCAGAGATTGAGCGTACATCTCGGCTGGCAATGTGATAACGTGCGAGCTTCTTATGATGAAATTCCAAAGGCAACGCAGGACGAAGTTTTCTCTGGTGCAAGAGCCTTTGTCAAAGAAAATAAAGGACGCTATGAATGTGGAGGTTATATCTACTCTGGCGAGGGACAGGAATTAGGGCAATTCTGGGCGAAGTTGAATGTCGGAAATGCTACACTTCAAAAGACTTCCAGTAATACCGGCATTACAGACGGTAACGAAAATTACTCTATTGCTGGTGCAACATACGGTGTCTTTGCTGATAAGGACTGCACAAAACAGCTTGCCACCCTTACGACTGATGAAAACGGAAATACAGATGTTGTAGAGGTAAAAGCAGGCACAATCTATATCAAGGAATTATCCGCACCAGCAGGATATAAGGTAGATAAAACTGTATATTCCTTAAAGGTTGAAGCTGGAAAGACAGCGACCTTGAAAGTATCAGATATACCAAAAGTAACGGACACTTTGATTGAGCTTTTCAAGATTGATATGGAAACACAGAAAGACAATCCGCAGGGGAACGCTTCTCTAGCAGGTGCGGAATTTACATGGAAGTATTATGCTGGCTTCTATAATAAAGACAATCTCCCTGCCGAAGCTACTCGTACATGGGTTACAAAGACAATCGCCGAAACAGACAGCGACGGGACAACCCATTACATCACAAAATTAGGGGACGCTTACAAGGTATCTGGCGACAGTTTCTATATGCAGGACGGCAAAGCGGTTCTTCCTTTAGGAACACTAACCGTTGAGGAAACAAAAGCTCCAAACGGTTACTTGCTTGATGGTGCATATATGCAGGCTGGCGATAAGTCCGAACAGATAAAAGGCTTATATGTAACACAGATTACCGAGGACGGCGACCTTGCCGTATTATCTGGAAGTAACCAGTTTTCCGTATCAGATAAGATTATCCGTGGCGGTGTGAAAATTCAGAAACGAGATTTAGAAACGGGCGATACGAAGCCACAAGGAAGTGCCACTTTGAAAGATACTGCCTTTGACATCATTTCCTTAAATGATAATTCTGTTTTGGTTGAGGGCAAGCTATACAAGAAAAATGAAGTGGTAAAAACAATCCATACAGACCTTGAGGGTGTCGCTTCTACTTCTTCTGACCTTTTACCTTATGGAAACTTCCGTATCGTTGAAAGTGAAGCTCCCGACGGTTACTTAACTGACGGTGTAAAACCGATTGATTTTACAATCACAGAAAATGGAAAAATCGTGGACTTAACCGACGAATCTCATTCTATCTACAATCAGATTAAGCGTGGGGATATTGAGGGCGTAAAAATCGGTGCAGGCACACACAAGCGTCTTGCTGATGTTCCGTTTCGGATCACAAGCAAGACGACGGGAGAAAGTCATGTTGTAGTAACTGATGATAACGGGCAATTCTCCACTTCTGCTGACTGGGCTTCTCATAAGCACAATACCAACGCAGGCAAGACCAGCGAGGACGGTGTGTGGTTTGGAACTTCTGAACCAGACGACAGCAAAGGTGCATTGCCTTATGATACCTACATCATTGAAGAAATGCGTTGCAACAGTAACAAAGGCTTTGAACTTATCCCACCTTTTGAAATCGTGGTATCAAGAAATAACCTTGTGATTGATTTAGGGACTTTGACTGATGAATACGAAAAAGAAATCTCTATCCATACCACAGCGACCAGCAAGGACGGCGAAAAGACAATCCTTGCAGGAAAAGAGGTTACAATCGTTGATACTGTCAAATTAGACGGACTTACAAAAGGCACAAAATACCAGCTCAAAGGTTGGCAGATGTTAAAGGAAGAAAACGCCGAGCTTATCATTGACGGGAAACGTGTAGAAAACGATTATACCTTTGTCGCTGATGATGAAGAAATGAAAGTGGAAATTTCCTATACATTCAATGCGTCTGCTTTAGGTGGCAAGAACCTTGTTACCTTTGAAGAATTGTATGATTTGAGCAATCCAAAAGAACCTGTAAAAGTTGCGGAACACAAAGACATTGAGGACGACGGACAGACGGTACTTATTACAGAACGTATCATCAAAATTCATACGACTGCTACGGATAAGGACGGCAACAAAGAACTTGAAGCTGGAAAAGAGGTAACAATCATTGATACCGTAACCTTAGAGGGCTTAGAAGTCGGTACACAGTACAAACTTGTGGGCTGGCAGATGTTGAAAGAAGAAAATGCAGAGCTTCTTATCAATGGAAAACGTGTGGAAAGTGATTATACGTTTACTGCTGACAGCGAAACTATGAAAGTGGAAGTTGCCTTTACCTTTGACGCTACTTCTCTTGATGGCAAACAGCTTGTAACTTTTGAAGAATTGTACGATTTAAGCAATCCAGACGAGCCGAAGAAAGTTACCGAGCATAAGGATATTGAGGATAAGGGACAGACGATTACCTTTAAGGAAAAGCCAGAAGAACCAGAGAAACCCGAAACACCACCGACACCGGAAAAGCCTAACAGACCTAGCGACAGTCCCAAAACGGGCGACAGTACAAATGTAATGGCATTTATCGTGATGTTGCTTGCGTCTGCTGGTGGACTGGCTGGAACATATCTTTACAAACTCCGTAAAATGAAAAAATCATAAGGCGGTAACGGTATGAGGAAAGAAAAATCACGCTCTCCGCCGAAGCTGTCAAACGGCAGATTTTTGCTTATTCTGGCTTGTCTGCCAACAACCTGCAAGAACACGGATAGTCAAGGGTGCGTAAGCATTGATTTTACCCTTTACTATCTGTGGGATTGCTGGTACTTCCCAAACCGCTAGAATAAGAAATCACAATCAATTAACTTATCAATTATCAAAATAGAAAGAAACGAGGTAAAACAATATGGAAATGAAATATGTCGTGCCAGATATGGCACAGTCTTTTGGAACTCTTGAATTTGCAGGCGAAAGTGAGCCAGTCTTTGAAAGAGATAAAAATAACCGCAGGGTCTTAGCCAGACGAAGCTATAACCTTTATTCTGACGTACAAAAAGGCGAAAATGTTGTGGTGGAAATTCCCGTGCAGGCTGGCGAAAAGAAGTTCAAGTATGAACAGAAAGTAAAACTTGTCAATCCGAAGTTATACGGCAGAGGTTACGCAATCGGGGATATGGGACATACCGATTATGTGTTAGTTGCTGATGATATTGTAGCAGTTGAAGAAAAGTAAAGGAGTGAAGAATTTATGAGATTATCAAACGGGTTTGTTATTGACAAAGAGAAAACATTTGGAGAATTAAAATTTACAGCGGTGCGTGATGTGTTCTTACAGAATGAGGACGGGACACCGAGTACCCAGCTTAAAAAGCGTATCTATGATTTGAAGTGCAGTCTGCATGGTGGAATTATCCCCGTGTCCGTACCGCCAGAAGTACCGTTAAGGGAATTTCCGTACAATGCAGTTGTGGAGCTTGTCAATCCCGTAGCCGATACGGTATCAAGAAAGACTTATACGGGTGCAGATGTGGACTGGTATGTAAAGGCAGAGGATATTGTATTGAAGAATAAAGGAAACCAGAACGCAGGAAGTCCACAGAACCATACACCGCAGGGACAGCCGAAAAAATAAAAATTCTCCTCATAAGTTAGAAAAATAGAGGTACTCTCCCGTTAGTAGATTGCCTACCTTATCGTAAATGGTTAAAATAACGATAGGAGGTGGCACAAATGTATCAAATCAACAATGAAAAATTTGGACAATTTTTAGCCGAAGTGCGAAAAGAAAAACAAATGACACAAAAGGACTTAGCAGATAAGTTGTTTGTGTCGGATAAAACAGTTAGTAAATGGGAACGTGGAAACAGTATGCCAAATGTTACATTACTTATCCCTATTGCTGATATACTTGGTATTACAGTAACAGAACTTTTACAAGGAGAAAAATTAAAAGAGAACAAGACATTAAATAGTGATGTGGTAGAAACTCTTGTTGTAAACTCGTTAGACTTGTCGTTGCGTGATACAATTCATCAACGAAAAAAGAACTGGATATTTGCATTTCTTATCTCAATCGGTGTGGTAGTTATAGAGGCAATATTATTAACTGTTTCTGGAATTTCCATAGAACAAATGGGAGATAGTTTGTATATATCTTTGTTAATGCTTTTGTTTGCAAGTTGGCTTTGCATTTTTGCGAAAGAATTATTACCGACATATTATGATACAAATAAAGTTAATTTTGTATCACAAGGAATTTTCAGAATACACATGGCAGGGCTATCTTTTAATAATGCAAACTGGGGATATGTATTAACAGTATTTAGAGTATTTACATTAGGAACTGCTATTCTATATCCTATTATTTGCTATATCAGTTTTTTAGTTGGTGGCATTTCATTATGGAATACTGTAAAACATCCAGCTATAATTATTTTGCTGATAGGAATGTTAGTAACAACCTATATTGTTGGGAAAAAACACGAATAATGATATAAGCAGTTAGTCTTAGGATTGACTGCTTTTTTCTTACCCAGAAAGGAGTGATTGATTTATGCGTAAGATTTGGAACAAAGGACACCGTATCAGAGCCAGCGACAAGCACCTTGTCTACCATTTTTCCATAGGAACGCTTCTGTTTA
>OGLT01001686.1_pt1 | contig 10749 bp, 10 predicted proteins | sample 1572911 | NCBI WGS metagenome assembly OGLT01 (sample SAMEA2582014, study PRJEB24529) | metagenome | biome: Human gut stool | place: China | collected 2011 | reverse complement strand
TCTTTGAGCTGATGAAGGTCGCTCTGCAGTTCATGAACGTCAACTCCTCCTACACCTACATCGTGCAGGGCCTTGTCATCATCGTGGCTGTCGCCATTGATATCCGCAAGTACCTCGCCAAGAAGTAATTTCCCCCGAAAAGAGAGCGCCTGCTGGGCCGTCCACTCGTTGCAGTGGGCGGCCCGCTTTGTTATAATAGAAGAAAAACCAAGGAGAACGACCATGGCAGAATGGAATGAAAAAGAAGCCGAACTCGCCCGCCGCGAAGCACTGCTGGCCGAGCGCGAGGCCCAGCTGGAAAAAGAGCAGGCCGAACTGGAAGCGCGCAGGGCGCAGGGCGAAGTGGGGAAGAAGAGCCTGCTGAACAACAACGACCCCAATTTCGTGAACCCCAAGGAAAAGCTCTACGACAAGTTCCCGCTGAGCGTCCACCAGATGGACATCATCATCGGGGTGCTGTTTGCCCTCATCGTTCTGTTTCTGGTGCTGGGCATGACGCACACCAGCTTTTTCGGCCTGTTTGGCGGCTGAAAACGTGGAGCAGGAGCAGCCGCTCTTTGGGAGACTGCGTAGCCCGGCAGAGCCGCACTTGCAATTTCCCCCGGCGGATGGTATCATAAGCACTGCATGTTCTGTGCATGCAAACTAGAACCAAGGAGCAATCTTTTGATGAAGATCATGAATCGTATCCTCTCTGTTGTCGCTGCTGCTGCGCTGGCCGCCGGTCTGCTGGCAGGCTGCGGCGCTTCCTCTGCCGCAGGCAGCACAGCTTCTTCTGCTGCGTCCAGCGTGGCGGCATCTTCGGAGGCTGCATCGGCAGAGGCTTCGGAAGCCAGGGTCAAGGCCCAGTTCACGGTGACCGGGGCCGACGGCGAGAGCCAGACCTTCGACCTGGAAGTGACCGACGGTGAGAAGCTGAGCGATGCGCTGGCCGAGGCCGGCATCATCAGCGCGGACGAGGCCGCTGCAGGCTTTGTCACCACCGTCAACGGCGAGACCGCCGACTGGGACAAGGACAGCGCCTGGTGGTGCCTGACCGATGCTTCCGGTGAGATGACCACCGTGGGCGTGGCGGACATCGAGCTGCACGACGGCGACAGCTATGCCTTTGCCTACACGAAGTAAGGAATCCATGCACACCAGAGTGCTGCGGCTGGTCCTCAGCGGGCTGATGGGCGCACTTCTGGTGGTGAGCAAACAGGCCATGAGCGGCCTCCCGAACATCGAGCCGGTGACGCTCCTCATCATCCTGTTCGCGCTGGAACTGCCCCGTGAGACGCCGGGGGCCATCACGGTGTTTCTGGTATTGCAGGGTGTGCTGTATGGCTTCGGCCTGTGGTGGGCGATGTATCTGTATGTCTGGTATCTGCTGGCCTTTCTGGCCCGGCTGCTGCGCAGGATGGACCATGCCCTCGGCTGGGCCGTGTTCAGCGGGCTGTACGGCCTGTGCTTCGGCGGGCTGTGCGCAGCGGTGTATCTTGTGGCCAAAACGCCCGCCTTCGCGCTGAGCTGGTGGCTGAGCGGCCTTTCCTACGACGCGATGCACGGCGTGGGCAACTTTGCCCTCATGCTGCTGCTTTACCGGCCTCTGCGCGCGGCGCTGCGCACCGCCAAAAAACAGATCCATGGATGAAAAAAGACGTGCTGCACAGCGTGTGCGGCACGTCTTTTTCGTTATCCTAAGATCTTTTCCAGCAGCCAGAGCAGAATGCCGGGCAGACCGGCCTGCTCCAGAAACCAGAGCAGGATCGAGGACGAAAGGGAAAAGGTGGAAAGCATGAGCGGTTCTCCTTCCTTCAGATCTGAGAGCGCATTGCAACAGGCACTCCAGTAAAAATACGAAGGAGAAAAGGCCGCGATTGCTGGAAAATTTTAGCGCTTCACGTTGAACGCTTCCATGCCGGGATAGACGGCGCTGGCACCCAGGTGCTCCTCGATGCGGAGCAGCTGGTTGTACTTGGCCACGCGCTCGGTGCGGCTGGGCGCACCGGTCTTGATCTGGCAGGTGTTCAGGGCCACGGCCAGGTCGGCGATGGTGGTGTCCTCGGTCTCACCGGAGCGGTGCGAGCTGATGGCGGTGTAACCGGCCTTGTGGGCCATCTTGATGGCCTCCAGCGTCTCAGAGACCGAACCGATCTGGTTCAGCTTGATCAGGATGGCGTTTCCGGCACCCAGCTGGATGCCCTTGGCCAGGCGCTCGGTGTTGGTGACGAACAGATCGTCGCCCACCAGCTGGACCTTGCCGCCCAGCTCGCGGGTCATCTCCTGCCAGCCTTCCCAGTCCTCTTCGTCCAGACCGTCCTCGATGGAGATGATGGGGTACTTTTCCACCAGCTTTTTCCAGTGTGCGATAAGCTCACTGGAGGTGAACTCGGTGCCGGCCTTGGGCAGCTTGTAGAAGCCCTTGCCCTTGGGGCTCTTCCACTCGGAGGAAGCGGCATCCATGGCCAGCATGAAGTCCTTGCCGGGCTGATAACCGGCTTTCTCGATGGCGGCCAGAATGGTCTCGATGGTCTCCTCGTCACTGGACAGGTTGGGCGCAAACCCGCCCTCGTCGCCGACGGAGGTGGCCAGACCTTTGGCCTTCAGGATGGAGGCCAGAGCGTGGAAGACCTCGGCGCACCAGCGCAGCGCCTCCTTGAAGGAGGGGGCACCTACGGGCATGATCATGAACTCCTGGGTATCCACGGTGTTGGTGGCGTGTGCGCCGCCGTTCAGGATGTTCATCATCGGGACGGGCAGGCGGTTGCCGTTCACGCCGCCCAGAAAACGATACAGCGGCATCTCCAGCGATGCGGCGGCTGCGCGGCAGGCGGCGATGGACACGGCCAGAATGGCGTTTGCGCCCAGATTGGACTTGTCCTTGGTGCCGTCGGCTTTGCGCATGGCGGCATCGACTGCATAGATGTCGGAGGCGTCCAGCCCCACGACAGCATCGGCGATGACGGTGTTGATGTTCTCAACGGCTTTGGTCACGCCCTTGCCCAGATAACGGCTCTTGTCGCCGTCGCGCAGCTCCAGAGCCTCGAACTCGCCGGTGGATGCGCCGGAGGGGGCACAGCCGCGGGCGACAGTGCCGTCGGCGAGCGTGATCTCAGCTTCGACGGTGGGGTTCCCGCGGGAGTCTAAGATCTCGCGGCCGACAACGGATTCGATTTCCAGATAATTCATACTAAAGACCTCCCGGTAATGATTTGAAATGGTGGATAGTCATTACTAACTAACTGCCTTTATCCTATCACGTCCTGTGCCTGGTTGCAAGAGGGGATCGCGATGTTTGCGGCTGTAAACATCATCAGTCTGCCCGGAGGCGGGGGCGGATATGCCCGGAGGCGGGAAGGCGGCCGCCGCCGCGCCTGCCCGGAACCGACCGGACGGCCATTGTGTAACCTTTTTGACATTCGTGAAAACCGTTCATTTCAGGGTGAAACAAGATGAATGATTTAGAAAAACAGCCAAAAGTGATATGGAAATTTTGTGTACTTTAACATGATTTGACGGAAAAGGCCCGGAAAAGTATGGACGGTTTGTGAATTGCGAACGGCCCCGAAGGGGGCTATAATGAAACTACCGAGAGCAGAGCCGCTTTGAGGGAAAGGGCTCTGCTTTCTGCATTTTGCAGATGCTTCCAAACAGGAGGATAACGATTATGAAAAAGATGATCACGCGTCGTAACTTTCTGGCTGCTGCCGGTGTCGTGGCTGCTGCCGGTGTCCTGACCGCCTGCGGCGGTTCTTCTTCCAGCACGGCTGCTTCCGGTTCTGCGGCTGGTTCCGCTGCTTCTGGTGAGACCATCAAGGTGGGCGTCATGGGCCCCCTGAGCGGCAACGTTTCCGTTTACGGCCAGGCCGTTGTCAACGGTGCGGCCCTGTACCTGAAGCAGGTCAACGCCGATGGCGGCATCAACGGCAAGCAGATCGAGATCCTGACCGAGGATGAGCAGGGCGACGCCACCCAGGCCGTCAACTGCTTCACCAAGATGGTGGACGAAGGCATCACGGCACTGATCGGCGATGTCACCACCACCCCCACGCTGGCCGTGGCTGCTGAGAGCGCCGACTACAACATGCCCATGGTCACTGCTTCTGCGACCGCAGAGGCCGTTACCTACGATGCCGAGACCGACACCGTGAACGCCAACGTCTTCCGTGCCACCTTCACCGACCCGTTCCAGGGCATCAAGATGGCAGATTACGCTTACAAGAAGCTGGGCTACACCAAGGCTGCTGTCATCTTTAAGAAGGGCGCAGACTACAACGAGGGCCTGGCTGAGAACTTCGTCAACGAGTTCGAGAGCCTGGGCGGCACCATCGTCGATCAGGAGAGCTACTCCGACGGCGACGTGGACTTCAAGACCCAGCTGACCAGCATCCTGGGCAAGGCACCGGAGACGGTCTTCTGCCCCAACTACTATGAGGAAGTGGGCCAGATCCTGTCGCAGGCTGAGAGCATCGGCCTGACCGTTCCGTTCCTGGGCGGCGACGGCTGGGACGGCCTGGAGGGCTATGCGACCGCTGACCAGCTGAAGGACAGCTACTTCTGCGCCAACTATGCAAAGGGCGCTTCTCCGGAGTTCGAGGAGGCCTACAAGGCAGAGTACGGCGAGGATTACCCCAACGGCTTCGCACCTCTGGGTTACGACGCTGCCAAGACCGTGGTCTACGGCCTGCAGGCTGCGGAGGACGCCGGTCTGGAAGCAGGCAGCGACGAGTACAAGCAGGCTGTCATTGACGCCATCGCTTCCGGCACCATCGACGGCATCACCGGCACCTTCACCTTCGACGAGCACCACGACCCCGTCAAGGAGACTGCGATCCTGACCTATGTGGATGGCAAGCCCGAACTGAAGGAAATGTTCTGATCCCTCGCATCCAGAACCACTTGCGGAGACCGCCGAAACGGGTTGTCTCCGCTTTTTTGGTAAAAGAGTGTCTCCCAAAAGGCGTGGCAAAACGCCGCAAAGAAAGGAAGTATCCATCCATGACAGTGTTTTTTAGTCAGCTGATCAACGGTCTTTCCCTGGGCAGCATCTATGCACTGATCGCACTGGGCTACAGCATGGTGTACGGCATCATCCTGCTGCTGAACTTTGCCCACGGCGATGTCATTATGGTGGGCGCGTACATGTCCTGGTTCGTGATGAACCAGCTGGGCCTTGGCCCGGTGACGGCTGTCTGCGCCACCGTCATTACCTGCACCCTGCTGGGTGTGGTGATCGAAAAGGTCGCCTACACCCCGCTGCGCAGTGCGCCCCGCATCTCGCTGCTGATCACGGCCATCGGCGTGTCCTTCTTCCTGGAGTATACGGCGGAGCTGCTGATGGGCTCCGGTGCAAAGGTTATCCCGTCCTACTTTGAAGCCAGGACCTTCTACTTCGGCAAAGTGCCGGTGGGCCTGACCTCCGTGATCACGCTGGTGGTCACCGTGCTGTCCATGCTCGTGCTGACCTTCCTGGTCCAAAAGACCAAGCTCGGCAAGGCCATGCGCGCCGTCTCCGAGGATATGGATGCGGCCCGCCTGATGGGCATCAACGTCAACAGCACCATCTCCTTCACCTTTGCGGTGGGTTCTGCGCTGGCCGGTATCGGCGCAGTGCTGTACTGCTGCTCCTACCCGCAGGCAACGCCCACCATGGGTTCCATGCTGGGCCTGAAAGCCTTCGTCGCCGCAGTTCTGGGCGGCATCGGTTCCATTCCGGGCGCGATGATCGGCGGCATCGCCATCGGCCTGTGCGAGTGCTTCGTTTCCGCCATCGGCCTTTCCGCCTGGAAGGACGCTGTTACGTTTGCGATCCTGATCATCGTGCTGCTGTTCAAGCCCACCGGCTTCCTTGGCCGCAAGGTGCAGGAAAAGGTGTAAGGAGGGCATGAAGATGAATACCAAACGCAAAACGCTCAAAATGCCCGTGCGCTACCTCATGAACGCCGTGCTGGTGGTGCTGCTGTTCCTGGCCCTTTCCTACATGACCGGCAACATGCTCTCCACTTACCAGAACAAGGTGCTCATGACCGTGGGCATCAACATCATCCTGGCCGTGTCTTTGAACGTGGCCACCGGTTATCTGGGCCAGCTGCCGCTGGGCCATGCCGGTTTCATGGCCGTGGGTGCTTACACCTGCGCGCTGTTCACCAAGTACAGCCCCCTGCCCAGCGGCATCTCCTTTGCCATTGGTCTGGTGCTGGCCTGCATCATGGCGGGCCTGTTCGGTATGCTGATCGGCATCCCCGCTCTGCGCCTGACCGGTGACTATCTGGCCATCCTGACGCTTGGCTTTGGCGAGATCATCCGCATCACGCTGAACAACATCGACGATGTGCTGGGTTACAGCCTGTTCTACGGCTCCAAGGGCCTGAAGAACATCCCCAAGTATTCCCATTTCAGCAATGTGTTCCTGTGCGTGGTCATCACCTGTTTCCTGATCCACACCATGATGAAGAGCCGCCACGGCCGCGCCGTCCTCGCCATCCGCGACAACGAGATCGCGGCCGAGAGCTGCGGCATCCAGACCACCTACTATAAGGTCATGGCCTTTGCCTTCTCTGCGGCCTTCGCCGGTCTGGCCGGTGGTCTGTACGCCTGCTACATCGGCGTTCTGAACCCCTCGACCTTCGGTTTCATGAAGTCCATCGAGATCCTGGTCATGGTCGTTCTGGGCGGCATGGGCTCCATGCTGGGCTCCATCCTCTCGGCAACGGTGCTGACCATCCTGCCCGAAGCGACCCGCAGCTTTGACAGCTACCGCATGGTCATCTACTCGCTGGTGCTGATCCTGATGATGATCTTCCGCCCCGGCGGACTGCTGGGCAGCTACGACTTCTCCGTGAGCCGCATCGTGGAGAAGGTCCTGAACGGGGAACTGTTCCGCAAGAAGAACAAGGAGGGTGCAGACCATGAGTGAGTTCCAGACGAGACTGAACAGCGTCCCCTCCGGCGGTTTCCTGACCGACCGCGACAAGGACAAAAAGCCCATCCTCGACGTGCGTGAGTTGGGCATCGACTTCGGCGGTCTGACCGCAGTGGACGGCTTCAACCTGATGATCGGCCGCAACGAGATCACCGGCCTCATCGGCCCCAACGGTGCCGGTAAGACCACCGTTTTCAACCTGCTGACCAACGTGTACCAGCCCACCCGCGGCTCCATCCTGATCGACGGGATGCCCACGGCAGGCAAGAAGACCTATCAGGTCAACCGGATGGGCGTAGCCCGCACCTTCCAGAACATCCGCCTGTTCAAGGAGCTGTCGGTCATCGACAACATCAAGGTCGGCCTGCATGAGTCCATGAAGTACAACCTGGCCTCCTCCCTGATCCGTCTGCCCAACTACTGGAAGGAAGAAAAGAAGTGCACCGAGCGGGCACTGGAGCTGCTGGATATCTTCCACATGGCTGACCTGGCCAACACCCCGGCGGGCAGCCTGCCCTATGGTGCACAGCGCCGGTTGGAGATCATGCGCGCCCTGGCTACCAGCCCGAAGCTGCTGCTTCTGGACGAGCCTGCTGCCGGTATGAACCCCTCCGAGACCGCTGAACTGACCGAGACCATCCGCCGCATCCGCGACGAATTCGACATTGCCGTGCTGCTGATCGAGCATGACATGAGCCTGGTCATGGGGATCTGCGAGGGCATCGCGGTGCTGAACTTTGGCCGCATCATCGCCAAGGGCACCCCGGATGAGATCCGCAGCAACCCGCAGGTCGTTGAGGCCTATCTGGGCAAGAAGGAGGGCTGACCGATGGCAGATTCTATGCTGAAAGTGGAGAACATCAACGTCTATTACGGCAACATCCACGCCGTCAAGGACGTTTCGTTTGAGGTCCACGAAGGGGAGATCGTGACCCTGATCGGTGCCAACGGTGCCGGTAAGTCCACCACCCTGAAGACCATTTCCGGCCTGCTCCACCCGAAGACGGGCGATGTCCTGTACAAGGGCAAGAGCATCAAGGGCGTCCGTGCCCACAAGATCGTGGAGGCCGGTCTGGCCCATGTGCCGGAGGGACGCCACGTCTTCCTGCACATGACCGTGGAGGAAAATCTGGAAATGGGCGGCTACACCCAGCCTGCCTCCACCATCGGCCCCAACAAGGAAAAGGTCTTTGAACTGTTCCCCCGCCTGAAGGAGCGCCGCAAACAGCTGGCGGGCACCATGTCCGGCGGTGAGCAGCAGATGCTGGCCATGGGCCGTGCGCTGATGAGCAACGCCTCCATGCTGATGCTGGATGAACCGTCCATGGGCCTGTCGCCTCTGCTGGTGCAGGAGATCTTCGACATCATCCGGAACATCCACAAGGAGGGTATGACCATCCTGCTGGTCGAGCAGAACGCGCAGATGGCGCTTTCCGTGGCCGACCGGGCCTATGTTCTGGAGACCGGCCGCGTTGTCATGGATGGCACCGGTGCCGAGTTGCTGACCAACGAGCGTGTCCGCAGCGCCTATCTGGGCGGCTGAGACACGGTATGATAGAGCAAGCAAAAAAGGACTGTCGCGAACGCGACAGTCCTTTTTTGCTGTGTCTCACTTGATGCAGGTAGAACAGGGGGTGTAGCCTGCTGCAATGGCCTCGTCGTAGCTGGAGAAGAGGATCTGGTTCTTCTCTGCCGGGAGGTTCGGGCAGGTGGGCAGATGGAACTTTTTGGAGTTCACGTTGCCGATGTAGGTCTGCTGTGCCGTGCTGGATGCTGCCGGGGCGGTGGGGTTCAGCTCGGCGTCGGTGGCGGTCTTGTCGGTGCGGATGGTGTAGTTCTGGCCGTCCGACCCGATGACGACCGTGCCCAGCAGGTCGGTGCGGTAGACGTCCACGCCTGCATCCCGCAGGATGCTCAGGGTCTCCTCATGCGGGTGGCCGTATTTGTTGTTCACGCCGCAGGAGATGACGCCCATTTCGGGCAGGACGGCATTCAAAAAGAGGTAGCTCGTCGAGGTGCTGGAACCGTGGTGGCCCACCTGCAAAACATCGGCCTTCAGGTTGGCCCCGCTGTTCACCAGGTCGCGCTCTGCATCCGATTCCATGTCGCCGGTCAGGAGGAAGCTGGTGGCACCATAATCTACCCGCAGGACGATCGAGGTGTCGTTCGTCTCACTGTATTGCGCCACCGGGCCCAGCATCGTCACCGTTGCACTGCCCAGCTGCCAGACGGTGCCCACGGCGGGCACCTCGACCTGCAGGCCCTGCTGCTGGGTGTACTTCACAAAGTCCTGAAAGCACTTGGTGGAGGCTTCCGTCACCGGGCTGTACACATGGTTCGCCGGGAAGAAGGCCAGCGCAGCGGCCAGCCCGCCCACATGGTCTTCATGCGCGTGGGAGCAGAAGACGTATTGCAGCTCTTCCACGCCCTGCTTCTGCAAATAGCTGACCACCATGCTGCCGTCGTCCACGTTGCCGCCGTCGTACAGCATATACTGGCCATCGCACTCCACCAGGACGCTGAGCGCCTGCCCCACGTCGAGAAAGTGCATCCGAAAGCTGTCAGCGGTCTGCACCCCGCTGGATGCCGGGTTCGGGATCACATCGGCGCTGCCGCCCGGAAGGACGGATGCCCCGTCACAGGCCGCAAGGCCCAGGGCCAGCGCAGCGGCCAACGCCAGTGCGGCCAGCCGCCGGAAAGGCTTTCGCCAGAAACTTACTTTTTCCGATTTGTATTTTTCCACGTCGTATTCTCTTTCTGTTGATCGTTTTTCGGCTTATGGCCGGGTGCAGAGCGGGGTGCGAACCGTGCGCCGGGGCTGGGCTGACGTCCGCCCGCACTGCGGTTTGCCGGGGCGGCATGGCCCTGCGGACGGCCCTTGCCCTTGCCGTTGGGGCGGACGGTGTAGGTGCCGTCGTTGTGGATGGTCACCTCGGCGGCCTCGGCTCGGCGGGCCGAGCGCTGGACGGCGCGGCGGCCCTCGGCGGGCACCAGCAGCGGGATGAGGTCCTCGCGGTGGGTCATTTTGAGCGCCTTGATGACCTTTTCGGCGTTGCGCGGCTCGTAATACTGGAGCAGTGCGCGCTGCAGCGCCTTGCCCTCGGCGGTCTTCTCCACGAACACCGGCTTGAGGGTGTAGGGGTCCAGACCGGTATAGAACATGCAGGTGCTTACGGTGCCGGGTGTGGGGTAGAAGTCCTGCACCTGCTCCGGGCGCATGTGGTTTTTGTAAAGGTACTCGGCCAGATAGACCGCGTCGCTCAGGGTGCTGCCCGGATGGCTGGACATCAGGTAGGGCACAAGGTACTGCTTTTTGCCCGCCTTTTTGCTCAGCTCGTAGAACTTATCCTTGAACTTGTTGAAGGTCTGGATGGGCGGCTTGCCCATGTAGGCGAGGGTATTGGGGGCGCAGTGCTCCGGGGCAACTTTCAGCTGGCCGGAGACGTGGTATTCCACCAGCTCCTTGAAGAAGGTATCGTCCGGGTCTGCCATCAGATAGTCGAATCGGATGCCGCTGCGGATGAATACTTTCTTGACGCCCGGCAGCTCCCGGACGCGGCGCAGGATCTTCAGATAGTCGCTGTGGTCCACGATCATGTGGGAGCAGGTCGTGGGGGCCAGGCAGTGCTTGCCGCCATTGCACATGCCCCGCAGCATCTGTTCGCGGCAGGACGGGAAGCGGAAGTTTGCCGTGGGGCCGCCGATGTCGTGGATGTAGCCCTTGAAATCCGGCTCATGGGTCATCCGCTCGGCCTCGGCCACGATGCTGTCGGCACTGCGGCTGGTCACGCGGCGGCCCTGATGCAGCTGGATGGCGCAGAAGTTGCAGCCGCCGAAGCAGCCGC
>OGLT01001668.1_pt1 | contig 10899 bp, 6 predicted proteins | sample 1572911 | NCBI WGS metagenome assembly OGLT01 (sample SAMEA2582014, study PRJEB24529) | metagenome | biome: Human gut stool | place: China | collected 2011 | reverse complement strand
GCTTATCAGTCCTTCCTGGACATCGGCAAGGTGTTCAACTACATTGCCCGCATCTTCTCCGGTGCAAGCTCCATCATCAACAACGTTAACGTCATCTACCAGTCCTTTGTATCGCTGAACAGCCTGTTGGGCAGCTTCGGCAAGTAAAAGCATCACCCCAAAGTTCAGATCCGGGAGCCGCGCTTTTTTCGAAAAGTGCGGCTCCCGTTTTTCGTACACGCTGTAATTCAGTGCATTACCGCGCAGCACTTCACGTTCCAGAATTGTGAACAAACTTTTTAAGCTTTTTGGGGGTCAGTGGCCGTTTTTTGGGCTTTTTCTATATAAAAAGCAAAAAAATGCGATATTTTTTTGGCTTTATCTCTTGATTTTGTGTCTGATTTGTTATATTGTTGTTACATGGAATGTGCTAAAATAAGATAGTTTATAAAAGGTCTCTCCAGCTGCGCAAGTTGCGTGGCAACAAGTGAGTTTTCAGGCATTTTCTTTAAGTTTTTTCGGTATTTTCGAAAAAATTTTCATTATCTTTACATTCGGGAGTTTGTACGCAAATGGCAGATCGTGAACTGCGGCGGATGCACCGCGCTGAACTGATAGAGATCATCTATGCGCTGAAGCAGAGCGAGGACCAGCTCAAGGCGCAGAACGCCGCGCTTACCGCGCAGCTGCAGGACCGGCAGCTCCGGCTGGAAAGCGCCGGTTCCATCGCGCAGGCCGCGCTGGAGCTGAACAACGTGTTCGCCGCCGCGCAGGCCGCCGCCGATGACTATCTGCACTCGGTGCAGGCCAGTCTTGCGGACACCAACGCCACCGCCGCCAATACCCTTTCGCAGGCGCGCAGCGAGGCCAAACGCATTCTGGAGCAGGCACAGGCAGACGCCGACAGCCTGAAAGCGCAGGCGCAGCAGGAATGCGACGCCATGACCGCCGCCGCCGCGCAAAAACGCACCCAGACCGAGGCCGACTGCAAGGCCATGGTAGAGCGCGCCGAGCAGGAGGTGCAGCAGCGCTGGCAGGCATTTGACCACAAGGCCAACGAGCTGCTGGATCAATACCGCAGCACTGACGGCCTGCCTTCGGAGGAAACATGAAAAAACGCGATATCCGGTTCGCTTCCATCCCTTCCACCGAGGAAGTGGCCGCAGAACGTGAGCGTCTTGCGTACCAGAGCCGCTACCAGCGGGTGCTGCGCAGTACGATCTATATTCTGGTGGTGGTGGCCGCAGCAGCTGTGCTGCTGGCTACGCTGTTTCTGCCGGTGCTTCAGGTCTCCGGCGACAGCATGTACCCTACATTAAATGATAAAGACATTATCCTGCTGGTAAAATCCAACCACATTGAAAACGGTGAGTTATGCGGGTTTTACTGGCAGAACAAGCTGCTGCTCAAGCGCATCATCGGGCAGCCCGGTGATGTGATCGATATGGACGTGAACGGCGTAGTCTCGGTAAACGGCGTGGCGCTGGACGAACCCTATGTGGACGCGCTGACCGTGGGCGAATGTGACATCCGGTTCCCCTATCAGGTGCCGGAAAACCGCTACTTCGTGCTGGGCGACCACCGTGCCACCTCTATCGACAGCCGCAGCAGCGTGATAGGCTGCGTTGAAAAAAGCCAGATCGTGGGCAGGGTTTTCCTGCGGATATGGCCCTTGTCCAGTTTCTCGTTGATCCATTGACCCCGGGAGGAGGTATTTCGTTATGAACGACATTCTTAAAACGTACATGGAGCGGTTCCGTGAGAACCGGCACACCCTGCGGCGCTACACCGCATTTGTGCTGGCGCTTGCCATGATCACCACCCTGTTCGTCAACTGGCAGCTGCATGGCGTGGGCATCTCGATGACCGCGCAGTACCAGTGCGGCGAGGAGGAGCACACCCACACCGCGGATTGCTACACCAAGGTGCTCACCTGCGGTTACGAGGAAGGCGAGCTTGAAAATGCGGACGAGGTGGCCGCCGCTGCTGCGACCAGCCAGCCCACCGTTGAGGCTGAGCCCGCGCCGCTGGCACTGGAGCCGCAGATCGAGTTTGTGCCCCACGAGCACACCGAGGACTGCTACACCGAGGTGCAGACTCTGACCTGCATGGAGGAAGAGCACGTCCACGGTGACGACTGCTTCGACCCCGAGGATGGCAGCCTGATCTGCGACAAATTTGAGCATACCCACGATGAAAGCTGCTATACCACCGAGTACGAGCTGACCTGTGGACTGGAAGAGGGCGAGCTTGTGGAGCAAGTGGTGGAGCCCACCCAGAGCGCCGAGCTGGCGGCTATGGCTGTGGCCGAGCCTGTGGCGCTTGAGCCGACGGTGGACACCGTGGAGCCCATCTACCATCACCACACTGACGCCTGCTACGAGGAAGTGCTTACCTGCCCCCTGCCGGAGCATCACCACACCGTAGCCTGTCTGAGCGACACCTCTGCCGACCTTGAGACCCCCGAGGAGTGGCAGGCCGCCAACGCCGAGGCCGTGATGACCGGCAACTGGGACGAGGACCTGCTCAGCGTGGCAAAGACCCAGCTGGGCTACGAGCAGAGCGAGAAAAACTTCGAGATCGACCCCGCGGACGGCGTGACCCTGCGCTACTACTCCCGCTACGGCCAGTCTTACGGCAATTCCTACGGCGAGTGGGATGTGATGTTCCTCTCCTACTGCCTGAAGTACGCCGGTATTCCCCAGAGCGCCATCCCGCAGGAGGCCAGCGTGCTTGCCCTGCGCAGCTCCATGAGCGACATGGACTGGCTGCTGGACGGCGAGGACGGCAGCGCCGCCAATGTGGGCGACATCGTTATTTATAATAAGTACGTCACCCGCACCGTGGCTGTGGACAGCAGCGCCGATGGCGCAGCGGACGATCTGGACGACCAGTTCAGCATGGACACCGATTTCGAGAACGGCGCAGAGCTTGAAACTTCCGGCGCTGCTGCGTTGGATGCAGCCCCTGCTGCCGAGGATGCCCCCACTGCCGACAGCGTGATCACCCCCGATCTCCCCGACACCGCCAACCCGGAGCAGCCCGCCGCAAAGCCGGTGGACAGCACCGGCACCTCTGCATCCGGCGCGGACGCCCTTATCCCCAGCGTGGTGTCCCCCGCTGCCGAGCCGCAGACCACTACCGTGACTGACGCTCAGCCCGTGGAGACCGTGGGCATCGTGAGCGAGACGGACGAGAACACCCTGACCGTCATCTCCGGCGACGTGGACGGCAAGGTGGCCGAGGTCACCCTTTCCAACGCCGAGGTTCTGGCCGTGGTGGATGTTGCCGCCGCCCAGTACGCAGACGAGATGCTCTCCTCTGCTGTTGACGGCGCACTGCAAGCCTCCGGTATGCTTACGCTGGCGGGTGAGGGCCCCGACACCCTTACATCCGTTAAATATGTTGACTTCTTTGATGAAACCAAGGGTACCCAGAATGGCGGTATTACCGGTATCACTGTAAAGAAGGGTACAGAAACCCTCACGCCGGGAAAGCCTATTGAACTGAAGGACGGAGATAAGCTTCATCTGACTTACTATTTCAATATCCCTGAACGTGCCCTTTCTCATCTTACCTCCAAAACCCTGACCTATCGCCTTCCTGAAGGCATTCAATTGGATGAAGAGAAACGGTTCCCGCTGACCGATAACAATACTGATAAGCAAGTTGGTACCGGTGTAATTCAGACAGATGGTACGGTCAAGCTTAATTTCAACGAGGATTATAATATCGAGATGTCTTTTACCGGGCAATTCGATTTTCAGGCAGAAGCATCCGCAACCGGCAGCGAGGAAAGCTCTAAGATCCATTTCCCCACCAACCTGGATCTTGTTGTCAAGCTGCCGCGCGATCTTAAAATTAAAAAGGAAGGCGCTACCCCAGTTGTGGAGAACGGCATCACCTACATTAAATACACGATCACCGTCTCTTCTGAGGATGGCTGGAGCCAACCCATTGAAATTCTGGACGAACTCCAAAACAACGACACGATTGCGGGCGAATACGACCAAAAAAGCTTTACGCTGGTCAAAAATAATGATGAGACCCCTGTAACCAGTTACACCAACCAATTTACAACCTCCACCGATGGCAAACCCACCTTCCATATTACTAATTTGGGAGCATTGAAGGCCGGCGAGAAATATAAGCTGACCTATCGTGTTAAGATAACCAAAAACAATGCCACCGGTGACGGTTCCATTGAATTCCTGAATAAAGCGCGTTCCAATGACACCGGATGGAAGACGGTGAAAACCAAATTTGAGGCTCGCATCTCGAAAGACGGTTCTTATAACGCCGACACCGACAAAATCACATGGACTGTGACCGTCAAGAACCCTTATGGTCAAAACCTGAAGGGTTCTAAGGTCGAAGACACAGTCACTACCCCTGGCGCCACGATCGTAGGCAATGTCACGCTGACCCAAACCAGCACCTCAGAGGGCGGCTGGAGCAATCAGCTTATTACAAACTCCATTACTCCTTACGAGGATAAAACCAGGTTTGAGTATACCTTTGGGGATGCCGATGGCAAGGAGTATCAGTTTACCTATGTAACGTCCGCGCCGAAAGACACTGACGGCAAGTTCCTAAAGGTGCATAACGATTCCACCATCACGATAGACGGTAAGAAATACACAGCCGGAAAGGATGTTACGCCGTCCGACCGTAAATGGAACTTTCATAAAAACCCCACCGGCAGCTTTACCTCTACCGGTGAAAATCAGTACACCGCGGGATGGAGCCTTTCTTCCGATGTGCCTAATTCCTGGACTGAGTATACCTTTGTTGACCAGATCAAAAAACCTACGTATGGCGAGCACTACGGTATTGCTTTGGAGCTGGACAAAGCGATCCGTGAAAGCCTGAGGTTTACCACAGTGGATAAGCAGTCGCTTACTGCTGAACAAGCCGGCATTACTGTTGAGATCGATTACTATGCCGATTCCTTCAGTGAAGCGAGCCAAGCTAAAGCTCACTCTAAAACTAATGCTACGGATAACACCACCGAGATACACACCTTTATCATCCATCTGACGAAAGGCCCGTACACCGGTACTTTCCCTGTCAGGAGCATGAACATCAGCAGCTATTATACGCACGTAGACACCACGAAGGTTCCGGCAGGTGCAGAATTCTATATCTATAATAATGACGCCTGGTATCATTATAAAAAGAACACAGATAAAACCAGTCTTACTAAGGGTGTATCCATAAACAACAGCGGTACTCATCCTGACTACGGTAGTCGCAGTTCGAACTACCAGCCTACTGCAACCGGGAACTATAAGTCCGGCATGGAAGTATACTACGAGCTTGTTCTGGATATCTCCAGCTGGGATAAGTTCCCTGAAGAGGGAACCGTTACAGTAACTGATACGCTCCCCGATGGACTTACTTTTAAGGAAGGCAGTGCCAAGGGCTTCTTTGGTTGGGGTAATTGGTGCCAGCAGAATTCATCAGATACTGGATTCACTTTTGGCATTAAGCAAAACTTTGAAGTCACCCGCAAGGGTCAGACCATTACTTTTAAGTTTAAAAACCTCAACGATAAAAATGCTCAACATGAAATTGTTGACAAGGATGATGCCCATCGAGCGACGCACCTCCTTGTCCGCTATGCGGCAACCGTTACGGACGACAAGTGGGAGAACCCGAAAACCGTAACCGAAACCTACACCAATACGGCAAAGTGGGGTGACATTGAAGCTAAGGCTACCATTACCTTAAACCGTGAGCTTGAATACTTGACCAAGAGTGCAAAGGCTGAAGCACTTAATGATAAAGGTAAGCTGGTGGTGCATTACAGCTTGAATATCAACCCGGCTGGCACCGACCTGCTGGAGGGCAGCAACACGGTGACCCTGACCGATAAGCTGGCTGTGCAAGCTAAGAATGTTACGGCGCATCTGGATATGGACAGCGTAAAGCTGTACGATTATCCCTATGTAAAGGGTACTAGCCAGCCACTGCTTACTACAAGCTATGGCATGGTCTATGAGCGTACAACAGACAGCAGCACTGGTTATGACACCCATACCATGACGTTCACGCTGGACGATTCTCACGGTTATGTATTAAAGTATGATTACGTACTGGATTCCAACGATGAAGTGAAGCTTTCGAATGAAGCAGTGCTTGCAGGCATTCACCACGCCGAGAAGAAAACAACGACCAAAACGCTGGGTGCCAGCGGTTCTGTTTCCAGCAGTATGTTCACACTGTATAAGGTCGATAGTCTGAACTCGTCCACACGCTTGCAGGGTGCAAAGTTCAATCTCTCTTACTATGATGGAACTAAGTACGTCGATCACGAGGGCCAGCATGAGCATACTACGGATGAAAAAGGCGAAATCGTCCTTTACCTCGGCGATAACGTGAAAGACGACCATTCCGGCGATCACTTCAGCATTGAGCCCGATAAGCTCTACAAGCTTGTCGAGACCCAAGCACCTGATGGCTACAAAATGGGTACAGAAGCCGAAACCACTGTGTATGTCATCTTTGCAAAAACAGGCGAAAGCGCAACTGACACTTGGAAGGCGACTGCAAAACCTGATGGTTTGCAACAAAGCGATAGCAATGTTGTGATCGTAACCGGCGGTCAGCAAAAGAACTACGACGTGAAGAATACACGTACTTGGCTGACCATCCAGAAGTTCTGGCAGGATAAGGACGGTAAGGCGATCTCCGGTGATAAAGCGCCGGAGAGTGAGGTCACGGTGCATTTGCGTCGTTATAGTAAAACCGGCGGCAGCAAAGAACATCCTGATCCCAACTTCGACAAACCTATCATCCTAAGCAAAGAAAACAAGTGGACCTTTGTTTACAAGGATGTGAATGACGATTTCTTCTACTATATCGAGGAAGCTTCTACCGGCGGCAAGTACGACGTGACCTACAGCGACAGCAACACAACTGGTGTGGAAAAAGGCGGTCTGCTTACGCTGACCAACAAGGAGATCGTTGGTTACGAGCTCCCCTCTACCGGCGGCACCGGTACACTCCCGTATACAGCCGTGGGCGGCACAATGATGCTGTCTGCGCTGGCATATAGTTTTATCCACCGCAAGCGCAGACACGAAGGGAGGGCAGATGACTAAACTGCACTTCCCTGCCGGACGCCCGGGGCTGAGCCCCCGCCCGCCCAGCGCAAAGTTTACGCGATAGACCGAACAAAAACGACACCCCTACCCCCCCCTGTGCAAAATGCAGGGGGCGGCAAGGGGCAAAAAAGAAAGGGGCTTTTTCCATGAAAAAAGCAATGAAGAAACTCATGGCTGCGCTGCTGGCAGTTGCTATGGTTTGCGCCATGGCGATTCCGGCGTGGGCGGCGGATGGTACTACCCACAACAGCAGCAGCGAAGATGGTAAAATTACCATTAAAAACGCTGTTAACGGTCAGACCTATAAGATCTACCGCATTCTGGATCTTCAGTACAATGAAACTGCTAACTCCTTCCGCTATGTAAAAAACACTAAGTGGGGAACCTTTGTTGATACTCAGACTGCCTATTTAACTGTTGATCCCACGACCCGTGTTGTTACTTGGACGAATACCGATACCGCAGATAATGGCACTGCTATCAAGGAACTTGCAATAGCTGCCGGTAAGTATGTTAAGGATCAGGGTACTGCCCTCGCTGATGATGGCTCTAAAGTAGCAGCCTCGGGCACTGTAACCTTTGATCGCCTGCCCCTCGGCTGGTATCTGGTGGTTTCTGACCTGACCAACGATGCGATCTGCTCCATTGATACCACTGCAAAAGAAGTGACCATCAGGGAAAAGAACGGTGTCCCCACTGTGACAAAGGAAGTTGAGTACGCTTCCGGCTCTTGGGGTGAGGGCAACGACGGCAACGTTGGCGATACCGTAAACTTCCAGACCACCATCTACGTGACCGATGGTAACCCCACCAACTACGTTCTGCACGATAAGATGTCCAATGGTCTGACCTTTAAGACTGACTCCATCGTTGTTACAAAGAATGGCAACCTGTTTACTGATTACACCAAAGAAACCCCCACTGATGGTTGCACCTTTGAGATCAAGTTTAATGAAGGCTCTCTGCATACCAACGATAAGGTGGTTGTAACCTACTCCGCTACCATTAATAGCAATGCTGTGGTTGGTACTGACGGCAACGACAACGAAACTTGGCTGAAGTACGGCGAAACGGGCGAGACCACCCACAGCAATACCAAGACCTATACTTGGAAATTCAATATCTTCAAGTACTTCACCGATAGTGACGATAAGATGCAGTATCTGGCTGATGTTGAGTTCGTGCTGTACCGCAAGAATGCCGACGATAAGGCTGAGTACGCAAAGTTCGATTCCAACAACAAGCTGTCCGGTTGGACTGAAGCTGAGAATGAAGCCACTAAGCTTAAGACTAACGCAACCACCATTGTTGGCGTTGAAGGTCTGGACAAAGGCACCTACTTCCTGAAGGAAACCGCAACTCCCGGCGGCTTCAACGGCCTGACCTCTGATGTGGAAGTTCAGATTGACAGTAGCTGCAACACCCTCCGTGGCGCTGCTTACACGGTCAAGTATAAGATGGCCAATGCCAATGATGAAGATTTTACGGATGCCGGTGATGAAAAAATTGTTCCCATTGAGAACAAACGCGGCACTACCCTGCCCGGCACCGGCGGCATCGGCACCACCATCTTCTACGTTGTTGGCGGCGGCCTGATGGTTGCAGCAGCCATCCTGCTCATTACCAAAAAGCGCATGGAGAACCACTAAGCTCTCCTTTTCCCCTGCACAGAGCGGGGCTGTAAAGCCCCCTGCTCTGATCCTGAAACTATAACGTTAGGGAGTAGCCCATGAAAAAGAACAAAAGCACCATTATATTGATCCTCGTCTTTTTCGTGGGTCTATCCGTGATGTTATACCCCACCATCAGCGATTACGTCAACCAGCGCAACCAGTCCCGCGCGGTGGCAAACTACGCGCAGGACGTGGACAACATGACCGATGCGGATTACAGCGCCTACTTTGACGCCGCCGATGCCTTTAACGCACAGGTGGCCGCCAACGAAAACGCCCTTTACCGCCCGGATCAGCTTACCGGCTACAACGAAACGCTGGATATTACCGGCACCGGCATTATGGGTTACATCACCATTTCCAAAATCGGCGTGGAGCTGCCCATCTACCACGGCACCGGCGACAGCGTATTGCAGATCGCCGCAGGCCACTTGGAGGGCACCAGCCTGCCGGTGGGCGGCGCGTCCACCCACGCGGTCATCTCGGCGCACCGCGGCCTGCCCAGCGCAAAGCTGTTTACCAACCTCGACCAGCTGGAAGTGGGCGATACCTTTACCATCACCGTGCTGGACCGGGTGCTCACCTACGAGGTGGACAAAATCTCCATCGTGCTGCCCACCGAGACCGATGAGCTGAAGATCGCCGAAGGCAAGGACTACGTCACCCTGATGACCTGCACCCCCTACGGCATCAACACCCACCGTCTGCTGGTGCGCGGCCGCCGCGTAGAGACCCCGGATCAGTACAAGCACCTCCGCGTTACCGCCGAAGCGCTTAAAATTGAACCCATTATTGTTGCGCCCATTATGGCGCTGCCCATGCTGCTGATCTTGCTGATCGGTATGCTGATTTCCACACGCAAACCCAAGAAAACGAGAGGTGAAGAACATGAAAAGCATTGATCTGCGTCATCGTCTGGCGGCTGTGCTGCTGGCTATGTGCCTTGTGGTATGCTGCGCCCTGCCGGCGTTTGCCACCAGTGCCAACATTGAGCTGGGGCGTCTGGGTTCGCTCCATGTCCGTCTGTACGACACCCACAACGATGTGCCCCTGCGCGGCGGCGAACTTACCCTGTATCAGGTGGCCTCCGTCAAGCGCACCAACGGCAACCTGTACTTTGACTATACCGGCGATTTTACGGGCTGCGGTGTCGTGCTGGGCGATCTTTCCGACAGCACGCTGGCAGACCAGCTGGTAAAGTATCTGCCCGCTGTGCCCGCCATTGCCGCCCAGCAGGACGTGAACGAAGAGGGCTATGCCAACATTACCAAGCTGCCGCAGGGTCTGTACTTGGTGGTGCAGACCGAGGCATCCCACGGCTACGAGGCCATCAAACCCTTCCTTGTGTCCATTCCCATGCCCGATGGCGACAACTGGATCTACGATGTGGACGCCACCCCCAAGGTAGGCGCTACCATCCCGGAAATGCCGGACACCCCCGACACCCCGGATGTGCCTGACACGCCGCCGGATACGCCCGACACACCGGACACTCCCGATCTCCCGGAGCAGCCGGACACCCCGGATACGCCGGTGAGCCCCGGCACACCGGATAACCCGGTAAGTCCCGGCAACCCGGACAACCCGGTAAGCCCCGAGAATCCGGATAACCCGGTCTCCCCTTCCAACCCCGATAAGCCTGTTCTGCCCCAGACCGGCCAGTTGAACTGGCCCGTGCCGGTGCTGGCCTGCAGCGGCGTGCTGCTGTTTGCCGCAGGCTGGGTGTTGAACCGTCAGGGCAAAAAGGAAAACTGACTTTGCGCTCCTTTCTTTTCGGCACAGCGTGGCGTTGTGTACCGAATTTGCTCCCCCGCAAGGGGGAGCATTTTTTGTGCCCTTTCCCCTGCCGGGCGCAGCACGATTTTGAATGCGCTCCGCGTTGCTCTGCGCATAATCAGCGGAATTTTTATTTATATTTCGTGTTTGTCGCGGCCTGCGGAGCTTGTCAGGGCGAAGGCCCTTCCATCTGCTAACGCAGACCGCTCTGCCGCTTAAAAGCCCCACTGGGGCTTTCATTGCTACGCTACGCTCCGCAAACGCGGTCGCTCCAAACGCGAAAATATAAATATTATTTCCGCTGAACATGGCTAGCAACGACGACGACCGCCGCCAGCGGCGGAAACAGGGAGGAGTTGTTG
>OGLT01001667.1_pt1 | contig 10899 bp, 9 predicted proteins | sample 1572911 | NCBI WGS metagenome assembly OGLT01 (sample SAMEA2582014, study PRJEB24529) | metagenome | biome: Human gut stool | place: China | collected 2011 | reverse complement strand
TGCTGAATCTGCCGTATCTGCTGTTCGTGTACCTGTTCGCCAAATGCGGGCAGGCATACCGTCTGGCGGCGGGCGTGGATGCTTCGGCAAAGCTGCTCCACCTGACGGGCGGCATCTCTGTCGCCTTTGCAAGCCCGCTGCCCAGCCTGCATCTGTTTGACCTCTGCGTTGGCGTTGTTGGTGCGGTGGCTGTCCGGCTCATCGTGTACAGCAAGGGCAAGAACGCCAAGAAGTACCGCAAGGGTGAGGAATACGGTTCTGCCCGGTGGGGCACCGCCAAAGACATTGCCCCGTACATCGACCCCAAGTTTGAAAACAACATCCTGCTGACCCAGACCGAACGCCTGACCATGACCGGGCGGCCCAAAGACCCCAAGACGGCCCGGAACAAAAACGTGCTGGTGATTGGCGGCTCTGGCAGCGGCAAGACGCGTTTTTACGTTAAGCCCAATCTCATGCAATGTTTTCCTACTTCCGACTATCCCACCTCATTCGTGGTCACAGACCCGAAAGGGTCACTATAATAAGGATAGAAAGGTCGTGAAAATACAAAACAGGAGGTTACACACATGAGGAAGCAGGAGCAAAAGGGTAAAATCACAGCATTGTACGAAAGGTTATCTCACGACGATGGGCGGTCTGACGAGAGCGTGTCCGTAGAAAATCAAAAGCGCATCCTGGAGGACTACGCCCGAAAAAATGGCTTCACTAATGTCCGCCACTTCACCGATGACGGGGTGCGGGGAACGACCTTCAAGCGGCCCGGCCTGGACGCTATGGTGGACGAGATACGGGCCGGAAATGTGGCTACCGTCATTGTCAAAGACCAGAGCAGAATAGGCCGTGACGTGGTGGAGGTCGGCTTGCTCAAACGCACCTTTGACGAGTACAACGTCCGCTTTATCGCCGCCAATGACAACCTGGACACCGCCAATGGATTTGATATTATGTCCATCTTCCGGGATGTGATAAATGAGTGGTACGTTGCTGACACCAGCCGCAAAATCAAGACCGTTTTCAAGTCCAGAATGGAAAAGGGCCTGCGCTGTTCGGGGGCCGTCCCCTATGGCTATCTCGCCTCAAAAGAAGAAAAGGGCGAGTGGGTGATCGACGAGGAAGCTGCCGCCGTTGTGCGCCGCATCTTTCAGATGGTCATGGACGGTCAGAGCGTCAACGGCATCGCCCGAACGCTGCGGGCCGAGCAAATCCCCATCCCTTCCGAACACTGGAAGCGTATCGGCTGTCCTGTTCGAGCCAACAGCTACCGCGACCCCTACGCATGGTCTGCCACCACCCTGGGTTATATTCTTAAAAGGCCGGAGTACCTGGGGCGCAAGGTGCTGGGCAAGACTGTCTGTGAGAACTACAAGACTAAAAGCACCCGCAGGACAATGCCAGAGGAACAATTTGTATTTGAGGGAGCCGTCCCCGCCATCATTGACGAAGAAACGTGGCACAATGTTCAGCGTTTGCGGGAAACCAAGCGCCGGACACCCAAGCGGAGTAATGCCCCTAACCGTTTAACCGGACTGCTCTACTGTGCCGACTGCGGCGCAAAGCTGACCCACCACAACAGTCTTGTCCAAGGCAAGTACATTGACGATGCTTTCACCTGTTCCAGATACCGGGCACCTATGGAGGATTGCACCATTCACTATGTTGCCACGCAAAAGCTGGAAGCGGCGATCCTCTCCGCCATCCAGCGGATAAGCTGGTATGTCCGCAACAACGAGCAGGAGTTTGTTCAGCGGGTTCGAAAGGCATCCAGTCTGCGCCAGGAGGAAGCAGTCAAGGATTGCCGGAAACAGATTGTCCAGGCGAAGAAGCGCCACGCCGAACTGGACGGACTGGTGAAGAAGCTGTACGAGGCCAACGCCACGGGCAAGCTGCCGGATAAGCATTTCAGCCGTCTCCTTGCCGAGTATGACGAGGAACAGGCCGCGCTGGAAGCCTCCATGACGGAGTGGCAGGGCTTGCTGGACAACTGGAACGCCGACCGGGTGAGAATGACGGAGTTTATCGACCTTGCCAAGCGGTACACCGATTTTTCGGAACTGACTACGCCCATTCTCAATGAGTTTATCGAGAAAATCGTTGTCCATGAGGGCAACGGACGGGGAAAGCAGCGCCGTCAGCGGTTAGATTTCTATTTCAATTTCATTGGCGCGTTTGAGGTTCCCGCCGACATTGTGACCCCGATGGAGCAGGAGGAAGAACGCCGCCAGCAGGAGGAACAGGCAGAGAAAGAGGAACGCTCCCAGGTGCTTGCCCAGGTTCGGTATGAGAGGTACAAGCAGGAGCGCCGGGAGTTTACCGCGAGGAAGCGGGCGGGCCTGTTGACCCCGGAGGAACAGGCGGAGGAAGAACGGCGGTTAGAGCGCAATCGGGCCTATCAGCAGAAGCAACGCGACAAGAAAAAGGCCAGTCAGCCAGAGAAGCCTCGCAAACGCTCACTGAAGGAACTCGCCAAGCTGGATGGAGCCGATCTCACCCCGGAGGAAGCGGAGCGGCTTGCGGCGCACCGCCAGAAGAAAGCCGAGCAGCACAAAGCGTGGCGTGACAGGCAGAAGTCCGCACAGCCCCCGAAGCCCCAACAGCGGACGTTGAAAGAACTTGCCAGATGTGCCGAGGCAGGTTTGCCTCTCACCCTAGAAGAAGCGGAACGGCTGGAAGCCCATCGCAATCGGAAAAAGGCGGCTTTGCAGGATTTGAAAGCCCGCGCCGAAACCGACCCGGTAGCGGCGGCAGAGTTGGCGCAGCAGAGAGCGCAACAGTCAGAAGCGGTAAAGAAGTCCCGTCAGAAAATGTATGCGGACGCTGCCGCCGGAGATCCCGAAGCCCAGGCCCGGTATGAACGTATGCTTGCCGCGAGGCGGGAGAACTACCACAGGAAGAAACAGGCAGAAGCCGAAGCTGCTCAAGTCAGCTAACGTAGATACAGAAAACGCCAGGGACAACGATAGTCCGTGGCGTTTTTGTCATTACTGCCGTTCCAGCAAATCCATATATTTCTGACGTTCGCCCTCCGGGACTTTCAGCGCCGCCATAGCCTGTTCAATGGTCAGCCCCATCGTTTCCATGAGGTTTTTGATAGAGGACAAGATACCTTTAGCAACGCCTTTTTCCTCAACGCCCTTGCTCAAATTACACATGACCGACACCTCCCTTTCCATTGTCTGCGTCATTTGAATGTCGTAATCGTCCTGCAAAATTTTCCGCTTTTCCGCCTCGCTGGTTTCGTTGGAGAGAAGCACATCCAGCATCCGCAATACGCCGTCATAATTTGACCCATCCGGCCCGCCAAGGCACAGCATGATGATGGACAGCAAATCATAATTCCTGATGGGTTCTTTGCCCTCGCCGACCAGATATTCTTCCACCAGCCGATACCGGGTAATGGTGTTCTCTCGATACTGCGGCGGTTTCATGCAAATCCAGATGGAGTAGACCTTCTTGATTTTCTCATAATGGGAGCCAGTGAACTCCCTGCCGTACTGGGAAGAAATCATGCGGCAACAGTAGTATATGCCACGCTTTATCAGCGGATAGCCGTGGTAAAAATCGTTCTGGGCCTCCACGTTGATGATGAGGGCAATTTGTTCCTCGGAGTCGGGAACGATGGCGCGGAAGCGAATGTCATAGGTGACTGTCCCCTCGCGCACCGATTTGTCCTCGGTGTCCATGCCGCTGATGACTGTGCCACCCTCGTCCGGCAGCACCGGGACGGCGGACACCTGGGGTTGGCCCTCAATGTACTTCTCGGCAATATCATTGACATCGCAATCCTTGTATTCTTCCAGGCAGGACTTCATAATCCGCGCCAGGATTGCCTTTTCAGACAGGACACGCTTACAGGCGGCATCATAACCCGCGCTGTCATCTGTGACGTGCAGTCCCTGGGCGATTGTCGTTTTGAGCTCCACCATCCTCACCTTCTTTCGTTTCATTCTACCACAGCTTTGCCAGCGCGTCCACTTCTTTTTTGAAAAGAGTTGCGTATGGCGTATACACGAGAGAGATATGGAGGTGCAGTGACAGAAAAAATTTATCTTAACAGGGTTGCTTTTGGGAATTTGATATGCTATACTATAAAAAACCAAGCAAAGGAGTTTATCAATATGCGGCAAGGTATTCTTAAATAAAATTTGATAATGGGAACAAAGACAAACGTCCTCAAGGAGAGGGCTTGGTTTTTGTACCCAATTTAAGAATACTTTTGCCTTTTCATTTCATATCGTGATAGACAACGGCCAGCCTTGGCCGCAGTTTTCATGTGTGTCCTACCTATCATCCCCAGCGGTAAAAGTATTTGTCGCTGGGGATTTTTGCGCCCTTCTGGGCCTTGTATGGAGGACAATCATATGAAAATCATCAATATTGGCATTCTTGCTCATGTAGACGCAGGTAAGACGACCTTGACGGAGAGCCTGTTATATACCAGCGGAGCAATCGAGGCGCCCGGCAGTGTGGATCAGGGAACAACGAGAACGGACACCATGTTTTTAGAGCGGCAGCGTGGAATCACCATTCAAACGGCGGTCACTTCCTTTCAGTGGCACGATTGTAAGGTCAACATTGTGGATACTCCTGGGCATATGGATTTCTTAGCGGAGGTCTATCGCTCCCTTGCCATTCTTGACGGAGCGATTTTGGTTGTTTCTGCAAAAGACGGCGTTCAGGCGCAGACCCGTATTCTGTTTCATGCTCTGCAAGTAATGAAAATCCCAACTGTTATCTTTATTAACAAAATCGACCAGGACGGGATTGACCTGCCAGGTGTGTATCAGTCTATCCGAGATAAGCTCTCCGCAAATATGATTATTAAGCAGAACGTGCAGCTTTCCCCGGATATATCCATCATGGAAAACATGGGGCTGGAGAATTGGGATACCGTGATTGCGGACTGTGATGAATTGTTGGAGAAATATATTGCCGGAGAACCAATGGACAAAGAAGAACTTCTGCGGGAGGAAAACAGGAGAATCCAAAGCGTCTCTCTGTTTCCGGTCTATCATGGCAGTGCCAAGGTAAACTTGGGAATCCGACAACTCATTGAAGCGGTCACAGATACATTCCAATCACCCACCGGGCAGAACAGCTCTGAATTGTGCGGAACTGTGTTCAAAGTTGAGTACGCAAACCAGAGCCAACGCCTTGCCTATCTGCGGTTGTATAGCGGTACGCTTCATTTGCGGGATTCCGTAGCCTTGGCAGGGAAAGAAAAACTGAAAATTACGGAAATGCGTATCCCCTCAAAGGGTGAGATTGTCCGAACAGAGATTGCCCATGCGGGCGAGATCGTCATTGTACCCTGCGACAGTTTGCGGCTGAATGATGTGCTGGGAAACAAACTGCTGCTGCCCCGTGAAACGTGGAGCGACAATCCTCTCCCTTTGCTGCGGACAACAATTGCACCAGAGAAACCAGAACAGAGGGAACGCTTGTTAAACGCCTTGACAGAAATTGCGGATACCGACCCGCTTCTGCGCTATGAAGTAGACGCTGTGACCCATGAGATCATTCTCTCCTTTTTGGGCCGGGTACAATTGGAAATTATCTCTGATCTTCTGGTGGAAAAATATCAGCTCAACACAACTGCAAAAGAACCTACCGTCATCTATATGGAGAGGCCATTGAAAGCGGTAAGTCACACCATTCATATCGAAGTGCCGCCCAATCCATTCTGGGCGTCCATCGGGCTGTCCGTCACCCCTCTCCCCCTTGGCACCGGAGTGCAGTATGAGAGCAAAGTTTCCGTTGGATACTTGAATCAGAGTTTTCAAAACGCTGTATTGGATGGTATCCGCTACGGTCTGGAACAAGGCGTGTATGGATGGAAGGTAACGGACTGTAAAATCTGTTTTGAGTATGGGCTTTATTATAGTCCGGTCAGCACTCCCGCAGACTTTCGGTCATTGGCACCTATTGTATTGGAGCAGGTGTTGAAAAAGGCGGGGACGCAGCTATTGGAACCATATCTTTCTTTTACACTCTATGCGCCGCAGGAATATCTCTCCAGAGCTTATCATGACGCACCAAAATATTGCGCGAGTATTGAAACGACCCAGGTTAAAAACAGCGAGGTGATTTTTACTGGCGAAATCCCTGCCCGCTGTGTGCAAGAGTACCGCAATGACCTCACCTTTTATACAAACGGGAGAAGCGTTTGTTTAACAGAATTGAAGGGGTATCAAATCGCCAGCGGCGAACCAGTTTTTCAGCCACGCCGCCCAAACACCCGGATTGATAAGGTGCGCCATATGTTCAACAAAATTCTCCCATCAATGATGGACTTATAAAATCCCTTTGGAACAAAGGGCGCACTTCTATACATGGTCTGCGACCATGTATCGTGCGCTCTGCGAGGCTACGGCCCGGACTTCCGAAAGTCCGGGCCGTTTGCGTCGCTCCGCTCCGTACAAGGGGCTGCGCCCCTTGCGCCGCTTTGCGGCTATCCCTGCGCCCTCGCTGGAAAGGTACATCCGCTCTGCGTCTGCACCTTTCCAGCGAGGCTAAAACCGAATACCGTTACCCTTGACCGTTTACCCGACACAGCAGGTAGACGGTCTTTTGTTTTGCCAAGAAGGAGGTCAAACACGATGGACAAGTCACGCGAAGAATTAGAGAAAGAGTATGCTGAGGCCACCGCTAAGTTGGAGCAGTACCAGCACAGAGGCCAGCGGTATGAGAACCGCATCCGCTACTACACCCAAGGCGAAAGGAAGAAGCGAAACCACCGACTTATCACCCGTGGCGGAGCGGTGGAGAGTATCGCCCCGGAGGTGCGCGGCATGAGCGAAAGGGCCTTTTTTCTTTTGATGGAAAAGGTCTTTTCCCTGCCGGAAGTTGCCGCCCTGGTGAGCCAAGCCACTGACCAGCAGGAAAGCGGATAATTGGCCCTGTTCCATCTCCACGTTACCCAGGTCAAACGGAGCGCGGGACAGTCTGTTGTCACGTCCGCCGCCTACCGAGCCGGGGAGAAATTGTATAGCGAATACTATGGCGAGGTCAGCGACTACACCCACAAGGGCGGCGTGGTCTGCACAGACATTCTCCTGCCGCCCCAGGCCCCCAACCAGTACCAAGACCGCGCCACCCTCTGGAACGCCGTGGAGAAGGCCGAGCGCGGCAAGAAAGCCCAGCTTGCATATAGCTTTGACATTGCCTTGCAGAACGAGTTTTCATTGGAGGAAAACATCGCTCTTGCAAGGCAATTTGTTTCGGAGCAGCTTGTGGGCCGGGGCATGATTGCCGACTTTGCCATCCACCAGCCGGACAAGGAGGACGGCGGTATTCCTAACCCGCACTTTCATGTTCTCTGCCCCATCCGGCCCATTGAGCCAGACGGCAAATGGGGGTGCAAGCAGCGCCGCCGCTACCGTCTGGACGAGGACGGGAACCGCATTATGGGAGAGGACGGCAAGCCCCTCTTTGACGCTGTTCCCACTACCGACTGGGGAAGCCCGGAAACACTGGAACATTGGCGGGAGGCGTGGGCCGCTATGGTGAACGCCAAGTTTGAGGAAAAGGGGCTGACCTGCCGCATCGACCACCGCTCCTATGAGCGTCAGGGCCTTGACCTGCTGCCCACCGTCCATGAGGGCGTGGCCGTCCGCCAGATGGAGGCCAAGGGCATCCCCACCGACAAGGGCGATCTGAACCGCTGGATAAAAAAGGCCAACAACATTCTGCGGGATATTCGGAAGAAAATCGCCGGCCTGACGGATTGGATTAAGGCCATAAAAGAAGAATTGAGCAAGCCCCAGGCCCCGACCCTTGCCGCCCTGCTGACCGACTACTATGAGGGCCGGAACGCCGGAGCATGGAGCCGCAACGCCAGGATTGGAAATCTTAAAGGTTTTGCCGAGGCCATCAATTTTCTGACCGAGAGGGGCATCGCTACGCTGGAAGATTTAGAGACCCATATCGCCGCCCAGAGTGAACGAACGGAGGCCATCAACACATCCATGAAAGCGAAGCGTGACCGTCTGAACGAATTGAAGGAACTGCTTCGCCTTGTTGACCTCTACCGAGACACCAAGCCCGTCTATGACGAGTTGCAGGGTATCAAGTGGAAGGGCAAGCGGGAAAAATTCGAGAGGGAGCATGAGAACGAGTTGAGGACGTTCCACATGGCCCGCCGGAAGCTGGACAAGCACCGTTCCCCTGCTGGTAAAATCCCCGTTCATGCGTGGGAACAGGAACAGGCGAGGCTTCACCAGGAGTACACAGCCGAGTATGAGCAGTACAAGCCTATCCAAGACGATTTGCGGCGGCTTCAACAGGTGAAGCGGAACGCCGATGCTGCCATACACCAGCAGGAGCAGACCCAGCAGAAACGCCGGGAGGTGGAGCGGTGAACGGCATTCCCCGACTGACCTACCAGCAGTACCGAGCCGTCCGGCGGCTGGTGCATGACTGCTGCAATTATGACGGCGGCAACTGTCTTGCTCTTGATGACGGCTGGGAGCCTTGTGTCTGCGTCCAGAGTATCACCTATTCCCTGGTCTGTAAATGGTTCCGCGCCGCCGTCCTGCCAACAGACAAGGGGTTGTGTGCCGCCTTGCTCCACCGAGGACAGGCGCGGCCCTGTGCCGAGTGCGGGGCGATGTTCGTGCCGCGCTCCAATCGGGGCAAATACTGTGACGAGTGCGCCGCCAATGTGCGCCGGAGAAAGAAAGCTGCCAGCGAACGGGAACGCCGCAGGCGTGGACATTTAGAGGCTGAAAAGCCTTGCAATCAGGGGGCTTGTGGACAGTCCTCAAAGGGGGACTAATACATTCCCCTTCCCCCACTCCAACGTGGGCGGCAAAATGGCGCTCACGTGGATTAACTTTGATGAATGATGAAAGGAGAGCCTATGACCTACGACCCCAGCATGACGATCACCAGCACCATCCCCGCCCCGGAGGGGAGCGACAGCACCAGCAGAGAGGGCAAGGCCATCCCCCTGCCCGTGATGGCGGGCGGCAACGCTTCACCCGCCCCGGACGTACCGCCACCCGATATGGTAAAGACCGTTGGCGGTACGACCTTTGATATTTATTTCCATTTCAGCCAGACCAGCCGGGAAACCTTTACCGACAAGGTACTGCGCCTTATTCAATCCGATGTTGTAACCTCATAAAAATAATTTACTTTTTTCTCTATCCTTATTGACAAAACCCGAAGGGAGAGTTGCTTCAGGAATATGGCAATGTCCTACTCTCTCAAGGATACAAAGTGAAAGTGTTCAACCTGAAAGACCGGGATAAATCCGACCATTATAACCTTTTCACCTACATAAAAAATGAGGATGATATTCTGGTCGTCACCAAGAACCTTGTCAAAAACCTGAAAGAAGATCCCACCGCCAAGAGCACCGCCGACCCGATATGGGAGGAAGGTATGACGGCACTGCTGGAGGCACTGATCGGCTATGTGTTCTACGAATTGGAGCCGGAAGAACGGAACATGAACAGCGTTATGACGCTGCTCCTTATGCTGGAATCGCAGGGGGATGGTCCTAACAGCGTAAGCCAGCTGGACCTGCTGTTTGATGACCTGAGCATCAACAAGCCGAACTCCTTTGCTGCAAAGCAGTATAAGCTCTATAAGATGGCTCCCGGCAAGACCATCGAGAAGAAGATTGTCCGCGAAGCCTTCGAGGATATGCTGCCGGCAAGCGTGGTATGGCGTCAGAAAGAACAATTTTCCGATGGTGTGGGCTACAGCTGGATTGATACGCTGAAAGCTGTCACTGCCGCTGCCGTCAGTGATGAACAGATGCGGAAAGCCTCCGAACGCTTCCCCGTAAACACACCGATGAACAAAGAGGAATACTACTACCGCACTATTTTCGAGGAGCACTTCCCCAGCGAGAGTGCCGCCCGCAGTGTACCCAGCATACCGAGTGTAGCCTGTTCCACCGCCGAAGCATTGGCATGGGACGTCTCATTCCAAGGGAAAAACGACCCTAGCGGACGCGCCGTTGCCGGTGTGCACGAAGAAGCCTACAAGGACTGAACCTTAAAAAAAGTAACCACACGGCAAATGCAACGGATTTTTAATATACTTTCTGTTTCATATTCGTAAGCTTATGCTACCTTTGCGAAAGAACGATGAAAATAATTAATTCTAAAGCCCATGAAACTGAAAAGCCTTATTATCACTTCCGCCCTGCTACTTGCCGCTTGTGGCTATACACAGGCACAGTCCACCCAAGTCATTGCTCACCGCGGCTTCTGGAAAACAGACGGTTCGGCACAGAATTCCATTGCCGCACTGGTGAAAGCCGACTCCATAAATTGTTACGGTTCCGAGTTCGATGTATGGCTCACCGCCGACAACCAACTTGTAGTAAACCACGACAGCACTTTCAAGGGAGTGAATATGCAGAAATCCACCGCACAACAGTGTACCGCCGTCATACTGGACAACGGAGAGCAACTCCCCACCCTGCGGCAATACTTGGAGAAGGCCGGACAACTGAAAACGCGCCTTATTCTGGAACTGAAATCCCACAAGACACCCGAACAGGAAACACGTGCCGTAGAAAGTATCGTGAAGATGGTGAAAGACATGGGATTGGAGAACCGCATGGAATACATCGCTTTCTCGCGACACGCCACCAAAGAATTTATCCGTCTTACCCCCAAAGGAACTCCGGTATATTATCTGGAAGGCGACCTCTCTCCCAAAGAACTGAAAGAATGGGGATGCGCCGGACCCGACTATCACTTCAGCGTATTCAAAAGACATCCCGAATGGATTAAAGAGTCCCACGACTTGGGCATGAAAGTAAATGCTTGGACCGTAAACGATGCCAAAGACATGAAGTGGTTGATTGACCACGGTGTGGATTTCATCACTACCAACGTCCCCGTAGAACTGCAAGAAATATTACAGTAAAAGCATCAG
>OGLT01001664.1_pt1 | contig 10912 bp, 9 predicted proteins | sample 1572911 | NCBI WGS metagenome assembly OGLT01 (sample SAMEA2582014, study PRJEB24529) | metagenome | biome: Human gut stool | place: China | collected 2011 | reverse complement strand
TGATGGAAAGCATTCTGCTGCCCATCATGTACGAGGTGCCCAGCGATGCCACCATCATCCGCGTGACCGTGGACGAGGACACCGTGGAGGGCGGTGAGGCACATCTGGAATACGGTGCCGTGCGCAAACGCTATAAAAATCAGGCCGCTCTCAGCTGACGGCATCGCCGCACAGCAGGGGAGTGTACCTGCCTAAAAGCCCTGTTTCGAAAGCTTTTTGCTTTTGGCAGGGCTTTTTGCTTTCAAATTCTTGTTTCTGACAGGAAAATGTACTATAATAGTAAAGTATGGATCGTGCGGCGTGTGTTCTCTGGCAGGGGCATACCGCAAAAGACGAGCCATAGTATTGGGTAACAGGAAGAGTACTATAAAGGAGTGTGTTTTCAATGGCAAATTACCACGAGATGGATCGCGATGCGCTGACCGCTGAAAAGGCAGCGCTGGAACAGGCTTATAAAGAGTTTCAGGCAAAGGGTCTGAAGCTGAACATGGCACGCGGCAAGCCCGGCCCCCACCAGATGGATCTGGCAATGGACCTGCTGAAGATGACCGACTACACCACGGATGCAGGCACCGACGCCCGCAACTACGGCGAGCTGGAGGGTCTGAGCGAGGCACGCGCCCTGTTTGCAGATGTGTTCGGCGTAAAGCCCAACGAGGTGTTCGTGGGCGGCAACTCCAGCCTGCAGCTGATGTACAACCTCATCAACATCGGCTATGTGTTCGGCTTCCCGGAGTCTCCCTGCCCCTGGTCTCAGGTGGAGAAGCGCAAGTTCCTCTGCCCGGTGCCCGGCTATGACCGCCACTTTGCCATCACCGAGGAGTTCGGCTTTGAGCTGATCAGTGTGCCCATGACCCCGAACGGCCCCGATATGGATGTGGTCGAGAAGTTGGTGGCCGAGGATGACACCATCAAGGGCATCTGGTGTGTGCCGCAGTATTCCAACCCCGACGGCTACACCTACAGTGACGAAACGATCGAGCGTTTTGCTAAGATGAAGACGGCCGCTCCCGATTTCAAGATCTTCTGGGATGAGGCCTACATCGTCCACCACCTGACCGATGAGATCATCGAGACCCCCGTTCTGCTGAACGAGTGCAAGAAGTACGGTACGCAGGACCGTGTCTTCATGTTCACCTCCACCAGCAAGATCACCTTCCCCGGTGCAGGCGTCTCCGCGATCGCCTGCAGCGAGAACTCCATGAAGTACATCTGCAAGCGCTTCTCGGTCATGATCATCAGCTACGATAAGATGAACCAGCTGCGCCACGTTCGTTTCCTGAAGAACAAGGAAGGCGTCCTGGCCCACATGGCCAAGCACCGCCGCCGCCTGATTCCCTGCTTCGATGCAGTGAAGACGGCCTTCTCCGAGGAACTGACCCCCTGCGGCGACATTGCCCACTGGACCAACCCCAAGGGCGGTTACTTCATCAGCCTGTACGTGATGCCCGGCTGTGCCAAGCGTGTGGCAGCTCTGTGCAAGGAGTGCGGCCTGACCCTGACGGGTGCCGGTTCCGCTTACCCCTACCACAAAGACCCGGAAGATTCCCATCTGCGCATTGCGCCCACCTATCCCAGCCTGGACGAGGTGGAGACCGCTTCGGATCTGCTGTGCGTCTGCGTAAAGCTGGCCACCGTGGAAAAGCTGCTTGCGGATCAGGAAGCGTAAGCGTCCCCGTTGTTGAAAATCTCCCCGCGCGGCGGAACTCTGCCGCACGGCGGAGGTTTATTATATTTTGGAGGTTTCCCGATTTTTATGAAGACGAAAGGCAAAGCATGGCAGCTTGTTGTCACGGTGCTTCTGATCGCGGCGTTTGTCTACACGGCATTCTTCGGCGTTGCGGTCAAATATGGCGATGTGACCCGGACCTATATCAAGGGCGCGCAGGATATCCGCTTCGGCGTGGATATCAAGGGCGGCGTCAACGTGACGTTTGCACCCTCGGACGGCTACGATGCCACCGATGAGCAGCTGGACGCCGCGCAGCTCGTCATTGAGAACCGTCTGGTCGGTCTGAACGTGACCGACTACGAGCTGTATGTGGACTACGATTCCGACCGTCTGATCCTCGAATTTCCGTGGCAGTCCGGCGAGACAGATTTCGACCCCGAAGCTGCCATCGAAGAGATCGGTACCACTGCCTACCTGACCTTCCGGGAGGGGAGCAGTGCGGACGGTGAGCTGATCCTGGACGGCTCCATGGTCGAGAGCGCAGCAGCGCAGTACGGCCCGGTGAGCGGTGGCTCTTCGGAGTATTATGTGGCCCTCAAGTTCACCGATGCGGGTGCCAAAGCCTTTGGCGATGCCACCACCCGGCTCTACCAGAGCAGCGGCACCATCAGCATCTGGCTGGATGACGAGAATGTCAGCACGGCCACGGTCCATGCGGCCATTACCGACGGCGCTGCCATCATCACAAGCTCGGCATCCAACCCCTTCACGCAGGATGATGTCGTCAAGATGGCCCGCCAGATCAACTCCGGCTCGCTGCCCTTTGCGCTGACCGTGGACAGCTACTCCACCATCAGCCCCAGCCTGGGCGAGAACAGCCTGAGCGCCATGGTGCTGGCTGGTCTCATCGCTTTTGCCCTCATCGTGGTCCTGATGACAGCGCTGTACCGTCTGCCCGGTTTCCTGGCCTGCATCGCACTGGCCGGTCAGGTGGCGGCTACGCTGGCCTTCGTCTCCGGTTATTTCTCGGTGTTTGAGAGCTTCACCCTGACGCTGCCCGGCATTGCCGGCATCATCCTGGCCATCGGCATGGGTGTGGACGCCAACGTCATCACTGCCGAGCGCATCAAGGAAGAGCTGCGCAGCGGCAAGTCTCTGGATGGCGCCCTCAAGAGCGGCTTTGCCCGCGGCCTGACGCCCATCATTGACGGCAACGTGACCATCGTCATCGTGGCGGTCGTGCTGATGGGTGCCTTTGGCCCCTCGGACGGTTTCTTTGCAAAGATGCTCCACTTCGTCTTCTTTGCCTTTGGCCCGTCCACTGCGGGCACCATCTATGCCTTCGGCTACACGCTGCTCACCGGTGTGCTGCTCAACTTCGTGTTCGGCGTCTTCGCCACCCGCGTGATGATCCGCGGGGCAGCGGCCATCAAGGCCCTGCGCGACCCCTGGCTCTACGGCGCAGACCGCCCCGGCAAGGAGCCTGCGGAGAAGAAGCCCATCGACTTTGTGGGCCTGCGCAAGCGCTTCCTGACCATTTCCTCCTGCCTGATGGCAGTCATCCTGCTCTGCGCGGTGGTGTTTGGCGTCCGGCTGGATACCGAGTTCACCGGCGGTGCAATGATCACCCTGAGCTATGAGGGCGAGTTCACCACGGCCGATGTGCAGAAGACTGCTTCTGCCGCATTGGGCAGCAAGGACCTGACCCTCCAGACCGGCGAGAACGTCGCCACCGGGGAGCAGACCCTGAAGATCTCCATGCCCGGCAACGAGACCGTGACCACCGATCAGGTGGAGAACCTGTTGGATTCCCTGAACGAGACCTACCCGGACAACGGCTTCGTTCAGTTGTCGCTGAGCAACGTCAGTGCGGCCATGGGTGCCAAGTTCCTGCAGAAGAGTCTGGTCGCCGTTCTCTTTGCGCTGGTTCTCATCCTGCTGTATATCGGCTTCCGTTTCCAGAAGATTGGCGGCCTGACCGGCGGTATGATGGCCGTTCTGGCCCTGCTGAACGACCTGATGGTCGTGTTTGGCACTTTCGTGCTGCTGCGCACCCCGCTGGACGGCAACTTTATCGCCGCTATGCTGACCATTCTGGGCTACTCCATCAACGATACCGTCGTCGTGTACGACCGCATCCGCGAGAACCGCACCCTGATGGAGAAGAAGACCTCCTTCGAAGAATTGGTCAACCACTCGGTCAATCAGTCGGCCCGCCGCACCATCATCACCACCGTCACCACCGTGATGGCGCTGGGCGTGATGTGCATCATCTCCAAACTCTACGGCCTGGACAGCATCTTCACCTTTGCGTTCCCGCTGATGATGGGCATGATCAGTGGTGTTTACACCTCGCTGTGCGTGTCCACTTCTGCGTGGGTGCTGTGGAGCGAGCGCAAGACCGGCAAAAAGAAAGCGTGAGCTTCGCCCGAACGTGAACATGACCAAATCAGGAGGAACAAACCATGAAATGTCCCTATTGCGGCGATGAAGAATCCAAGGTCATCGATTCCCGCCCGACCGAAGATGGCGAGCGCATCCGCCGCCGCCGGGAATGCCTGCGCTGCCACATGCGGTTCACGACCTATGAGGTGGTGGAGACGGTCCCGCTGATCGTCATCAAAAAGGATAATTCCCGCGAACCCTTTGACCGGCAGAAGGTGCTCAACGCCATGCTGCGCGCCTGCGCCAAGCGCCCGGTCAGCTACGAGTCGCTGGAACGTGCCGTCAGCAGCATTGAGCAGACGCTGATGAGCTCCTACGACCGGGAAGTGACCAGCGTCCGCATCGGTGAGCTGACCATGCAGGAGTTGAAAAAGATCGACGAAGTGGCCTATGTCCGCTTTGCGTCGGTCTACCAGCAGTTTGCCGACGTCGAGAGCTTTTTCACCGAGCTGCAAAAGCTGATGGGCGACCGGAAAAAGTAAGAGGATCCTTCCAAAAAGCGCACAGCCTCCGCCTGGATTTGGGCGGCAGGGCTGTGCGCTTTTTCGTTGCAGCAGATCGTTCGCATAAGTTTGATTATGCGAAATGTTGAATTGCCTCAGAGGATGCGACGGGCGAGCCAGGCCAGCGTTTCGACCTGGACCTGAGCGCGGCGCAGCTCCCCGAACGCTTCTTCGGGGGCGTTCCATTCCAGATGGCCGTCGGCGGCGCGGAGGGCCGCTTCCAGTTCGGTGAAGTCCTCCGTTTTGAGCAGGTGGTTCATCCCTTCGCGCATCCGGTCGCAGAGGTCGGCTCCTTCGGCAAGGGCCTGCCGGGCCCCGGTCAGGTCATCCTCGCGGATGGCTTCCATCGCATGGTCGATGTCGCCGGAGATGTCTTCGGCGAACATCTGCACCCGGAAGCTGCTGTAAAAGGCCACCGCGAGCAGGGTGGCCACGATGCCGAGGCAGGCGTAGATGCGTTTCATGCGTCCTCCTTTCTGAGCGGGCGGGCCGTGCGGCGAGGCTCTTTCTTCAGCAGAAAGTAATCTTCGGTGTCGTTGCCGATCAGAAGCAGGATCTCCTCCACCAGCAGGGTATTGGCCTGTGCAGTCCGTTCGAGCCAGGCGTGGTCCTTGCCGCACCAGTGGAGGTTGTCGTCCAGCACCTGCCCATCCAGCACAAAGGGGATGGTCGCCTGACCATGCTGGACCTTGAGTGCCAGGTCGGAGAGGGTGGCAGGCTCTTTTTCGGGGCGCAGCGCCACCGAAAGGCTGCCGTTCGTCTCCACAACGGCGTAGGAGACATCCCGTGGGTCAAAGACGTCCTTGCCGCGCAGGGCCTCCATCAGGTCAGCCGTCGTCAGCCGCAGAGTGCGCAGGGCGTTCTGGTCGATCTGCCCATCCAGAATGACCGTCTTGGGCCGGCCGGACATCAGATTGAAAAATTTCTGGCTCTGGAAGCTGAGAATGGACCCCAGAAGCTCCAGCGCCGCAATGAGGAAGAGCGGGATGAGGCTGGCGGTCACGGGGACTTCCTCCGATTCGATGGAGATGGACGCCAGATTGGAGATGAGGATGGTCGAGACCAGCTCTTCCGGCTGCAGCTCACCCAGCTGGCGCTTGCCCATCAGCCGCATGGCAAACAGGACGCAGAGATAGATCAAAACGGTGCGAACGATCAAGAGCTTCAAGGCGGAACACCTCCTGCGGGAATAACCGGCGCGGCGGCGGGTATCCTACTGCAAAAGGGGGATGGGACCATGCAGCTTTCCGAACATCTGGAAACGAACCTCGCGGCGCTCAACGCTAGGTTGGGCAGCTCCGCCGATTTTTATGCGAAGCGCATCGAGCTTTACCATATTCGGGGTGCCATTCTGCTCTTTGACGGGATGGCCAGCCTCGAATCCCTGTGGGAACTTCTGCTGGACGCAGCCAGCCGTCAGACGCCGCCGCTGCGGCTGGGCGCGCTGCCGAGTGGGGAACAGGTCTATGAGCTGCTCAGCCGTCACTCGGCATTGCCCGCCGAGAGCAGCCCCGTGGAGAACTGGGATGATCTGATGCAGCGCCTGACCGCCGGAATGGCGGTCTTACTGCTGGACGGCAGTGCGAAAGGGCTGGCATTTTCGGTGCAGAGCCTGAAATTCCGCTCGGTGGGGGAACCCTCCGGTGAAGGAGATCTGCGCGGCTCCCGCGAGGGCTTTTCCGACCTGCTGCGGGTCAATCTGAGCCTGTTGCGGCGGCTTATCCGCACCGAAGCGCTGGTGATGGAAGTGCAGCAGGCAGACTGCGCGATGAAAACGGAATATGCCGTCTGCTACTGCAAAGATAAGGCTTCACCCGCCGCCGTGGAGCAGGTGAAAGAGACGCTGCGCCGTGCAAAGCCGCAGTTGCTGTTGGATTCGAGCTACTTTCTGCCCTGGCTGTTTCCCTGCCGGGTGCGCACAGCCTCCCCGGTGAGCTACACCGAGCGCCCCGCCGTGGCCTCCGCGAAGCTCTGTGAGGGGAAGATCGTCGTTCTCGTCAACGGGAGCCCATCCGCGATGGTTCTGCCGACCCTCTTTGGCGAAAACTTCGAGTGTCTGGACGACTACGCCCAGCCTGCGTTTTTTGCGTCCTTCCTGCGCCTTCTGAAATATGGTTCCTTCTACCTGAGCATCTTTCTGCCGGGGGTGTTCGTCTGCCTGGCGGTCTACCTGCCGGAACTGCTCCCGCCGCAGCTGCTCTTCAAGATCGAAGCTGCTGAGCGGGCCACTCCGTTCCCGCTGTTTGGGGAGATGGTGCTGGTCATCCTGCTGCTGGAGATCATCCGGGAGGCAGGGCTTCGGATGCCGCAGACGCTGGGGCACTCGGTCAGTCTGGTCGCGGCGCTCATCATCGGGGACGCAGCCATCGCCACCGGTCTGCTGAGCACACCCGTCATTCTCATTGCAGCGGTTGCATCCATCGCTGTCTTCGTGGTGCCGTCCCTCTACGAAATGGCCACGGCTTTCCGCTTTCTGGTCCTGCTGGCGACGGGAGTGGCAGGCCCTGTGGGGCTTGTGTGCGCGGTGTTGGTCGTTCTGCTCTCTCTGACGCAGGTGTCAGCGCTGGGGGTGCCCTATTGTGCACCGGTGCGTTTCCCGCAAACCGCACTTTCTCCGGACGGTGTGACCCGCCGGACCTACCGTACCCTGTCCGCACATCCTTTTTCCATCTGGCAGAAACGGAGGTGAGCCAATGGAGCAAACCGGATCGTTCCGCGCTGCCGTGCCGCTCAGCGTTCTGACCGCGGTGCTGGGGCAGTGCATCACTTCCGGCAGCGCCATGCCAGCCCGGCTGTTGCTGCTGCAAGGGTTCCCCATGGCGCTGGGCATCGGCCTGCTTTCGTCCTGTTTGATGCCCGCAGAAGGGGAAGAGGGGCTTCGTTCCGAAACCGGCATCCGCCCCCGGCTGCTCTGTCTGCTTTTGTCCGTGTGGTTTGGCGCAGAGCTGTGGGAGACGCTTTGGCAGGCACAGCAGGTGTGCCGGGAGCAGTTTTCGTCCATGGCAGTCCTCGGCGTTCTGCCGCTGTTGCTGTGGGCGGGCTGGCAGCTGAAGCCGGACGTCTTTTCCCGCAGTGCGGGGGTCTTGTGGTGGGCACTGGCGCTGGCGGGTCTTGCCTGCGTTGGAAGCCTGCATGGCCAGCTCCACTGGGAAAATCTTTTCCCCGCAGCGGAACCTACAGGGAATCTCCGTTTCCCGCTTTATGCGGAATCCATCGCGTGGCCGCTTCTGTTTGGAAAACGCGGATGCACCGGGAGGCGCTGCTTCCTGCTGCCGTTTCTGACGCTGGCGGGGCTGTTCGGTTTTGCGCTGGGGCGGGAACTCCTGTTCGGGTCCGACCGTCCGCTTCCGGGAAATGAGCTGCTGCGCGCCGGGACGCTGGGACGTGTCTCCCGGCTGGATGCAGCCTTTCTGCTCGTCTGGCTGGCAGCGGCACTGTTCCGGGGCTGCTTTCTGGTGCGGGTCCTGCGGGAACTGCTCTGCCGCCCGGAGGAGCAGGAAAAGGGGGTGCCGGAATGAGAGCTTCCCATGCACTGCGCTGGCTGGCAGGGGGCATTCTGGTGCTCTGGTGCGGCGTCTTTCTGCGGATGGAGACCACCGAGAAAAGCATGGTGCGGGCACTCATCGTCCAGCCGAACCGCAGCGGCTGGGCGGTGCAGCTGCTCTATCAGTTCCCGGAAGCAGCTGCGGATGCCTCCGACGCCGTGGCAGAAATTCGAAGCGGTTCGGCCGAGGATGCCACGCTGCCGCTCGCGCTGCACAAAGCCGAACGGGAACTGCCCAAAGCTGCAAATTACCGGTTGTGTGAATATCTTCTCTTTGACGAAACAGCGTCACAAACTGACATTCTGGAACTGGAAGAGTTTCTGCAAACGGAATCCGTCAGCCGCCTGTCGGCACGTGTGTTTTTTGCTGCTGGCATCGGGAAATTGGCGGAAGCAACTCCGCCGGACGGTCTGCCGGGCAGCGGGGCGGAACTGGAAGAGACTGTTGCGGCCCCGGAAACGCTTCCGGGAGCACTTCTGCAAACCGCCGAGGATACCGCTGCGTGGGCACCGCATCTGTACGAGTGCGCAGCGGGGGCCGTGATCCCCATCTTAAAAATTGAGGAGAACGGGGTGACATGGCAGAAGGAAAGCTGCCTTTTGACGGCGCAGGGAAGCACCCGACTTTCCCCGAACGAGACGGCCATGGCGCAGCTCTTGCAGGAACGGACGATGCCGGTGGAGTTCGCACTGGAAGGGGAGACTGTCACCCTCCGGCGCTGTGTCGTTTCGGTGGAAGCGGAAGGAAACGGGTTTGCGGTCACGCTGACTGGCCAGCGCAGGGCGGGCACACCGCCGGTCGAGGAAAGCGTGTGCCGCCAGCTGGAGGCGCTCTGCGAAGAGACCATCCTCCGGGCCTGGCAGTCGGGCGCAGACCTTCTCCGGCTGGGCGCAGTCCGTGCACTGAAGGAAGGTCCGGGTGCCTTTTTTACAACAAAAAACGCCTGCCCGGAAGTGCGGGCAAGCGTGAAAATGCTGGATCTTTAATGGGCAGTCTCAAAGACGACGGTGATGGTCGTGCCGACATTGATCTCGCTTTCCAGCCGGATGCGGGCGTTGTGGATGCGGGCAATGTGCTTGACGATGGCCAACCCCAGCCCGGTGCCGCCGGTGGCCTTGCTCCGGCTCTTGTCGACCCGGTAGAACCGCTCGAACACGCTGGACTGGGCTTCTTTCGGGATGCCGATGCCGTTGTCCTTGACGGTCAGGGTGCAGTGCCCATCCCGTGTGCAGGCGGTGATGAGCTGGACCTTTCCGCCGGGGCGGTTGTACCGGATGGCGTTGTCGCAAAGGTTCTGGCACAGCTCATCCAGCAGGCTCCGACTGCCCAGCACAGGGGCGCTCTCGCCGAGGTAGGTCAGGGAGATGAACGACTTCTGCGCGTTCACCTTCTGGCGCTCGACGCACTCTTTGGCCACATCCAGAAGATCGACCGTCTCCATCTGGGGGGTGTCGTTGGTCTCAGAAACGTTGTCCAGATGGGATAGCTGCAAGATATCGTTGACCAGCTGGATCATCCGGCTGGCTTCTACATGGATCTTCCGGCCGAACTCCGGCACATCCGCAGACTTGGCGATGCCGGTCTCAATGAGTTCGGCATAACCGGAAATGCTGGTCAGGGGTGTTTTCAGCTCGTGGCTGACATTGGCCGTAAACTCCTGCCGCATCTTTTCGTTGTTCTCGCGGAGCAGGCGGTCCGAGTGGATGCTCTCGGCAAAGGGGATCAGCTCCTTGTACGGCACATTTTCCTGGATGTGTTCCAGATCGTCCGTCATCTTCAGAATGGGCTGGATGAGGCTCCGGGTCAGCAGACCGGCCATCATGGCAGCTGCGCCCATCATTACGATGCAGCTCAGCACGATGGCCGGCAGGGCCGCATCGTAGATGGACCAGATGGTCTCGGAATCCTGCGCCACACGGAGGATGTCGCCATCCGGCAGGAGCATGGCGTAGTAATACGTCTCAAACCCCAGCGTCTGGGAGTCGCGGCGGTTGCGGCCGATGCCCTCCTGCTTGGCCTGTTGGATCTCCGGGCGGCTCAGGTGGTTCTCCATCTGCTGGCTGGTCGCGGATTCGAACAGGACACTGCCGTCCGAGGCAATGAGCGTGATGCGCAGATCGCCGTTGACATAGGCGGAGAGCTGGGCCGGATCGTCGATCTGTTCACACCCGGCAGCAACGAGGCTGGCCTCGTTTTCCAGCGCCGCCCATGCCTGCTCCCGGAAGGCTCTGTGAAATACGGAGATGCAGAGCACGGCGGTGCAGATCAGCCCGACAAAGCCCATCCAGAACAGCCGATAACTGATTTTTTCTTCCATGCTCCGTGGTTTCATTCTTCGTTTTCCTCCTCGTTGTCGGCCAGCTTGTAGCCGACTTTCCGCACGGTGCAGATGTACTTTCCGGCATCGCCCAGCTTTTTGCGCAGGGTGCGGATGTGCATATCCACGGTGCGGCTTTCCACCGAAATGTCGGTGCCCCACACCACCTGCAAAATCGTCTCGCGGGTCACCACAAGGTTGGTGTTCTCCAGCAGAAGGCGCAGCAGGCTGTATTCTTTGTAGGTCAGTTCGACGGGCTGGTTGTTCACCGTCACGCTGTGACGTGCATTGTCCAGCAGGATCTCATGGAAGCTGAGCACATTGGGCCGTTCCTCCGGAGCCGCCCGGCGCAGAGAAGCACGCACCCGGCTGAGGAACTCCATGATGCCGAACGGCTTGGAAATGTAGTCGTCGGCACCGCGGTCCAGCC
>OGLT01001659.1_pt1 | contig 10935 bp, 6 predicted proteins | sample 1572911 | NCBI WGS metagenome assembly OGLT01 (sample SAMEA2582014, study PRJEB24529) | metagenome | biome: Human gut stool | place: China | collected 2011 | reverse complement strand
CGTTGGCGAAGGTGGAGTTCGTCACGTTCGCTACCTCCTCCTTGCGTTTGCTTACCCAAGGGAGGATCGCACGGGGATTGGCCCATAATCCCGGGGTACGGTTCATATGGAAAGCGATCGGGAACAGGATGACCGGCTTACCGGTCGTATGGGTGAGGTATTCCGCCCATGTGAGGTATTTTTCCCAAGTCCGCTCGTTCAGGCCATGCAACAGGATAATCGCCTCATTATTCTTTTTACGTCCAGAGGGCGTGAATATGGCATATGAGAAAGATTTGTTCTCTTGGATACGATCGTCTGTCATCGGACAGAATCCGGTGGGGGTAAGTCCCTTCTGGAACTCGTCGATCTCGCTGGCGCCACGGGTCTGGGTGAAGCGAAACGGGATGATCTCCAGATGGCTCTCTTCCAATTCAGTCTTTTTGTCATAAGAGAAAAGACTGTTCAGTTGCTTAGTACGAAGTGAAATATCCATAATCCTCTGATTTTTTACTGCAAACAAACAATAGAAAAACATCTCTTCAAAATAAATGGTTTAAACAGGCTTTGTTGGGGACATAAAGTGTTATTTAGGGGTGAAATCTTTTATAGAGGGGTGAATTTCGTCTGGGAAAATGATTACATTTGTTCCAAAATAGAGGCAAAAAGATGGGAATGTGGGATCAAAAAATACCAAGTTACATATACGGTAAGCAGAATATCGTGAGGCTGATTCTGTGGACGGCCTTGTTTGCGTTGGTGTTTATCAACATCTACAAGCCGTTTAGCTCCACCTCTTGGTACAAGGTCTCGGAGTTTAAGTTCTTCGTATTCTCCAGCTTGATTATCTTGACGGGAGTATTGGTGGTTGTCTTGAGCCGTATTATTCTGTTCCACTGGGGGAAGCGGCATGCTATCACGGTCCGGGCCTATGCGATCTGGATCGTGCTGGAGATATTCTTCATGTCGCTTTTCTATACGATTTATACGTTGGTACTGAATCCGGAACGAGAATATATGGAAGTTTTTAACGATTCGGCGGTGAATACCAGTCTGGTTTTATTGCTCCCTTATTCCGTGCTGCACCTGTATTTCTCTTATAAAGAGAAAGAGCGGCAATTGCGATTGTTGGAGGAGAACCAGACAGAAGAGGCGGTCCGGCAAAGCGTTTTCTATTTCTATGACGAGAAGAACGAGTTGCGCCTTTCCGTGAAGCGAAGTAACCTGCTGTATCTTGAATCGGCGGATAATTACGTTTGTATCTGGTATCTGAATAAGGGGCAGCTCACGAAGTTTATGCTTCGCAACTCCTTGAAGGCGATCGAAGAGAGCCTCGCTGATACGAATGTACTCCGTTGCCATCGTTCTTTCATGGTAAATTTCGACCAAGTGAAGGTGATCCGCAGGGAGAAGGAGGGCGTTTATCTGGAGCTGGGGATCGAGAAAGTACCCGATATCCCGATCTCCAAGACGTATAGCGAGAAGGTAACCCGCTGGTTCCAGACCTATTCTTCCTAGCGGGCTATTTCAATTCGATATTATTTTCTTTTGCGTATTGCGAGGGACTCATGTTGAATTGCTTGGAGAAGGCCCGGCTGAAATAGGATTGCGAGTTGAAACCAACCGCCTCGGCGATCTCGTAAATCCTCATATCGCCTTGAAGGATTAACTCGGCGGCTTTCTTTAGCCGGCTGATCTTGATCAACTCGTTGGGCGTTACGTTCGACAGGCCGTTGATTTTACGGTAAAGGGTCGGACGGCTTAGATTCATCAAGTCCGCTATCATGTCCACGTCTAGGTTCACGTCGTTTATATGGCTGTCGATGATATCGTTCAGTTTCTTCAAGAACTTCTCGTCCGCCTTCGTGTAAGCCATGGATTTGATATTGGCAATCGGCGAGTTGAAATAATAGGCACGCATATTGCTCCGGTTGTTCAGCAGGTTCGTCACTTGGGTAAGCAATAGATCCATGGAGAAAGGTTTGTCGATGTAAGCGTCCGCCCCCAGCTCAAGCCCTTCCATGCGAGATTGTAAGGTGTTCTTAGCCGTCAGGAGGATGATCGGGATATGGCTGAACTCCAGATTAGTCTTTATCTTTTTCAATAAGGTGAAACCATCCATGACAGGCATCATGATATCGCTGATGATTAATTGGATGCCATATTCCTGAAGACGGGCAATCGCCTCCTCGCCATTACCGGCGGTGACAACATTGTAATGGACATTGATCTCTTGACCGATGAAATGGAGCATTTCGGTGTTATCTTCCACCACGAGAACCGTCGGGCGGGATTCTTGGGTGACATATTTCCGCTCGCTGGCAGGGTTGGTCAGGACCTCTGCTTTCTCTTCCTCTAGTTTTAATGAGTTCGGTTGGTTCACCGGCAAACGTAATCTAAAGATGATAAGCCCGGCCGGAGATTTCTCCAACGTCAACGATCCCTCGTGCATCTCCGCTAAAGAACGGGCCAAGGGTAGTCCGAGCCCGGTCCCGGATTTATGGATAGAGGAGTCATCCCGGTAGAAAGGCTCGAAGATCTTTTCTTTTATCTCCTCCGAGATGGGCTTTCCATCGTTCATGATATCGATCGTGAATCGCTCGCCATCTTGCGCCTCGAACCGGACGATGATCTTGCTTCTTGCGTATTTAATAGCGTTCGATAGGAGGTTGCTGAGTATCTTCGTGCAAGCCTCCTTATCGATAAAGGCGTAGAAAGATTTCACGTTACACTCGATAATCATTTGCAATGCCTCCTGCTCCGCCGTGTCGTGGAAACGCTCAAAGGTCTCTTGCATCAATGCGATGATGTCCGTATGTATGAAGTTTAGTTTATATCCCTCGATTTCCGTCTTCCTGAAATCCAGTAGTTGATTCACCAGATCCAGTAGCCGGTTCGCGTTTTTATCCACAATTGTCAGATAATTCTTTGCGCTGGGAGATAGCTTGATGTCCCGTGTTACTTTCTCCAGAGGACTTTTAATTAAAGTCAGGGGCGTACGTATCTCATGAGCGATATTGATGAAGAAATCAATCTTAGCTTGATAAAGCTCCTTCTCCTTTTCATTCTCGAACTCCTGTATTTTCTGCTGTATATTGGCCTTATTATGCCGGGAAATGATAAAGATCAGCAACACTACGCATCCGATAGCGATAATCCCATATAGGATTAACGCCTTGGTAGAGAGCCACCATGGGGGAAGGATCGTAATCTGGAACATCGCCGGCTCATCATTCCAAATACCGGACAGGTTCGCCGCCTTCACCTTGAACGTATAATTACCGGGCGGTAGTTTCGTGAAATAAACCCGGTTCTCGCCCACCACATGATACCATTTGGAACTTAACCCTTCCATGCAATAGGCGTATTGGGTGAGGTTGGGGGCTTGGTAGCTTAATGATGTGTAGTCGATGTAGAATGTGGACTGATTATGTTCTAAGGTGATCCCTTTTTTAAAAGTGATGTCTTTTTGCCTCAATAGATTATGGTCGGGGTCCGAATAATTGATTTGTGTCATATAAATCTTCGGTTGGATAGAGAACTGTTGGATATTATCGGGGTGGAACCGGACCAAGCCTTTCAAGGTCCCGAAATATAATTTGCCGTCTTTAGCTTTTAAAGAAGAGTTATAGTTGAATTGATTGGACAGGAGCCCATGTTCTTTTTTGAACACCTTGATCTCTTGATTGACAGGGTTAAGTACGGCCAGGCCATTTGTGGTACTGATCCACATGTGGCCTTTAGGGTCTTCCTCGATCCGGTAAATGACGTTACTGGGTAGGCCGTCTTGAGTCGTGTATTTTGTCGTACTCTTTAAATTCCGGTCGTACATTTTCACTCCGTTTCCGGTAGCGAACCATAGATTGTTTTTAGTATCCTCATGGATGTGATTGATCGTCCGGTTGGCGTTCGTGTTTATGGAATCCAATTTAAATTCGCCGTGTTTTTGCCGGATTGGGTCGAAATAATATAATCCGATATTGAATGTTCCGGCCCATATAACCCCTTCGTGATCCTCGAAGATCGTTTGTATCCTGCAATTACCGGGGAATTGATCGAGAGGCTCGAAAATATCTTTCTCCGGATTATATTGATACATGCCGGATGCCGTAGCTATGAGCAAGTTATTTTTCCGGGTTTTATAGAGATATACGATGATATCGTTTTGGGAGGCGTAAGGATTCGGGGCGATCGTATAATGCTTGATGATTTTCTCCGTACGGATATCCATCACGTCTACCCCGTTAGCGTGTGTCCCGATCCATAGATAGTCTCCAATCACGGTAAGCCCGTGGATACAGCTTTGGGAAAGACCGTCTTTATCTTGGAAGTTCTTATAGGTTTGCGTACGGATGTCGAGTTTATTGAGACCAGCATCTTCGGTTCCTATCCATATATTATGGTTAGCGTCTTGGCAAATATCATGGATAATATCACCGTTAATTGTTTTTTGCCCGGGTATATTGTAGTCTTTCTTGAATTTGAGATAAGGGGGAAGGTAATTAATGCCCCCATTATCCGTACAGATCCATAAGCCACCTTCCCGGTCCTTGCAAAACTGTTTGATAGCGTTATTGGATAGTGAATATGGATCGCATTTGTCTTGTTCTATGTGAAAGGTCTTGTTTGAGGGGATTTGGTAGATATAGATACCGTTGTAGGTGGCGATCCATACCTCGTCGTTTGTCACTTGGAAAATATCCCGGGTATAGAGGGGGCTGTTCTTTTGCTGGGTAAGAACATTTCGGCAAACACCTGTTTGTATATTGACTTGTTTGACTCCGTTATCGCTTGTACCTATCAGTAATGTATTATCGGACGGGGATGCCCATAGAGTCGTCATATTATCTATATGTAGGGTGTCGCTACCGTTATGGATATTTAGAGGGATGAATTTGTTATCGGTCGGGTCTAAGAGGACGACATTGCCGTTTAGCGTGGTGGCCCAGATCTGATCTTGGGGGGTGATATAGAAAGAGGTGATCGGATCACTATCCTTATACAGGTAGTTTTGGTGTAGCTCGGATTGCTCATTATATTTAATAAGGGAAAAGCCGGATAACAGCATCCACAGATTCCCTTGGTGATCAAATTCCAGATAGGTACAGCCGATTCCTTTCGTGAACTTTATCAAGGAAAAAGTATCGGTTTGGTAATCGTATTTTTGTACTCCCATATTAGTACCCACCCAGAGTTCACCGGAAGGGCTTATCGCCAAGTCGGTAATCCAGCTACTTATTAAAGTTCCTCTCTGCTTGGTTTGATTTTTTATGATATGGAATTTGTTCCCGTCAAATCGATTGAGCCCGTCCCGTGTTCCAAACCACATAAAGCCATAATGATCTTGCACACAACATGTCACGTTATTATTGCTTAATCCATCTTCTACCTCATAGGATTTAAAGTAGTATGACCGGGCGTTGAGCTCTATTGCGGTTACTACAAATAATAGGACGTATAAATAATTCATCAAGTTTTTTTTCATAGATCTCCCTTGTATTTCATGCGCAATATAAAGCCTTTTCCTAGACTTTCCATAGCAGTATCGTATCATTGTTTTTCATTTTGTTTCAATGTCCAGACTTCGGTTTTTGGCTTTAAAAGCCGTTCCTTGCAAGACTGTTTGTTGAGACGATAGGTAATAATTTTGAGAGAAAAGTGCAATACTGTTTGATTCAAGGGGCTTTAATTTTGGCAAAAACAGTGTGAATCTTTAAAAGATAGAATATGAATCAAAAAGTAAAAGTAGGTATAATAGGCTTTGGTCGCATGGGTGGATTTTATTTGGAGGAGATGCGGAAGAGCGATCAATGGGAGGTACTTTACATCTGCGATACGGACCCAGAGGCACGAGATTTGGCAAGGAGAAAGTCGCCGACATCCCGAATCGTAGCGGATGAGCAAGTTGTATTCGAGGACCCGGAAGTACAAGTGGTCGGTTTATTTACATTGGCGGATTCCCGGTTGAGGCAAATTAAGAAGGCAATGGCATTTGGCAAGCATGTCATCTCAGAGAAACCGGTCGCAGATACGATCGAGCATGAATGGGAGGTCGTGAAATGCGTGGAAAACTCAAGTTTGTTCTCGACCGTTAATTTGTATTTGCGTAATTCTTGGTACCATAATACGATTAAAGAATTTATCCGGAGAGGAGAGATCGGAGATTTGGCGATCATTCGCATTTGCCATATGACTCCGGGGTTGGCTCCGGGTGAAGGTCATGAATATGAAGGTCCGTCTTTTCATGATTGCGGAATGCATTATGTGGACATTTCCCGGTGGTATGCCGGATGCGAGTATAAGACATGGCATGCGCAGGCGATCCGGATGTGGGATTATCCCGAACCTTGGTGGTTGCAATGTCACGGGACATTTGAGAACGGGGTGGTATTTGATATAACACAAGGGCATGTGTATGGACAATTATCGAAAGACCAAACGCATAACTCTTACATAGATGTAATAGGAACGAAAGGAATCGCCCGGATGAGTCATGATTTTAAGACTGCGGTTGTGGAGTTGAGAGGTGTTAATGAAACACACCGGATCGAGAAGCCCTATGGAGGGAAAAATATAAGTACGCTATGTGATTTGTTTGCGGATTCCGTACGGACCGGTGTTTTTAATTCCCGCCTACCACTGATGCGTGATTCCGCTATCGCTTCCGAGTATGCGTGGAAATTTTTGGATAACGCTAGACGAAATGAGATGCCTTCTATCGGGAATCTACAAACCTTGGAGGAAATCCGGGAGAGAAGACGGAATATGACGGAAGGGTATGGCTTGCTTCGCCATGTAAAATTGTCTCATTCTTGATACGATTTTCTCAATGACCGGGGGAAACAGGCTGGAACTTGTATTATGCGACAATCGGAAACGATTTTGATAAAATAGAAAAAGAGGAATTTTCGTATGCGTGATACATTTGCGGCAGCTTGTTCATAGAGCGAAAATAGAAACATTAATTTAATACTATGTAGCATGAAAAAAATGATTGTTCTTATCAGTCTTTTATGTGGAGCGTTTTTTATGAGCGCCCAACAAAGTAATCAACAACAAAGACCACCGGAAAGATGGAAACCTGAGAGTACTGAATGGTATTATCCGGTTCCTCCTAAGGTAAAGCCGGGTGTAGGAACTGGTGCTCCTTCCGATGCGATCATCCTGTTTGATGGAAAAGATCTTTCTATGTGGGAATCTGCGGGAAAAGATGGAGGTCCCGCTAAATGGACCGTAAAGGATGGGGCGATGATTGTGGCTTCCGGGACCGGATCGATCCGGACAAAAGATTATTTTGGAGATTGCCAGTTACATATCGAGTTCAAGACCCCTACACCGGGAAAGGATAATACATTACAGATGAAAGGTAATAGTGGCATTATGTTACAAAGCCGTTATGAGGTGCAGGTTTTGGATTGTGAGGATAATCCTACGTATGTGAATGGCTGGGTCGGCAGTATTTATAAGCAAAGTGCACCGTTGGTAAATGCTTTCACGAAGACAAATGAGTGGCAGGTTTATGATATTTATTGGAAAGCTCCCCGTTTCGGGACAAACGATGAATTGGAATCTCCCGCTATGATTACCGTGGTATTGAACGGTATCGTAGTACAGAATAATTATGTACTGAAAGGAACGACCCCATATACCGGTTTACCTAAATATGTAGCGCATGGCCGTCTGCCATTAAGCTTACAGGATCATGGAGTGGAAGTGGCTTTCCGTAATATATGGATTCGTAATTTATAAATTGTATAACCTTAAAATAATGATTTATGACTACACGTAGGAATTTTTTAAAGAACTCGACGATGTTGGCCGCTGGCTTAGGTATCTCACCTCTTTTGGCATCGGCAGCTCCTACCGTCTCTCATAAGGAAGACTATAAATGGGCGGGTGAATATCGCTGTAATAGGTGTCGGTATGGGATGCCGTGATTTGCAAGGGGCTTTGACTGATAATCCGTGGGTACATTGTGTGGGCATGTGCGACGTGAACAAAGTGAGACTTGATGAACAGATCGTACGTTTCAAAAAAGACTTTCCGAACCAAACGACTTCGATCAAGGCATATAGTGACTTCCGGGAAGTCTTGGCAAATAAGGATATCGACGGGGTCATTATCGCAACACCGGATCATTGGCATCCTTACATCTTCGCTGAGGCTTTAAAAGCGGGCAAGGCGATTTATGTGGAAAAGCCGGTTGGTAATTCGATTCCGGAGTGCCATTCGATGATGGATTTCCAAAAGAAATATAAAGGGGTGGTAACAACTGGCTTATGGCAGACTAGTCAACGATATTTCTTGGCGGCTAATGAGATATTGAAATCCGGTGTGTTGGGGGATGTTTATAAAGTTCAGCTATGGCTTTGCCAATCGACGGACCCACGTCCGGCCGTAGCGGATTCTCCGGTTCCTTCTACATTAGATTACAATATGTGGTTGGGCCCGGCTCCCGAGCGTCCATTTAATAATTACCGTTTTCGTGGATGGCGTGGTTTTTGGGATTATGGAGGCGGTCAGCAAACCGACTGGGGAGTGCATTGGATAGACTCTGCGTTCGATGGATTGAAAGCGTTAGGATTGTGTGACCGTGAATATCCGGAGGCGGTATTCTCTACGGCTTATAAAGATCCTACCTCTTTTAATGAGACTCCCAGTTGCCAGACAACGATCTTTCAGTATAAGAATTTCCATATAGAATGGGCCCAACAAGTCGCTCATCTCTATAATCGGGATCAAGGGGTAGCTTGGGTCGGAAGTAAAGCTACCTTAGTATGTAATCGTGAAGGTTATGAATTGATTCCAGAGAAGAATCGGGAGGGTGAGTTACTAACCGACCGTGCCCAGCTTGTCGGGAAGTTCGAGGATGGTGGTATTGAGGCCCATGCGACGAATTGGTGTAAGTGTATATTAAATAAATCTATTGAGACGAACAGCCCGATCGAGAAAGGGGCTTTCGCGACGATCCTAGCCCATATGGCTAATATCTCATATTTGACGGGAACTCGTGTTGTGTATGATCCGCAAGCTCGTAAGTTTGTGGATAATCCGAAAGCGGACGCGTATTTGAAGCGGAGCTATAGAAGCCCGTGGCAATTCCCGAAAGTTTAATGCGATTGAATGCTTAAAAACAACGACCGGTGGATTTTAATACTCTATTATATATAACCATTACCATACGAATTGAATTACAGCACATTGAGATCTCCGGTCGTTTTTTGTAAAAACAATGTCAACTTTAAATGAATGAGTTATGGAAAATCAAAAAAAGGAAGTATGGCTTCGAAAGGCCCTGTTTTTGATCGTTAGTTTGGCGTTATTCTTTCCCATGATGGCGCAAACGATTACAGTAAAAGGAGTTGTAAAGGAATCTATGACAGGCGAACCGATCATTGGCGCCAATGTAGCGGTGAAAGGAACGACTAACGGTACGATTTCTGATATAAGCGGTATGTATCAGATCTCGAATGTATCATCAAATGCCGTATTGATCGTTTCTTATATTGGATATAAGACCGCGGAGATTCCGGTAAATGGCAAGAACACGATAAATGTGAGCTTGGAGGAAGAAAGTATCGGACTTCAAGAAGTGGTAGCCGTGGGATATGGCTCTCAGAAAAAGAAAGAATTGACCGGCTCTGTTGCAGGCTTGAAGGAGGGAGACTTGATTAAGGGCGTACAGTCTGACCCAATGGGTATGTTGCAAGGTAAAGTGGCAGGTTTGAATATATCCAAACCAAATGCCGGCGACCCGAATGGAGAGTATAAGTTCCAATTACGCGGAACTTCATCCTTAACCGGTAATACTTCTCCGTTGATCGTCATTGATGGTATTCCTCAAGGGGATTTATCCGCTATTCCACAAGATGATATTGAAAGTATCGATGTATTGAAGGATGGTTCAGCGGCGGCGATATATGGAACCCGTGGAACGAATGGCGTTATCTTGGTTACGACAAAACGAGGTTCTGCCGGGAAGATGAGCGTTACCTACAATGGATATATGTCTATCTCTTCCATAGCCAATCAATTGGAAGTCATGGATCGTGACCAGTTTTTGGCAAATGGGGGAAACGACCGGGGATATGATACGAATTGGATGGATGAGATTACCCGAACTCCGTTCTCCCATTCGCATAACTTGGCATTGACAGGAGGTACGACCGATTTTAATTACCGGGCTTCTGTATCTTATCGAAATAATCAAGGTATCGCTCTTAAGTCAGGGTTCAATGAGATGATCGCTCGTTTTTCCGCTAATCAGAATTTATTCGATAAAAAGATTCAAATAGCATACGACGCTACTTATCGTCGTTTTGACCGGGAAGGTGAGAATTCCAGCTATGATGATTATTCCGCTTTTAAGCATGCGTATTATTATAATCCTACGGCACCCGTATACGACGAGACGGGAACGATAGATGCCGGAGGGTATTATGCGCTGGATATTCAGGGATATTCAAATCCGGTGGCTTATATTATGCAGCGTGACCGTCGTACAAAAGGCGGACTTTTCCAAGGGTCTGCTCGTGTAACTTGGAACATTTTGGAAGGACTTCGTGCGCAAGCTTTTGGCTCATTGAAATACTCTGATATAAATAAGGGTACTTATACCTCACGAGAGGTATTTAACACTTCTAGTTTCGGGTCAGCATCTCGGAGTTTTAATACTCGTTTTAATAAAACACTGGAGACGACGATCGACTATGTAAAATCTTTTGGAGAACATCATTTGGTGGTATTAGGTGGGTATACCTATGAGCATAACTATCGGGAATCATTTGGTATGAATAACTCGAATTTTGATTCGGATGTATATTCTTACTATAATTTGGGTGCGGGTAGTAACTTGATTAATAACCCTAGCCAAAGCATGATGGATGGTTCGGTTTCTCAAGATAATTTGGTTTCGTTCTTCGGCCGTGTAAATTATAACTGGGGAAATCGTTACTT
>OGLT01001655.1_pt1 | contig 10960 bp, 6 predicted proteins | sample 1572911 | NCBI WGS metagenome assembly OGLT01 (sample SAMEA2582014, study PRJEB24529) | metagenome | biome: Human gut stool | place: China | collected 2011 | reverse complement strand
TACTGATGACTTCGTCGATGTGGGAGAAGCTCATGCGCTCGGTTTTGCCGAGCTTGACGGGCTTGACTTTCATCATAAAATCAACCACTCCTTACTTTTATACTCTACGGATGTTGCGTTCTACGGGTCAAATTTGAGCAGACGCACATAAATCGACCCGTATCCTCAGAGGAAGTTCGGCGTTTTTCACAAACTTTTCGTGTCTGCCCCTTGGGCTGACCGAACCGAAGCTCCCTTTTTGGCGCACTAGGCCATTATGTGATACTAATGCAGTATACACCGGGAAAGCCCTGTTGTCAAGCCATTTTTCCCATTTCGGGCCGATTTTTTTGTCAAGCCCCCGCTTTTGCGGCACACCCGGTTCCGTGTCCACTTTGTGCATTTTGGGTATTGCTTTTTGAGTTTTGCACGTTCTCACCAAAAACACCCTTGTGCATTTTGTACAGGTTTGCTCTTGTGCTTCCGGGCAGACGAAAGGGGCACCCGGCGTGATGGGTGCCCCTTCGGGAGCTTTATTCCAGATAATCCCGCAGCCGTTTGGCCCGGCTGGGATGGCGGAGCTTGCGGAGGGCTTTTGCCTCGATCTGGCGGATGCGCTCCCGCGTGACGTTGAACTCCTTCCCCAGCTCTTCCAGAGTGCGGGGCCGGCCGTCGTCGAGGCCGAAGCGGAGCGTGATCACCCGCTCTTCGCGGGGCGTCAGACTCTTGAGCACGCTCATCAACTCCCGGCGGAGCAGCTGGCGGCCCGCTTCATCCACCGGGACCCCGGCTTCTTCGTCCTGAATGAAATCTTCGAGGTGGGCGTCTTCTTCCTCGCCCACCGGCGTTTCCAGGCTGACCGGCTCCTGCGCCAGCTGCAGCAGTTCCCGCACCCGGTCCGGCTCCATCTCCAGCTGGACGGCGATCTCCTCCGCCGTGGGCTCGCGGCCATTCTTCCGCAGCAGCTCCCCTGCCGTCTTCCGGACCCGGTTGATGTGCTCCACCAGATGCACCGGGATGCGGATGGTCCGCCCCTGGTCGGCAATGGCACGGGTGATGGACTGCCGGATCCACCATGTCGCGTAGGTGGAGAACTTGAAGCCCCTGTCCGGCTCAAACTTTTCCGCCGCCTTCATCAGGCCGAGGTTGCCCTCCTGGATGAGGTCGAGGAAGGGCAGCCCCCTGCCCGCGTAGCGCTTGGCCACCGAGACCACCAGCCGCAGGTTCGCCTCGCTGAGGCGTCGGCGGGCGTCCGCATCCCCTGCTCTGGCAGCACGGGCCAGCGTCTGTTCCTCTTCTGCCGAGAGGAGCGGCACCTGCCCGATCTCCTTCAGATAGGCTTTCACCGGGTCGTCCAGCGCCACGCCCTCGGCAGAAAGCTCATGTTCCAGTCGGCCGATCTGGGCATCGTCCAGCAGCGGGAGGTCTGTGTCCTCTTCCTCCACCCGGATGTCGCGGGCCTCCAGCGCCTCATACAGCGCGTCCAGCCCGGCGACATCGTACTCCTGCTCTTCCATGGCGCGGCTGACCTGCTCCGGCGTCAGAAGGTGGTGCCGGGCACGACTCGCCAAAATCTTTGCAAGTTCTTCCGTCTGCGACAATTTCCGCATGATTCCTTCTCCTTCCAGCTCCAGCCGGGAGGAAAGGGAGCGCTCAGTCTTCTGCAGGGAGAGTTCCCTGTTTCTTTTCTCGCATCGACTGGAGATACTGCTCTAAGTCTTCATTGGACATCTGGGCCGCCTTCTTCGCGATCGGGGTGCCGCGGGCGATGCGTTCCAGATAAAAGTTGATATCCTCGGTGGTACAGTTGACATCGCTGTATTGTGCCGCAAGGCGGCTCAGCTCATTCAGGGCCTCATCGCTCTGCACAAAGCCGCGCAGGGTGGAAAGGCTGACCTCGATGCCCTGCGCCTGACAGTCCAGCATGGCCTGGTACAGCTCCTTCTGCTGGGGCAGGAGGAACTTTTCCGCCGGCAGTGCGGCCCGCACCCTGGGGATGTAGCTGGGCTCCCGCAGCAGTGCCGCCAGCAGCCGCTGCTCAGCCGAGGCCACGCCCAGCGCCTGCGAGCCGCCTGCGCTGTAGGGGACATTGATCTGATCCATCTCACCGGAGTGCAGGCGGGAGCGGTTCTCCTCCCGTCGTCGCTTGCTGCCCGCTTTTTTGACAGCGGTGCCCAGCTGGGTCAGGATGGCGGTCTTGGAGATGTTCGTCTCCTCGGCCAGCCGCCCGGCGTAGACCTCCTGTTCGGTGGGGTTGGAGCGCTCGGCCAGCAGGTCCACGGCATCGCGGATGTATTCGAGCCGCTGGGCGTCCTGGGTCAGGTCGTATTGATCCCGCAGGCGCTTGAGCCGGAAATCCAGCGCGTTGCCTACGCCGTCCAGCAGGGCGCGGAAACGGTCGGCACCATAGCGCTTGATGTACTCGTCCGGGTCCTTTGCGCCGGGGATCTGAAGCACCCCCACCCGCACCGTGCTGTTCCGGAACAGTTCCAGCGAGCGGAGGGTGGCTTTCTGGCCCGCCTCGTCGGAGTCGTAACTCAGGATGACCTCATCGGCGTACTCACTGATGAGCCGCACCTGCTCCGGCGTCAAGGCCGTGCCGCAGGCGCAGACGGCGGTGTCGATGCCCGCCTGCTGCATACTGATGACATCCATATAGCCCTCGCAGAGGACGAACCGGCGGGAGGCACTCTTTTTGGCGATCTGCAACGCGAACACCGTCTCGGATTTGTGGTAGACCAGCGTTTCGGGGCTGTTGACATATTTGGGCTTGGAGTCATCCAGCACACGCCCGCCAAACGCGATGATGTTGCCGCGCAGGTCGAAGATGGGGGTCATGACCCGCTTCCAGAACAAACAGTAGATGCGCCCGGAAGCGCTGCGCTTGAACAGGCCGCTGGCATCCAGCTCCTGCTGGTTGTAGCCCTTATCCCGCAGGAACTGATAGAGGGCCTGCCCATCGTTGGGGGCATAGCCGAGGCCGAACCGCACGATGGTCTTGTCGTCCAGCCCGCGGCGGCGCCAGTAGGCGCGGGCCTGCCGGGCCTCCTCGACGGTCGAATTCAGGCAGGCGTGGAAAAAGCGGGCCGCTTCGCGGTTCATCGAGAGGATGCGGCTGCGCATCCGCCCGGTCTTGTCGTCCTCCTGCGGCTCCGGCATCCCGGCGCGGGCTGCCAGCATCTTGACAGCCTCGCCGTAGTCGATGCTGTTGATCTTTTTGGCGAAGCTGATGGCATCGCCGCCCGCTCCGCAGCCAAAGCAGTAAAAGCTCTGGGTGTCCGGGTAGACGTAGAACGAGGGGGTCTTCTCGCTGTGGAACGGACACAGGCCGCCATAGAGGCGGCCCTTCCGTTTCAGCTGCACATAGCTGCCCACCAGATCGACGATGTCGGTGCGGCGGTTCAGCTCTTCAATGTACTCGTGTGGGATCATGGCTCTTTTTTCCTGCTTCCTTTTATAACACGTGCCACTTGCGGGGCACGAACACATCCTCAAAGGTCCGGATGGCGAACTCGTCGCTCATGCCGCTGATGTAATCGGTCACGGCGCGGTCACGGCCCTCCTGATAGGCCAGCTGCAAATAGAAGTTGGACATCTGGTCGATGTGGGTCAGGTAGTATTCGTACAGTTCCGTGAGGACCTTTTCCACTTTCTGCTCTTCGCGCTTGGCGGTGCGGTCGTTGTAGACATTGGCATACATGAAATCCTTCAGCGCAAGGAAGGCTTCCTCTTCCTCCGCGCCCATGGCCACATCGCCGTCACTGTGGGCGAGGATGCTCTGGATCATGGTCGTGATGCGCTGGGATTTCGTTTCGCCCAGCACAGCGGTGCATTCTCTGGGCAGGATCGCCGGGTCCAGCACCCCTGCACGGACGGCATCCTCGATGTCGTGGTTGACGAACGCGATCTGGTCCGCCATCCGGACGATGCGGCCCTCCGGGGTCGCCGCCCAGGTGCCTTTGGTGTGGGTGATGATGCCGTTCCGCACTTCCCAGGTCAGGTTGAGGCCCCGGCCGTTCTGTTCCAGCTTGTCCACCACCCGCAGGCTCTGGCGGTAATGCTTGAAGCCATCCGGACAGAGCTTGTCCAGTGCGCTCTCCCCCGCGTGGCCAAAGGGCGTGTGGCCCAGGTCATGCGCCAGACTGATGGCCTCGGTCAGGTCTTCGTTCAGGCGCAGGGCGCGGGCGATGGTGCGGGCGATCTGCGCCACCTCCAGCGTGTGGGTCAGCCGGGTGCGGTAGAGGTCGCCCTCCGGCGAGAGGAAGACCTGCGTTTTCTGCTTGAGGCGGCGGAACGCCTTGCAGTGGATCACGCGGTCCCGGTCGCGCTGGAACACCGGGCGGATGGGGTCCTGCGGCTCCGGCCGGGCCCGGCCCCGGCTTGCATCGCTGAAGGTCGCCCAGGGGGCAAAGGTCAGCCGCTCGATCTCTTCGGTACGCTGGCGTACATCCATCCGGTATCCCTCACTTTCATGCTGGTTCCTGCCCCCTTCCCAGCGCAGCTGCGCCCGCAGCTATTGTAGCAGAATTGCTCTGTCGAAGGGGGAATCTTCCTGTCCTGTCCAAAATTATCCTATAAAAATCTCTCGGTGCTGCTGCTCACAGAGCGCAGCGGCCCTGCAGCCGACTGCCAATGGCTCCCACTTCGGGGGAGCGGACGAGCGAATGCGAGACGAAGAGGGGCATCAGAACGGCGCATAGAACGGCTGCGAGACGCTCACCTCGGCCCTGCCCCGCGTCAGCTCCCGCAGCTGTTCCAGCAGCGGCGGCTCGGTGCCCTCCGGCATCTGCCAGTGCAGGGTCACGCGGTCGGTGAACTGCGGGTCGGCGAGTTTGGCCCCGGCGGCGTGGATGAGCAGAGCAGCCCGCTCGTAGAGTGCGTAATCCACCGTCACTTCCAGCTCCACCACGCTGCGCACCGTGACGACCTCGGCGTTTTCCAGTGCGCGGGCGGTCGCGGTGGTGTAGGCGCGGACGAGGCCGCCCGTGCCCAGCAGCACCCCGCCAAAGTACCGGGTCACGACCACGATGAGGTCGGTCAGGCCGCTGTGCTGCAGCACTTCCAGCGCCGGGGTTCCGGCGGTCTTGGCAGGCTCGCCGTCGTCGGAGTAGCGCTCCCGGTTGCCCTCCCGCAGGCGGTAGGCGTAAACGTTGTGCCGCGCGGTGCGGTTGGCCGCGCGCACCTGCTCCAGAAAGGCCACGGCCTTTTCCTCGCTGTCTGCAAACGCGAGCTGCGCAATGAAGCGGCTTTTCTTCTCCTCATATTCGCCGATGGCTGTGCCCCGGATGGTGCGGTAATCCTCCACGCTGACTCCTCCTGTTTGTGGTGTTCCTTGCAAAACAGTATACCATAAATCCGGGCAAAGAAAAAGCCCGACACAAGCATTGCTCGTGTCGGGCCTTCCCCGGATTTATTTGAAGCACGGAGATGTCATTTTGAAAGCGCTCTCGCTCAGACGAAGAGCTGCACCCACTGGTTGCCCCAGCCGAGGTTCTCGCCCTCGCCGGTTTCCTGCATCGGGCATTCCTCTTTTGCGTGACCCCATGAAATGAAAAAGGTGTCGATTTGTCAAGACAAACTCGGCAAATCGACACCTGCTGTTCAGATGAAGGTCGCTCAAAAGACGGGTACACATCGTGCCCGATTTGAGAAGCAACTGGCTGCCATTTTACAGGCCCTATAGCTTTGCGTCACAGCCTTTCGACTGTTTTGCCGAGAATATTCAATTCAGTAGATCTTGCATCATAGTCCAGCCGCCGTTCGTGCGGCTCCCTGACTACTTTTTTATTCTATCATGTTTGTCTTCATTCGTCAAGATTCTGCGGCCGGTTTTTTCCGTTTTTGCAGATCTTTTTCATGCCTCCCGGCTGCTGCTGTTTTGTTCCGGCCCGTTTTCTGCCGCCTCGCCCTCTCTATCCAAAAAGCATCCGGCTCGACGTTGCTTGCGTGAAGGATCGCAAAAAGGGAATTTCTGGAAATTTTACGTATTTCACGCAGGAAATGCACCCATTCACGCAGAAAAGTCTTGCATTTACCCCCCCCCCACGTGCTATATTTAGCTTAGCAGGCAACCTCTGTTTTCTGGTTCCTCAATCCATGTTGTGGTACGAGTTGGAAGGGACGGCGGCGCACCGCCCTGTCCGGTTCCAATATATTATAGAATATATGTAATAGGAGGTATTCTCAATGGTCTCTTATCGCAGACTCGCCATGCGCGTCCTGGGGCATGTTCCGGTGCCTTTCGGCAAGAAAAAGGCATCTCCCCCTCCCCGCGTTGCCGCACAACGGATCGCAGCTCTCGCTCTCGCCTGTGCCATGATGACCGGCATGACCCTTCCTGCTTTTGCCGCTACGTATGATATTGCCAGCGGCTCCATTGATATCCACGCTACGGAAAACGGCAATCTCATCAGCCAGTGGTTTATGAATGGGGAACAAAAAGAATACGTCAGCGACAGCAGCGGATACATCCAAGATCGTGAGGACAACGACATTACCATCACCGGCACAAGCACGGGGAACACGGTCACCATCGACGCAGACAAAGACCAGACGGCCAATGTCACCTTGAAAGATGTGAACATCAATGTTGATGAAAAATACGAACACGACTACGACCCCGATCAATACAAAACCGCCGTGGAAGTGACCGGCAGCGGCAATACGAACATCGAGCTGAACGGCAACAACACCTTAACGAGTGGTTATGGTCATGCCGGTCTGCAACACAATAAGACCGAAACCAGTGGAAAACTGACCATCACCGATACCGACGGCGATGGTTCCCTGACCGCAAACGGCGGCTTTTGGGGTGCTGGTATTGGCGCTGGTGCTCAGAGCGATGGTCAGGTAACCATCAACGGCGGAACCATCAACGCGACAGGCGGCAAACAAGGTGCGGGCATTGGCGGTGCAGGTGCCAGGAAAGATGGCGTCACTTACACCGGCGACGGTGACGTGACCATCAATGGCGGCACCATCAACGCGACGGGCGGCAAGATGGCTGCTGGTATCGGCGGCGGTGCTTATGGCAATGGCGAGGTCGAGATCACGGGCGGCAAGATCACCGCACAGGGCACAGATTCTTATGGCTCCGGCATTGGCGGCGGCATGGGTTCATTGGAAAAGATCCCCGTTCACAGCAGCAGTACAGGTAAAACAGAACCTGCCGACCCCGCTGGCAAAATCATTGGCGGAAACGGCACCGTGACCATCAGCGGTGGAACCATCGAAGCCTCCGGAAGCGACTACTGCGCAGGCATCGGCAGCGGTTATCAGGGCGATGGCAATGTAACCATCACAGGCGATGCAACGATCAAGAATGCACAGGGCGGCTACGGTGCAGCCGGCATCGGCGGCGGCACGGGCGGCCTTGGCGATGTGACCATCAAAGGCAACGCAGCGATCAAGAATGCAACGGGCGGCGACGAAGGTGCCGGTATCGGCGGCGGCGCGGGCGGCCTTGGCGCTGTGACCATTGAAGGAAAGGTCACCATCCAGAATGCACAGGGCGGTATTGGTGCAGCCGGCATCGGCGGCGGCGCAGAATCCGAACCGGACGATGACGGAACCGGAAATAAAACTGGAAATAAGATTTCCATCAAGGGCACCGAGGCCGGTTCCCCCAACATCACCGCAAAAGGCGGCAAGGCTTCGGATGATGGACTTTCCGGCGGCGCGGCCATCGGCAGCGGCAGCGTTTATGAGAACGACCCGCAATCTCCGGAAGAAAAAGCCCCTGCCGCTATCACCATTGAAGGCCAAGCGACCATTGATGCCACCGCAGGCGGAAGCATTGCCATTGGCGATGCACTGACCGGAGAACGGAAGTTTGCCGGTCTGCCAGTAGGTACTGTTATCACACGAAAAGATTCGGACGGCAAGGATCTCACCCAAGAGGGTGACAAGCCTACGGAACCGGAAAAGCCGGAGCCGGAGAAGCCTGACACAAATAAGCCCGGCACAGAGAACCCTGACACGAATAAGCCCGGCACAGAGAACCCTGACACGAATAAGCCCGGCACGGAGAACCCTGACACGAATAAGCCCGGCACGGATAAACCCGACACGGACAAGCCTGACACGGATAAGCCTGACACGGATAAGCCCGACACAGATAAACCTGACACGGATAAACCTGGCACGGATAAGCCTGACACGAACAAGCCTGGCACGGATAAACCCGACACGGATAAGCCCGACACAGATAAACCTGACACGGACAAGCCTGACACGGAGAACCCCGGCACGGAGAACCCTGACACAAATAAGCCCGGCACGGGGAACCCTGACACGGATAAACCCGGCACGGGGAACCCTGATACGGAGAAACCCGGCACGGAGAACCCTGACACGAATAAGCCTGGCACGGGGAACCCTGACACGAATAAGCCCGGCACGGAGAATCCTAACCCGGAGCAGCCCTCTGAGCCGTCGGGTGCGGTCTCGACTTCCGCTCCGGCCGAAGAGCTGACCGCCTCGGATGCAGAGTATCTCGTTACCGTAGAGGGGCTTTCCGTCACCAATGCACTGGAAAAGCAGATCACGCACAGCTGCACACAGAATGTCCAAGGCGAGGTCCTTACCATTCGCGCCAACAGCATTGTGGCCACCGCACATCTCACCATGGAGACGCTCCGGACGCTCAAAGCGCAGGGGGTAGAAACCATCCGTTTCTGCACACTGCTGTACCGTCCGACTTCGGTCTCCATCGACGCACTTCTGAATCTTGGGGTCGATGAAGCCGACATCCTCTGGACGCACAACGGGATCCAGGCCCGCCTGACGGTCGGCGGCACCGATTCCAGCAGCCTTTTGCAATAAGACCCTCTGAACCATAACAGCCGGGAGGCTTCCGTTTCGGAACGCCTCCCGGCTGTTTGGTTATGCACACTTTGTCTTCCGGTTTTTTTCCTTTTCCAGATCTCAACAGAATTTTGTGCGGTATTCGCGGGGGGTGCAGTGCTTGATCTCCCGGAACGTTTTAATAAAGTAGCTGCCGTCCGAGAACCCGCATTCCAGACCGATCTCGCCGGTCTTCAGCCGGGTGGAGCGCAGCAGCTCGGCAGCCTTTTCCACCCGGAACTGCTTGACGTACTGGATGGGCGTGATGCCCAGCAGCTGCCGGAAGCTGCGCAGGCAGGCGCTCTCGCTCAGGGCCACGCAGGCCGCGATCTTCTCCACCGTCAGTTCCTCGGCGTAGTGCTCCTCCACGTAGCGGAGCATCCGCTTCATCCGCTCCGAGGCGATCTGCTCCTGCTCCGAGACCTTGGTCTTGCCGCCCACGCACTGGGTGCTCAGCAGCCGCAGCGCCGCCGAGAGATGATACCGCACCCGGTTCTCATAGTCGAACGGCTCGTCCGCCACCTCTTTCCAGGCGTCCCGCAGGAAGACGAGTACCTGTTTCTGCCAGGGCACCGCCTCGTCCAGCAGAAAAAACGCCGGGGCACCGGGCTGCAGCAGGGGCCGGATGAGCTTTTGCCAGAAGATGGTGTCCATTCCGCCCACCAGCCGGGGCTGAAAGACGCCGGAGTGGAGCAGGGCCGTGCCCTCCGCCTGCTCCACCGAGTGCAGCGCCCCCGAATTGAGGAAGACGCCCTGCCCGGTCTGCAGCGTCAGGCGGGTCTTGTTCACATCCACATGGAGGGGGCCCTGTATGGTGAGGATGTATTCAAATTCCTCATGCCAGTGCCATGCCACCGAGTAGCTGGCCAGGTCTTCGGCGTAGCAGGCGATGGGAAACAGCGCACTGCCGTGCTGCACCAGCTCGCGCCCTTCGGCGTCGGCCACGATGTCCGCTTCGCAGTGGATGCCGCCCTCATGGACGATTGTTGCACAGCTCGTTTGATATGCCATATTGACCAGTTCCTTTCCGCAAATCTTTGAACATTTTTTATCAATGCCGGTTTTGTTGTACAAAATTTCAGATTTTCTCCTACCACAGCCGCTGGTTTCGTGGTATTATTTCATCAGAGGCCGCAAGTCCAGTATAACACCGAAACGGGAGGAACACAACCCATGACACAGCTTCTTCTGCCGGTTATCTATCTGGCGTTCATCAGCCTCGGCCTGCCGGATTCGCTTCTCGGCTCCGCCTGGCCGAACCTCTACCCCGCTTTCGGGGTGCCGGTGTCCTACGCAGGCATCGTCTCAATGATCATCTCCTGTGGGACCATCGTTTCCAGCCTGTGCAGCGACCGGCTGACCCGTGCGCTGGGCACCGGCAAGGTCACGGCCCTCAGTGTGGCGATGACGGCGGCGGCGCTGTTCGGCTTCTCGGCGGCGAGCGCGTTCTGGATGCTCTGCCTCTGGGCCATCCCCTACGGGCTGGGTGCCGGAAGCGTGGACGCCGCCCTGAACAACTACGTTGCCCTCCACTACGAGAGCCGCCACATGAGCTGGCTGCACTGCATGTGGGGCGTGGGCACCATCATCAGCCCGGTGCTGATGAGCCTGGCCCTGACCGGCGGGCAGGGCTGGAACGGCGGCTACCGCATCGTAGCCCTCATCCAGGTCGGCATCACAGCCGTTCTGGTGCTGAGCCTGCCGCTCTGGAAAGGCAGCCCGGCCGCCGCAAGCGCGGACGGCACCCCGGCCAGGCCGCTGACGCTGCCCCAGATCCTGGCCATCCCCGGTGCGCGGGAAGTGATGCTCTGCTTCTTCTGCTACTGCGGCCTCGAAACGACGGCGGGCCTCTGGGCCAGCAGCTATCTCACGCTGAGCAAGGGCGTCCCGGCCGACACAGCCGCTGCCTTTGCGGGCCTGTTCTATCTGGGCATCACGGTGGGGCGCGGCTTCTGCGGCTTCGTCACCCTCCGGTTCAACGACACCCAGATGATCCGTCTGGGGCAGACCGTTCTGGCCGTGGGTGTGGCCGCCCTGCTTCTGCCGGGGCCGCAGGCGCTCTCGCTGGCCGGCCTCGTCCTCGTGGGGCTGGGCTGTGCGCCCATCTACCCCAGCGTCATCCACTCCACCCCGGCGC
>OGLT01001645.1_pt1 | contig 11023 bp, 9 predicted proteins | sample 1572911 | NCBI WGS metagenome assembly OGLT01 (sample SAMEA2582014, study PRJEB24529) | metagenome | biome: Human gut stool | place: China | collected 2011 | reverse complement strand
TGGTGCCGGCGGCCATGGCATCCTGCAGGGGCTTTTCAAAGTAGCCCACAAAGCCGGGGGTGCGCATGATGATATCCTGCCCCTTGAAGCCGTCCAGATAGTTCTCGCCCAGGCTCAGGTCGATGCCCAGTTCCTTGATGGTGGCGGCATAATCGCCGAACTCCTCCACGCTCTTTTTCTGGTCGCACAGGGTGACGTGCGCGCCCAGCTCCACGAACTCCTTGATCAGGGTCTTGTGGCTGACGCCTGCACCGATAAAGGCAACCTTTTTGCCCTTGATCAGCTGGGCAAGTTTCTGCTGGTCCTTCTGCATAAAAACAGTTCCTCCTCAATATTCATATCATATTTCCGAACGCGCCGCGCAAAAAGCGGCGCTGAGATGTTTCGCTGTACCATTATAGTCCATTTAGACGCAATTGGCAACGGAAAACCGCACAGTCTGCTTCAAAAAGCCCGATAAATTCACAAAAAGGCAATTGTTTTTTCTGCTGCTTTCTGCTACACTTGTCGTTGCAGAGCGTTTTTTGCCGTTTCTGCGCGAAGATAAACGGAATGAGGTTATTCTTTTTGAAACGATGGTTGCGTTTTACCGCAGCGGTGCTGGCTGCTGCGTTTCTTTTTGCTCTGACCGGCTGTGGCAGCTCCACAAACTCTGCCAGCTTTACTTGGTTTGTGGACAGCATCCCCGCAAATCTGGACCCGCAGGTAGCCTCCGGTGCATCGGATGTCATCGCCTGCGAGAATCTGTACGGCACGCTGGTGCGCAAGGACCCGGACGGCGAACTTGTGCCGGGGCTCTGTGAGAAGTGGACGGTCTCCTCAGACGGGCTGACCTACACCTTTACCCTGAAGGACGGCTTGCGCTACGCTGCCGCCAAGGGTGCAGCTACAGAGTACGATATTACCGCCGAGGATTTTGTGTTTGCGTTCCGGCGCATTTTCCGCGCCGATACCGCCTCGCCCTATGCGGTGGAGTTTTCGGCTATTCAGAACAGCGCCGCCGTGCTGGCGGGGCTGGCGGACGAAAGCAGTCTGGGCATTTCAGCCAATGGGCCGCTGACGTTGGTGTTCCGGCTGAGCGAGCGGGACGATAACTTTTTAGCAAAGCTGGCCATGCCCGGTGCAGCCCCCTGTGACGAGGCCTTTTTTGAGAGCACCCGGGGCACCTACGGACTGACCGCCAAGACTACGCTTGCCAGCGGCAGCTTTTACCTGTACAACTGGACGGCAAACGGCCTGTTTTTGCGCCGTACTGTGGAAAGCCCGCTGGTCGGCAGTCTGCGTCTGGTGCAGGACACCAGCGGCAGCGGCAAGAGCGCGGCCCAGCTCATTGCTGATGGCAAATGCTCTGCCGCGCTGGACGAGAGCGGCGAAGCCACCAGCTTACAGACGGTAAGCTATTCCGACACCACATGGGCGCTGCTCTTCAACGCGGCAGAGGGGTCGGTGTTCCAGAACCAGCAGCTGCGGCAGGCGCTGGCCGGTATTGCCCGGGAAAACGCTGATGTGCCCTCCAGCGGCCTGTACGCCGCTGCAAAGGGGCTTGTACCGGAGGGTCTGACCGTGGATGGGCTGGACTACCGCGAAACTGCCGGGAATCCCCTACCCACCATCCCGGAGCCAAAGGCTCTGTATCTGGCTGCGCGGCAGGGCATGGCGACCTCGGATTTTTCCGGTGTGACCCTGCTGCTGCCCAAGAACGCCGGGCTGGGCGAACTGGCCGACCAGATCAACAGCGCATGGCAGAAGGAGTGTTCCCTGTTCTTCTCGGTGGAAGAGGTAGAGCAGGACGAGTTTGACGCCCGCATTGCCGCCGGGAAATACACCATTGCCCTTGCGCCCATCCGTGCCGAGGGCGGCAGCGTATATCAGATGCTGCAGCAATTCACCGCTGAGGGCGGCAGCCTGACCGGCTACGCCGATACTGTTTATGCCGACCGGCTGGCACTGAGCGCACAGCAGACCGGCAAGGACCGTTGCGCTCTGTTGGCGCAGTGCGAGCGGCAGCTGCTGGAAAGTTGCACCGTGGTGCCCCTGATGGCGCAGCAGAAACGTCTGCTGCTGGCAAACGGCGTGCGCGACTTGGTATTCGACCCGTTCTTCCCGGTGCTGGACCTGACTTGGGCCAAAATGAGCTGACCGCAAATTTCGTGCGGAAAAGCCTTGACATTCCTGCCCTGCTTTGTTACAATAATGGAGCACTTGCAGGGTTAGCTCATCCGGTAGAGCGACTGCTTCCCAAGCAGTAGGCGGCGGGTTCGAGTCCCGTATCCTGCTCCAGAATATAGCGGTGAAACGTTCAAAATTTGTTCGTTTTGCCGCTTTTTTGTTTGTGTCCATTTCAAAAAATGACAAAATGACGTAAAATTTTGTGTTTTCCTCTCATATCATAATCTAGCAGATAATGGAGCAAACAAAGGAACAAAAAAACACTCCCGGGCTTTTTATGGAAAGTTCGGGAGTGTTTGCGTTTAATTGATTTTATATCGCGTTACTTTGCCACAAGTTCGGCGGCAAGGGCGTCCATCTGTGCCTCGGCAGCAGCGTTGGCGGCAGAGCGGATGGTGACCACGTTCTCACAGAGGGTGATGTTCTTCATGCTCTCCAGCTCGGCACGCATAAGCTTTGCAGCCATGGGTGCCCAAGTGCCGTTTTCCATCAGGCCGACGGTGCGGTTCTGGAAGCTCTTGGTCTTGAGGTGAGTCAGCAGATTCTCCATCGGCGGGAAGAGGAAGCCGTCGTAGGTGGCGCAGGCCAGCACGATCTTACCGCAGCGGAAGGCTTCGGTAACGGCATAGGAAACATCCGTGCGGGTCAGATCCATCTCCACCACCTTTGCGCCCTGTGCACGCAGCTTTTCAGCCATGGTGTGGGCAGCGGCACGGGTGTGGCCGTGGATGGAGGCACTGGCTACCAGAACCTTTTCCGGCTCCTCGGCCTTGTAGCTGGACCAGAGATCGTAGTAGTTCAGGTACTTGCCCAGATCGCCGGTAAGCACCGGGCCGTGCAGCGGGCAGATCGTCTTGATATCCAGTGCCGCAGCTTTTTTGAGCAGCGCCTGCACCTGCGGGCCGTACTTGCCCACAATGTTCAGGTAGTAGCGGCGGGCCTCGCTGGCCCAGTCGGCGTTTTCGTCAAACTTTGCCACGGCACCAAAGCGGCCAAAGCCATCGGCAGAGAACAGTACCTTTTCGCTGCTTTCATAGCTGACCATGACCTCCGGCCAGTGCACCATGGGAGCAAACACAAAGGTGAGGGTGTGGGTGCCAAGGCTCAGGCTCTCGCCGTCCTTCACTACCACGCGGCGCTCCGGGGCAATGGCATCTGCACCAAAGAACTGCTCCATATACTGGAAGGTCTTGGCGTTGCCTACCACCTGCATCTCCGGGTAGAGGGCTGCCAGCTTTGCCACGTTGGCACCGTGGTCCGGCTCCATGTGGGAGACCACCAGATAGGCGGGCTTGCAACCGCCCAGTGCCTCGGCAAGGTTTTCCAGCCAAGGCTCGGTGGCGCGGGCGTCCACCGTGTCCAGAATGGTGGTCTTTTCGTCCAGAATGACATAGGAATTATAGCTGACCCCGGTGGGCACCGGATACTGGCTCTCGAACAGGTCGATGGTAGTATCGTCCACGCCCACACCAAGGATGGCTTCGCTGATTTTTTTCATGCTCATACCGTTCAGACTCCTTTTGGGTTTATCTTGTGCCGTAAATTGGCAAATATTTCTGAGAACAATTCCTATTGTAGCACATCGTCAGAAATTTCGCAAGGGATAATGCGGGGAGCTTCTGCGCATCAAAGCTCTTCCCCGCTCTCCGGCAGACGTGCTGTTACCGGTCTGCCCGGCTCGGTGTCCAGTTCCAGCAGGGTGGCAGCGGTGTTCTCGTCCAGCGTCTGCACCGCACGCAGCTTGCGGCTGATGGCGCGGCTGCGCACCCCGATGAGGTTGTCGAGCTCTTCGTCGGTCTGGCGGAGGCGCTGCTGCATTTTGGAGAGCCCCTGCCCGAACTTATCAAACTCGGTCTTCACAGCACCGAGCAGCTGCCAGACCTCACCCGACCGCTTCTGGATGGCCAGCGTCTTGAAGCCCATCTGCAAACTGTTCAGCAGGGCCGCCATAGTGCTGGGGCCGGCCACATTCACCTGATAGTCCCGCTGCAGCACTTCCAGCAATCCAGCATTGACCACCTCGGCATACAGGCCCTCAAACGGCAGGAACAGGATGCCGAACGTCGTGGTATAGGGCGGTTCCACGTACTTTTCGCGGATGTCCTTTGCCTCGCTGCGCAGCACAAGCTCCAGCGCGTGGCGGGCATTCTCCACCGCCTGCGCATCGCCGGAAGCCTGTGCATCCTGCAAATGGGCGTAGGTGTCGCCGGGGAATTTCGAGTCGATGGGCAGCCAGACCGTGCTGCCGTCCACGCCCGGCATCTTGACGGCATATTCCACCCGCTGGCTGCTGCCGGGGATGGTGGCCACGTTGGTCTCGTACTGTTCCGGGGCAAGGATCTCTTCCAGAATGGCTCCCAGCTGGATCTCACCCAGGATGCCGCGGGTCTTCACACCGGAAAGCACCTGTTTCAGCCCGCCCACATCAGCGGCAAGGTTCTGCATTTCGCCAAGACCCTTGTACACCTGTTCCAGCTGGTCGTTCACCGCCTTGAAGCTTTCGGTCACCCGCTTCTGTAACGCATCCTGCAGCTGTTCGTCCACCGTATGGCGGATCTCGTCCAGCTTCTGGGCGTTCTGGGCCTGCAGGGCAGTCATGCCCTCGGCAAGGGTGCGGCGCATCTCTTCCAGCTTGCGGGCGTTGGAGGCTTCCAGCCCCTGCAGGCGCTGCTCCATGGTCTGCTGCTGGGTGCCCTGCCCTGCGGCAAGGGCGGTGCTCATGCTCTGCACCGAAGCCTGCAGTGTTTCACTGATGTGGCCCATAGCGGCAAGGTTCTGCTGCGCCATCTCTGCCAGCTTCGCGTCCATCTGGCGGTTCTGCGCTTCCAGCTGCTGACGCAGCCATTCCTTCCGTTCTGCATCGTCCCGGTTTGCGGCAGGCTTTGCCGAGCGGTACAGCAGCAGGGCCATCATCAGGCAGATGGCCACCAGAAGCACCGTGTAAAGAAACGCTAAAAATTCCATAATGTCTCCTATTGCAAAATCCGGGCTGTGCAGCTGCAAAGCCCGGATCTGCGTACCTTATATTATTTTGTCTGTTCTTCCCAGAAGGCAGCGGCTTCGTCCAGCCAGCCATCCGCAGCCGTGCCGCGGCCAAGGCTGATGCCATGGGCTGCGTGGTCGTATACCACTTCTTTGTAGGGTACGCCATGCGCGGCCAGTGCCTTGCTGAGGGCCGGCCCCTGCAGCGGCCAGCACAGCAGGTTCAAGGTCAGGTCATCCCTGCCATACCAGAAGTACACCGGCGGATAGTCCTCTGTGATCAGGTCGGCAAGGCTGTATTCATAGTAGAACCGGCCGCACACAAAGGGGTCGATGCTCACGCGGTAGATCGGTGTGATCTCGGCAAACTGCACGATGGGATACGCCAGGATCACTGCGCCGGGCTTGGGCAGGCCATAGTTTTTATAGCCCAGAGCGTCCGATGCAAACAGGCCCGCCAGATGTCCGCCGGAAGAATAGCCGATCAGGGCATAACTTTCCGTCTGCACGCCGAACCGCTGTGCGTGGCCGGTGATGTACTTCACCGCCCGTGCAATGTCCTCCACGGGTCCGTTGTTGTCGTTATCCGGGTAGGCGCGGTAGCGCATCACGAACACCGCATAGCCTTTCTGGTGCAGCTGGTAAGCTGTGGAGATGCACTCCTTTAACTCCGCCGTGCGGTTGAGGATGTTGCCGGAGAACACCAGCGCATACTTTGCATCCGGCGTGCTGGCCGGGTAGTAATAGAACTCCGCATTGTTGCGGGAGCTGTCCTCGGCGATCTCCTGCTCCGAGTAGAGCTTATAGGTGATCTGCACGCCCGCATTGTAATTGCGGATGAGCAGGTTCAGACCATCGGCACAATCCTGTGCCACATGGCTGCTCACATATTTTTCCAGCGTCTGATCATTGCACCAGTCCTCGGTGCCGGGCAGGTTCTGCTCCTTGGAATAGGTCCAAACGCCTGCGCCAAGGATGCTGGGGTTCGAGCGGATCTCGCCCATGGTGGTCTGCGGCGTGATATCCGGCTCACCATACTCTGCTGCAAATGCGGGCAGCGCCATCATCAGCAGCAGACAGATACAGGCTGCTGCGGTGCATATCCTGTGTTTCAACTCAACATCTCCTTTTCAGCCGACCTGTTCCTCCCAGAAGGCAACTGCTTCATTCAGCCAGCCCTCTGCATCGGTGCCCTTGCCTGCGGCCACTGCATGGGGAGCATCATCATACACATGGTAGATATGCGTCACATGGTTGCGGGCCAGTGCCTTTTCCAGCACAGGCCCCTGCGCCGACCAGCACATGGTCATAAGGGTCATGTCGTTTTTGCCGTACCAGTGATAGGTAGGCGGGTAATCCGGTGTGATGTAATCAGACAATGTCATTTTATAATACCGCTGCTTGCACACGCCGGGGTCCAGCAGGATATTATAGACCGGTTTGAACTCCAGAAAGGTGTTTACCGGGTAGCCCAGCAGCATGGCACCGGGCTTTGGCAGGCCGTAATTTTTGTAGCCCACCGCGTCGGTGCCGAACAGTCCGGCGATCTGCCCGCCTGAGGAATAGCTTACAATGGCATAATCCTCCGCCTGCACGCCAAACTGTCCTGCATATTCTGTGATGTACTGCACCGCACGGACCACATCCTGCAGCGGCGCATTGTTGGAAGCCTTCATGCCGATGCGGTAGCGCAGCACGAACACCGGGTAGCCCATTTCGTGCAGGTTCCATGCAGTGGAAATGCCCTCGCGGATCTCCGCGCTGACCACGATCGCATTACCGCCGATCACCAGCGCATATTTCTGGTTCGCCTGCGCCCCTTCTGCCGGCAGATAATACAGTTCCACACCGTCCCGGCTGGTATCCTGCGCGATCTCCTCCGCCGTATAAAGCGGGAAGGTCACCCGCTGCCCAGCGTTATAGGTGCGGATCAGATAGTTCAGTCCATCCGCCGCATCCTGTGCCGTCCAGTGATTGGAAAGGCGGCTCAGCGGCTGCGCGTCCCAGTACATCCGGTCCAGCACACGGTCCTGATCCAGCGAGTAGGTGTAGATGCCCGCACCCACAATGCTGGGATTGGAGCGGATCTCTTCCATTTTGGTGCGCGGTGTGATGTTGGCCTGACCAAGCTCCTTCGCAAACGCCGGCTGTGCCAGCAGGATCATCAGGCCAATACCAAACATCACCGTGCTCAATCGTTTTCTCACAGCAATCCCCCGTTTATCTCTTTATTTGCACTGTTTTTCCCAGAATGCCGTTGCCTGCCGGATCCAGCCGTCCGCATCGGTGTGGCGGCCCGGGCCAATGGCGTGGGGTGCGTTCTCGTACACATGGCACTCATAAACAGCCCCGCTCTCCCGGAGCTTGCGCTCCAGCAGCGGCCCCTGCTGGGAGTAGCACATGCGCTGCATATAAAGATCATTTTTGCCGTAGAAGAAATAGGTAGGGGTAAAGTTTTCGTTCACCACATCCGAAATATCGGTCCAGTAGTAACGCCAGCCAAGCACCAGCGGATCAATGGCCAGCTGATACAGCGGCTTCACCTCAAAGAAATCGTTGATGGGGTAACCCAGCAGCAGCGCTGCAGGCTGTGGGAGGCCAAATGCCTTATAGCCGAACTTTTCGTTGTCTGAGCCGATCAGGCCCACGATGTGTCCGCCGGAAGAAAAGCCCATCAGCGCATAGTTTTCGCGCTGAACGCCAAACTGATCTGCATTTTCGGTCAGGTACTTTACGGCATTGGCAATATCGTACAGTGGCGCATTGTCGGATGCATTCAGGAAAGAGCGGTACCGCAGCACAAAGGCCGCATAGCCCAGCTCGTGCAGCTGGTTGGCAATGGATGCACCCTCGTTCAGCTCTGCGGTGGTGTTGCCGCCGTTGCCGGGCACCACGATGGCGTACTTTGCGTTGGCTGTTTTAGCCGGGAAATAATACAGCTGCACCATGCCCAGAGAAGAATTTTCCGCAATTTCTTCCGGGGTATACACCTGCCATGTGATCTGTACGCCCTTGTTGTAGTTTTCGATCACAAGGTTCATGCCTTCGGCGGCATCCTCGGCAGCCGCGTAGCTTACATAGCCCTCAATGGGCGTATCATCGTACTGCGTGCTGCCCTCGATCCATTCGTTGCAGTAGGTATAATAGCCGGAGCCTTTGATGCTGGGGTTCTCCCGCAGCTCTTTCATGGTCGTCTTTGTTGTGATGTTCGGCTCGCCGTACTCTGCAGCAAATGCCGAAAGCGATACGCACGCCAGCATTCCCAGCGCGCACACCATCGTTCTGATCCACTTCATTTTGGGACATCCTCCATTCTGCAGCGGCGTATCCTGCCGTGCTTTTCTTTGTTATGATTTATTGTATCACAAACCTTCCGCTTGTCAAAGAAATTTCTGTGCAGTACGGCGCTTGTACCGCACCGCAAATTCTGCTATACTGGAGCCGGATATTTTTGAGAGTTGAGGGCGCGGAAAGCTATGCACTTTCCGCCGGGATCGAAATATGAGCAAAATCGAGATCCGGCCCATGGAGCCGGAAGACTGGAGCGCTGTTTCCAGAATTTATTTGGAGGGCATTGCTACAGAACATGCCACTTTTCAGACCACCTGTCCGCCGTATTCTGCGTGGGATGCTTCCCACGCAAAAGAATGCCGACTGGTACTGCTGGCCGACGGCGTGATCGCCGGGTGGACGGCGTTGCGCCGGGTGGACCCGCGCTGGTGCTACCGCGGCGTTGCCGAGGTGAGTATTTACGTGGGTGAGCAGTTCCGGGGCCATGGCCTTGGCTATCACCTGCTGACCGAGCTGTGCCATCAGGCAGAAAAGGCCGGCTACTGGACACTGCAGTCCACCGTGCTGCAGGACAACGCTGCCAGCCGCGCCCTGCACACAAAATGCGGCTTTCGCTTAGTGGGCCGCCGGGAACGCATTGCCCGCGACTGTCACGGCCGCTGGCTGGACACATTCTTAATGGAATACCGCGCTGCCGCCAATGAACCGGAAGGCTATAAAAAGCTGTAAGATACAAAAGAACTCCGCGCCCTGAGGCTGCGGAGTTCTTTTTTGTTCATTGATAAAATGATAAAGGTAAAAACAGGCTTACCACTCTTCGCCGTCGATGTCCACGCTGCCGTCCACCACGGCACCGGCGCGGGAACGCTGGAACATGCTTTCCACCACAGCGCAGTACTTATCGGCCAGACAGACGATGACTGCTTCGCGGCAGGTGGGCACATGACGGAAGGTCAGCGGCCACATGTGGCTTGCAATGATGCTCTGTTCCTTTCTGGTAATGCTGAACACCCGCTTTGCATTGACGCAGGCATAACCCGGATGGGAGAAGCCGTGCATCTCAAACAGGCGGCGCAGGCCGTGAAAGGTACCGGTGGTGTGCCAGTCGTACAGATAAAAATCATGCAGCAGGGCACCCACTGCCAGCGAGGTCTCGTCAGCGTGCAGATGCAGACGGCGGTTGAGCCAAAAGCTCACCAGCGCCACATTCTTGCAATGCTGGTAGGTGGTGACAGAGCCGTGCTGGATGTACTCCCGCATCCGCTGCACATCCGGGTGATGATCGTATTTTTCAACGATGGCATAAAGCTGTTCGCGCTCGATCTCAGAAAGCTGCATGCTGCAAAATTTCCTTTCGCTTTAAGGTGATGTTTTCAGGAGCGGAGCTGGACCGGATTGGAATTGCCGAAGTTCTCTGCACTGGAAGGGTTCTCCCGCTTGAGAGAAAGATCTACCAGATACTGCTTGCCGTCGCCCAGTTCTTCCAGCTGGGCCAGTTTTGCCTTTGCGGCGGCTTCGTCCGGGTACCACTGGATCAGGAAGAAATTTTCTTCCTCTACACCGTAGTACAGCCACTGGCCGTCGGCACGCAGCCAGTCGTCCAGATGATCCACTTCTTCGCCGTCCGGCAGGCCAAGGCCTTCTTCGGCATAAAGGTTTTCCGGTTCCACCTGCAGCATTTCGATCACCTGAATAGAGCTTTGCAGGTATTCGTCCTGCGAGACCGTCTTGTCCGAAAGCTCCCATCCGGTGAGAAAAGCCTGCATCATCAGGTCGCGCACAGAGATGCGCGGCAGGGTCGGGTCCATAACCATAGGTATTTCCTTCTTCCTTTAGTTTGTCCCTGCTGACCAGTATACGTCAAAGGCTTATGCAAGTCAACAGTTTAATTGTGAATTTTTTGTAGGTTCGTTCAAATATATCCAGACTTAACAGACGGAAAAGGCAAAAGTGTCTCCCAGCCATTCCACTGCCAGTTCCACCCAGTGATGCCGGTGGCGGCTGGGCTGGTCCACCTCTGCTGTGCTGATGCTGGTGCCGTGCACCCCCTTTTCAAACAGATGCGCCTCGCATGGCACACCCGCCCGGTGCAGAGCGTTCACCAGCATCAGGGTGTTCTCCACCGGAACGGTGGCATCCTCCATGGTGGTCCATACGAACACCGGCGGCGTCTGCGGCGTGATCTTATCCTCCAGCCCGAACACCTGCTGTGCCGCCGGGTCGGCGCTGCCCGCCAGCTGCACAAAGCTGCCGCGGTGGGCATACTGCCCTGCCGTGACCACCGGATAACCCAGAATGACCGCATTGGGCCGGGGCTGGGCCGCTTCGCCGGGAATGTCCAGCACAGCACCGGAAAGGGCCAGGTGGCCGCCCGCTGAAAAGCCGCACACGGCAATTTTTTCCGGCAGGATATGCCACTGGGCCGCGTGCTGTCGCACAAGACCGATAGCCTCGGCCAGCTGGCGCAGCGGCATGTAGTCCTTTGCCTTTTCGCAGATGGCGTAGTCCAGCACAGCGGTGTGGTACCCCGCCGCCGCAAACTGCAGCGCCACCGGGTCGCCCTCACGGGCACTTACATGGG
>OGLT01001642.1_pt1 | contig 11032 bp, 8 predicted proteins | sample 1572911 | NCBI WGS metagenome assembly OGLT01 (sample SAMEA2582014, study PRJEB24529) | metagenome | biome: Human gut stool | place: China | collected 2011 | reverse complement strand
TGCCTTTGAACGAAGAAGAAAAAGCTAAATTTGCTGCAAGTGCTGCTGCTGTTCGTAAGACTAACGCTGCTTTGCACGAAGTAGGTGCTCTTTAATCCAAACAATATATATTAGTAAAAGGGACTGTCTGGCAAAACGGACAGTCCCTTTTTTTATATCCCTGTCTCCTTGGTTGCTTTCCTTTGTCATTTCCTTGCATTTTTTCTAGGTTGTTTCTTCGGACAGGGTAAGCATTTGCTTACCTTGGGTTAAGCCTTTTTCTGCGTCCGGTTATTACGTTCTGCTGCCGCAGGACGTATATCCCACTGTAATGGGACGTACGTTCCACTGTAGCAGGACGTACGTTCCACTGCCGCAGGACGTAATAATCTGCCGTTCAAAAAGACTTAGCCGTCCGTAGGAAAGGGCTTACTCTTTCCTTTGTTGTGAGACAGGTATATTTGCTTTTATTTGATGCCGATGAAGATAGCGGGAATCTCATTGTTTCCGCTTGTCCAATGTTTGAGTTCGTATTCGGGGTAGAGGAGGGAGTTTGTGTCCACCCATTCATTGAGGGAAGATAAAACGGATTTGCCGTTCGAGCCGATGAAGTTTGCATCATAACTGTAGGTATTTGTCATTTGACTTTCCTTGAGTCCGGTTTTTTTTCCACTGTAATATTTGTAAAAGCAATGTTCGGTTCTGCTGGAATTGGCTTCTCCGGTGATTATGCCAAATGAACTTTGATTTGAAGAACAATCCACATAACAGTTGATGACTGTTAAAGAATTTGCATTCCCTTTACCATATATTCCACCGGCACTGGCTCCGGTAGTATTGTTTTTTATAGTGTCATTAACAAAGAAACTATTTATTATTTTCCCGCTTGCTTCTCCTGCTGCTCCTCCGGCACTTTGCGATTCCAGGTGACAAGACACAACAGAACAGTTTACAATGGTTCCGGTTGAAAAAGCCGCTATACCACCGGAACGGGCATTGGATTTTACCGTCGATTTCTGAATTGAACAATTTATGATATAGCCTTTATTGTAACCTACCAGTATTCCGGCGTCCGACTTTCTTTGAGTATTGGGCTTTGCTCCCTTTATGCAAAGATTTTTAATCATAGCATTTTCTGATGTATGACCGAAGAGTCCGCTTTTTCCCGAACTGGTATTGGGAAGAGTGAGATTGCAGATGCTGAATCCTTGTCCGTCAAAGATGTCTTTATATTCTAATGTTTTACCGTCCATTCCTATAGGCTTCATCCGTTTACAATCCTCGTCCGTCAATTCAATATCATTCAGAAGCCTATAAGTGGTAACGCCGTCTTTGGTGATGCCGAAGTCGCTCAGCGATTTACCATTGTATTCTTTATTATTGATTAATAAACTGAATGCAATCAAATCTTCAGCAGAGGAAATGCCAATATTCGATTGTTCATCAAGAATCTTGATATTGCATGTATATTCGTAATTGCTTAAGAAATCTTGTGGGTTCAATTCTTTGACAAAGCTCGCATGATTGGTGATAATCTCGACCTTCAAACCGATATTCTCGCTCGGAGGAATGATAAATGAATAGCTTTCGGAAGCATCTCCGGGGGTGATGGTCGTATGGCTTTGTTCTGCATCAAGTTTCAGCTCTGCCGTGGCAGAAATAATCTTGTCGACAATGACAGGAGTTGTCAGTCTGATTTCTTTTATTTCTCCTTGTAATTCTTCACTGATGTGAAAGGTGAGGCGGGAAAAGAGATGCTTAAATTGAAAACTGATTCCCCGTCCGGCCTCGAATCTGTCTTTTATGTAGAGCACGTCTTCCAATCGTCCTTCCGGGTACAGGTCATCATACAGATTGTCCTTATAAGTGGGGTATAAGGCAACAATATCGGTCGTCCCCGACAAATCAGTCCATGCGATGGGTAAGTCGCTTTCCCACACATCTCCCGAATAGGTGAAAATTTGGTTCTCTAATTGCAGACTTCCGGTGGCATTCAGCACTGCCCGGCTGCCTGAAGGCAATGAAGTGGTGTTTGTCGGATTATTGATAAACCGGCAGCAGTTGCCTGTGATTATGCTTCTATCGCTTTGGATAAAATCAGTAAGGTTATCGGAACAGGCGCAGAAGACTGATGCCGATAACCCCAATAGTAAATGAGTGTATTTCAATTTCTTCGTTTGTTTAGGCTGATTGTTGTCATGCTTCCTCCGGGATAGAAAACTCCTTGTCGGCAAACAGTTCCATCAGTCCTGATATCTGTTTCAGACGTAATAGTTCGTCGGCATCCATTCCGATATATTTCTTAATCCATTCGTCGCTCATTCCGGCTTTAGTGAGCTCTGCCACAATGTCGACCATCAGTTCGACGCTATGAGTGCCGCGGGCACGGTTATGGCGAATGGTACTTGCCATTCGGTTAGACAAGTCTTTCTCAATAACCACCACCGGCAATAATCCTTTTTCGCGTTCGAATACCCGTTTGGAAGTCCTGAGAACGCAGTAACGGTGATAGCCGTCTACGAGTTCGTAAACATCTTCATCCGGGATATAATAACAAACACAAGGCATGGTGTATCCGTCTTCCCAAATACTAAGCTCGAGCAGCTTCATTTCGGGGGGCGCTACATGGTTGGGGTTATAACTGTTGGCACGTACTTTCTCTACCGGTACACGGCGTACATGATATACAGGACTCTCGTATTCTTTTTTCATCTCATGATATTTTTGTATTTTTGCATTACTTTATCTCTTCTCTGCTTTTCCTTTTTGGTCAGGGCAAATCCCATGTATTTGCAAACATGGTCATTCTTCAGGATACATATACACATACGTTTGTAAGTTGGAATTTCCTTGAATTCGGGTATATCTATGTCGTCCAGATAATCCATTTGTACAGGCAGTTTATCTGTCTTATAGTTGGTTGTTTTCTGTACATGCATATTGATGCCTAACTCATTTAATTTGCGTATGGTTTCCAAGCTGAGGCATCCTCCCCGATATTTCCAGAATTCTCTGCTTACCCTTAGCTTTTCAAGATAGGCGTTTTTCATATCTTCGGGGAGTGTTTCCAGTAGAAAATACATATACTCTCTCCATGTATACCCTTTGGGGAGTTTTATGCTTTGCCAGCCCATGGCACGGGTTCCTCCGTAGATGCCGGTGAAGTTTACGCCATTTACCCGGCCCAACATTCTTCCCCATGTATTGGGGTCGATGGCTTTGTAAAGTTTCAGGGTTTCCTGTGCTGTACTTAAAAAAGGGCTGGCAACGCGTTGCTTGTCCAAGGGGACTCCTGCCTTATAATATAGTTCATAGAGCTGATTGAAGGGCCATTTGAAGCGTGCATAAGCCACCCATATATCTTCGGTACGCCAATCATAAATGGGGTAAAGGTTGAAGAGGTCGTATCCTATTCTGCGTGACCATTTTAAATTATGATATGTGAACAGGCGATTGTTGCTGTAAATAGTCCTCCAGCGGTCGAGGCTTTCCTGTGTTCGGATACCTACGAGGCAGGCAGTGCGTACGGCATCCTTCTTTTTATGATACCATCTTCCGAATTCCACTTGAAAATTGTAATCCCACATTTCGTCGTTATAAAAAGGGAAGTCTTCCTTCTTATAGCAATTCTTCGGCATCGGACGCACCCAGTTGGCATGCATCTCTTCATCCCAGGGACGCCAGAACTGTTGGTACATGGATGCACAGGTAACGACTTTGAATGGTACGCATACATGATAGATTTCCAGAATATCCAAATTCTGCCTGAATGTTTCTTCCACATAATCCGTCGTCATTTTGTATTGTGCCTCATAGTCCATGTGGAAGACGCCTATTTTTCTATTCAGATTATGTTTACGGATATAATCAATGCATAGGTTGAGTAAGACCCCGCTATCCTTGCCTCCCGAAAAGGAGACATAAATATTATCAAATTCGTCAAAAATAAATTTAAGTCGCTTTTGTATCAGTTCGTAAACATTTTCGGTATTGGTTCCCTTTTTCTTCATTTTTTGTCGTGGTTGGTATATATCATTTTAATATAATTGGTCCATTGGTGTTCCGGCTCAAACCCCAATTTCTTGAATATGTCCAAGTGCTTGGATAATACAATCGCAGTTATATCTTTTTTTATATCAATTTGGCAAAAAAGGAGTTTCAGTAATTCTCCGTCGTCTTCTTTAAGATAGTAGTTATTAATAACAGAAGTGCTTTTTTTGTTTTCCACAGGCAGAAAGCCCATTACTTCTTCTTGATCGTTTACTGCAATATACCATTGATGATTTGCCGTAGTCTTGAATGGATAATTGTTATTAGCCTTCAGTACTTTCGGATTCATCACTAACGGACCGATTAATGGGTATAAATCAGTGTCCAGACCTTTCAGTTGTATTACTTTCATAGAATATCAATTTATGAGCTTTTCAAATTGGTACAAATTTATAAATAAACTTTGGAATTTTCAATAAAAAACGCTGCCATACCTTCACAGGCGGGCAGCGCAAGCTACAATACAAAATACAAATACAACTAAACGAGATATTTTTTTATGCTAATAGAATGCTTTATACAATTCCTTGAGCCATCATTGCGTGAGCTACTTTCATAAAGCCTGCAATGTTTGCTCCTTTCACATAGTTGATGTATCCGTCGGGTTCTGTTCCGTACTTCACGCATTGTTCATGGATGCCATACATAATCTGATGCAATTTATCATCCACTTCTTTTGCGCTCCAACTCATGTGCATTGCATTTTGACTCATTTCCAAACCTGATGTTGCTACGCCGCCTGCATTGACTGCCTTACCCGGTGCATAAAGCATCTTGTTTTCGATAAATGCGTCAATAGCTTCGGGAGTACAACCCATGTTTGATATTTCTCCAATGCAAAGAACGGAATTTTTTATTAAATTGCAAGCATCTTCGCCATTTAATTCATTTTGAGTTGCACAAGGCAGTGCAATATCTACTTTTACTTCCCATGGACGACGTCCTGCAACGAATTTGGCATTCGGATATTTTTCTGCATAAGGAGCTACGATGTCATTGCCTGACGCACGCAATTCCAGCATATAGTCTATTTTATCACCACTGATACCGTCCGGGTCATAAACATATCCGTCCGGACCGGAGATAGTCACCACTTTGGCTCCTAATTCGGTTGCCTTGGTTACAGCACCCCATGCCACGTTACCGAAACCGGAAACAGCTACGGTTTTACCTTTAATGTCAATACCTTTATTCTTAAGCATTTGGTTTACAAAATATAAGCCGCCGAATCCGGTTGCTTCGGGACGGATTAATGAACCGCCGAATTCCAAACCTTTGCCGGTAAATGTACCTGTAAATTCGCGGGTGAGTTTTTTGTACATACCAAACATGTAGCCGACTTCACGACCGCCTACACCGATATCTCCGGCCGGTACATCCATATCGGGACCTACATGACGCCATAATTCAAGCATGAATGCCTGGCAGAAGCGCATGATTTCGGCATCACTCTTACCACGAGGTGAGAAGTCGGAACCGCCTTTACCTCCGCCCATGGGCAATGTTGTCAATGCGTTTTTAAATGTTTGTTCGAATCCCAAGAATTTCAGGATGGAGAGATTGACCGATGCATGGAAACGAATGCCGCCTTTGTACGGACCGATGGCATTGTTGAACTGTACGCGGTAGCCTAAGTTTACCTGTACCTTGCCTTTATCATCCACCCAAGGCACCTTAAATGTAAAGATACGGTCCGGTTCCACCAATCTTTCGATAAGTGATGCCTTTTCAAATTCCGGGTGTTGATTGTATATGTCTTGAATAGAAAGCAGCACCTCTTTAACTGCCTGCAAGTACTCTGATTCACCAGGGTGTTTAGCTTCAAGAGAAGCCATGATTTGATTGATATCCATAATAGTTTGCATTTAAGGTTTTGACAAAATGAAATTCATTTCTGATGCAAAGGTATGTTTTTATCCGACTTGGCAAAATATTTTTGCGGAAAAAATAGGGTTACTATAATAAAAAGTTAATAGGGGGCTTTCCTCCTTTATTTCCAAAAGTTCTTTTTTCTTGCAAATAAGTTGCATAAGACAATATTATTAACGTATTTTGCTATTACATTATCTGTGTAAATCTAAGAATTATGCTCAGCAAGTTAAAATTAAATCAATTGTATTTCAAGGATACTTCGTTCGTAAACCTTATGACTAAACGAATATTCAATGTCCTTTTGGTTGCTAATCCGTATGATGCTTTTATGTTGGAAGATGACGGACGAATCGATGAAAAGATATTTAATGAATACATGAACCTCAGCCTTCGTTATCCTCCTCGTTTTACACAGGTATCTACCGAAGAGGAGACTTGGAAGCAATTGGCGAATACTACATTCGATCTTGTCATCTGTATGCCGGGTACTGATAACAGTGATACGTTTGAGATTGCCCGCAGCATTAAAAACAAGTATTCCCATATTCCGTTGGTGGTGCTGACTCCGTTTTCTCATGGCATTACAGCACGTATGGAACACGAAGACTTGAGTATTTTTGAGTATGTGTTTTGTTGGTTGGGAAACACTGATTTGCTGGTGTCTATCATTAAATTGATAGAAGACAAGATGAATTTGGAGCATGATGTAAAAGAGGTCGGGGTACAGATGATTATGCTGGTGGAAGACTCTATCCGTTTTTATTCTTCCGTGTTACCTAATTTATATAAGTTTGTTTTGAAACAAAGTCAGGAATTTGCCACTGAAGCATTGAATGCCCACCAGCGTACACTTCGTATGAGGGGACGTCCCAAAATTGTTCTGACACGTACATACGAAGAGGCAATGGACTTATATAACAAATATGAGAAGAATGTATTGGGAATCATTACCGATGCACGCTATCCCCGCGGTGGGGTAGTAGACCCGATGGCAGGTATAAAGTTACTTGCCGAAATTCGTTCCCGTGACCCGTTCATCCCTTTAATTCTCCAATCATCGGAAGTTGATAATAAGGTATATGCCGGCAGATACGATGCAAGTTTTGTGGATAAGAACTCCAAAAAAATGAATATAGACTTGCGTGAAATCATTTCCGAGCATTTTGGCTTTGGGGATTTTATTTTCCGTAATCCCGATACTTTTGAAGAAGTGGCGCGTGTCCGCAACTTGAAAGAGTTACAGAATATCATCTTTTCCATTCCGAAGGAATCTTTGCTTTATCACATCAGCCGCAACCACGTCTCTCGTTGGCTCTACTCCCGTGCCATGTTTCCGCCTGCCGAGTTCCTGAAACAGATTACTTGGAAGTCTTTGCAGGACATAGATGCGCATCGCCGGATAATTTTCGAAGCGATTGTGAAGTATCGTAAGATGAAGAATCAAGGCGTGGTGGCGGTATTTCAGCGTGACCGCTTTGACCGTTATTCCAATTTTGCCCGTATCGGTGAAGGGTCTTTGGGGGGGAAAGGACGCGGACTTGCTTTTATAGACAATATGGTAAAGCGTCATATCGAATTCGATGAATTTGAAAATGCTACTGTCGTAATACCTAAAACGGTAGTGCTCTGTACCGATATTTTTGACGAATTCATGGATACCAACGGACTGTATCAGGTGGCTTTGAGTGATGCGGATGACGATACGATATTGAAAGCTTTTCTTCGTGCCAAGCTGCCCGACCGTTTGGTGGAGGACTTTTTTGCATTCTTTGATGTGGTGAAGTCTCCGATAGCCATCCGTTCTTCCAGTTTGTTGGAAGATTCCCATTATCAACCTTTTGCAGGTATTTACTCTACCTATATGATTCCCTATTTGGAAGATAAGTATGAGATGCTGCGTATGTTGAGCGATGCCATTAAAGGTGTTTATGCCTCGGTTTATTATAGAGACAGCAAAGCCTATATGCAGGCTACCAGCAATGTCATCGATCAGGAAAAGATGGCTGTAATTTTGCAGGAAGTGGTAGGAACACAATATGGCGACCGTTTCTATCCTTCCATCTCCGGGGTTGCACGTTCGCTCAATTATTATCCGATTGGCAACGAGACGGCGGAAGAAGGTACGGTAAGTCTGGCATTAGGCTTGGGCAAATACATTGTAGATGGAGGACTGACTTTGCGTATCTGCCCGTATCATCCGAATCAGGTGTTGCAAACCAGTGAGATGGAGATAGCGCTTCGCGAAACCCAAACCCGGTTCTACGCACTCGATTTGAAGAATACAGGTCATAATTTCTCTTTGGATGATGGCTTTAATTTATTGAAACTCCCGGTGAAAGAAGCCGATAATGACGGAGCGTTGAACTTTATTGCGTCTACTTACGATCCATACGATATGGTGATTCGTGACGGTATTTATCCGGGAGGCAGAAAACTGATTACTTTTGCCAACGTATTGCAGCACGATGTCTTTCCATTGCCTCGCATATTGCAATTGGCTCAAGAATATGGGCAGAGTGAGATGCGTCGTCCTGTCGAGATAGAGTTTGCCGTAACGCTGAATGCACAGAAGAAGACAGGTGTATTTTATCTGTTACAAATTCGTCCGATGGTAGATATCAAGGCTGTTTTGGATGAAGACTTGAACCTTATTAAGGATGAGAATGTTTTATTAAGGAGTAATAATTCATTGGGACATGGCATTATGGAGGATATTCATGATATAATCTATGTAAAAACAGAAGGTTATACAGCTTCAAACAATCCTACCATTGCGTATGAAATAGAGAAAATGAACCGCAAATTTCTGGATGAAGGCAAACATTATATATTGGTAGGACCGGGGCGTTGGGGAAGCAGTGATTCTTGGTTGGGGATTCCTGTGAAGTGGCCTCATATTTCGGCTGCCCGTATTATAGTGGAAGCCGGTTTGACCAATTATCGTGTAGATCCGAGCCAGGGAACTCATTTTTTCCAGAATCTGACTTCTTTTGGAGTGGGTTATTTCACAATTAATTCGTATATGAATGATGGTGTATATAATCAGGACATACTCAACGCACAACCGGCGGTGGAGGAAACTCAGTTTATCAGGCATGTCCGTTTTGATAACCCTTTGATAGTGAAGATGGACGGAAAGAAGAAACAGGGAGTGGTGATGTTGCCTGAATAGTGTTCCAAATAACACAAAATATGTTATAAATATCGAAAAAGGTGGTCGGACGTTTAACTTTTTAGTATATTTGCACGATTTTTGAGTATAAATTTAATTAACTAGAAAATGAAAAAGAATCTCTTTTATTATTTGTTTGCTGTGATATGCACAATAGGATTATTTACCTCTTGTAGCGATGATGACGAAAAGGTGGTAAACCCTATTCCACAGACAACTTTTAACAGTGAGAATGGTTTGCAACTTACTTATAACGGTGCGCCTCTGTTGGGTAAAAAAGTAACTTTCACCCCTGATGCAACCGAAGCGACTAAAGCTACTTTACGTTTAGAAGGAGAGTTTGACTTGTCCGGCATCTTGAAAGGACAACGCTCGAACATGACTTCTCCGACCGGTCCCGGTGTATTTCCGGGTAGTCCTGTGACTACTTTGTCTGTCGACTTGTCTATCAACGGAAATCAATGTACTTTTTCCGGTGTTTCAGAGACAGAGTATTGCACATTTTCTTATGCAGGTAAAGTAACTGCAGGCACAATGGATTTGTCCTTTACTGATGTTACTTTGAAAAATACAGCTTTGGCCGGTACTGTTTGGAAGCCTACTCCATTGGCAAATACTGAAGACGGCGGGATGGACGAACCGATTCATTTTGTTTGGAAATCCGGCACGAAGGCTGCTATTGAAATATTACCCGGTCATCCTTCAGAAGTAGAGATAAACGATTTACTGCTCTTGGCGTTGCGCTTTCCTTTATTTGACGATGGAAGTGGAGACAGAGTCAGTGTGGAACAAATGTTGTGTTCTGTTTTAAAAGATGTGACATTAGGGGCAGATGGTAATATTGTTGCCACTTATATGGATGCTGCTAATGGCGGTACTGAATGGGTTACATCTCCTTCTAATATGGCTCAATATGTAGTGACCGGTGACAATCAATTGCTCTTGTTCCTCAATCCGCAGGCTATTATGGCGAATGTTGATAATGTTGAGAAATCTGTCAGAACGGTAGATGTAGGTGCTATCTTGCAACAAGCAATAGCTGAATTATATCCTATGTTGATTAACGGTGTACCTTTAACTTATACAAAAGAAGGTAACAGAATGAAGGTATTCTTAGGTACCGACCTATTATTGCCGTTAATGAAGAATATTGTAGCTCCGTTGTTTGAGGATGAAGAGTTCCTTAATATGGTTATTGAAGCGATGAAAAGCGATCCTCAGTTTGGTGGCATGGCGGGAATGATGGTTCCCACTTTGAAGTTATTGCCTGAAATCATCAAAAACACGACTCAATTGGAGATAGGTTTGGACTTAACTCAGGTAAAATAATCCACTACAAGAAAGGGAAAGCCAAAGCTGATTGAAAATTATTATAAACCTAAGTGTTAATTTAAAACGATGTAACAATGAAAAAGAGTGTTTTTTATTATTTGTTTTCTACTCCTTCAAAAAGAGGTGACATCTGTCTTAATCTATTGATAATAGGAGGGAAAGCCTCTATAACATAATCAACCATTGTCTTGTCAAAAACTCTATGGAGTACCTTAGGTACTTCTGACTTCATTCTTGTACCCTGACCTGCAGCAAGTACAACTACCTTTAAATTTTCCATTACGACACCTCTGTTTCGCTTTTAAATTTACTCTATTATACTATATTTTTTTCGAAAACACAACTACCATTGCAAAAAATAAACAAAAACTAATATAGATTTAACATATTTTTTACTTTTTCAATATATTTTCTCAAAACACTGAAAATTTTTTTGTAATTTTCCAAATTTTGCAAATTTTCTTTAAAATATGTTAAACACTTATGTATTTAACAATACAATTTTGAATAACAAAACAAAAAATACATTTTATTTTAAGATACCAATATCTATAAATATTAACTGACAATATTTTTCAAAATATGCGGTTCATGAACTTGGAATTGCTGACAAAGATGCTCCACAAA